>Ga0268299_1004403_pt1 | contig 11024 bp, 7 predicted proteins | sample NOBtaG_FD_193484 | JGI IMG/M metagenome (GOLD analysis project Ga0268299, IMG submission 193484) | Activated sludge microbial communities from bioreactor in Nijmegen, Gelderland, Netherland - NOB reactor | ecosystem: Engineered > Bioreactor > Aerobic > Activated sludge | place: Netherlands... | reverse complement strand
CCTGGCGCTGGTCACCACCACGGTCGGCATACTGTTCAAGGTTGGCGCGGCGCCGTTCCACATGTGGGCGCCGGACGCATACGAAGGCGCGCCGACTCCCGTGACCGCCTATCTTTCGGTGGCCTCGAAAGCCGCCTCCGTCGCGCTCCTGATCCGCATTCTCATGAGCACGCTCGGTTCGCACCGCATCAGTTGGGAGCCGTTGCTTTCGGCCGCCGCCTTGCTCAGCCTCACCATCGGCAACTTTTCGGCGATGAGCCAAACCAACCTCAAACGCCTGCTCGCCTTCAGCTCTATCTCGCACGCCGGCTACGTGCTTCTTGGCCTGATTGCGGGCAACCGCACCGGCCTCACCGGCATATCGGTCTACTTGCTGGTCTACACGTTCATGAACGTGGGCGCCTTCCTCGTCCTGATCGCCCTGCGCCAAAAAGGAATGCCCGGCGACGATATCGACGACCTGAACGGCCTCATGCACCGCTCCCCCGTTCACGCGTTGCTCATGGTGCTGTTCCTGCTTTCGCTCGCGGGCATCCCGCCCACGGCGGGCTTCATCGCCAAGTACTACATCTTCCTCTCGCTCGTCGAAACCGGCCACTACATGCTCGCCATCGCCGCGGCGCTCTACGTGGCCGTCTCCATCTATTACTACTTCCGAATCGTGCGCACCATGTTCGCGGGCGAGCCCGGGCAGCTTCTGCCCGTCCTTTCCAGTTGGGGCACGAGAGCCGGTCTGCTGGTTACCGCCGCGGCCACACTTGCCATCGGACTTTATCCGGAGCCGATCGTCCGGTTCGCGGGATCCTCATTGCTCAGGTAGCCGACCATGGAACTGCTCCAAAGCATCCTCGCCAACCCCTGGTTCACGCCTCTCGCGCTGACGGCCGTCATCGTCATGGTCTTTCCGCTGCTGGCGGGATACATCGTGCTGGTCGAGCGCAAGGTGCTGGCCGATATGCAGGTCCGTCTCGGACCGATGCGCGTCGGACCGCACGGCCTGCTTCAGCCGATCGCCGACGCGTTGAAGCTGCTGCTCAAGGAAGACATCGTCCCTGCCGAGTCGGACAAGGCGCTATTCTGGTTCGCTCCGCTCATCTCCACGTTCACGGCGCTCACCGCTTTCTGCGTTATTCCTTTTTCAAGCGGTCTCTACGTCGCCGACGTGAACGTCGGCCTGCTCGTCATCTCCGCCATGTCCTCTGTGGGCATTCTGGGCATCGTCCTCGGCGGCTGGGCGTCCAACAGCCACTACTCCCTGCTCGGCGCCCTGCGGAGCGCGGCACAGTTAGTGAGCTATGAAGTCGCCCTGGCGCTCGCGCTGCTCTCCGGCGTCATGGCCGCCGGCACGCTCAGCATGACCGGCATCGTCCGCGCCCAGCAGGAGCGCCACATCTGGTTCGCCTTCGATAACTACGGCCTGATGCTCATTCCGTTCATGGTGTATCTCATCTCGTCGGTAGCCGAAACTAACCGTGCCCCGTTCGACCTGCCCGAGGCGGAATCGGAGCTGGTCGCGGGCTTCCACACCGAGTACAGCGGATTTCGTTGGGCGCTTTACTTCCTGGCCGAGTATGCGAACATCTTCGTCGTTTCGTCAGTCGCCGTTACATTGTTTCTCGGCGGGTGGCTGCGGCCGTTCCCGAATGTTACGTGGCTTGAGGTACCGTTCAACTACGGTTTCCCATGCCTCTTATTGCTTCTAATTGGGCTCGGAAGCTTGCGTCTGGTCCGGAAATTGACTTGGAAGCCTCACGCGATCGGCATGGCGGCAGTGGGCGCTTTCGTACTCCTGCTGGCGGCGCTGGTTCTTGTTCCAATTGTTAACCGCGCCATCGCGGCTCCGTTCTGGTTCCTCTTCAAGGTGAGCGGCTTCGTCTATCTGATGATCTGGTTACGCGGCACGTTCCCCCGATTCCGCTACGACCAGTTGATGAACATCGGATGGAAGATCATGATTCCCGTGGCGTTGGTCGCGATCTTACTCAACGCAGTGGTTGGAATGGTGCGAATCCAATAGACGCGAAACAATCGCCATAATTCGGCTCAAAACAAAAATTGGTAAATTCGTGAGATCCGGCGAGACGCTTCCGGCGCATGTGCGTCGATAGGGCGTGAGGGAACGACGTCTCCGCACGAACACCCTTTCCCCAACCATCCAATGTTTCGTGCGGAGACGCCCTCAAGCAAACTGCGGCTTGTCCCACTGCCAAATGCACTGCGTGGAACGGTTGCATCTACAGCGTTCAAAGCATATCACTACTTAGTACGGATGCATCCGCGGTATCTGCTCGCTGAGATATCGCGTCCTGCGGGACACTCCTCACACCAGCGCAGGAGAGCACCACTTGAGAAGGGTGTCTACGCCGCGAGGAAAAAGCGAGACCTGAAGGCGCGGATAGAAGAGAATCGGATTGTGACTCGGTGGCTCTCCCTACCGTTGGCGTTCCTGCCGTTAGGTTGCTGTGTCGATCGCGCACCGGTCGAGCAGGCTCCCCCTCCGAATCAAGCCGTCGTGCAAGTCATCGCCGACGACGCGGCGCGCGAAACGAACTATACCATCGCCTCGGGCGACTGCCGCATCACTTGGACTGTGTTTCACACGCCCGTCAACGCCGGTGTGATCCGCCACCGCCCGGACTGCCCACTCGATCTGGCCGGGCAAGCGCCGTTCATCACGGCCGTTCTCAAGAAAGTGATCGAGAGCGACGCCGATGCCCAACGCTTTCGCTCCTTAATGTGGGGCCGGCTCCATCCCGACAATGCGCGCGAGGCGACAATGGCCGTGCGGTTGGCGCTTGCGGCGAAGAACGCTCCCGACTGGGACGCCTCGCGGGGCCGTCCGCGGCTTGGCGGCAACGAAGCCTGGGCGCATCGGGCAATGGAGCGCGCCAATGTCTACGGAGAGTTGAAGTCTGTTTTCGCCGCGCATGGCCTCGAAATCCGGCTGGCGAGCGTCGAGAAGGTCCTTGTCCTGCAGGCCGGCAAGCTGAAGTTCTTTCCCGAATTGCGTGCCGCCGGTGTGGGCGTTGCCGACAAGCTGCCGTTCGACTGCCAAACCTGGTTCCACGTGCGTCCTCACGGCTCGGCCGGCGCTCCTTAGAATCGCGCGTTCAGCCAGTCGCGCACATAGTTGGCCCAGTTCCTCGTCACATTCGAATACTGGCCGGGCGTTTTCTCGCATGCCGTACATGGGGTGATGCCGTGCGTGGCGCCTTCGACGACCACGAAGTCCTTGTCCTTGCTCGCGGCCATCTCGAAGTGAGTTTCATTGTCGCGGACGAAGTAGTGCGCTCCCATCGCCGTGATGAGAATTGGAACGGAAATGCGGGCGACCGCGCAGGGGACCGAGTTGTTGCTCGAACACCAATCGATAGAGTCCATGGAGTCGTTGGCGCGAATGGCGTTGGCGCTGAGAAACGAAGTGAGCGTGAGCAAACGCGCGCCGCCGTCGAAGGAGGCGCTTCGCGCATCCGCCGCGCGCGAGGCGGGCCGGACGCTTTCGACGATCTGCGTGGCCACCGAGCCGTCGTTGCGCAGCAGCTTGCGGGGCTGCAGCGTGGCGTGATGGATGGAGCGGTCGAGTTCCATGAGCCTCGCTCCCTGGCCGCGAGCGATCACGAAGACGTCGTCGTCGGGGTAAGGGGCCGGGCTCCGCTTCATGGCGCGCAGTTTGCGCTGGGCTTCGTCGATAAGCCGGTTCATGCGCTGGGCCTGCGCCTGGAAGTACCGCTTCTTGAAATCGGCGGAGTACGTGGACGAGCCGTCCGCGTTGAAGCCGTTGCGCTGGAGAAATGGATCGAGATCGGACCGGATGCGCCGCGGATCGCCCTCGTTCACCAGCCCCGGGTGCAGGCTCCGCAGGCCATTCACGGAGTTGCCAGGATGCGCGTCGACAAACACGATGCCGTCGGCCTTGGGCAGATTCGCGAGCCCATTGCCGCACTGCACGATTTTGTTCGGACCCTGGCAGTAGGCGACGCCGTTTTCGGCCACAGCCTGATAGAAGCTCATCGTGGGACCGCCTCCGCTATGGGCGAAGAGCACCACCTTCGCGATGCCGGGTTGCCGCCTGAGAAACTCGACTCCCGAGCGGATGTCGAGCGCGTTGTCTTCCCACTTCACGGCAGCTTCGTTGTTGTCCGAACGGGGATTGAGCGCGAGCACCAGGAATCCGCGCGCGGCCAGTTCCTTCGCTCCGATGTGCGAAAGGAAGTTCGAAGTTCGATGGGCGATCAGCACGCTCGTGCGGGGCGCGGGGCCGGAATCCGGCTTGTAGAGCGCGCCTTTGACGGCGCCGGGAGTGAATTGAATATAGGCGGGATTCGATTGCGCGGACAAGGAAGCGCACGCCAAAATGGCGGCGGCGATCGGAGCGGCGAGCTTCATAGGAATGAGTATGACCGATGGGCCGCCCGCGAATCCGTTCAGTAGTCCGGCCGGAACTCGGAAACGATTCTCCAGGCAACCCAAATTACGAGGCCGAACGCGGACGATTGCACGAACACGGCGGCGAGGCCGGCGATGGCGATGGGAAGCCACGTGAGCGGGTTGGTGGCGGGATTGGAGAGTGAAGGAACGAGCGAGCGGAAAAACGTAGCCAAGGCAAGTCCGGTGGCGAGACCCGGCGCCAACAGGTACGATAGGCGCTGTTGGAGGCGGGTCTGCGATTTCAGGATGTGGCCTGGATAAGCGAACCACGCCATTAGTAGCGTGAGCACGGCGCCGGCTGCGAGAAAGATAAGGAGGGAGCGGCGCATCGCTTGGAACAGGATATACGAGATGCGCGCTTTGGGGCGCGTGCGGAGAGTCCGGCCTGCCGGGGAAGCGGCTCGTACGGATCGTCCGGGCCTCCAGGCCGGCCGCTACAACTTCCCGAATTCCGGGCTTCCAAATATTTTTGACATTTCGTGAGGGTGGGGCGGGGAAAATCGCGATTCCCCTTGTAGAGGAGGAACGGCGTGAAACCAGAACTGGCACGAATGGCGATGAGGGCATGGGCAGCGATCGGGGCATGGGTCGCGCTCATTGTGTTGGGCTTGCCCGCGGCCGCGCAGGAGACGCTCACCGTTCCTGTTGGTCCTGCGGGCGTTGAGGCGATGCAGTTTGAACTGCGCGCAAGCGGCGCGGTGCGAATGCCGGGCGGGATTCAGTATCTGGGTGACGCCTCGCTCGTGACGCCGTTGGGCCGGATGGTGCTGACGCAATCGGAGTTGTGGTTCGGCTATGCGGAGGGCACGGAGCGGATTCAGACCGTTCGGGGCAAGGCGTTCGTTCCCACGCCGCTGAGCGAGGAGGCGGTGTCGATCGACGAGCCGGTCATGGCCGAGGTGGGCTACGATCTCGGATCGAATCTCAAGGATCTCGGCGTGCCGCTGCAGGACGCGCGAGGTTACCTGTTCTTCAAGTTCGACGCGGGACTGACCTTACGGATCGGCAAAGAGCCGCCGGAGGATCTCGAGGAGGAAGAGGACACCTCCTTTACCATCTCGTTCCCGGCGGGCGCGACGGCGAGGATTGTCGTCGATCCGCTCGACCCGATGTACTACTTCGCGGGCGGCGTTACAACGCCGAACAAGAAGCCGGCGGGAGAGGGCGAATCTGGGGGCGGCGGTTCCGGCGAAAACGGCGGAGGCTCCGGTGGGGCGAATGGCGGATCGGGGAGCGGCTCCGGCGGCGAAGGCGGCTCGGCGGAGGAAGAGGACGACGGAATCGAAACCGGCAGCGGAAGCTCGACGCAGGGCTTGTTTCCCTTCCGGCCGCTGGTGACCTGGGGCATCGAAGACGTGGCGCGCGAATTCAACGGGCACCGCATCGTGACTGGGACCTTCCCGCTCTACGCGCTGCCTGTACAGGTGCGCGGTCACCTCATCACGAACCTCGATCCGCTCGCGACCGGTGAGTTGGCGGTCGACCCTCTGGGTATCGGCCTCGGGCCGGTCGTTCAGGCGGGCGCCAACGGGCGGTTCGCATTCTCCCTCGACTTCCTCAAACTGAGCGGCTTGGGCAACATACTGAATCTGACCATTCCCCTGGGTAAGGCGACGGCGGCGGTGGAGATTGTTAACGACCGGCAACTCGCCTATATCAGCGGAATTGTCGACCCTGCCACCGAGTTCGGAATGGGACTGTTGCTGCAACAGGACGGAGAGCTGAAAGCGGCGGCGGTGGCGAGCCTGGACGTGGCCGAGAGCCGCCTGTATCTGGATGGACGTTACACCATCGGCGCGAGCGAATTCGGCAAGCTCGTAGGCTTCGACGTCGGCAACCTGATGAGAGTGGAGGCCCGCCTGCGGGCCGACCGGAACGGTCTGTATATGCGTGGACTGACCGAGGCGGGCGTGAACGCCGGTCCGTTGAAGTCGCGCAGCCAGGTAGTAGCGGAGGTGGAAGTTCCGGCGGCGGCGCCGGAGAACGCCTACTACCAGCTATCGGGCTTGATGGAGTTTGCCGGCCTCGGGATCGAAGGCGTGAGCCGGGTCTCGCCATCCGGAATGGCGGTTGCGGGCAAGACGAAGGTTCCCAAGTTCGAACTGGCGATCAGTGGCGGCGTACAGAAGACAAGTAACGGTGGCGTGACCGTATCTGGAAGCATGTCCGTGCCGGAAGCGTTGCAGCCGGACATGCAGGGCGAGATTCGGAAGGCGGCGCAGACGGCGCAGCAGGAAGTGGACGGCGCGCTAAAGCGGTATCAGGAGGCGACGAAAGACTTCGAGTTCGAGTTGAGCCTGCGTGGCATGCGAACCGTCGTGCCGCCTGTCACCGACGCCATCGTGGCCGAGATCGACAGGCAGATTGTGGCGAACATTAACGCGCGGTGGCCAAAGATTAACACGATCTTCGGACCGATCGAAGCTCCGGGAAAGAGCCTGGGACTGAGTATTGCCCGCGAACAGGCCGAGCCATACAAGGCGCGGCTGCGGGAGTTGAAGCGGCTGATGCAGACCGGCGACAACGCCACAGTGCGGGCCGCGCTGGACGCGACGATTCGCGCGGTGCTGGCAAACGAGAGGCTCAGGATCACCTATCGCGTGCCCGTAGTGGGAACGACGATCACGATTTACGATCGGGTGCTCTTGGACGCCACGATGAAGTCGCGGCTGAATGCCGCGCTGCTGGGCGTACGAGCCCTTCCGGAAGCGAGCAATCGCAGAATCAGCGCCGAGCAGATTTGGAACGCGGTTCCCAAGAAGGAAATCTTGCGGAAGGTGGGCGACGACATCGAGAAGGGTGTCACAGCGGCGATTCCGAGAATAGAGAGTGTCGGGTTCCGCTTTCCGCTCGGACAGCCGGTGTGGATCTACCAAGTGGTGTTGACGCTGCAAGGCAAGCGGTCGACCGTGGAAGTGCGTTTGGATCCCGGTAACGTCGGATCTTTGGGAGTCGCTATCGGGCAGGCGTTCGCTCAGGTTCTTTAGGGTTGGCCTGAAGAAACGCTCTGGCCTTGTCCGGTTGATTGGAAGCCTTGTAGAGGGCGAGGATCTGCTCACGCGCTTCACGGGCGTTGGCGGCATCCCCGCCTTCGCGATTGAGGACGGCGTAGCTTTCCACGAGCAGCGGCTCGGCTTCTCCGTAGTTTCCGCGAGCGGAGAGAATCGCGCCCAATCCGGCTCGCGCGGACGCCCGGTCCAGACTGTCCGCTTTCCACGTTTTCGATCCAGTGTCGAGCGCTTCGCGCAGAAGCGCCTCTGCCGCGGGGTCGCGCTTCTCTCTCAGCACTGAGGCGAGCCGCACCAGCGCCGTCAGCCGCATCGGGCTCGAGGGGCCGAGTTTGGCGCGGTAGGCCCGTTCGGCCTTGCGGGCGTGCTGCTCGGCGAGGTCGAACTTGCGCCAGCCGAGATAGTTGCCTGCCATGTTGTAGTAGCCCAACGCGGTCTCGGGATGATCGTCGCCGAAGCGGGCGCGGAACATTTCCGTCACGCGGCGGTAGAGCGGCTCCGCTGCGGCGTAGTCGCCCTTGGAGTAGTGAACGGTGGCGAGGTTATCGAGCACGAAGGCTACGTTCAGATGATCGGGGCCCAACCGTTCGACAAAGATATCGCGCGCCTGGTTGAGCAACGGGATGGCTTCGTCGTATCGCTTGGCGGCGGTGAGCGTGGCGGCGTAGTTGGTGAGCGCCTTGCCGACTTCGGGGTGGTTTGCGCCGAAAATCTTGGAGCGCGCGGCGACGATTTCCTGAAACGCCTCCACTGCCCTGGCCACATCGCCGCGGTCGCGATAAACATTGGCGAGGTTGTTCAGCGTCTGCGTGGACTCCAGATGGTCGCGGCCAAGGACTTTCCGGCGCAGCGCGAGAGCCTCCTGATAGAGCGGTAACGCCTCCGCGCCGCGCCCCGCCCGTCCGAGCACGCCGCCCAGGTTGTTGAGACTGGTGGCCAGCGCCCGCTCGTCGAGCCGCGGTTGGGCCCGCAGGATTGCGACGGCCTCGCGGTGTAGCCGTTCGGATTCCTTGTATTCGGCCTTGTCCTCGAGAAGAACGGCGAGCGAATTCAGGCTGGGCACGATATCCGGACTCTGCGAGCCGGGAGCCTGCCGGCGAATGGCGACGGCTTCGCGCACGGCGGCGAACGCGGCGTCGTAGTCGCCCAAATCGCGCGACAGGATGGAGAGGTTGGTAAGGCTGGCTGCGACGTCGGGATGTTCGTTGCCGAGCACGCGGCGTCGAATGGCGAGCCCTTTTTCGGCGATCACGCGGGCTTCCTGATAGAGCCCCAGGCTGCGATACACGGCGCCGATCTCGTTCATCATGGCCGCTTGAATCTCCGGTTGGCCCGCGAGCTCGGTTTCGAGCCGCTTGGCGCCGCTATCGAGGAGCTCGCGCGCGGTGATGGCGCCGCCTTTGGTGCGCGTGGGGTCGGCGAGCCGGAAAAGGTCCGTCAGGAAGGCCGCGACCTGTTGGGACTTCTGCCGCTCGAGCGCGGCGGCGTCGCGTTCCTTTGCGATGCGCCGGGCCTGGAGGCTCATGCCGATGGCGAAGACAAGGATCAGAACGGCCGCCAGCGCGGCTGCGCCGACAGCGGCGGCATTGCGCCGGACAAACTTGGAGGCGCGGTAGGACCAGACGCCGGTCCGCGCAATCACCGGGTAGCCGTCCAGGTAGCGGCGGACATCCTCGGAAAACTGCTCGACGGAGGCGTAGCGAAGCACGGGCTCCTTGCGAAGCGCCATGAGAATGATGTTTTCCAGATCGCCGCGTAATCCGGCCTGGATGGAGGAGGGGCGGCGCGGCTCCGAGAGGCAGATGGCCTGTTCGAGTTCATACGCCTCGCTCGTCTTGAGCTTGTACGGCAGATCGCCGGTGAGGAGTTCGTAGAGCAGGACTCCGAGCGCGTAGACGTCGGTGGCCGTGGTGACGGGCTCGCCGCGCACCTGCTCGGGGCTGGCGTAGTCCGGAGTCATGAGCCGGGCGCGCGTTTGCGTCTGCCCGGCGGCGGTTGGATCGAGGAGCTTCGCGATGCCGAAGTCCAGGAGCTTGGGCTCGCCCTCTTGCGTGACCAGCACGTTGTCGGGCTTGATGTCGCGATGCACGATCAAGTTTTGGTGGGCATAGTGGACGGCCCCACAGATTTTGCGGAACAGGCGGAGGCGCTCGGGAACGGAAAGGTTCTTGTGGGCGCAATATTCGTCCAGCGGCGTGCCGTCGACGTACTCCATCACCACGTACGGCGTGCCGTTGGGCGCGGCGCCGCCATCGAAGAGGCGGGCGATGTTGGGATGATCGAGCGAAGCGAGAATCTGGCGCTCGGAGCGGAATCGGGCCATCATCTCCGGAATCAGCAGCAGGCTGGCGCGTACGAGTTTGATGGCGACCGTCTTGTGGAACTGATCGTCGTCGCGTTCGGCGAGGTACACCGCGCCCATTCCGCCCCGGCCGAGCAGCCGGATGATGTTGTAAGGGCCGAGACGGTCGCCCGGCGCGGGTTCCCAAAGAAGCGAGTAGTCCGGCGCCTGGGTGACGCCCTCGCCCGCGGCTCCGCCGGCCGCTGCATCGGCCGCGCCAGCCAATCCGGCGCTCGCCATGCCCGCCGCGGCGCCCACCACCCCGGCGACGATCGAAGGTTGGCTTTCATGGAGAATGAGCGATTCGGCGCGGCGGCGCAGTTCCGTGTCGTCCGGGCACGCTTCGACGAGCCACTGCCCGCGGCGTTCGGGCGGGATGTCGAGGGCTCCTTCGAAGAGCTGTTGCAGGCGTTGCCAGCGTGCGGGGTCCACGCGCTCCTCCAATGCTTGGTTATCTTATCAAGGGAGACAGGACGCAAACGTCGTGACGCCGGAACAGCGCCAGTTTACACAGCTCTTGGCCGACGCCGGTCGCGGCGACGAGGGCGCGCGCGAGCGCGTGGCGCCGGCCATTTATGCGGAGATGCGGCGGCTGGCCCGCCGGCAGTTGGGCGGAGGCGGAGCGGGGCGAACCATGCAGGCGACCGCGCTGGTGAACGAGGCATACCTGAAGTTGTTGGGCGCGGAGGTCGAGTTCCGCGACCGGGCGCACTTCTTCGCCGTCGCGGCGAGAGCGATGCGAATGATTCTGGTGGATGCGATGCGCTCCGCGGGGCGGCAGAAACGCGGCGGCGGGGCTGGGAAGGTGACGCTCGACGAAGGGATGGCCGTGAGCGCGCCGGCAGAGGCCCTGTTGGAGTTGGACGACGCGCTGCGCAAGTTGGAGTCGCAGGACGCTCGCAAAGCCGCCATGGTGGAGCTGCACTACTTCGGCGGGCTCTCCTATGCGGAGATCGCCGCCGAAACCGGAGTAAGCGAGGCCACCGTGGATCGCGAACTGCGCTTGGCGAAGGCCTGGCTGCGGGGGGCTTTGGGTTGACGGCGCCGGTCCGGGTCAACCGTCGAGGTCGTGGTCGAGTTCGTGGCGCGGGGCTCCCGTGCGGTTCATCTGCATCCAGATTTCGAAGTTGGCGGCGCTGGTGTTCAGTAGCGCCACCAACTGCATGTACGCTTCGGTGGTGAGCGTCAGGCTGACGGGGCCGACGCTCACGTGCAAATTGCCGCAGCCGCCGCAATCGAACACGCGT
>Ga0268299_1004402_pt1 | contig 11026 bp, 7 predicted proteins | sample NOBtaG_FD_193484 | JGI IMG/M metagenome (GOLD analysis project Ga0268299, IMG submission 193484) | Activated sludge microbial communities from bioreactor in Nijmegen, Gelderland, Netherland - NOB reactor | ecosystem: Engineered > Bioreactor > Aerobic > Activated sludge | place: Netherlands... | reverse complement strand
AGCAAGGGAACCTATATCCGGACCCTCATCGAGGACCTGGCCAGCCAGCTCGGCACCCTGGCCCATGTGACGGCCCTGCGGCGCCTGTCGGTCGAGCCCTTCGGCGGCCAGGCCATGGCCACTCTCCCGGACCTCGAGGCCCTCGCTGCCTTGCCTGGCACCGAGCCGCTGGAACGCCTGGACGCCGTCCTGCAGCCCCTCGAGGCGGCCCTGCCACCCTGGCCGGCCCTGCGGCTGGACGCTGCCTGCGCCCTCCGGGTGAGCCGTGGCGGTCCTGTGCCGGCCCCCGCCGGCCACGGGCCGGGACCGGTCCGGCTCTACGGCCCTGGCAATTGCTTCCTGGGCGTGGGGGAGGTCGGACCGGACGGCATTGCGAGTCCCCGGCGCCTGGTTGCCCGGGAGTCCCGCGAAATCCCCGCGGATTGGGCAACCGGACTGTAACTGTGCCCGACACATGGTTAGAATAGCCGGCGATTTCAGGGACAAGTTCAAGATATTGCCCACAGGAGATGGCTTAAATGCCGCATACGGCTGAAGAAAAGAGCAAGATCGTCGGCGACTATCGCCGCGGTCCCGCCGATACCGGATCACCGGAAGTGCAGGTCGCCTTGCTGTCGGCCCGCATCAATGAACTGACGGACCACTTTGCCCGCCACAAGAAGGACCATCACTCCCGCCAGGGATTGCTCCGTCTGGTCAACCAGCGGCGGAAGCTCCTGGACTATCTGCGGGGCAAGGATGGCGATCGCTACCAGGGCTTGATCGACAAGCTCGGCCTGCGCCGCTAGCGGGTTTCGGTCCCCGGACCCCGCTCCGGCCAGCGACTGGCCGTCTGAAATTCAAGCGGGGCAGACGCCACGTCGGTGTCTCGCCCCTTGCTCCATTTCCCCGAACAGAAGATTAGGAAACGAACGTGGCGTCAACCAAGAAGACTTTTCCCTACGGGCAGCACCAGGTAACCATCGAGACGGGCGAGATCGCCCGGCAGGCCGGCGGCGCCGTGCTCGTCAGCATGGCGGAGACCGTCGTCCTCGTGGCCGCGGTGGCCAAGACCGAGGCCAGCGACGAGAGGGATTTCTTCCCGCTCACCGTCAATTACCAGGAGAAGGCGTATGCCGCGGGCCGCATTCCCGGCGGCTTCTTCAAGCGCGAGGGTCGTCCCACGGAGAAGGAGACGCTGGTCTCGCGCCTGATCGACCGGCCCATCCGCCCGCTCTTCCCCAAGGGATTCGTCAACGAGGTCCAGGTGATTGCAACCGTGATCTCGCTGAATCCCGAAGTCGATTCCGACATTCCGGCCATGCTTGGTGCATCGGCCGCCCTGGCGCTGACGGGCGCGCCGTTCGCCGGCCCCATCGCCGGAGCCCGCGTGGGCTATATCGACGGCGCCTTCGTGCTGAATCCCACGATGACCCAGCTCAAACAGTCCAAGCTGGATCTCGTCGTGGCCGGTACGGCCAAGGCGGTGCTCATGGTCGAGTCCGCCGCGCAGCAATTGCCGGAAAAGGTGATGCTCGATGCCGTGATCTACGGTCATGAGCAGATGCAGATCGCCATCGAGAACATCCGGGCGCTGGCCGCGGAAGCCGGCCGGCCGTCCTGGAACTGGTCGGCCCCGGCCGCCGATCCTGCGGTTGCCGAAGCCGTGGCCAAGTCGGTGGGCGACCGGTTTGCGGAAGCCTACCGGATCCGCGACAAGCAGGAGCGCTACGCCAGGATCGCCCAGATCAAGCAGGAAGTGACGGCCAGCCTCGCCGCCGGCGCCGACAGTGCGGGCAAGGAGGCCATCAGCAATGCCATCGGCCGACTCGAGAAGAAGGTCGTGCGTGGCCAGGTCCTGAGTGGCGAGCCCCGCATCGATGGCCGTGACACGCGCACCGTCCGGCCGATAGCGATCCGGACCGGGGTCCTGCCGCGAACCCACGGCTCGGCACTCTTCACCCGTGGCGAGACCCAGGCGATCGTCGTTACGACGCTCGGCACCGGCCGGGACGCCCAGATCATCGACGCACTCACGGGCGAGTACCGTGATCGCTTCATGTTCCACTACAACTTTCCTCCCTACTGCGTGAACGAGACTGCCTTCAATCTCGGGCCGAAGCGCCGGGAGATCGGCCACGGCCGGCTCGCGCGGCGGGGCGTCGAGGCCGTGTTGCCGGACATGGAGACCTTTCCCTACGTTCTCCGGGTCGTTTCCGAGATCACCGAATCCAACGGGTCGAGCTCGATGGCCAGCGTTTGCGGCGCGAGCCTGGCCCTCATGGACGCCGGTGTTCCGATCCTGGCGCCGGTCGCCGGCGTCGCGATGGGACTCGTCAAGGACGGGGATCGCTACCAGGTCCTGACCGATATCCTCGGGGACGAGGACCATCTCGGTGACATGGACTTCAAGGTTGCCGGCAGCGCAGCCGGTGTTACTGCCCTGCAGATGGACATCAAGATCGACGGTATCACCCGGGAGATCATGGAGAATGCCCTCTCCCAGGCGAAGGAGGCCCGCCTCCACATCCTTGAGCAGATGAACCGGGTATTGCCGGCCCATCGCGAGAAGATGTCGGACTGGGCGCCCACCATCATCACGATAAAGATCGACCCGGAGAAGATCCGGGACGTCATCGGCAAGGGCGGCTCGGTGATCCGCGCGATCACGGAGGAGACCGGAGCCAGTATCGACATCGACAACGACGGCACGGTGAAGATCGCCTCCGTCAATGCCACGGCGGGCCGTGATGCACTGGCGCGGATCGAGCTGATCACCGCTGACGTCGAGGTGGGCCGTGTCTACGAGGGCCGCGTGGCCCGGCTGATGGACTTCGGTGCCTTCGTCACCATCCTGCCCGGACGTGACGGCCTGGTGCATATTTCGCAGATTGCCGACGAGCGGGTGGAGCGCGTCGGGGACAAGCTGAAGGAAGGCGATATCGTCCGCGTGAAGGTGCTCGAAGTCGATCGCCAGGGGCGGGTGCGGCTGAGCATGCGCGGCCTGGACGTCGTCGCCTGAGGTCCGCCGAAGGGTAAGGGGACGCGCCCCCGGGCGGGGGCGCGTCCGTCGTCCCGGTCAGCCCGCCGCCGCTAACGCGGCAGCACCGTTCTGGATTCCCGACACGCCGACCGGGCGGGCGGGTGATGCCAGCACGCTCTTGAGGGCACGATCCAGTCGTCCGGCAAGCTCCGGATCGCGCTCCACGGCTCCCAGCCTGATCATCCCGGCAAGGAACTCGGCCGACAGCAGCGGCGTGCCGCCACGCTGGCCTTCTGCAATGATCTGCAGGAGGACGGGCGTCGTGATGTCCGCGCCGGTAGCCTGCTCGACGACCTTGACGTTCGAACCCTTGGTGATCAGCTCGCGCAGATCGTCCAGGTTGACGTAGCGGCTCTGTGCCGTGTCGTAGAGGCGGCGGTTTACGTATTTCCGAATCAGTCTCTGCTCGCTCATGGCGGGTCCTTCCTTAACTTCCAAGCCGTGGGACCGGACAGCACGGGCGGTCCGGCTTCAGTTGCCCCCGATTCCCCTGTATAGACCCCTTCGCCGGGGAATTGGTTCGCGATGCAGCTGGATCGAACGTAGAACGGGTAAAAATTAAAAAAGCCATGATAAACATGGCTTTATGAAGAAATCTTCAGGTCTCACCCATGCTTGGCGATTGGCCGTATGGCCCGCGCGGGTGGTCAGCGATAGCGGTCGTCCCGCTCCCCGTACTGCCGCTCGGCCATCTCGCGGCGCTCCTGTGCCTCGAGGGACAGGGTGGCCACCGGGCGGGCCTCAAGCCGCTTCAGGCCGATTTCCTCGCCCGTTTCTTCGCAGTAGCCGTAGGAGCCGTCCTCGATGCGCTCCAGGGCGGAGTCGATCTTCTTCAGCAGCTTTCGCTCACGGTCCCGGGTGCGCAGTTCCAGGCCGAATTCAGACTCCTGGGTGGCCCGGTCATTGGGATCCGGGAAGTTGCTGGCCTCGTCCTGCATGTGGTGGACCGTGCGGTCGACCTCTTCCATGAGTTCCCGCTTCCAGGCCCGCAGGATCGTCCGGAAATGGTCCAGTTGGGGTGGGCTCATGTAAGCCTCGCCAGCCTGGGCCTGATACGGCCGGATCCCGTGGATGAGGGCGTTGGGATCGTAGACGTCCGGGGTACGCCGGGCGGACCTGCGTGCCGCCGGCAGCGGCTTCCGCCCGCCGGTCTTTACCATCCCGGGCTGAGTGCGGACGATCATCTCCCTGATCGCCGGAGCCTTGGCGGCGGGGGCTTTGGTCGGGGCGGCTTTGGCCTGGTGATTGCCTGCTGGAGCTTTCGTCGCAGTGCCTTTCCCCCCCTTGGTCGGTCTGGCGGCAGCGGGAGCCTTCGCCCGGCTGGCAGCTGCCCTGGCCGACGACTTTCCAGCGGCCGCCTTGCCCTTGGCTGCCGGCTTCCTGGCCGGGGCCGGCTTGCGGGCAGCCTTGCGGGGCGGGGGCCGACTGGCGCGCGCCTTGGTGGAGGCGGCCGGTTTGGCCTTCCCCGAGGTGCTGCTCTTGCGGACCGGTCGCTTGGCTGACGGCATTTGCGGGACCCTGCTCAAATTTTGAGCGCGGCATTATACATAGGCGATTCCGCCCGGGAAGACCGCGTTTGGCCCATCAGGAGACCCGGCCGGGTGGCAGCGCGACCGGCACCGGGGGTTCCCAGCCCGCCTGCCGGTGCTCCGCGACGACGGTCGTGTGGATCCCCCCGCGGACGTTGAAGTCGGCCGTGAGCCGCATGAAGCGCGGTGCCGTCGCGGCCACGAGGTCATTCAGGATCCGATTGGTTACTGCCTCGTGGAAGGCACCCTGATCGCGAAAGGACCAGATGTAATTCTTCAGTGACTTCAGTTCGATACACAAACTACCCGGCACGTATTCTAGATGCAGCGTGGCAAAATCCGGCTGGCCCGTCTTCGGGCACAGGCAGGTGAACTCGGGCAGGCACATGCGGATGGTGAACGAACGTTCCCGTTCCGGATTCGGGAAGGTCTCGAGCGTGGCACTGCTGGCATTGGGCATCGGTCGTCTACCTTGCCGGTTGGGACGTGGATCGCTAGCGCGCCGGCGACGTGTGTGAAGTGTCGAATTAATCTACACTACGGCAGCATCTCCCGTTAGCTTAGTTTCCTCACTCCGGGCACCCTGAATTTATGCGACTGAGCAAGATCAAGCTTGCGGGGTTCAAGTCATTTGTCGATCCGACCACGGTCCATTTCCCCAGCAACCTCGTCGGGGTCGTCGGGCCGAACGGCTGTGGCAAATCCAACGTCATCGACGCCATTCGCTGGGTCATGGGCGAGACCTCCGCCCGACACCTCCGCGGGGACTCCATGGAAGACGTCATCTTCAATGGTTCCAGCTCCCGCAAGCCGGTCGGCTCCGCAGCTATCGAGCTCTATTTCGACAATTCGGACGGCACCCTGGGCGGGCAGTTCGCGAGTTATGCGGAGATCTCCATCCGCCGCACCGTGTCGCGGGATGGCACGTCCCAATACTTCCTGAACAACACCCGCTGCCGGCGCAAGGACATCACGGGGCTGTTCATGGGGACCGGGCTCGGTCCCCGGAGCTACGCCATCATCGAGCAGGGCATGGTTTCCCGCCTGGTCGAGGCCAAGCCGGAGGAGATGCGCAGCTACATCGAGGAAGCGGCTGGCATCTCGAAGTACAAGGAGCGCCGGCGCGAGACGGAGACCCGCATGCACCACACGCGGGAGAACCTGGCGCGACTGTCTGACCTCCGGGACGAAGTCGAGAAGCAGATCAAGCACCTGCAGCGCCAGGCACAGGTCGCCGAGAAGTACCGCACCCTCAAGCAGCAGGAGCGCCAGCTGGAGGCCGAACTGGTCGCCATGCGCCTTGCGGAGCTGGAGCGCGGCCTCGCTGCGCAGGGCTCGGTCCTGTCCGGTCGGCAGACGGCCATGGAAGCGGCACTGGCCGGCCAGCGCCAGGTCGAGCTGGACATCGAGACCGCCCGGGCCGAGCACCTCCTGGCCAGCGATGCGTTTGCGGTGATCCAGGCGGAGTACTACGTGGTGCAAGGCGAGATCGCCCGGCTGGAACAGACACTGGCCCATGCGCGGGAGCTGCGGGAGCGGGAACGGCGTGACCTGGAGCAGGCCCGGGTGCAGCTTGCCGGTGCGCTCGCCGAGGTCGAGCGGGACAGCCAGGTACTGGCCGACATCGAGCGCGGCATCGCGGGCTTCGAGCCGGGACTGGCGGCAGCCCGCGAAGCAGAGGCGGCGGCCCTGAGCCAGCTGCATGCCAGCGAAGCCGCCCTGGATGCCTGGCAGGAGGCGTGGCATGCATTCAATCTGGATGTGAAGGAACAGCAGCAGTCCCGCCAGGTCGAGCAGACCCGGCTCGAGCATCTGGAGGCGCATCAGATCAGGCTCGAGCGCCAGCTGAAGTCGATGGAAGGCGAACGCCTGTCGATATCAGTGGTGGATATCGAGGCCCGGCTGATCGCGCAGGACAAGCTCCAGGCGGAGGCGCAGCTGTCATTGTCAGCCGAGGCCGGGGCACTTGAGGATGCCGGATGCACGCTCACGGCCAGGCGCGAGTCGGAGCAGCTCCTGGGAGGCGAGATCGAGCAGCTTCGCGGCGAGCTTGAGGCCCGCCGGGGCAGGCTCGACGCGCTGAAGGTCATCCAGAACGCCGCGCTCGGCAATGAAGAGGAGATTCTCGGCAGTTGGCTGGCCAGGTCGGGGCTTGCGGATCGCCAGCGACTGGTCCAGCAGCTTGTCGCGGAACCGCGCTGGAGCCGCGCCGTCGAGACGGTGCTCGGCGATTTCCTGCAGGCCGTCTGCGTTGATGACATCGCCCGGCTTTCGGTCGCGATGCCGGATGCAACACTTGTGCTGCTCGAAGGGCAGGACGAAGCCCAGGAAGTGCCTGCCGGCTCGCTTGCCGCCCGGGTCCGGTACGCAGGACCGGCGCGGAGCCACCTTGCGGCGGTATTGTGCGTCGATTCGGTTGACGAGGCGCTGCGCCGCCGGGCCGATCTGCAGCCGGGGCAATCGGTCATCACGCCTGACGGCATCTGGTTCGGGCCCGGCTGGGTTCGCATCAACCGCGCGCAACGTCACGTGGGACTGGTCGCCCGGGAGCGGGAGATCCGGGAGCTCGGTACTGCCCTCGTCGAGGATGATGCCCGGATCGTTGCCCTCACGCAGGCTCGGGTTACCCTGCGGATCGGCATCGACGACCTCGAGCGTGAGCGGCAGCAGGTCCAGGTCCGGCTCGCGGAAGCGAACCGGCAGAGCCTCGAATCGGCATCGATGGTTGCCACCCTTCACCAGGAGCTGGAGCGTGCCCGCCAGCGCCTGAGCGTACTGGCGCATGACGAGGACTCTGCGCTGGGCGAGCTAGCCGAATTACGCGCGGTGATTGAAGAGGCCCGCGGGCGGCTGCAGTCCGCGGAACAGAGGCTGGCCGAACTGGATCTCGAGCGACCGGGCCGTCGCGAACGGCAGGATGAGCTGCTCGCTGCGTATAACGGCGCTCGTGAGGCGTCCGACGTCCAGCGGGCTGCGGTCGCCCAGATCGTCATTGAATTCGAGAGCCGGCGGGCGGCGCAGGGCGCTGCCGTGGCGGCTCTGGACCGGGCCACGCAGCAGCGCGATCAGCTGACTGGCCGTATCGCGCTGCTCGAGGGCAATACGCGCGACAGCGAGGCCCCCCTGCAGGCCTACCAGCAGGAGCTGGACGGGCAGCTGGCACGGCAGGTTGCGGTCCAGACGGAGATGTCCCGCCAGCGTGACGGCCTGACGACGGTCGAGCAGCGTGTCCGGGCCGGTGAAAGCCGCCGCCACGAGCTTGAGAAGCAGGTTTCCGGCGAGCGGGATGCCGTCGAGGCCCTCCGGATGCAGGTCCGCGAGCTGGAAGTTCGCCGGGAGTCACTCACCGAGCGCTTCACGGCGACCGGCTTCGTGCTGGCCGAGGTCATGGCCGCGATACCCGCCGATGCCGACCCGGAAGCCTGGGACCAGCGCCTGTCGCAGACACGTGCCTCCGTCGAGCGGCTGGGCCCCATAAACCTGGCGGCGATCGAGGAATTTTCGGAGCAATCCGAACGCAAGACCTACCTCGATTCGCAGCACGCTGACCTGAGTTCGGCGCTGGAAACGCTTGAGCATGCCATCCGTCGGATCGACCGGGAGAGTCGCACGCGGTTCCAGGAGACGTTCGACAACATCAACAACGGCCTCAAGCGACTGTTCCCACGCCTGTTCGGCGGCGGGCATGCTTACCTGACGCTCGACGGTGAGGACCTCCTGAGCGCAGGCGTCACCGTGATGGCCCGGCCGCCTGGCAAGCGGAACAGCCATATTCACCTGTTGTCGGGTGGAGAGAAGGCCCTGACTGCCGTCGCCCTGATCTTCTCCATCTTCGAATTGAACCCGGCCCCTTTCTGCCTCCTGGATGAGGTCGATGCCCCCCTGGACGAGGCAAACGTCGGCCGCTTCTGCGATATCGTCCGGGAGATGTCGAAAACCGTCCAGTTCATCGTCATTACCCACAACAAGACGACCATGGAAATGACCAGGCAACTGACTGGCGTCACGATGAACGAGCCGGGCGTTTCCCGGTTGGTGGCGGTCGACATCGACGAGGCCGTCAAGCTCGTCGCCAGCTAACCCGCAATGACGCAGCTCCGCTGGGTCCTGCTGGTCGTCGCCCTGCTGATTCTGGCGGGCCTGTTCCTGTGGTCCCGCTATCGGGCCGGTCTGGCGGAGCGGTTCCGCCTTCCGGCCAAGGCGCGGTTGCCGGAACCTGCCATGCTGGCGGGGGGGCGCCAGGAACCGACGGTTTCCGCCCGGGCCCCGACGCACGCACTGCCCGAAAAGATCGTCACCATCCGGATCCTGAGCCGGGCCGGGTCACCATTTCCCGCCGAGAGCCTGGTGCTGGCCCTGCGGGACGCCGGCTTGCGCCATGGCCGCTTTGGCATATTCCATGCGCAGGTTTCGGATTCGGACGATACGCCGGTGTTCAGCGTAGCCAGCCTCACGGAGCCTGGATCCTTCGACCTCACGAGGGTGCACACGGACACATACCAGGGCGTCAGTCTCTTCCTCGGCCTTCCGGGTCCCGTTGACGGGGTCAAGTCCTTCGAAGCCATGGTCAGCGCTGCCCGAGCCGTTGCCAAGCGCCTCGATGGCAATCTCGTCGACGAGCACGGCAGTACCCTCAGTGTGCAGCGGGAGCGCTACCTCCGGGAGGAGATCATCCAGTACCAGCACCGCCAGGGACGGTCCGCCTGACGCCTGGCCGTTGCGCGCATGGCATCCCGGTCAGACACGGCCCGAGCAGCCTGGCTGCGAGCAGAACTTGCGGAGCACAACTACCGCTACCACGTCCTGGATGACCCCACGATTCCCGATGGGGCCTACGATCGGTTGTTCCAAGAACTCGTCGCGCTCGAGACACGCCATCCCGAACTGATTCTCCCGGAGTCGCCGACGCAACGGGTTGGGGCATCCCCGGTAGCGGGTTTCGATGAGTCCCGGCATGGCATGCCGATGCTGTCCCTCGACAACGCCTTCTCGGCGGAAGACATTGAGGACTTCGATCGCCGCGTTCGCGAGCGCCTCAATGAACCTGGCGAGATTGACTACTCGGCGGAACCGAAACTCGATGGCGCGGCCATCAATCTCTGGTTCGAGAATGGGGAGTTGGTGCGTGCCGCCACCCGGGGGGACGGCACGGTCGGGGAGGATGTAACCCACAACGTGCGGACCATCAAGTCGGTTCCGCTGCGCTTGCGGGGCACGTCCGTGCCCGGGCGCATCGAGATCCGCGGCGAAGTCTTCATGACCCGGGACGGCTTCCGGCGATTGAACGAGTCGGCCCGGGAGACCGGCGACAAGGTGTTTGCCAATCCGCGGAATGCTGCCGCCGGCAGCCTGCGGCAGCTGGACCCGCGATTGACGGCATCCCGACCGTTGTCCTTGTTCGCCTACGGCATCGGAACCATGACGGGCCACCCGGTTCCGGAACGGCACAGCGAGATGCTGGCCATGCTGCGGGAGTGGGGTCTGCCGGTGGCGCCGGAAGCCGATGTCGTCCGCGGCGTCGCCGGGTGCATCGACTACTACGAAAGGATGCTGAAGAAACGTCCGAAACTGCGTTATGACACTGATGGTGTCGTGTACAAGGTCGACCGCCTTGAATTCCAGCTGCGTCTTGGCGCCGTTGCCCGGGCGCCTCGCTGGGCGATCGCCCACAAGTTTCCTGCGGAGGAGCAGCTCACCCGCGTGGAGGCAGTCGAGTTCCAGGTGGGCCGCACCGGCGCCCTCACGCCCGTGGCCCGACTGGAGCCGGTATTCGTCGGGGGAGTGACGGTCAGCAACGCCACGCTCCACAACCTGGATGAACTGCATCGCAAGGACGTCCGCGCGGGCGACACAGTGATAGTGCGCCGGGCTGGTGATGTCATCCCGGAGGTGGTTTCCGTGGTGACCGACCGACGCCCCCGAAAGTCCTCTCCGGTGAAGGCTCCGGACCGATGCCCGGTCTGTGGTTCCGCAGTCGTCCGCGTAGAGGGCGAATCTGCCCTGCGCTGTACCGGCGGTCTCTACTGTCCTGCGCAGCGCAAGGAGTCCCTGCGTCATTTTTCATCCAGACGTGCCATGAACATCGATGGCGTCGGTAGCCAGCTGATCGAGCAGCTCGTGGATTCCGGCCTTGTCGGTACGCCGGGCGACCTGTTTCGGTTGCCCCCTGACCGACTGCTGGCACTGGAGAGAATGGGCGAGCGCTCCGCAGCGAAGCTTCTGGAGGCCATCAACAGGAGCAAAGCCACGTCCCTGGAACGCTTCTTGTATTCGTTGGGCATTCCCGAAGTCGGGGAGGCGACCAGCAAGGCATTAGCCCGACATTTCGTGCGCCTCGATGTGCTGATGGACGCCAGCGAGGATCAGCTGGAGGAAGTGGACGACGTCGGTCCAATCATGGCCAAGCATATCGCGGCGTTCTTCCAGGAAGGGCACAACCGCGATGTCATCCGGGACTTGCGCAACCAGGGCGTGA
>Ga0268299_1004401_pt1 | contig 11036 bp, 9 predicted proteins | sample NOBtaG_FD_193484 | JGI IMG/M metagenome (GOLD analysis project Ga0268299, IMG submission 193484) | Activated sludge microbial communities from bioreactor in Nijmegen, Gelderland, Netherland - NOB reactor | ecosystem: Engineered > Bioreactor > Aerobic > Activated sludge | place: Netherlands... | reverse complement strand
AGACCATGGGTGAAAAGTACCCGGGCAGCCGCAGCGCCGGGACCAAGTGACCGCACCGTGACGGCAACCGGACGTCCCCGTCGCGGAGCGGTTCGTCCCCGCCGCGGCCCGGTGTCCAAACGCAGGGCCTACGCTGCCTATCTGAATGGGCATGCCCTCATCGATTGCGGATCCGGAACTCCGCGCGTTCGCGATCGCGCTGAGCGATCGCTTCAGCGATCTCGCCCCACTCGGAGCCGGCGGCATGGCCGACCTGCTCGTCGGGCGCGAGCGCGGACTCGAGCGCCCCGTCGTCATCAAGCGCATCGCCCATCGGTTGCTCCAGGGCGAAGCGCGCGACCGCTTCAGTCGCGAGATCGCGGTGCTGGCGACGCTGCAGCACCCGAACATCGTGCCGCTGCTCAGCGCCGACACCGTGGGCGATGTGCCGTACTTCGTCATGCCGCTCGTGCGCGGCGAGTCGCTGGGCGAACGGCTCAGGCGTGGACCGCTGTCCGTGCGGGAGTGCGTAGCGGTGCTCGAGGACGTCGCGCAGGCGCTGGAGTACGCGCACGCCGCGGGCATCGTGCACCGCGACATCAAGCCGGGCAACATCCTGCTCACCGGCAGCTCGGCCGTCGTCGCCGATTTCGGCATTGCCAAGGCGCTCGCGCGCCGTAACGGCAACGCGGCGCCGATTCCCCTGCGCACGCCCACCGACCTCACGCTCGAAGGCTTTTCGCTCGGCACACCGAAGTACATGTCGCCCGAGCAGTTCGCGGGGGATGCCACCGCCGACCATCGCGTCGATCTTTATGCGCTGGGCGTGGTGGGCTACGAGATGCTCGCCGGTGCACCGCCGTTCACGGGCTCGACGCCCTCGGCGCTGGCGCGCGCGCACGTGGCCGAGACGCCGGCCGCCCTGCGCACGCGCCGTGCCGATGTGCCGCCGGCGCTCGAGGCCCTGCTCCTGCGCTGCCTCGAGAAGGACCCCGACGCCCGCCCCGCCTCGGCGTCCGAGTTGCTGCGAGCGCTGCGCTCGCCATCCCTGCTCGACGCCGCCCCTCTGCCCGCCAAGGGAACGCGCCGTACGTTCACGCAGCGGATCGGATTCGCCACCGCACTCGCAGAGCTGCGCCACGCGTGGCGCGCGCTGCGGCGCAGTCCGATCGTCCTCGCTGCCTGCGTCAGCTGTCTCGCCATCGGACTCGGAAGCACGGCGGCCATCTTCAGCGTGGCCGACCGCGTGCTGCTGCGCCCGCTCGAGGTCGAGGCACCCGAAGGCTTGGTCTCGGTGTTCCGGCGCCTCCCGCAGTCCGCGACCCTGCCGCTCTCGGCGCCGAACTTCGTGGACCTCGCCGACGAACCGGCCGCCGAGGGCATCGCGGCGTTCCAGTCGACATCGCGACTCGTTGCGCTGGGCGACCGATTCGAGCCCGGGTTCGTCATGCGCGCCACGGGACGCTTCTTCGGGATCCTGCGCACGCGCGCGCTGCATGGCCGCGTGTTGCTGCCGTCGGATGACGATCCTGCCGCGCCGGCCGTCGTGGTCGTGAGCCACGAGTACTGGCGCGGTCACCTCGGGGGAAGTCCCGCCATCGTCGGCACGACGCTGCGACTCGATGGCGTACCGCATGAAGTGGTCGGCGTACTGCCGCCGCGCTTCCGCATCGTGAACAACGGCACGGTGTACGCCGGCGAGCTGTGGGTCCCGATGCGCTTCACACCCAGCGAGATGCGCCAGCGCGGCAGCAACTGGCTGCGCGTGGTCGCGCGACTCGCGCCGGGCGTCTCACCCGACGGGCTCGAGGCAGCGCTGGCGCGGCGCTTCGCGCCGCTGGTCGAAGTCCATCCGGAGCTGCAGGGTCAAGGCGTGGCCGTGCTGCCGCTGGTACTCGATGCCGGCACGCAGCTGCGGCGACCGCTCGCCCTGTTGGCCGTCGCGGCGATCGCGGTGCTGGCGATCGCCGTCATCAACGTCTCGAGCCTTCTGCTCGCCCGCGGCATCCGCCGCCAGCCCGAGCTCGCCGTGCGTGCGGCCCTTGGTGCGACCCGGGGTGATGTGATGCGACCGGTGCTTGCCGAGGGCGCCATCATCGCGACGCTCGGGTGGCTGGCGGGACTCATTCTCGCGGCAGCGGCCATCAAGGGCATGGCCGTGCTGGGGTCGGCGCGCATCGTGCAGCTTGAGTACGCGACGCTCGATGGCCGCAGCATTGCGGTGACGCTCGCCATGGCTTTGCTCGCGGCGGTGGCCGGTACGCTCGCGCCGGCCTGGCGTGCGGCGCGCGCGCTGCCCGCTGATGCGCTCCGCGGTGGGCGTGGGAGCGACGGTCGGCACCAGCACCGCGCCCTCGCCACGCTCGTCGTGATCGAGGGCGCGCTGGCGCTCACGCTGCTCATCGCCGCGGGGTTGGTGATGAAGGGCTTCGTCGGGCTGACGCGCAGCGATCCGGGCTTCGAGGCGAAAGGACTGTTGACGATGCGCCTCCGCGTCTCGCCGACGGACTTCCCCGCCGAGCGCGCCGCGGTGGACTTCCTTACGCCCGCCATCGATGCCGTCTCACGCGTGCCCGGCGTGCGCGCCGTGGGCGCCATCTCGCAGCTGATGTACGCCGAGTGGGGCTGGAACCAGTGGGTGCGCTACGAGGGCAGACCGGAGCTGCCGTTGAGCGAGCAGCCGCTGGTCGAGACCCGCAACGTGACACCGGGCTTCTTCGCGGCGACGGGGCAGCGGTTGTTGGCCGGCCGGTTGCTCGACGAGCGCGAGATGGTGGCAGGCGACTCGATGCAGCGCGTGGTGGTGAACGCCGCGCTGGCCGCCCGGGACTTTCCTGACGGCGACGCGATCGGCAGTCGCTTCCTGAACGGCACGACCCCGGTCGAGATCGTCGGCGTGGTCAGCGATGTGCGCAACTTCGGTCCGCTGGCCGATGGGCGGCCCGAGGCCTACTGGACTTTCGCGCAACGCCATCCGTCAGCGGTTGGGTACAATCTCGTCGTGCGCACGGCGCAGGACGACCCGATGACCGTCGCCGCCGACGTCGAACGCGCACTCCGCGCGGTGTATCCGGGCGTCGCGGTCTCGCGCGTGCAGTCGATGGAGCAGCTGATGGCGTCGAGCATCGGCTGGCCCCGCTTCGTCTTCGCGCTGTTCGCGACGATGGCGGCCGTGGCGCTGCTGCTCGCACTGGCAGGCCTGTTCGGCATCCTGAGCTACGCCGTCGAGCAGCAGCGGCGCGAGTACGCGTTGCGTTCGGCACTCGGCGCGCCGCCCGCGACGGTGCGGGCGTTGATCCTGGGGCGCGCCGGGCGGCTCGTCGGGCTGAGCGTCCTGGTCGGCGGCGCGGGGGCGTGGTTCGCGACGCGAACGCTGTCGTCGCTGCTGTTCGGCGTCGCGCCCGGCGACGTCGCGGTGTGGGCAGGGGCCGTCGTGGCGATGAGCCTCGCCGGGTTCGCGGCGGCGCTGGGCCCCGCGCTGCGGGCGAGCCGCGTGGCTCCGATGCTGGCCATGCGCGGCGACTGAGCGTCATCGCAAGAATCGTGTCGCATTTGCGACGCCGCTCGCGCAATCATTCAGTATGACCGCTACGCCCCAGCCCCCTGCCCCGCTCGATCCCACCGATTGGGACGAGTACCGCGCGCTCGCCCATCGCATGCTGGACGAGTCGCTCGATTATCTGCGCGACGTGCGCACACGCCCGACGTGGACGCCGACGCCCGCCGACGTAAAGTCGGCGATCCACGACGAGCCGCTGCCGCGCTCGGGGCGTGGCGACGCCGCGGCCTACGACGACTTCCTGCGGCTCGTCAGGCCGTATCCGAACGGCAACATCCACCCGCGCTTCTGGGGCTGGGTGATGGGCACGGGCACGCCGCAGTCGGCGATGGCCGATTTCCTCTCGTCGGTGATCAATCCGCAGATGGGCGGCCTGGAGCACGCGCCGGTCTACGTCGAGCAGCAGGTGATCAAGTGGTTCGCCGAGTTGATGCGATTCCCGGCGACGGCGAGCGGCATCCTGATCAGCGGTGGCACGATGGCCAACGTGCTCGGCCTCGCCGTCGCGCGGCGGCAGCGCGCCGGTTGGGATGTGCGCAAGCTTGGCGTCGCGGGTGGTCCGCCGCTGCGCGTGTATGCCAGCGGCGAGGTGCATAGTTGGCTCGCCAAGGCCTGCGATTTCCTCGGCATGGGCACGGACGGCTTCCATCGCATCCCTCCGCGCGCGGACTTCACGGCGGATGTCGACGCGATGGCTGCGGCGATCGCCGCCGATCGCGACGCGGGCATGCAGCCCTTCTGCATCGTCGCGACGGTCGGCACCGTGCAGACGGGCGCAAGCGACGACCTGCACGCGCTCGCCGACCTCGCCGCGCGCGAAGGGCTGTGGCTGCATGTGGATGGCGCGTTCGGCGCGATGGCGTCACTCGCGGACGTCGCCGAGGCGAAGGCGGCAGTGCGGGGACTCGAGCGCGCAGATTCCGTGGCCTTCGACCTGCACAAGTGGGGCTACATGCCCTTCGATGTGGCGATGCTGCTCACGCGGGAAGATCGCCATCTCACGGAGACCTTCGCGAACCGGGCGCCGTACCTGATGGCGCTGCCGGGCGGACTCGCCCCGGGAAGCATCTATTTCAACGACCGCGGCATCGAGCTCACGCGGGCCTTCCGCGCGCTCAAGGTCTGGATGACGCTGCGCGCGCAGGGCAGCGACCTGCTCGGTGCGCATATCGCGCGGAACATCCGGCAGGCGCAGTATCTGGCGTCGTTGATCGAGCGGGAACCGGAACTCGAACTGCTGGCGCCGGTGCCGCTCAATCTCGTGAACTATCGGTTCGTGGCGCCTGGGCTCGATTCCGACGCGCTGAATGCGCTGAACAAGCGCATCCTCGTGCGGCTGCAGGAGGACGGCATCGCCGTGCCGAGCGCGACGGTGATCCGCGGGACGTTTTCCATCCGCGTGGCGATCACGAACCACCGCTCGCTGGCTGAGGATTTCGACCTGCTCGTGCGCGAGACGGTGCGCATCGGCAGGCTCCTGTCGACGGGATGACCGGACTCACCACGAAGGCACGAAGGGTTCGCTGCAACCGACCGATCCGGCACGCAGAAGCAGCATTGCTCCTCTTGGAATTGCGGGACCGTGGATTCGTTGCGGTTCCCTTCGTGCCTTCGTGGTGACTGCTGTCAGGGCGCGACCCCTGCATGCTTGCACACGAGCGCCCACTCCTTGGCCGTCACCGGCTGCACGCTCAGCCGCGAGCCCTTCTGCAGCAGCACCATCTTCTCCAGCCCCTTCACCTTCTTGAGCTCGGCCAGCGTGATCAGCCGGGGCATCGCCCGCACGGCCTTCACGTCCACCATGTACCACGTCGGCTTGTCGGGATCGGACTTCTCGTCGAAGTGCTCATGCCCCTTCTCGAAGGCCGTCCAGTCGGGATAGCCCTCCTTCACCACCTCGCAGATGCCGGCGATGCCGCTGGGCTCCGCATTCGAGTGGTAGAAGAAGCAGCGGTCGCCCTTCTTCATGAGGTCCCGCAGCGTGTTGCGCGCCTGGTAGTTGCGGACGCCGTCCCAGTAGGTGGTCTGCTTCGGGGACTGCTCGAGGTCGGTGTACGAGCACATCTCGGGCTCGGACTTGATCAGCCAGTAGTTCACGAACGTCGCGGTGAGGGTGTCTCGGATGAACGCGCGAGGCGCGTCAGGCGATCCCGCTGCGGATCGCCGCCTTCACGGCATCCACGAAGGTGTCGATCTCGTCGACGGTCGTGTACACGCTGGGCGTGATGCGGATGCCGCTGAACTCCGGATGCACGATCGGCGTGCTCACGATGCGGTACTTGGACAGCAGGAATCCGCCCAGCTGCGAGGGGTCGAGGCCGTCGACGACAATGAAGCCGATGGCACCCGCTTTGTCGGGTCCGAGCTCGGTGAGGACCTTCACGCGCGGGCTGGCTTCCATGAGCGCAGCGGCCCAGCGGTCGCGCAGGTAGCGCAGGCGCGCGACCTTCCGCTCGACGCCGATGCCGCGGTGGAAGGTGAGCGCCGTGCTGACGGCGTTGAAGTTCGCCTGTGGATGCGTGCCGATCTGCTCGTACTTCCGGATGTTCGCCGTGTCCTTCGCCTCGGCGGCCATCAGCGGCCAGAGGCCGGCGATCCTGTCCTTGCGGACGTAGAGAAATCCCGCGCCGATCGGCGCGTGCAGCCACTTGTGCAGCGAGGTGCCGTAGTAGTCGCACTCGAGCTCGTCGCGCGTGAACGGAAAGTGCGCGAAGGCGTGCGCGCCGTCGACGAACACCGGGATGTTGCGCGGCTTCGCCAGGCGCACGATGTCGCGGATGGGGAGGATCTGCCCCGTGAGGTTGGTGATGTGCGGGAGCTCGATCGCCTTCGTGCGCGGCGTCAGCTGCTCGGCGATGCGGCGCACCAGCACCTGCGGGTCGGTGAGCGGCACGGGAAAGCTCACCTGCTTGAGCACGATGCCATCGCGGCGCACGCGCTGGTCCCAGGTGGTGATCATGCGCCCGTAGTTCTGGTTCGTGATGATCACCTCGTCGCCGCGCCGCAGGTCGAGGCCGAGGATCATCGTCTCGAGGGATTCCGACGCGTTGCGCGTCACGGCCATCTCCTCGGGATCGCAGCCGAATTCCTTGGCCAGCTCGCGCCGCGTGCTCTCCATGCGCGGCTCGAGGATGCGCCAGTTGTGCTCGACGGGCAGCTCGTTCACGAACTGCAGGTCGCGCACCATCTGCTGCAGCACGTGCGTGGGCGTGGGCGAGATCCCCCCGTTGTTGAGGTTGATCATCGTCCGGTCCATGTCGAAGGCGCGCTGGATGTGGCTCCAGTACGTCCCGTCGTTGGCGAGGGACTGCGCCGGGCGATCGCCGGCGACGAGATCGGCCTCGAAGAGGCGGCGGAACGCGGACTCGTTGAGCGTGGGCAGCGCGGCGACGCCGGCGGACGCGGCACTCAGGCCGGCGAGGAAGTCACGGCGGGAGGTGAGGGGCACCGCAGTCGCTCCGTTCGAGAGGGGTGGGCCGACCCCTCAAGGTATCACGACCAAGCCGGCTTCGCCGCCGAAGTCATCGCGCACGCGCGCAAGGTTGCGTGGCGCGCGCCACTCGCCGCCGTTCACCTGCACGGCGACGCGATACTTGCCGCTGGGCAGACGCACGCGCGCGACCCATGTGCCCTGCTCGCGCTCCATGCGCACGGGGCGCCAATCGCTGAAATCACCGGCGACGATGACCTCCAGCGAATCGGACGCGAACACGCGGACGACCAGCTCCGCACCGCCGGCGGCCATCGGCTCGACCACCGCACGCGCGATCAGCGAGCGCTCGAGCACCGGGAGCGGCTTGGGACCCAACGACACGCGCACCGAGCCGGTGATGACGTTCGCTTGCGGCAGGCCGCGCAGCGGGTCGGCGAGCTGTCGTCCGGCGGCCCCCACGAGTGCGACGCGGTCGGCGATCTGCAGCGTGCCACTCCACATCACGGCCTGGAACGCGGCGTCGGTGCCGGCGACGCCGTCGCGTGCCGTGTACGTGACCGCGAGGTCGTGCGGCCCGAGGCGCAACTGCGCGGTGAACTGCGCGTCGCGCAGGTCGTACTCGTCGTCGTCGGGATCGCGCGTGACGCCGGAGGCCAGCAGCAGCGGCCAGTCGGCCGACTGCAGGCGCGTGGCGACGGCGGAGAGGTACAGCGGTCCCCAGCGTTGCCAGAGGCCGATGTCGCCGCTGACGCTGCGGCTGAACACGCCGTCGCGATCGGTGTTGCCCGCGCCGAACCCCGCCCAGACGCCGTAGTTCGAGGCGGCCACCACGTGCTGCCGCACGAAACCGTTCCCGTTGCCGCCGCGGCCGGCAGTCCGCAGCGAGAACGACGCACCGGCGAGGCCCGCTTCGGTGCGGAAGCGCTCGCTGGGCCCCCAGGGCACGTCGATGGCCGCGACGCCCTGCGCCGCGGCCAGCGAGTCCTGCGCGTAGGTGAGATTGGCGCTGGTGACGAAGCCCAGCTTCTCCGACTCGGGGCGCCAGAGCACGGCGAGCAGGGCCGCGTTCTCGAGCGAGAAGCCGCGCTGCGTGATGGCTGCGATGCCGCCTTCGATGCGCAGCTCGGGCAAGCGCTGCGCGCCCGCCGCGGGTGCGGCGAGCGCGAGGAGGGCGAGCCCCCACGCCGCGAGGCGGCGGGGCGTCACGCCGGCACTTAAGGCCTCTGGCCGCGGGGAGCGAGCGCGGCGGCGGCGGCGGGTGACGGGAGGAGCGACATCACCCCGCGAGCCCGCACTTCCAACGCCGCATCGGGCGTCAGGCCGGCGGCCACGTCGGATTGCACCGACGCGCCGAGTCCGGCGATCTGCGTCGGGGTGGCACCCCGCCGCATCAGTTGCGTGATCTGCTCGAGCGCGTTGGACGCGGGGACCCCGCGCGCGACGAGTTCGGTGAGCACGTCGAGTGGCATCGCCACCGACGAACCCGCCGGATACGCCGCGCGGATCTGTCGCAGCATCGTCGCGGGCACGCCGACCGCGAGCGCGTCTGCGCCGGCGATGACGTCCGCGTCCGATGGCGAGGGAGCGAGAAGGTCCCGCGCCTGCTCGAGGCGCCTGGCCAACGTCGACACGGCCACCCGGATGCGCTCCCCGGTCGCCTGCTTCGTGACCCCTTCGTTTGCCTTCGCGACGAGGGCCCGGACCGGCAGCCCGCGCTGGGCGGCGCGCGAGATCTCGCGCTCCACCGCTTGGCGCGTCCTCGCATCGGCGATGGTGAGCACGGGCGTTCCCTGCGACGCTTGGGCATCAAGCGCCGCCGGAGCGACCATCGCGCTGACGAGCATCAGCGCGGCGATTGGGGCTGCGAATCGCGGCATCATCATCGGGCGAAGACCATCACGACACTTCCCTCGCGGCCGTAATCCGCATCGCCCGACTTGGGCGCGCGCGGATCGGCCACGAGCAATGTACCGTCAACGAGGTAGGCGTACACATGGCGGCCGGGCGGCAGGGGCTGCGTAGCCTCCCAGACCCCCGGGGTCACCTGGGTCATCGGCAGCGCCGTCGCATCCCAGCCGTTGAACTCCCCGACCACGGCGACCGTGCGCGCCGTGGTCGACTCGAACACGAACTGCGTGGCCACCCGCGCGTCGGCGCCGTCGTGCGCGGCCAGCGTCACCGGATACTCGCCCGTCGCCGGGCCAGAGGCAGTGGTCGGCTCCGCGGCGACCCGCGGGGCCACGGCGCCGCGGGACACGAAGCCGAGGACCAAGGCAGCCGCCGCCACGGCCGACGCCGCAAGGCCCGACAGCACCGGCGAGCGCCACGCATCCACGGCCCGACGCCACAGCGACGGGCGCGGCGCGGCCCACACGGCCTGCAGCAAGCGCCCGACGGCCTGCGGGTCGGCCGCGCCGCGGGCGTCAGCCCGCGCCGCGTCACGCAGCGTGCCGCGCACGCGCTCGATCAAGGGATCCCGTTCCATGTCAGTCATCTCGCATCATCTCCGTCAGCCGCGCACGCAGCGTGTCGCAGGCGCGCTTTACGCGCATCCGCAGGGCGCTCAGCCCCACACCGGTGATCGCGGCAATGTCCTCGTATGCCATGTCCTCCACATGCCGCAGCAGGAACGCCTCCTTTTGCTCCGCCGGCAGCGTGTCGAGCACCTTGTAGACCTCTTCCGTCCAATCCCGCTCGACATCCGACGTCGCCCCGATCCGATCCGGCAGTTCGCCGTACTGGATCACCGTCGCATGCCGCGCGCGTTTCGCGAGCAGCGTCCGGCAGCGATTCGCCAGGATGCGGAAGAGCCAAGGCTCGAAGCGCGCATCGTCGCGGAACCGCCGCAGGTTGTGATAGACGCGGATGAAGGTGTCCTGCACCGCTTCCTCGGCGTCTTCGCGGTTCGCGACCATATGGAGCGCAAACCGCAACGCGCGGGGATAGGTTGCATCCACCAAGAGGGCGAACGCCTGCCGATCTCCCGCCTTGGCCCGCAGCGGAAGGGTCGGATCGATCGAGGGGGCGCCCGGAGGTTGAGGCATAAGCGAGGTCTGGGAAGGGTATCCCTGACGCTCCTGTCCCCGCCACGGCGCGCCGCCGATCAGCGACTCGTCCATCGTGTTGTCCATCACAACCATCCATACCCCGGACGGCACCCGGCTGTCACATTCCGTGCCCTAGGTTCCGCTCTCCACATGGCCGATTTCATCCTCCTGCTGCACATCGTCCGGATTCCGCTGCAAGTCGGCATCGGGATTGCGCTTGCGGTGGCGTTTCCCCTCATGTTCTGGGCCTGGCTCGAGCGCACGCGCCGGTTGAATCCCTTCGGCGCCCCCGCGCGCGCGGCCCGGACGCTGCTCGACCCACCGCTGCAACCGCTCGACCGCCTCGTCGCACGCTTCGGCGCCCCACGCAGCAGCGTGCCCTGGTGGGCCCTGCTCGCCCTGCTGCTCGCCGGGGCGCTCCTCCTGGGCGTGCTCGACTTCCTGCGCGACACGCTCTCGTACACATACTTCGCCGCGCAGCAGGGCCCCGCGGGCCTCCTGCGTCTCGTCGTTGGGTGGACGTTCTCGCTGCTGCAGCTCGCCGTGATGGCGCGCGTCGTCATGAGCTGGATCGGCGGCCAGTACACAAAGGTGGGCCGGGCCGCGATTGCGCTCACCGAATGGTTTCTTGCCCCGCTGCGCCGCGCGCTGCCGACCTTCGGCATGGTCGATCTTTCGCCGCTCGTGGCGTGGTTCGGCCTCTCGCTGCTGCGTGGGGTAGTCATGGGCATGCTCGGCTCGCCGGAGGTCTGATCGATGCGTCCGTTCCTGCGCCCCTCGCCCGTCCCGACGCTCGCCGCCTGCGCCGCGATGGCCCTCGTCGTGGCCTGCAGCCGCGACGCGAGCACTGGCACGCCGCCGCCACCGCCGGCCGCCACCGACACGCCGACCCTCGCGCGCAGCGTCTTCCTCGGCGGCCTGAGCAGCCCATGGGACATCGCCTTCCACACCGACGGCTCGATGTTCTTCACCGAGCGCTGTCGCGGATTGTCGGTCCGGCTGACGGACGGCACGGTGC
>Ga0268299_1004400_pt1 | contig 11036 bp, 11 predicted proteins | sample NOBtaG_FD_193484 | JGI IMG/M metagenome (GOLD analysis project Ga0268299, IMG submission 193484) | Activated sludge microbial communities from bioreactor in Nijmegen, Gelderland, Netherland - NOB reactor | ecosystem: Engineered > Bioreactor > Aerobic > Activated sludge | place: Netherlands... | reverse complement strand
CGCAGTCGCGGTGCGAGTGCGGGTCGGCGTCGCGCTCGGCGGCTGGGTCTCGGTCGGGGTGCGGGTACGGGTTCGGGTGGGCGGGATGGTCGGCGTGCCGGTGCGCGTGATGGTCGCGGTCGGCGCCGACCCGGGCAGGCGGATGACCATCTGACGGGTCGGGCCGATGTTGCCGATGCGATCGCGCAGCCGCACGGTGACCGTGGTCTCACCCGGCCCGAAGCTCTCGGCGACCGCGATCTGCAGGCAGAACTGGATGCGGCTCGTCGGGTCGGCGAAGGCGGAGGTGCCGAAGTCGTCGAGCGTGCAGGTGGCGCTGCGGGTGGTGGCGATCGAGAAGCGGCAGGCAAAGTCGGTCATCGCGTCGACGACCGTCTGTCCCTGATCGTAGGACGGGGGTTCGACGGCGGGCACGCCGCCGGTGCAGACGGCGGAACTGCCATTGCCGAGCTCGCGGCTGAGGAGGATCTGCAGGTCGGGCATCTGGGCCGGATCGTTGGGGCGCAGGTTCTGGCCGACGGTCGCGCCGGTGACGCCGGGGACTCCCTCGATCACCATCTTGAAGCCGAAGCCGGCCGGCCGGTCGATCACGGCGACGTCGCCCTCGCGGTGCTCGGTCGGATCCACCAGCGTTCCGCTGGAGCCGGCGGCGCCGAGGTAGGTGATCCGCGGCCCGAAGGCGGGCGTCGCCGTCGGTGTCGGGGTGGGCTCTTCGGGCGCCATCAGCAGGGCGATCTCGCCGGGCAGGTCGGAGGCCGAGGTGACGCCGTCGAAGTTGGGGTCCGCCTGGCCGCAGTCGGCGGGCGCGAAGATGCGGCTGACGAGGGCATCGAGGTCGGCCTGATCGACGACGCCGTCGCAGTTGGCGTCGCCGGGCTCCTGGGCGCGCACCTCGAGCGCGCAGGCGAGCAGCAGCGCGAGCGCGAAGCGGGCGACGGGTGTGGGCTGGGTCACGCGGCGGGACATCGGCCTTCCGTCGACACGCCTACGCCCGCGGCGCGGATTCTGCCACAACATCGAACGCCCCCCCAGCGGGGGCATGTCAGCGCGAAGCGCACGCGCCCAACCCTTCCGCGGCCCAGCAAGCGCGCGAACGCTAGCCGATGCCCGCGGCGAGCACAACCGACCGGCGCCGGCTCGCTTGACTCACCCACGGATGGTCCGCATGATCCGCGTCATCGTGATGATCGCGGTGGGAGACAAGGCGTGACCCGCTGGACGGCCCTGCTGATCTGCGCCGTGGCGATCGGCTTCGTGCTCGGCTCGCAGGTCTCGCGGCGGCCGGAGCCGGAAGAGGTCGCGCAGGCCCCAGCGGCGCCGGTCGAGAACAAGGTGACCGAAGCCGACGTCGAGCTCTACATCGCCGTCTACTCGGCGATGCAGTCCGACCACGGCCTGACGATCGACGACGCGCTGGTCGGCCGCGACCTCACCTTGGAGCAGTTTCGCGACATCGAGCGCCGGGTGCAGGCCGACCAGCACATGGTGGATCGCGTGCGTCTCGCGCTGCTGACGCAGGCCAAGGCGCGCAACTCCTGGATGCCTCCCGGAGCGCCGACGCCGGCGGCGAAGTGACGGCGGCGGACCCGATCGCGGCGCGCGTGTTCATCGACGTCTCCTGTCGCAAGTGCGGTCAGCGCAAGCGGATGGACATCGGCGCGCCGGGCGAACAGCCGCTGGCGGAGTACCTCCGCCTGCTGAGCGATCGGCTGCGCCATCGGCCGAGCTTCCAGTGCTTCGGCGGTCACTTCGAGTTGCGGCCGCCGGTGCCCGACTTCTGGGAGGTCGACTGGGACAGCGTCGGCGAGGAGTGACGCCGGACGCAGCGGCAATTGACATTCGTCGCCGATGGGTCTCTAAGAATTCACGAGCGCGGACGAGGTGGCCGTGCTAGTTTCGTCAGCGGATGGGGTGGGGTTGAGCGGAAGCTGAGGCCTGCGTTGCCCAATTATCGACACCGGCTGTCACGCGCCCGGCAGCGAGTTTACGACCGCAGCAACAGTACGTCGTCGATCCGCCTCGCGACCACTTCGCTCCTCCGCCGCGCCGTCGCCGCGCTGCCCGACGTCCTGCTGGGCGCCGATCGGGTGCGGGTCGAACGGGTCTCGCAGGTGATCGCCGACGAGATCACCTCGGCGCTCAAGGTGCCGGCGGTGCGCATGATCGTCGGCGGCACGCGGCCGTCGAACGCGCGCGGCGAGCTGCACGGGCTCTACACGCCGATCGACGACGGCCGCCGCAGTACGATCCACGTCTGGATGCAGACCGCCAAGCGCGGCGCCGTGGTGGCGCCGCGGACCTATCTGCGCACGCTGTTGCATGAGGTGTGTCACCACCTCGACTACGCGCTGCTCGGTCTCCCCGACTCACTCCATACCGAGGGCTTCTACCAGCGCGAGTCGAGCCTGTTTCACCAGATCGGCGGGGCCGAGCTGACGCCTCCGGCGCGCGGCGGCCGCGGCTCCGCTCGCCTCAACCGCCCCGCGCCGGCGGGGCGTTCCTCGCAGGCTGTGGATGGAGGGTAGAACGTGACGTTGCATGCGACCGTGGTTGCGAGTGAGGAGACGAGCGGCGATCTCGACCTCTTGCTGGGCGTCCTGCCGCCGCGCGTGCGCGCGCGGATCGACGCACTCGGCGACCCGGACGCGCTGCTCGAGGTCGTGCTCGACCTCGGGCGACTGCCCGAGGCCCGTTACGCCGATCGGGTCGAGCCGCTGGCCGAGACCCCGATCGAGCGGCCGGACCTCGACTTCACCATCGCCCGCCTCGGCACGTTCACCAAGGACAACCGCGCCGGCATCGAGCGGACGCTCCATCGCATCTCGGCGATGCGCAACCGCCACGGCGACGTCGTCGGCCTGACCTGCCGCGTCGGCCGCGCCGTCTACGGCACGGTCGAGATCGTGCGCGACTGGGTCGAATCGGGCAAGAGCGTGCTGTTGCTCGGGCGTCCCGGAGTCGGCAAGACCACGCTGCTGCGCGAAGCCGGGCGCGTGTTGGCGGACGATCTCGGCCGGCGCGTGGTGATCGTCGACACCTCGAACGAGATCGCCGGCGACGGCGACATCCCGCACCCCGGCATCGGCCGCGCGCGCCGGATGCAGGTGCCTTCTCCGGAGTTGCAGCACGCGGTGATGATCGAGGCGGTGGAGAACCACATGCCCGAGGTGGTGGTGATCGACGAGATCGGCACCGAAGCCGAGGCGCTGGCGGCGCGCACGATCGCCGAGCGCGGCGTGCAACTGATCGCGACGGCACACGGCACCACGCTCGAGAACCTGGTGACCAACCCGACGCTGGCGGATCTGATCGGCGGCATCCACGCGGTGATCCTGGGCGACGACGAGGCGCGGCGGCGGCGGACGCAGAAGACCGTGCTGGAGCGCAAGGCGGCCCCGACCTTCGACGTGTTGATCGAGATCCACGACCGCGATCGCTTCGCCGTGCACGGCGACGTCGCCTACGTGGTCGACGCCTTCCTGCGCGGCCAACAGCCGCGGCCGGAGATCCGCGTACGGCGCGGCGACGGGCGCTACGACGTCGAGAACGGCACCGCGCCGCTGCCCTTCCCGCGCGAGAGCGCGGCGCCGCGCCGCCCGACGCCGGTGCCGGAACCGAGCCGCGAGGCGGAGTCGCGCGAGCGCCGGCCGGTGCGCATCTTCCCCTACGCCGTCAGCCGCGAGCGCCTCGAGCGCGCGGTGCGCGACCTGGGCGTGCCGGCGACGGTCTGCACCCACCCGCGCAACGCCGACGTCGTGCTGACCCTCCGCTCGCTCGCCAAGAAGCGGCCGAAGAAGCTGCGCGAGCTGGTCTCCGACCGGGTGCGGCTCTACTCGATCGGCGGCAACAGCCCGGCGAAGATCACCGCATTCCTGCGCGAGCTCTTCGAGCTGCCGGGGATGGAGGCGGAGCAGCAGTCGGCGCTGCGCGCGACCGAGGAGGCGATCGCCGAGGTGATCGCCCAGCGCCGGCCGGTCACCCTCGAGCCGCAGAACGCCTACGTGCGACGCCTGCAGCACGAGCTGATCGAGGCCTACGGCCTGGTGTCGGAGAGCAGCGGGCGCGATCCGCACCGCAGCATCGTCATCCACCCGGCCGAGCGCTGAGTCAGTTCTGGGCGATCAGCGTCGGGCCGTCGACCCGGGGGGCGGCGCTGGCGGAACGCATGCGGGCCGCCAGGTCGCTCAGGTCGACGCCGGTGAGCGGCGTGCTCATCACCACGAACATCAGCAGGCCGGCGACGGCCATGAAGACCTGGAAGCTGCGATCGCTCATGCTCATGGAGGGTTGAACCAAGCAACGCCAGGGCCACGGCCGCTCTTGCCGGCCGGCTGCGCACAACTGCCCAGGAGGCGCCCACTCCGAGCGTCACATCAGTGACGCTCGTCTGGAGTGCGGCGTGCAGCGCCGCTCTGGATCGTTCGACGAGCCGCCCAGAGCAGCGTCCCACGCCGCAATCTCCATTCTTGACATACCACGCCCGTCTAAATACTGAACGTTCAGTATGCAGGCGGAAGCCAAGGCCTCCCGCGGCGACACGGCTCGCCGCGAGTTGATGAAGTTCGCGATCGACTGCTTCGCCCGCTACGGCTACCAGGCCACCTCGATCGACCGCATCGCCAAGGCGGCGGGCGTGACCAAGGGCGCGCTCTACTACCACTTCAAGGACAAGGAGGACCTGCTGTTCGAGGCGGTGCGCAACCGCGTCGGCCAGTTCGAGCGGGTGGTGGTCGGCGAGATGTCGTCGCAAGGCCGCGACGCGGCCGAGAGCCTGCGCGAGGTCGCGCGCACCTGCATCGAGCACGCGACCCGCAGCAACCACCGCCGCTTCATCGTCACGCTGATGGTCGAGGCGCTCGACAGCAACGAACGACTCTCGCAGCAGTTCCGCACGATGATGAACCGCTTTCGCCAGTACCTCATCGACATCATCGACGCCGGCAAGCGCAGCGGCCGGTTCCGCACCGGCATCGACTCCGCCGTCGCCGCGCAGGTGTACGCCGCCACCGTGATGGGTGCCGAGATCCAGTACTACCAGGACCCCGAGAACGTCGACCTCCCTCGCATCCTCGAGACGTTCCTCGATCAGTTCATCCGTTTCCTGTCCGCTTGAAACGCCGCCCCGGGGACCGGGGCCGCCCGAGGAGGAATCATGGTCAGCTTTCAACCCAGTGAAGATCAGCAACTGATCCGCGACATGGTGGCGAGCTTCGCCACCGAACAGATCCGCCCGGTGGCGCACGAGGCCGACGAGACCGGCAACGTCCCCTCCGCCGTCGTGCAGCAGGCCTGGGAGCTCGGTCTGGTGCAGAGCGCCATTCCCGAGGCGCACGGCGGCGCCGGCGACACCCGCTCGATCATGACCGGAGCGCTGGTCGCCGAGGAGCTCGCCTACGGCGACCTCGCCATCGCGATGCACATCCTCGCGCCGCGGCTGCTGGTCTACCCGGTGATCGAGATGGGCACCGAGGAGCAGAAGAAGCAGATCCTGCCGGCCTTCAGCGGCGACGAGTTCCGCGCCGGCTCGGCGGCGCTGCTCGAGCCCCGCTTCACCTTCGACACCGCCGAGCTGACCACCAGCGCCCGCAGCGACAACGGCCACTGGGTGCTCAACGGCAACAAGTGCTACGTGCCGCTCGCCGGCGACGCCGAGGCCGTGCTGGTGTACGCCAGCACCGGCAAGCCCGGGCACGAGAACGTCGCCGGCTTCATCGTCCCCAAGGGAACCCCGGGGATGAAGGTCCTCGGCCGCGAGCAGAACATGGGCGTCAAGGCGATGGAGACTTGCGAGGTCGCCTTCGAGGACTGCCGCGTGCCCGCCGCCCAGCGCCTCGGCGGCGACAAGGGCGCCGACTTCAACCGCCTCCTCAACTACTCGCGCGTCGGACTGGCGGCGATGGCCGTCGGCGTCGCTCGCGCCGCCTTCGAGTACGCCCGCGACTACGCCAAGGAGCGCCGCGCCTTCGGCGTCGCGATCGCGCAGAAGCAGGCGATCGCCTTCATGCTGGCGCAGATGGCGATCGAGATCGACGCCTCCCGCCTGCTCGCCTGGGAGGCCGCCTGGCGGCTCGACCGGGGCGAGGACGCCACCCGCGAGTCGGTGCTGGCGCAGCAGTACGCCGCCCAGGCCTGCATGAAGGTCACCGACGATGCCATCCAGGTGCTCGGCGGCCACGGCTACATCCGCGAGCATCCCGTCGAGATGTGGGCCCGCAACGGCCGCGGCTTCGCCACATTCCAGGGCACGGTGATGATCTGACCGCCCGCCGCGGCGACGATCTCATCCGACGAACGAACGTAGGAGACGAGCGATGATCGACTTCGAGCTTTCCGACAACATCAAGCAGAACCGCGATGTCATGCACATGCTCGCGGAGAACTTCATGCGCCCTCTCTCGCGCGAGTACGACGAGCGCGAGCACGAGAAGCCGATGGACTTCTTCAACATGGTCTGGGAGACGCAGAAGGGCGGCGCCAACCCCGTCGACCTCGGCGGCAAGGCCTCCAAGGAGGAGGGGCCGTCGACCCGCAACATGCAGACCTGCGTCGTCATCGAGGAGCTGTCCTGGGGTGACGCGGGCATCTACCTGAGCATGCCGAACGCCGGCCTCGGCGGCGCCGCCGTCGCCGCCGCCGGCACCCCCGAGCAGAAGCAGCGCTTCCTGGCGCGCTTCCGGGAGGGCGCGCCGAAGTGGGGCGCGATGGCGATCACCGAGCCCGGCTGCGGCTCCGACTCCGCCGCCATCACCGCCACCGCCGTGCGCGACGGCGACCACTGGGTTCTCAACGGCACCAAGATCTTCTGCACCAGCGGCTACATGGCGGTGGAGAAGTCGGAGGGCTTCGTGGTCGTGTGGGCGACGCTCGACAAGTCCAAGGGGCGCGGCGCCATCAAGGCCTTCGTGGTCGACCACGGCACGCCCGGCATGACCGTCACCGGCCTCGAGAAGAAGATGGGCATCCGCTGCTCCGACACCGCCACCATCGTCTTCGAGGACTGCCGCATCCCGCTCGACAACATCCTCGGCAGCGCCGAGATCAAGACCTCGACCGAGGGGTTCAAGGGCGTCATGGCGACCTTCGACGCCACCCGCCCGATCGTCGCCGCGAGCGCCATCGGCATCGGCCGCGCCGCGCTCGATTTCTGCCGCGAGGTCCTCGGCAAGGAGGGCATCGAGGTCCGCTACGGCGCCCCGGCGCACAAGCTGACGCAGATCGAGAAGGACTTCATGGACATGGAGGCCAACCTCCAGGCCGCCCGACTGCTCACCTGGCGCGCCGCCTGGATGATGGACCAGGGCATGCACAACAACCTCGAGGCCTCGATGTGCAAGGCCAAGGCCGGTCTGGCGGTCACGCAGGTGACGCAGAAGGCGGTCGAGATGCTCGGACCGCTGGGCTACTCGCGCAAGCTGCTGGTCGAGAAGTGGATGCGCGACGCCAAGATCAACGACATCTTCGAAGGCACGCAGCAGATCAACCTGATGATCATCGCCCGCCGCATCCTCGGCTACAGCAACAAGGAACTGAGCTGATCGCCGGGGAACGCCCTCCCCGCCGAGGGGAGGGCGTTCCCCGGAAACGCTTCCGTTCCACCCGCTCTTGCGCTACTCGGCGCCGGTGCAAGAGCTTCGCATCGGCCTCGTCGGCGCCGGCCTGATCGGCGGCACCCACGCCCTGGTTCTCCGTCAGATCGCCGACTCCGCCCACCCCGGGCGTGTCCGGCTCGCGGCGGTCGCCGATCCCGCTCCCGAACAGCGCGCTCTCTTCCGCGAGCGCTTCGGCTTCGAACGCGAGTACGCCGACGGCGCCGCGCTGCTGCGCGACGCCGACGTCGACGCGGTCTTCGTCTGCACGCCGACGCGCTTCCACGCCGCCGACTTCCACGCCGCGGTCGACCGCAAGCTGGCGGTCTTCTGCGAGAAGCCGCTGGCGATGTCGTGGCGGGAAGGCCGCGAGATGGTCGAGCACGCCGAGTCCGCCCGCGTGCCGACGCAGATCGGCCTCGTGCTGCGCTACTCGTCGGTGTACTCGGTGATGCGCGAGGAGCTGCGGCGCGCGGAGATGGGCGAGCCGATGGCGGTGATGCTGCGCGACGACCAGTGCTTCCCCATCCGCGGCCTGCACCACACCGCCTGGCGCAAGGACCGCTCCCTGAGCGCCGGAGGGACGATGATCGAGCACGGCGTGCACGACATCGATCTGATGACCTGGATGTTCGGCCCGATCGCGCGCCTGCGCGCCTGGGAGCAGAACCGCGCCGGTCATCCGGGGATCGAGGACTACGTCGCGGTCGAGCTCGAGTTCGCCAGCGGCCTGCGGGCCCAGGTGGTCAATCTCTGGCACGACGTCGTCCAGCGGCACTCGAATCGCCGGCTCGAGGTGTTCTGCCGCAATGGCTTCCTCGCCAGCGAGCACGACATGGCCGGCAGCTTCGACGTGCAGGTGGGCGACGGCCACGAGCAGCGCGTCTCCGCCGACGAGGTGCTGGCGCGCTTCGTCGCGCTGGTCGGTCGCGAGGGCCACCCGATGGCGAGTTGGTTCGGCATCGCGTACCTGCTGCAGGACCTGTGCTTCGTCGATGCCCTGCTCGACGGCCGTCCGCCCGGACCCGACCTGCGCGTCGGCCTCGAGGCGACCCGCCTGGTCGAGGCGATCTACCACAGCGCTCGCGCGGGCGTGGAGGTCGACGTCGCTGCCTTCGAACCGGCGCCGGAATAGACCCCTGGCATCGGAGCCGCGACCGTCAGGGAGCGGTTGGCGTCGCGCTGGCACGCAGCCAACCGCTCCCTGACGGTCGCGGCTCCGTGGTCCTGCAGGGACCTTCAGACGTGGATGGTCTTCCACTTGCCGGAGCGGAAGCGCATTCCCTTCAGCACGGCGCGCGCGATGTAGTCGCCGACCAGCGCGAACCAGAGCCAGAAGAGGCTCAGGTCGAGCACGTAGGTGACGGTGTAGGCGAAGCCGAGGCGACAGAGGTAGAAGCCGATCAGCACCGACCACAGGGGGAAGCGCGTGTCGCCCGCGCCGCGCAGCGCGCCGCCGAGGGTGAAGTCGATCGCCATCAACGGCTGCGCCGCCCCCAGCACCTGGATGAACATCACGGCGTCGGCGATCACCTCGGGGTCGTCGATGAACATCGCCGCGATCGGTCGGGCCAGCACGACGATGACCAGTCCGAGGGCGCTCATCATGTAGATCGAGAGGCGGGTGGCGTCCCAGCCGCTGCGCTCCGCCAGCTCGGCGCGGCGCGCGCCGAGGTTCTGGCCGACCAGCGTGCCGGCGGCGGCGGCGAAGCCGAACCCTGGCAGGAACGACATCGCCAGGATGCGCACGCCGATGAAGTAGGCCGCGACCGCGCTGGTGCCGTAGCGCGCCGCGAAGCGGTAGTAGAGGAAGAAGCCGAACTGCATGAAGAGCTGCTCGAGGGCGGCGGGGTAGCCGATCGCGAGGATGCGCCGGATGGTCTCGGGCCGCGGCAGGATGTGCCCGGAGTGCAGTCGCATCACCACGGTCTTGCTGGCCAGCAGCCCGAGACCCAGCAGGGCGCCGGTGGTGAAGGCGATCGTCGTCGCCGTCGCCGAGCCCACCACGCCGAGTGCGGGAAATCCGAACTTGCCGAAGATCAGCACGTAGTTGCCGATCACGTTGACGACGTTGACGGTGAAGCCGATCGCCAACGGCGTGCGGGTGTCGCCGGCGCCGCGCAGGCCGTTGGCGATCATGAAGAGGATGGCGGCGCCGGGGACGGAGAGCATGACCGTGCGCACGAAACCCTCGCCGGCGTCGGCGACGGCGGTGTCGACGTCGAACGCCAGCACGATCTCGCGCGCCCAGATCATCACTGGCAGGATGATCAGCAGCGAGAGGGCGAACGCCGTCAGGATCGACTGCGCCAGCGTGTCCTCGGCTTGGCGGAACTCACGCGCGCCCCAGTGACGCGCGACCAGTGCCAGCGTGCCGGTCCCGACCGCCATCATGGCGACATTGACGCCGGAGAGCACCTGCGCGCCGACGCCGACCGCGGCGACCGAGGCGGCGCCGAGCCGGCCGACCATCAACGTGTCGACCAGGCCGACGAGCGACTCGAAGGCGTAAGTGACGATCACCGGCCACGCCAGCGCCCAGATCGTGCGCAGGTGGTCGGAGCGGCGGTGCGGGAGGGTCGTCGAGGCAGGAACGGGCGGAGCGTCGACCGTCGTCAGTGGTGGCTCGCCCTCCATCGCGGCGAGGTTTCGCGTTTGGAGCGTCTAAGTCAAGGTCGAGTCCAGCAGTGTGGAGACGCACTCCAGAGTCACCGTTCGCGCTGGGCGAAGGCGTACAGCTCGGCCGGTCGATGCGGCCCGCGGCGGACGCGCTTCACGGGCCGCACCAACCCTCGCTGCAGCACCCGCTTGCGGAAGTTGCGGCGGTCGAGGGCGCGGCCGAGGATGGTCTCGTAGACCTCCTGCAACTCCGCCAGGGTGAACTCCGGCGGCAAGAGGCCACGGGCGACGTCGCTGTACTCGATCTTCGCCTGCAGCCGCGCCAGGGCGTAGTCGGCCAGCGCGTTGTGGCCGTAGCCCAGGCGCGGCAGCTTGCGCACGTCGCGCCATTCGAGGCGGGCGTACTTGGGATCGTCCGGCGGCGCCGGCACGGGCGCCGGCACGAGCGCGAAGTAGGCGACCGAGACCACGTGGCCGCTCGGGTCGCGATCGGGCTCGCCGAAGGTGTAGAGCTGCTCGAGGTAGAGATCGGCGATGCCGGTCTTCTCCTGCAACTCGCGCCGCGCCGTGTCCTCCAGCGCCTCGCCGAGCGGTACGAGCCCGCCGGGGAACGCCCAGCGGCCGGCGAACGGGCCCTTGCGCACCTGGACGAGCAGCGCCTTCAGCGCGCCCGCGTCGATCGTGAAGAGGACGACGTCGACGGCGACGGTGGGAACGCGCACTCAGCTCAGCTCGAGCATGCGACGCAGCGAGCGCTCCGCGGCCGCGCGCACGTCCTCGTCGAGCGTCACCTCGAACTGCATCTTCTCGAGCGCCGCCAGCGTGCCGTCG
>Ga0268299_1004399_pt1 | contig 11037 bp, 9 predicted proteins | sample NOBtaG_FD_193484 | JGI IMG/M metagenome (GOLD analysis project Ga0268299, IMG submission 193484) | Activated sludge microbial communities from bioreactor in Nijmegen, Gelderland, Netherland - NOB reactor | ecosystem: Engineered > Bioreactor > Aerobic > Activated sludge | place: Netherlands... | reverse complement strand
GTCGTGCGGGACGCCGACTCGCTCGTGGTCTCCTACTCGCACATCGACCGCAACCGCGGCCGCTGGGTGCAGAACCGCTACACACTCGGCGCCGACGGCAGCGTGGTGGCCGCCGAGTCGCGGCCGATGACGCGCGATGGCACCGTGAGCGCCGCCAGCGAGACGTACCGCGTGACCGGCGACTCGGTGCGCATCTCGCGCGGGAACAACACGCAGACGCTGCCGCGCGCGGGTGGCGTGCTCACGCTGGGCAATGCGACACCGCTCGACCTCGCGTTCCTCGCGCAGCAGTTGCTGCGTCTGCCGGATGGTGCCGGCCGGCTGCTGCCGGGCACCGCGCGCACACAGCTCGTGATCGCGGCGGACACCATGGTCTCCTCGGCACGCGGCGCGGTGCGCGTGCGATTCGCCATGTTCCACGGCCCCAGCGCGAGCCCGCGCGGCGTATGGATCGACGGCAGCGGCGCCTTCGTGGCCGGCACCGCGGACTGGTTCATTCCCGTGCACCCCGACTTCATCGGCGCGATGCCGACGCTGCGGGCCATCGAGCTCGACTACCGCGCGCGCATCGCGGCGCGCATCGCCGCGCGCCTCACACCGACGCACAGCGGCGATGTCGTGATCGAGAACGCCGATGTGTTCGATGCCGCCTCCGGCGCCATCCTGCCGCAGTACAGCATCGCGATCTCGGGCGGCCGCATCACCGCCGTGGCCCCGACCCGCGGCTTCCGCGCGCCGCGCGGCGTGCGGCGCATCGACGCACGCGGCAAGACCGTGATCCCCGGCATGTGGGACATGCACACGCACGTGTTCGCCTCGTCGCCGGCCGGCCAGTCGCTGCGCGACCTCGCCATGGGCGTCACCGGCGTACGTGACCTCGCAGCCGACACCGACGCCGCAACGTCGCTCCGCGACCGTTCGAATGCGCTGCAGATCGTCGCGCCGTACCTCGTGCTCGGCGGCATCATGGAAGGGCCGCAACGCTGGTACGGGCCCACGGACGTCATCGTCAGCACCGAAGACGAGGCCCGCGCCGCCGTCGCACGCTACGCCGAGCTCGGCTACCGGCAGGTCAAGCTCTACAACCTCGTGCATCCCGACCTTGTCCCGACCATCGTCGCCGAGGCACGCAAGCACGGCATGCGCGTGAGCGGGCACGTCCCGCGCGGACTCACGGTGAACGCGGCGATCCGGCTGGGCTTCGATGAGATCAACCACGCGGCCTTCCTGTTCTCCACGCATCACCAGGATTCGCTCTACGTGCCGGAGATGCGCGCGTACTCCCTGGTCGCGTCGGTCGTCGCGCCGCGCACGGACGTGGATGGCCCCGCCATGACCGCGCTGCTGGCCGACCTCAAGGCGCACAACACCGTGATCGACGGCACGTTCAACCTCTGGATGCGCGCCGAGAACGGCGCCGATTCGCTCGAGGCCAAGGCGAACAACGCCGCGTACCGTCGGCTCATCAAGCGGCTCTACGAGCACGGCATCACGATGGTCGCCGGCACGGACGGCTCGAACTACATCGCCGAGCTCGAGCAGTACGAGCGCGCGGGCGTGCCGGCGCCGGCGGTGCTGCAGATGGCGACGCTCACGTCCGCCCGGGTGATGGGGCTCGACTCGACCATGGGCAGCATCGCGGTCGGCAAGGTCGCCGACTTGGTGATCGTGAACGGCAAGCCGCACGAGCGCATCGCCGACCTGCGCAACGTGCAGCTCGTGTTCCGCGCCGGCCGCGGCTACGAGCCGGCGAAGCTCACGGAGCAGATGGCGGCGGTGGTGATTCCCTGACTCCGCGCTGAGTCCGCGCGGATTCAGCCCTTCACAGCCGCGATGGCGTCGATCTCGATCAAGAGGCCGTGGTTCAGAGCCGGGACGGGCACCACCGCCCGTGCCGGCACGTCGGTGCCGACCACACGCGCATACACCGCGTTGACGCGCGGCCAGAACGCGATGTCGGTGACGTAGACGTTCACCTTGAGCAGGTGGGCAAAATCGCTGCCCGCAGCTTGGAGGATGGCCTCGACGTTGCGGAGCGTGCGCTCGGTCTGCTCCTCGATGCTGCCGTGCAGCTTCTCGCCCGTCGCCGGGTCGATGCTCAACTGGCCGGCGACGTAGACCGTGCCGGCGTGGACAGTGGCCTGGGCGTAGTGCCCCGCCGGCGTCGGCGCGTTCGGCGTCGAGATGCGGGTGATCGGCATGGCTCAGTCGAGATACGGATCGGCGTCGTCGCGATCCTGCGGGTACAGCTCCCTCCAGCTGCGACGCCGTCCCGGCGGCTTGGCCTTGCGCGCGTGGGCGGGCCCCGTCGGCAACGGCGGGCGCTGGTCGGGCGGCAACAAGTCCTTCACCATCTCGACGAGCTGATGGCTGAGGTGCTGCCCGTACTTGTACAGCGCGACCACACGGGCGCGGTTGCCGAGGAGGAAGGAGAGAATCGGCTTGTCGGCCTTCGCGCTGTTGCAGGTCTTGCAGCTGAGCACGAGGTTGTCGCGCCGGTCGTAGGCCGTGAGTCCCTTGCGGGGCGTCACGTGATCGAGCGTGATCGTGCGCTCCGGCACGATGCGCTCGCAGTAGGCGCAGACGGGGCCGTGCTGCGTGAGCAGCCACTTCCGGGTGTCGACGTAGGCGGCACGCCCCGTCGGTACGGAGGTGAGCGTCGGTTGCTTCGGGGAGCTGGCCTTCGGGCCGCCCTTGCCGCCTCGGCGGCGGCCCCCGCGCCGCGTCCCGGCGGCCTTCTTCTTGGTCGAGCCGGTCATCGGGTCGACGGAGTCATCGTGTGATGCATCCATACAAGGTAGCGGCCGCACCCAGCGTCCGGACGCCGGGATTTACTTGACATTTAAAACAATTGGCCGCACACTCTCCCCGTCCCCAACCCGGAGCAGGCGCGTGCGCGTGGTGGTCGTCGGTGGCGGTCCCGGTGGGCTCTATGCGGCGCTGCTGCTCAAGCGCCGGCACCCGGAGGCGTCCGTCACGGTCCATGAGCGCAACCGCCCGGGCGACACCTTCGGCTGGGGCGTCGTGCTCTCCGACCAGACCGTCGACAACCTGCGCGCCGCCGACCCCGAGAGCGGTCGCCGCATCGCCGACACCCTGCACCGCTGGGACGACATCGCCATCCATTTCGGCGGACGCGCGATCCGGTCCGGCGGCCACGGCTTCTCCGGCATCGGCCGCAAGGAACTGCTCGCGATCCTCCACGCGCGCTGCCGCGAGCTCGGCGTGACGCTCGCGTTCGAGCACGAGCTGCCGGCCGACCTCGACGCGCTCGTCGCCGCCGAGCATCCCGATCTCATCATCGCGGCCGACGGCATCAACAGCCGCATCCGCGAGCGCTACGCCGCGAGCTTCCAGCCCGACACCGACCTGCGCCACTGCCGCTACGTCTGGCTCGGCACGCCGCGCCAGTTCGACGCCTTCACGTTCGCCTTCGTCGAGACGCCGCAGGGCTGGTTCCAAGCACACGCGTACCAGTTCGACGAGGGCATGAGCACCTTCATCGTCGAGACGCCGCAGGAGAACTGGCAGCGAGCCGGACTGGGCGCGATGTCCGGCGAGGAGTCCATCGCCTTCTGCGAACGCCTCTTCGCCGACCAGCTCCAGGGCGCCCCGCTGCTCAGCAACGCCGCCCATCTGCGCGGCTCCGCGCAGTGGATCCGCTTCCCGCGCATCACCTGCGGCTCCTGGCTGCATTGGATCGCCGACGGCGCACGCCGCGTGCCCGTCGTGCTGCTCGGCGACGCCGCGCATACCGCGCACTTCTCGATCGGCTCGGGCAGCAAGCTCGCGCTCGAAGACGCCATCGCCCTCGACGCGATCCTCGCCGCCGAGCCGGACCGCGAGCAGGCCTTCGCGCGCTACCAAGCGGAGCGCTCGGTCGAAGTGCTCAAGCTGCAGAACGCCGCGCGCAACTCCACCGAGTGGTTCGAGTCCGTGGAGCGCTACGCGCGGCTCGCGCCCGAACAGTTCGCGTACTCGCTGCTGACGCGGTCGCAGCGCATCTCGCACGAGAATCTCCGCGTACGCGACGCCGCGTACGTGGCGAGCTTCGAGCGCTGGTTCGCGGAGCGCGTCGGCATGCCACTGAAGGCCGACACCCCCGCGCCGCCGCCGCTGCTCACGCCGTACACGGTGCGCGGCGTCACGCTGCGGAACCGCGTCGTGGTCTCGCCGATGGCGCAGTACAGCGCCAACACGGACGGCAGCGTCGGCGACTGGCACCTCGTGCACCTCGGCGCCCGCGCCACGGGCGGTGCGGGACTCGTGATGGCCGAGATGACCTGCGTCGCGCCGGACGCGCGAATCACGCCGTGGTGCCCGGGGCTCTGGAACGCCGCGCAGCGCGACGGCTGGGCGCGCATCGTGCGCTTCGTGCACGAACATTCCGGCGCGAAGATCGGCATGCAGCTCGGCCACGCGGGCGCGAAGGGCTCCACGAAGAAGATGTGGGAGGGCATCGACCAGCCGTTGCCCGATGGCAACTGGCCGCTCATCGCGCCCAGCGAGACCGAGTACCTGAAGGGCATCTCGCAGCGGGCGCGCGAGATGACCCGCGCCGACATGGACCGCGTGCGCGATGAGTTCGTGCAGTCGACGCGCTTCGCGGCGGACGCCGGCTTCGACTGGCTCGAACTGCACTGCGCGCACGGCTACCTGCTCTCGGCGTTCCTCTCGCCGCTGACCAACCGCCGCAGCGACGCGTATGGCGGGTCACCGGAGAACCGCGCGCGCTTTCCGCTCGAGGTATTCCGCGCGATGCGTGCCACGTGGCCGGCGGACCGTCCGATGTCGGTGCGCATCTCGGCCCACGACTGGATGCCCGGCGGCAACACCGGCGACGATGCCGTGACGATCGCCGCGCTCTTCAAGGACGCGGGCGCCGACGTCATCGACGTCAGTGCGGGCCAAGTGGTGAAGGAGGAGCGACCCATCTTCGGCCGCATGTGGCAGACGCCCTTCGCCGACCGCGTGCGCCAGGAGGCCGGCATCGCGACCATCGCCGTCGGCGCCATCACCGATGCGGACCAGGCGAACGGCATCATCGCATCGGGCCGCGCGGATCTCGTGGCGGTCGGCCGGCCGCACCTCGTCAATCCGGGGTGGACGCTGACGGAATCCGCGAAGTTCGGCTACGCGGGCGCGGGGCCGTTCTGGCCCCCGCAGTACCGCGCCGCCAAGCAGCAACTCGACCGCCTGATGGAACGCGAGCGCGCCGCCGCAGGCGCCGCGGCGGCCGCCCCACCCAAGGGAGAACTCACGTGAGCAGTCTTGCCGGCAAGCACGCCCTCGTCACGGGCGCCAATCGTGGCATCGGCGCGGCCATCGTGCGCAGCCTCGCGGCGCAGGGCGCGCAGGTCACGCTCATGGTGCGCGACCGCGCCGCCGCGGAGCGAGTGGCGGCAGGCATCGCCACGCGGACGCACATCGTCACCGCAGACGTCAGCGACCGCGCCGCCGTACGCGCCGGCTGCGAGAGCGCTGCCGCGGCCCTGGGCCCCGTCGACATCCTCGTCAACAACGCCGGCACGGTCGAGACGATCCCGTTCCTCAAGACGCCGCCCGAGGTGTTCACGCAGATGTACGCCGTGCACGTGATGGGCGCGGTGCACACGGCGCAGGCGGTGCTGCCCGCCATGCTCGAACGCGGACGCGGGACGATCGTGAACGTCGCGTCGATTGCCGGCCTGCACGGCGCGCCCTACGTGGCGCACTATGTGGCCGCCAAGCATGCGCTGGTCGGACTCACGCGCGCGCTGGCCGCCGAGTATCGCGGCAAGGGCATCACCGTGAACGCGGTCTGCCCAGGCTATGTGGCGACCGACCTCGTGAGCGGTTCGCTCGCCAAGATCTCGGCCAAGACGGGACTCAGCGAGGCCGAGGCGCTGGCCGCGATCCTCAAGGACGCCGGGCAGCCGCGCATCGTCGAAGCACAGGAAGTGGCGGACGCGGTACTGCATTTCTGTGCGGGGGCCGGCGCCGCGGCAAGCGGCGAGACCTTCGTACTGATGGGGCTCGACCGGTGACTGGCGCAGCGCTGCGCCACGCGGACGCCGAGTCGTCGCTCGGGCCGGACGAGCATGAGGCGCTGCGCCTGTGGCTGCGCCTGTTCACCACGACGACGCTCGTCGAGCGCGTGGTCGACAGCGCCCTCAAGCGAGAGTTCGGGTCGTCGCTGCCGCGCTTCGACCTGCTCGCACAGCTGCACCGCGCGCCCGACGGCTTGCGGATGGGCGAGCTCTCCGAGCGCATCCTCGTCACGAACGGCAATGTCACCTGGCTGGTCGCTGCACTGGAACGCGAGGGCTTCGTGAAGCGCCGTCCCGATGCGGCCGACCGTCGCGCGACGGTCGTGCGTCTCACGGCAACCGGTCGCCGGCACTTCGAGACGATGGCGCGGGCGCACGAAGCGTTGATCGCCGACCTGTTCACCGAACTCTCTCCGACAGAACGCCGCGCGCTGCACGGCGCGCTGGGCAGCCTCAAAGCCCGCTTCCGCACTTCCCCAAGGACGTCCGATGACCGCTCCTGACCCGATGACGGCGATGCGCCGTCCCTTCGCTGCGCGGCGCTTCACGCACTTCGGCTGGTCCGTGAGCGCCGATGGACGCGTGGCCACCATCACGCTGAATCGGCCGGAGCGGAAGAACCCGCTCACGTTCGACTCCTACGCTGAACTGCGCGATCTCTTCCGCGAGCTCCCGTACGCGAGCGATGTGCGTGCCGTCGTGCTGACCGGCGCCGGCGGCAACTTCTGCTCCGGCGGCGACGTGTTCGAGATCATCGAGCCACTGACCCGCATGGCGGAGCCGGAACTCCTGGCCTTCACGCGCATGACCGGCGATCTCGTGCTCGCGATGCTTCGCGCGCCGCAACCGATCATCGCCGCCGTGGACGGCGTGGCCGCCGGCGCCGGTGCCATCCTCGCGATGGCGAGCGACCTGCGGCTCGCGACGCCACGCGCGAAGACGGCGTTTCTGTTCACGCGTGTCGGGCTTGCGGGCTGCGACATGGGCGCCTGCGCGATGCTCCCGCGCATCATCGGGCAGGGTCGCGCGGCGGAGCTGCTCTACACCGGCCGATCGATGGACGCCGCCGAAGCCGAGCGCTGGGGGTTCTACAATGCCATCGTCGAACCGGAAGCGTTGCTGGCTGATGCGCAGGCGCGAGCCGCGGCGCTGGCCAACGGTCCGGCGTTCGCGCATGCCATGACCAAGAAGATGCTGCTGCAGGAGTGGAGCGTCTCGCTGGAGCAGGCGCTCGAGATGGAAGCGCAGGCGCAGGCCATCTGCATGGGTACGCAGGATTTCCGCCGCGCCTTCGAGGCCTTCGCCGCCAAACGGACGCCCGTTTTCGAGGGCAACTGACGTGAGCACTTCGCCCTCGCATCTCGATTGGCCGTTCTTTGACGACGCACATCGCTCGCTCGCGCGCGAGGTCGCGCAGTGGGTGGCGAGCCAGTCCATCGACCACACAGACACCGACGCCGCCTGCCGCAGCTGGGTAAAGGCGCTCGGCGCCGCCGGTTTCCTGCGCTATTGCGTGCCGGCCGCGCAGGGTGGCGCACTCGCGGAGCTAGACTCGCGCGCGCTGTGCGTGCTGCGTGAACACCTGGCCGAGCACGACGCGCTGGCCGACTTCGCCTTTGCGATGCAAGGACTGGGCTCGGGTGCGATCACGCTCGCCGGCAGCGAGGCGATGAAGCAGACCTGGCTGCCCAAGGTCGCGCGTGGGACGGCGATCGCTGCGTTTGCGCTGAGCGAGCCCGACGCTGGCTCCGACGTGGCCGCCATCGCAACCACGGCCACACCGACAAAGGGCGGATGGCGACTCGATGGCCGCAAGACCTGGATCTCCAACGGCGGCATCGCCGACTTCTACTGCGTGTTCGCCCGCAGCGATGCCGCGAGCAGCGGCGCGAAAGGCATCACGGCGTTCCTCGTCCCGGCGGACACGAAGGGCCTGACGATCGCCGAGCGCATCGAGACCGTGTCGCCGCATCCGCTAGCCACGCTGCAGTTCTCGGGCTGCGAAGTGCCGGACACGCATCGCATCGGCGCCGTGGGCGATGGCTTCAAGCTCGCCATGCGGACGCTGGACATCTTCCGCGTGTCGGTCGCGGCGGCCGCGGTGGGCTTCGCGCGACGTGCGCTGCGCGAGACGATTGCCCGGGCGAACGCACGCGCGATGTTCGGCAGCACGCTGGCCGCGCAGCCCCTCGCGCAGGCCATCGTCGGCGACATGGCCGCAGACCTCGATGCGGCCTGCCTGCTCACCTACCGCGCCGCGTGGCAGCGCGATCGCACCCCCGCGCGCACGACGGCGGTGGCGGCGATGGCGAAGCTCACGGCGACGGAGCACGCGCAGACGATCATCGATCGCGCCGTCCAGCTGCACGGCGGGCTCGGCGTGCGGAGCGGACACATCGTCGAGCGCCTGTACCGGGACATCCGCGCGCTCCGCATCTATGAAGGCGCGACCGAAGTGCAGCGGCTGATCATCGGACGCGAACTGCTCAAGGCGGCCGAGTCCGCCACGCGCGACCCCCGCAGCACCTAACCCGAGACACAAGGACCTCTGCGATGCCCACGGCTGCGCCGAAGGACCTCGGGCCGAGTGCCCATGTGGATCACTGGCCGCGCCGGCAGCTGCCGCCGGCGGAGGAGTGGCCGGTCATCCGGCTGGACCCGCCGTACGACTATCCGGCGACGCTGAACGCGGCGGTCGAACTCCTCGATCGCGCATTGAGCGATGGACACGCGGATCGCCCGGCGCTCATCACGCCCGATGGCAACGGTGGTTGGCAGGAGACCACCTACGCGGAGCTCGCGGCGCAGGTCGATGCGCTGGCGCATGTGCTCGTGCGCGACATGGGGCTCGAACCCGGCAACCGCGTGCTGCTGCGCGGCTTCAACGGCCGATGGATGGCCGTCGCCTGGCTCGCCACGGTGAAGGCCGGCCTCGTGGCCGTGACGACGATGCCGCTGCTGCGCACCAAGGAGTTGCGGGTGATCGCCGAGCGTGCGCAATGCCAGGCCGCGCTCTGCGACGTGCGGCTGGCGGACGAACTGCGCCTCGCGGCGGAGTCGCCGACGACGCTGCGCGACATCCGCGTCTGGGGTACGAACGATGCCGAAGGCCTTGAGGCACTGATGGCCGGGCCGCGTGGGGCCTTCGATGCCGTGCGCACCAGCCGCGACGACGTGTGCCTCATCGCCTTCACGTCGGGCACCACCGGCGTGCCGAAGGGCTGCATGCACTTCCATCGCGACGTGATGGCTATGTGCGATGGATTCTCCAAGCAGGTCCTCAAGACCACGCACACGGATCGCTGCATCGGTACACCGCCGCTGGCGTTCACGTTCGGGCTCGGCGGCCTGCTGTGCTTCCCGCTGGCGGCGCGCGGCGCGGCCGTGCTGGTCGAGAAGGCCACGCCGGAGACGCTGCTCGATGCCATCGAACAGACCAAGGCGACCGTGAGCTTCACCGCGCCGACCTTCTACCGCGCGATGTCGCTGGCGCTGAAGAAGGAGCCGCAGCGCTGGCGCCTGCCGTCGCTGCGGGCCTCGGTGTCGGCGGGCGAGGCGCTGCCGGACGCGACGCGCACGCTCTGGCGCGAGGCCACCGGCATCGAGATGCTCGACGGCATCGGTGCCACGGAGATGATCCACATCTTCATCGCCGCGGCGGGTAAGGACGTGCGCACCGGAGCAATCGGCAAGGCCGTGCCGGGCTACGAGGTCGCGATCCTCGACGACGCACTACAGCCGCTGCCGTCCGGCGAGGTCGGCCGCCTCGCGGTGCGCGGGCCCACCGGCTGCCGTTACCTGAACGACCCGCGCCAGCGCGACTACGTGAAGGGCGGATGGAACCTCACCGGTGATGCCGCCCTGATGGACGCCGACGGCTACGTCTTCTTCAAGGCGCGCACGGACGACCTCATCCTCTCGGCCGGCTACAACATCGGCGCGCCGGAGGTCGAAGCCGCCGTGCTGCAGCACGAGAGCGTCGCGGAGTGCGCCGTCGTCGGCGTGCCCGATGAAGAACGCGGGCAGGCGGTGAAGGCCTTCGTGGTCCTCAAGCCCGACCATGAGGCCTCGAGCGCGCTCGCCAAGCAGATCCAGGACTTCGTGAAGGCGACCATCGCGCCGTACAAGTATCCGCGCCTCGTCGAGTTCGTCGCGGCGCTGCCCAAGACCGACACCGGGAAGCTGCAGCGCTTCCGCCTCAAGGAGAGCAAGTGACCCTCGACATCTCGCAGCGGGAGGCCGCGTGAGCCACATGACCTTGCAGCCCGACGGCTGGGCGCGGCCCAAGGGCTATGCCAACGGCATCGTCGCGCGCGGCCGGACGATCTTCCTCGCCGGCCAGATCGGCTGGGACGCGGAGCAACGCTTCGTCGGCCCCGACCTCGTCACGCAGGCCAAGCAGGCATTGCAGAACATCGTCGCCATCCTCGCCGAGGACGGCGCAAAGCCGGAGCACATCGTCCGCCTCACCTGGTACGTCACGGACCGGGCGGCGTATCTCGCCGCCGGCGCCGCGCTGGGCGTGGCCTACCGCGACGTGATGGGCAAGCATTTCCCGGCGATGACCGCGGTCGAGGTATCGTCCCTGATGGAAGCCGACGCCGTGGTGGAGATCGAGGCCACCGCCGTCGTGCCCGAGTAGTCACCCCCCCCACGGAACCTTCCATGCAATACGCCGAGATCACGGGCTGGGGCAAGTGCATGCCGCCCGCCACACTCACAAACGACGACCTCTCGACCTTCCTCGACACCAACGACGAGTGGATCACGTCGCGGACGGGGATGAAGGAGCGCCGCATCTCGCACGTGAGCGCGGTCGAGATGAGCACCATCGCCGCGTCGCGCGCGCTGGCCTGCGCCGGCCTCGACGCCAAGGACGTGGACCTCATCATCTACGGCGGCGTGAGCAACGAGGAGCTCTGCCCCAACTCCGCCTCCGGTGTGCAACTCGCCCTCGGCGCCACCAAGGCCGCGAGCATCGACCTCAACACCGCCTGCACGAGCTTCT
>Ga0268299_1004398_pt1 | contig 11038 bp, 21 predicted proteins | sample NOBtaG_FD_193484 | JGI IMG/M metagenome (GOLD analysis project Ga0268299, IMG submission 193484) | Activated sludge microbial communities from bioreactor in Nijmegen, Gelderland, Netherland - NOB reactor | ecosystem: Engineered > Bioreactor > Aerobic > Activated sludge | place: Netherlands... | reverse complement strand
AGGTTTAACAGTGGCAGTACACAACGGAAATAAATTCATCCCTGTGTATGTTACAGAAAATATGGTAGGTCATAAGTTCGGGGAGTTTGCTCCAACAAGAACTTTTAGAGGACATGCTGGAAATAAAGATAAAGGTTCTAAATAATATTAAGATTATAAAATAACAAAGAAATGGGTGTTAGAAAACAACAAGCAGCGGACGCACGTAAAGAGGCAAATAAAACTAAATACTTTGCAGTATTAAGAAATTGCCCTACATCTCCCCGTAAAATGAGATTGCTAGCTGACCTTATAAGAGGTAAAGAAGTATTTATGGCATTGAATATTTTAAAATTCAATCCAAAAGAAGCGTCAGGAAGATTAGAAAAATTGTTGGCATCAGCAATTGCAAACTACGAAGCTAAAACAGGTGAGCGTCCAGATGGAAGCAACTTAGTAGTAAAAGAAGTGTTTGTGGATAGTGCAATGCAAATGAAACGTTTAAGAACAGCTCCACAAGGGCGTGCTAATCGTATCAGAAAACGATCTAACCACGTAACAATAGTAGTAGATAAAAAACAAGAAGCAACAACAACTAAATAATAATTTTTAAATGGGACAAAAAGCAAATCCGATAGGCTTACGTTTAGGCATCATTAAAGGATGGGATTCTAACTGGTATGGCGGAAAAAATTTCTCTGACAAATTAGTAGAAGATAATAAAATCAGAACATATTTGAAAGCTCGTTTAGCAAAAGCTAGCATTTCAAAAATTGTAATTGAACGTACTGTAAAAATAATTACTGTTACTATCAATACATCTCGTCCAGGAATTATTATTGGTAAAGGTGGTCAAGAGGTTGATAAAATTAAAGAAGAGTTAAAGAAAATCACTAAAAAAGATATTCAAATAAATATTTTCGAAATTAAACGTCCTGAATTAGATGCACGTTTAGTGGCTGATAGTATTGCTCGTCAAATCGAAGGTCGTGTTTCTTTCCGTAGAGCAGTTAAAATGGCGGTAGCTTCTACCATGAGAATGGGTGCAGAAGGTATTAAAGTTAAATGTTCTGGACGTTTAGCAGGTGCTGAGATGGCACGTGTTGAAGGATACAAAGAAGGACGTACTCCATTACATACATTACGTGCTGATATTGATTACGCTTTAGGTGAAGCACACACAACTTATGGCCGTATTGGTGTAAAAGTATGGATTTGTAAAGGTGAGGTTTACGGAAAACGTGATTTATCTCCAAATGTAGGTAGCAATGCCGCTGGTAAAGATAAAAAAGGAGGAGCACCTCAAGGTGGAGCACCTAAATTTGCTAAAGGTGGACCACGTGGTAACAAACCAAAAGGAAAATAATAGATAATTAAAGGAATTAAAAATAGTTTAATATTATAACACAATGTTACAGCCTAAAAGAACGAAGTTTAGAAAGATGCACAAAATGAAAATGAAAGGTGATGCTAAACGTGGCGATCAACTTTCATTCGGTTCATTTGGTTTAAAGGCAACAGAAGGCTGCTGGGTAACAGCACGCCAATTAGAAGCTGCAAGGGTTGCAGTAACTCGTTTTATGAAACGTGAAGGTCAAATCTGGATTAGAGTATTTCCTGATAAACCAATTACCAAAAAACCAGCAGAGGTTCGTATGGGTAAAGGTAAAGGAGCTCCTGAATATTGGGTAGCAGTTGTTAAACCAGGTCGTGTTATGTTCGAAGCAGAAGGCGTACCTTTGGAAGTAGCAAAAGAAGCTTTGCGTTTAGCTGCTCAAAAATTGCCTGTTACAACTAAATTTGTTGTGAGAAGAGATTATTCAGCAGAAGCATAATCCTAATAATGGTTAATAAATAACTTTAAATAATAAAATGAAACAAGCTGATATACAACAACTTTCTTTAAGTGACTTAAAGGATAAAGTTAAAGAAGAAAAAACGGCTTTAGCTAAATTAAAGCTAAACCATGCAGTATCTCCTATTGAAAGTCCTGCGAAAATTACAGCAAGCAGAAAAACAGTAGCAAGATTACAAACCGAACTTCGTAAAAGAGTTTTAGCAGAAGCAAAAAAATAATTTCATAAATAAAATGGAAAGAAATTTAAGAAAAGAAAAAGTTGGCTATGTTACCAGCAACAAAATGGACAAGTCAATTGTGGTATCAGTTGAACGTAAAGTGAAGCACCCTAAATATGGTAAATTCGTTAATAAAACCACTAAATTTGTGGCGCATGACGAAACAAACACTTGTAACATCGGTGATACTGTAAAAATTATGGAAACTCGTCCTATCAGCAAAAACAAATGCTGGAGATTAGTAGAAGTAGTAGAAAGAGCGAAATAATTTAAAAAATATTGAGATTGCGCTAGGCAATAGTGTCTATCAATCCAATTTAAAGTAATAAAAACAAACAATGGTACAACAAGAATCAAGATTAATAGTAGCAGATAACAGCGGTGCAAAAGAAGTACTAGTTATCCGTGTACTTGGTGGAACCAAAAAACGTTATGCCTCAATTGGGGATAAAGTGGTGGTTACCGTAAAACATGCTTTACCTTCAGGTAACGTAAAAAAAGGTGCTGTTTCTAAAGCAGTAGTGGTTAGAACCAAAAAAGAAATTAGACGTCCAGATGGATCTTATATCCGTTTTGACGATAATGCTGTAGTATTATTAAATGCTACTGATGAGTTAAGAGGTACACGTATTTTTGGACCAGTTGCTCGTGAATTGAGAGATAAGAACTTTATGAAAATCATTTCATTAGCTCCAGAAGTACTATAATCATATTGAAACTTTAAAGAAATGCAAAAGAAATTACATATAAAAAAAGGCGATTCAGTTAAGGTAATTGCCGGTGAAGCAAAAGGTAAGGAAGGTAAAGTTTTGTCAATTGACAGAACAAAAAACCGTGCTTTTGTTGAAGGTGTTAACGAAGTTAGTAAACACACAAAACCAAATGCAAAACACCCTCAAGGAGGAATTGTTAAGCAAGAAGCTTCAATTCATATTTCTAATTTAATGTTAATTGAACCAAGCACAGGAAAAGTAACACGTGTTGGTCGTAAATTAGATGAAAAATCAAATAAAATAGTGCGTTACTCAAAAAAAACAGGGGAGGTAATTAAATAATGGCTTATTCACCACGTTTAAAAGACAAGTATAAAGCGGATGTAATTCCTGCTTTACAAAAAAAGTACAGCTACAGCAGTTCAATGGAAGTTCCTAAATTGCAAAAAATTTGCCTTAACCAAGGGGTAGGTGATGCTGTATCTGATAAAAAATTAATAGAAGGTGCTATCAAAGAAATGACTACTATTACAGGTCAAAAAGCAGTTTCTACAATATCTAAAAAAGATATCTCTAACTTCAAACTTCGTAAAGGCGTTCCTATCGGAGTAAGAGTAACTTTACGTGGAGATACCATGTATGAGTTTTTAGATCGATTAATTTCCGTAGCTTTGCCACGTATTCGTGATTTTAGAGGAATTAACGATAAAGGATTTGATGGAAACGGAAATTATACATTAGGAGTTTCCGAACAAATCATTTTCCCTGAAATTGATATTGATAAAGTAAGCAAAATAATGGGTATGGATATTACCTTTGTAACTTCAGCTAAAACTGATGGAGAAGCATTAGCATTATTAGCAGAGTTTGGATTACCATTTAAAAACCAAAAAAAATAAGATAAGCAGATGGCAAAAGAGTCAATGAAAGCAAGAGAAGTAAAACGTAAGAAACTTGCTGATTTACACGCTGAAAAAAGAGCCGCTTTAAAAGCAGCAGGTGATTTTGTTGGATTACAAAAACTTCCAAGAGCATCATCTCCAGTTCGTCAACGTAACCGTTGTAAATTAACTGGTCGTCCAAGAGGTTACATGCGTCAATTTGGTCTTTCACGTAACACATTCCGTGAAATGGCACTTGATGGTATGATCCCAGGCGTTACAAAAGCAAGTTGGTAAGCACAAACCAACAGGCTATATAAAGAGAGTATTAATATAATTATCCTGCGTGCGGGATAACATATAAAACAAAATAAAATGACAGATACAATATCAGATTATCTCACTCGCGTGAGAAATGCTATCAGAGCAAACCACAGAATCGTAGAAATCCCAGCTTCTAATCTTAAGAAAGAGATCACAAAAATTCTTTTCGAAAAGGGATATATCTTAAATTACAAATTTGAGGATAACAATACACAAGGCACTATTAAAATTGCTTTGAAATATCATCCTGTAACAAAACAATCGGCTATCCGTAACTTAGAGCGTATTTCAACTCCAGGTTTACGTCAATATGCTGGTTCTCGTGAAATTCCACGTGTATTAAACGGTTTAGGAATAGCTATCCTTTCTACTTCTAAAGGTGTTATGACCGATAAAGAAGCGAAAACGCAAAAGGTTGGTGGCGAAGTTTTATGTTACATTTATTAATCTTTAGGAGGAAAGAACATGTCAAGAATAGGTAAATTACCAATCGCACTTCCGAAAGGAACAGAAATTAACATTTCAGATAAAAATGTTATTACAGTTAAAGGTCCTAAAGGTACTTTAACTCAAAATGTAGATTCTGCTATTACAGTTACTAACCAAGACGGAACATTAGTCATTTCTCGTGCAACTGAGCAAAAACGTCATAAATCATTACATGGTTTATACCGTTCTTTAATTGCTGGAATGGTTAAAGGTGTTAGCGAAGGATATAAAACAGAGCAAGAGTTAGTGGGTGTGGGTTACCGCGCTGCTACTAAAGGTCAATTATTAGAATTATCATTAGGATATTCTCATAACATTACTTTTGAATTGCCTGCAGAAATTAAAGTTACTACAACTGCTGAAAAAGGACAAAATCCTAAAGTAATCATGGAAAGCGCTGATAAACAATTATTAGGTATGGTTGCAGCTAAATTACGTTCATTACGTAAACCAGAACCTTACAAAGGAAAAGGTATTAAGTTTACTGGTGAAGTATTGAGAAGAAAAGCAGGTAAATCAGCAGGTAAATAATAATTAACGAACATTAATTATCGGCAAAAACCGATATAAATAATAAAACAAAATGGGAATTACAAAAGAATTCAGAAGAAACAGAATCAAGCAACGTATCCGCAAAGTGGTTACGGGAGATGCTCAAAGTCCAAGACTTACTGTTTTTAGAAGCAATAAAGGAATTTATGTTCAGCTTATTGATGATAATGCAGGTAAAACACTAGTTGCAGCTTCATCTGCCGATAAAGGTATTGCGGATGCTAAAGTTAATAAAATTGACCAAGCAAAACTTGTAGGTAAAGCAATTGCTGAAAAAGCAGTAAGTGCAGGTATTACATCTGTTCGTTTTGATAGAAATGGGTATTTATACCATGGTCGTATTAAATCATTAGCAGAAGGTGCTCGTGAAGCTGGATTAAAATTCTAATTAAAATAAATTAAAAATTAAAAACTTTATATCGTGTCAAACGCAAACGTAAAAAGAGTAAAATCAAGTGATATCGAATTAAAAGATAAACTTGTTAGCATTCAACGTGTAACCAAAGTTACTAAAGGTGGTAGAAACTTTACATTTTCAGCAATTGTTGTTGTTGGAAATGAAAAAGGAATTGTTGGTTATGGTTTAGGTAAAGCTAAAGAGGTAACAGATGCTATCACAAAAGGAATTGAAGATGCTAAAAAGAATTTAATCAAAGTTGCAATCGTAAAAGGTACTGTACCTCACGAACAATTAGGTAAATTCAGTGGTTCTGTTGTTTTCTTAAAACCAGCAGCTCATGGAACAGGTGTTATCGCAGGTGGTGCGATGCGTGCTGTGTTAGAAAGTGTTGGTGTAACAGACGTATTAGCAAAATCAAAAGGTTCTTCAAATCCTCATAATGTGGTAAAAGCCACAATGGATGCTTTGATGAAAATGCGTGATGCTGCTACTGTTGCTCAACAACGTGGTATTTCAATGGAAAAAGTATTTAACGGATAAATAAGTTTAAAGCTAAATGTTTAAGGTTGAAGAACTTTAAACGTTCAACTTTTGAACTTTAAACAAAAATAAAATGGCAACAATTAAAATAAAACAAATTAAAAGTGGTATTGATCGCCCAGAGCGTCAAAAACGTACTTTACGTGCTTTAGGATTTACTAAATTAAACCAAACAATTGAGAAAGAAGCAACTCCTCAAATTTTAGGAATGGTTAAAAAAGTAGAACATTTAGTTACAATAGTTAAATAAAAATATTTGAGACAAATGAGTTAGAGGTTTATGAATCTTTAATTCGTTAAATCTCTAAATCAACAAATAAACAAAAAGATGAACTTAAGTAAATTAACACCTGCAGAAGGTTCTGTAAAAAACGAAAAAAAACGTTTAGGTAGAGGTCAAGGATCAGGAAAAGGCGGAACTTCTACAAAAGGTCATAAAGGTGCTCAATCTCGTTCAGGATACTCTGCTAAAAGAGGTTTTGAAGGAGGTCAGATGCCATTACAAAGACGTGTTCCTAAATTTGGATTTAAAAACATCAACCGTGTTGAATACCGTGGAATTAATTTAGATGTAATCCAAGGTTTAGTGGATAATAATAAAGTTGAAACAATTGATTTAGCATTCCTTGTTTCTAAAGGATTGGCTCATAAAAATGACAAAGTAAAAGTACTTGGTCGTGGTGAGTTAAAATCAAAAGTAGAAGTTAAGGTACATGCTTTTTCTGCAACAGCTAAATCAGCTATTGAAGCAAAAGGTGGAAGTGCAGTAGCAATTGAAAAAGCGTAATTTTACGCAACCCAAATTGATATATGAAAAATTTTATAAATACATTAAAAAACATTTGGAAAATTGAAGAACTAAGAACTCGTATTCTTAATACGCTTGGTTTTGTTTTAATTTACCGTTTGGGTTCTTATGTTGTACTTCCTGGCGTTAATTCTGATGCATTGGAAGTGGCTAATCAGTCTGCAGAGTCAGGTTTGGTAGGCTTAATCAATATTTTTGCAGGTGGAGCATTTTCACGTGCTTCTATCTTTGGTTTGGGTATTATGCCTTATATTTCTGCTTCTATCGTAGTGCAGCTATTAGGAATGGCTGTTCCTTATTTCCGTAAAATGCAAATGGAAGGCGAAAGCGGACGTAAAAAAATTAATCAAATTACTCGTTTTTTAACGGTTGCTATCACTATGGCTCAAGCTCCAGGTTATATTGCAACTCAAATTACGAATAAAGCAGGAGTAGTTCTTGATCCTAGCGGTTTCTGGTGGTTCCAATCAGTATTGATTTTAATTACAGGTACTATGTTTGTAATGTGGTTAGGTGAAAAAATTACAGATAAAGGAATTGGAAATGGTATTTCATTAATCATTATGATTGGTATTATTGCTCGTTTACCTTTTGCATTTATTTCAGAATTCGGTTCTCGTGTAAGTGGCGAAGGTGGAGGGTTAATCATGATGTTGATTGAAATCGTGTTGTTATTGTTAGTAATTGTAGGTTCAATTATGTTAGTACAAGGAACTAGAAAAATTCCTGTTCAATATGCTAAAAAAATTGTTGGAAATAAGCAATACGGTGGAGTTCGTCAATACATACCTCTAAAAGTAAACGCAGCAGGAGTAATGCCTATTATCTTTGCTCAAGCAATTATGTTTATTCCATTAACCATTGCACAAGCTGTAGGATCTGATAATATTACAGGATTCGTTTCCACATTTTCAAATCACTATGGATTTTGGTACAATGTAGTATTTGCATCATTGATTATCATTTTTACGTACTTTTATACAGCTATTACTGTTAATCCAAACCAAATGGCAGAGGATATGAAACGTAATGGTGGTTTTATTCCAGGAATTCAACCAGGTAAAAAAACGGCTGAGTTTATCGATGCTGTAATGTCTCGTATTACATTCCCAGGTTCATTGTTTTTGGCATTAATAGCTATTTTGCCTGCATTTGCAGTTAAATTAGACATTACTCAAGAATTTGCACAATTTTATGGGGGTACATCATTATTGATTTTGGTAGGAGTTGTATTAGATACGCTTCAACAAATTGAAAGTCATTTATTAATGCGTCATTACGATGGATTAATGAAAGATGGAAAAATAAAAGGTCGTTCGTCAATGGCAATGACTACATCAGCGTAAAACAAAAGAGTAGGAGGATAGAGTGGCGAAAGATTTGTTTTATAAGACAAAAGAAGAAATAGAGTTAATTAGAGAAAGTTCTTTACTTGTTGGAAAAACTTTAGCAGAAGTTGCAAAAGTTATCAAACCCGGAGTTACTACTTTATCATTGGATAAAATAGCTTACGAGTTTATTAAAGATAACAATGCAAGTCCTATGTTTTTAAATTACAATGGATTTCCTAATTCATTATGTATCTCGGTTAATTCTCATGTAGTTCATGGAATACCAAGTAAATATGAATTAAAAGATGGAGACATTGTTTCTGTAGACTGCGGTGTACTTAAAAACAGTTTTGTGGGTGACTCAGCTTACACATTTGCAGTTGGAGAAGTTCCTTCAAATGTTTTGAATTTGCTGAAAGTTACAAAAGAAAGTTTGTATAAAGCAATTGATATGTGTGTGGTTGGAAAACGAATTGGAGATATAGCAGATGCTGTACAAAGTCATGCAGAAGGAAATGGTTACTCTGTGGTAAGAGAATTAGTGGGGCATGGAGTAGGGAAGTTCTTACATGAATCACCAGAAGTACCCAATTATGGAAAAAAAGGAACAGGACTAAAATTGCAAGAAGGCTTAGTAATAGCAATTGAACCAATGATTAATTTAGGTAAGAGAGCGATTATTCAAGAAAATGATGGGTGGACAATACGTACTGCTGATAATTTACCATCGGCACATTTTGAACATACCGTGGCAATAGGAAAAACAAAAGCAGATATTTTATCGAGCTTTGATTATATTGAAGAAGTATTAAATAGTAGAAAATAATTTATGGCAAAACAAGCGTCAATTGAGCAAGACGGAACAATTATAGAAGCGTTGTCAAATGCAATGTTTCGCGTTGAGCTTGAAAATGGACACGTGATAACTGCACATATTTCGGGAAAAATGAGAATGCATTACATTAAAATTTTACCTGGAGATAAAGTGAAAGTGGAAATGTCGCCATACGATTTAACAAAAGGAAGAATTTCATACAGATATAAATAATATGGTTCTGAATAAAGAGCCGATAAACAAAAAGTAAAATGAAAGTAAGAGCATCAGTAAAAAAAAGAAGCGCAGAGTGCAAAATTGTTCGTAGAAAAGGACGCTTGTATGTTATTAACAAGAAAAATCCTAAATTCAAACAAAGACAAAAATAATTTTGTCGGAGCATTTGACATAAACATTTTTAAAAACATAATTAATTAAATAAAATGGCAAGAATTGCAGGTATTGACTTACCAAACAACAAAAGAGGTGAAATAGGTTTAACTTATATTTACGGAATTGGGCGTTCAACAGCTCAAAAAGTATTGGCTGAAGCCGGTGTTGATGTTAACATCAAAGTAAAAGACTGGAATGATGAGCAATTAACAGCAATCCGTAATATTCTTAACGACAAATACAGATTAGAAGGAGCTTTACGTTCTGAAGTTCAATTGAACATTAAACGTTTAATGGACATTGGTTCTTACCGTGGAATCCGTCACCGTGTAGGTTTACCTGTTCGTGGCCAAACAACAAAAAACAACGCACGTACACGTAAAGGAAAACGTAAAACAGTTGCAAACAAGAAAAAAGTAACTAAATAATAAGTAGTCCTCACCCCTTGTGTAACTGATATATAGAGTAACCAAGGACAGGATAGTAACAAACCAAAGGTTATCGCTGTAAAGTAGATAACGATCATTAAAAACAAAAAAATGGCTAAACAAAACCAATCAACTACAGCAGCTAAAGCTGCTGCAAAAAAGAGAGTTGTTAAAGTAGAAGCGGTAGGTCAAGCGCATATCAATGCTACTTTTAATAACATCATTATTTCATTAACAAACAATGCAGGTCAAGTAATTTCTTGGTCAAGTGCAGGTAAAATGGGATTTCGTGGTTCAAAAAAGAACACACCATATGCAGCACAGTTAGCAGCTCAAGATTGTGCTAAAGTAGCACATGATGCAGGTTTACGTAGAGTGAAAGTTTTTGTAAAAGGTCCGGGTGCAGGTCGTGAATCAGCTATTCGTACAATTGCAGGTGCAGGTATCGAAGTAACAGAAATCATGGACGTAACACCTATTCCACACAACGGTTGCCGTCCTCCAAAACGTAGAAGAGTATAATTCTAGTGAAGAGAATGCAAGGTAAAAGTTAAAAACAAAAACAATAAATAATTAAGAAAATATAATAAAATGGCAAGATATACAGGTCCCAAATCAAAAATTGCAAGAAAATTTAGAGAGCCAATTTTTGGTCCAGATAAAGCATTAGAAAAAAAGAACTACCCTCCAGGACAACACGGTTTGTCAAAAAAACGTGCTAAACAATCGGAGTATGCAGTTCAGTTACAAGAAAAACAAAAAGCAAAATATACATACGGTATTTTAGAGCGTCAATTTGCTAAAATATTTGATATGGCATCTCGTGCAAAAGGTATTACAGGTGAGGTTTTATTGCAATTAATCGAATCTCGTTTAGATAACGTAGTTTACCGTATGGGAATTGCTCCATCTCGTTCAGCAGCTCGCCAATTAGTTGGTCACTGCCACATCGAAGTAAATGGTTCTGTTGTTAATATCGCTTCTTATATTCTAAAACCAGGTGATGTAGTTGCAGTTCGTGAGCGTTCAAAATCATTGGAAGTAATCACAAATTCTGTATCAGGAGCTAGTAATCAGTTTCCATGGATGGATTTTGATAAATCAACAATGAAAGGGAAATACGTTTCTCTTCCTGAAAGAGTTCAAATACCAGAGAATATTAAAGAACAATTAATAGTGGAGTTGTACTCAAAATAATGAGTATATTTGCAACCCGATTAATGAATCTAATTTAAAAACAAAAAAATATACATATACAATGGCAATTTTAGCTTTCCAAAAACCTGACAAGGTTATAATGATTAACTCTA
>Ga0268299_1004397_pt1 | contig 11039 bp, 10 predicted proteins | sample NOBtaG_FD_193484 | JGI IMG/M metagenome (GOLD analysis project Ga0268299, IMG submission 193484) | Activated sludge microbial communities from bioreactor in Nijmegen, Gelderland, Netherland - NOB reactor | ecosystem: Engineered > Bioreactor > Aerobic > Activated sludge | place: Netherlands... | reverse complement strand
GACCGTTCATACCGGTCCGTCCACTCAGTTCGAATTGAGTCCGGTCACGCTGGTGGTCTTTTCCATGGCGGTCGGGGCCGTGCTGGTGGCCTTGGCGGTCGGCATGAGGCAAACCGCCCATGCCATCGGAACCTGGAGAAGCACGCGGTTACAGCGTCGGAAAGAGAAACTCGACGCGCTGCATCGCGAGGGCACGCACGCGTTCATGTCGAAGCGCATCAGCGAAGCCATCGGATTGTTCGAGAAGGCCCTGGCGATCGATCCCAACCGGGTAGACTCGCTGCTCTGGCTGGGAAACATCTATCGCTCGGAAAACAATTTCTCCGAGGCGATCCGGCTGCACCAGTATGCCAACCGCATCGACGACCGCAACATTGAGATTCTTCTCGAGTTGTCCAAGGATTTGGAGGCCGCCAAGCGATACGAGGATTCGCTTCAGACCCTGCAGAAGATCCTGCGCATCGAGCCGGACAACCTGACGGCCCTGATCCGCAAACGGGATTTGTCGATTCGTCTCGAGAAGTGGAGCGAAGCACTCGAAATTCAGCATCGCCTGTTGAAAGCCAGCCTGCCGGAATCCGAGCGACGCGCGGAGAATTTGCTACTGACCGGATGCATGTATGAAGTCGGCCGCCAACTGCTGGAGCGCGGGCACCCGGACAAGGCACGGCGGTATTTCCGCGGGGCGATCAAGAAAGACCGAACCTTTTTGCCCGCCTACATCGGCATCGGGGAAATCTTGATCCAGGAAGGCAAGACCAAACAAGCCGTGGAGATCCTGAAGAAAGTCTATGCGAAGACCCACAATGTCATCATCCTGCACCGCCTGGAGGAACTGTTTCTCGATCAGGGTGAGCCGAGTGAAATTATCCGGACGTATCAGGAGGCGCTCCAGCAGAACCCCAACGATCCGGTGCTGCAGTTCTACCTGGGCAAGTTGTACTACCGCCTCGAAATGGTCGACGAGGCATTCGACATTCTGTCGACGGTCGAGGGGCCTCAGGATCAACTGGTTGACTATCACAAGATCATGGCCAACCTCTTCTTACGCAAGCAGCATATGGAGCAGGCGGTCGTGGAATTGAAGAAAGCCCTGCAGTTCAAGAAACGCGTCGTCGTCCCGTATGTCTGTACCGCCTGTCAGCAGGAAACGGCCGAATGGGCGGGACGGTGCCGGCGTTGCGGAAACTGGAACAGCCTCGTGGCCCTTCCATGGCTCGAAGGCGGTGTGCCCTCCGCTGGAAAAGAATCTCCCCTTCCGGTCCGCGTCGTCCCCTATCCGGGCATTGCTTCTCCGTTTGAAACCGTGTAGCTTCCTTCCGTTCCGAGATTCTGACCCATTTGCGTCCCTGTTGTGATTGAAAGGTCTTTCGTATGACGGATTACTCGGCCCTGGCCGCCAAATCGCTTGATGATCAAGTCCTGACGAGACAGGAAGCCCTCTCCGTCCTCAATGCGCCGGACGACGAACTCCTTGCACTGCTTCATGCCGCCTTTCAGGTGCGAGCCCGGTACTTCGGGCGCACGGTTCGCCTGCAGATGCTTCAGAACGCCAAGAGCGGGGCCTGCCAGGAAGACTGCCATTATTGTTCCCAGTCCTCCATCTCAACCGCTCCGATCGAACGGTACAATCTGCTCCCGCAGAACCGCATGATCGAAGGCGCGCGACAGGCCGCAGCTTCCAAAGCCCAGCGATACTGCATCGTCATCAGCGGCCGAAGCCCGCTCGACCGCGAGATCGACGAGATCGCCGGCGCCGTACGCGCCATCAAACAGGAAAACCCGATCCAGATCTGCTGTTCCCTGGGGCTCATGAGCGAACAGCAGGCGAAGCGCCTCAAGGCGGCGGGTGTGGATCGCGTGAACCACAACTTGAACACGAGCGAAGCGTTTCATGCCTCGATCTGCACGACCCATACGTTCCAAGACCGTCTCGCGACGATCAGGAACGCCCGGGCGGCAGGACTGGAAATTTGCTCCGGCGGGATCGTCGGCATGGGCGAGAAGGACGAGGATCTCGTCGACCTTGCCATGGCCCTGCGCGAGGTCAAGCCCGATTCGATTCCACTCAATACCTTGCACCCGGTTGCAGGCACTCCCTTGGAGCATTGCGATAATCTCACGCCGCAACGCTGCCTGAAAGTCCTGTGCCTCTTCCGTTTTCTCCATCCGCGCACCGAAATCCGCATCGCCGGCGGCCGCGAACACAACCTCCGCAGCCTGCAGCCGCTCGCCCTCTATCCGGCCGATTCCGTCTTTGTGAACGGCTACCTCACGACTCCTGGCGCTCCTGCGCCGGAAGTCTGGGGCATGATCGAAGATCTCGGATTCAAGATCGAAGTGGACTACCAGCAACCAGTAGCGGGCTGATACAGACCCAGGTGAGTAGCAGACGCAGAACCGGTCGTCGTCCACTGTACGTGTCGAATGAGCATTGCTACCCTTCTAACCTCTCTCGGTAAAGAGCATGGTGTGCGCCCTGCGACTTGCGATGGGTCGCATGACTGTCGGTGCGTGCGCCTTCGCGCTGGCGAAGCTTGTCTGAAGCTCCGTTCCAACACAGTCGTGGACGGAGCAAGTTGCTGAGCCAAGCACCGACAGGCCATGCGGTATTACCCATCGCCGGAGCAGACGGCTTACCATACGCTCGCTATTCCTGTCTCAATCCCTCCACCGCCGATTGTCTCGCGGCCCATCGGGCCGGAAGGTAACCGGCAATCCATGCCGCCGCCACGCCTATCGTCACGGCCTGCAGAAGCACGTCCATCGGCACGGTCATGCGGATCGTCCATCCGAAGGACTGCTTGTTGACGACGGTAATGAGAATCCAGGCGAGACCAAGCCCTCCGATCATACCCAACACCGCGCCAATCGAACCGAGATAGACCGCCTCCCATAGAACCAGACGTTCAACTTGCTTCCGGCTTGCCCCGATCGCCTGAAGGGTGGCCAATTCTCGACGCCGCTCCAGCACGGCGGTCACCAGCGTGTTGACGATGCCGAGCACCGCCACCAATACGGCGATCAGCTCCAGCACGTAGGTCAAGATGAAGGTCCGGTCGAAAATGTCGAGGATTTCCTTCCGCAGTTCCTTGTTCTTGATCACCATCGGCGGCAACACCCCGTCCTGTCGTTCGGCAAAGGCCCGAACCATCGCGGCCCGGACGGTCTCGCTATCGGCTCCCGCGGCAAGATAGACGGCAAATACCGTCACCGAGTGATCGTTCCATACTCTCTGATATCGGGCGCGATCCATCACCATCTTGCCGCCATCCGTCGCATAGTCGTAAAAAATTCCTTCGACCGGCACGGTTTGTGGGCCTTGAGGACTACGAATCGTCACGCGTCCCCCTTCCCGCACTCCCAGCCGGCTGGCCAGCACTTCCGAGATCAACACCCCTCCGGAGTCTGCAGCCCGATTCAACGCGGCCGTCGAGTCGCCTCGGAGGAGAAGATAGCGGCTCCGCTCCGCGTGCAACCGCATATCCCGCGACACCAGCATGGCGGTTCGATCCTCGACATCGACTTGCACATTCCGATAGGCATCCACGGCAGCCACACCATCGAAGGAGGACAGCACCAACGCCAATGAATCGGGGAGCGCACGGGCCGCGTGACCAGCCTGTTGCCCGTGCAGCCAACCGAACGGGGCGACAATCAAGTCAGCCATGACGGTTTCATTGACCCACGTTTCCACCGTCTCGCGGAAGCTTCGAACCATGACCACGACCCCGATCATGATGGCGAGTCCGACCATCAAAGCCGAGACCGTCACCGCATTGCGACCCGGATGTCTCGCGGCATGTTCGGCGGCCATACGACGCAGCCCGCCCTCGAGTGCGAGGGACCCATGGTTGCGGGACACCTCACGGCGTCCCAACGTCTGGATACAAACGGGTGACAGCGCGACCAGCGATCCGAGGAGACAGAGGGTTGCAAGATATCCGAACAACGGAAGGCCGTTGATCGGTCCCGGCATGGACATCACGCCGGCACAGACAAACAACAGCAGGCTGACGGCCAAAAAGCGGGGGCCGCGGACTTGCTGAGTTTCTTCGTAATCCCCCGGCGCCAAGGCGCGGACCGCCACCGTACGCGAAGCCTCCAGGCTCGGAGCCAACGCGCCCACCATCGCCACTATTGTTCCGAACGCCGTACCTTTCACCATCGCCATGATGGTTTGCGTATCAAGCCACGACATCGGATCTCCCGTCACGAGCGGAACATACAAGTCCGAGATCGTGCGGCTGACCAACCCCATGAGCGCCCGCGACACCCATACCCCGGCGGCCCCACCCAGCATGCCCCCGATCAAACCCAGCAGCCCTCCTTCAACGAGAAACAACAACGCGATCCGGCGCTCCGCCATACCTATGGCGCGATAGATGCCGATCTCACGCCGCCGCTGGGTTACGGCAAAGGCCATCGTGTTGTAGATGAGAAAGGTTCCGACGAGCAGCCCGACCCAGCTCAACACCGTCAAATTGAGCTGGAAGGAGCGGACCATATTCTCGACCTGTTTCGACCGTTGCGCCGGCCGTTGCACGGTCAGATGCGGCGGCAGGACGTCGCGGACCGAGGCCGCCACGTCATCCACGTTCCACCCCGCATCCGTGACGATATCGATTCGATCCAACCGTCCGATCGCGAAAAAGTTCACCTGCGCCGCCGCAATGTCCATGGCGGCCGCTCGGTCCCAAAGGGATCCGGAATTCTCCGTTCCGTGGATGACCCCGGCGACTCGCAGGCGCAGGTTCCGTCCGCCGCCTTGGACATCCACCAGACTGCCGACCCGGAGGTTCCACGAATCGGCCAACGATCGACCCAGATAGATCGCATCCGCCGAAACGACATCCTCAAGGGTCCGCTCACGATCCTCACGGGTGACCAGAAATCGCCCGTTCGGTGAGCCGAGTTCGGCCAGGAGGTCCATGCCGAAGATCTGCAGAACCTCGCCCCGATGTCCTTCGGTTTGCACCACGACGCCCTGCTCCAGAAGCGGAGCGGCGTTCTCAACGCCCGGGAGGTTCCGCACCGATCTGATCACCGCCTCATCCACCCCCAGGTCGTGCCCGATGATTTCGAGGGTGGCAGTTCCGGAGACGGATCTCACCGCACGATCAAAGGAGTGAAGCACTTGCACGTTGGCCGTGCCGATCGACACGGACGCCAGTACGCCGAGTGCGACCCCGACAACGCTGAGTGCGTTTCGGAGCGGCCGCTCGCGGACATGCGCCCCGATCAGCATTCCGAACACTGACCACACGCCTCGCATTCCAACCGATCCTTGTCGTTGAGGTGGGCAACAGAACGAATGTCGATTATTTGCGGATCAAAATATAGGGGACGGGCCCGAGGCTGCAGGAATTAGTAGTTTCGTTTACAGGGTTTCCCGCGTTTGTTAGACTCGCGTCAACATATCACGAGATCGAATGGTGAGAGCCACATGAAAAGCGCATTGCGTCGCAAAGCCGAGCCTGTCGTGGAGGAAATCGAGCTCGGGCCGCTCACTCCGCGTCAGCGGGACATTCTTCGGTTGGTTTCCATCGGTCATACCAATCGTGAAATCGCCACCGTCCTGCAGATCAGCGTCCGCACCGTCGAAGTCCACCGGTTCAATCTGATGCGCCGCCTCAACGTCAGAAACGTCGCCCAACTCCTCCGCCGCGCACTCCAACTCGGCCTCCTGTCCAAATCGTTCGGCAAGTAACGTCACTCCTCGTCCCGCTGCCCACGTTGAACCGGTGAAGCAAGTGGATGAGGCTGAGCGCGAGAACGGGTGGCCGCCTAGAGCTCCTTGAGCCTGCCACGGCAATCCGCAATCGAGTGGTAACCCTTCTCCCGAAGACACGCGACGAACTCCGCCTCCAACCGACCGAACACGTCGACTCCCTCTTCAACCAGCAGTGTGCCGACTTGCACGGCCGAGGCGCCGCACAGCACATGTTCGAAGGCGTCAAGGCCGCTCATGACACCGCCGGTTCCGATGATCGGCATGCGTCCGTCGAAGTGCTTCCAGAAGGCCCGGACGTTGGCCAACGCCACCGGCTTGATGATGGTTCCCCCCAAGCCTCCGAATCCGCCTTTCGGCTTGATCACCACGGTTTCCGTCTTCGGATCGACGACGAGCCCGTTCCCTACTGAATTGATCAAATTCAGAAAATCCACGCCGCATCGTCCGATGACGTTTCCCATCAACGCGTGATGCGCCGGATCGAAATAGGGGGGCAGCTTGACGCCCATCGGAACCGTAATGATCTTTCGCACGCGCTTCATCAACCGCTCGGACGCCTCGGCGTCGTAGCCGATCTGCGGTTTTCCCGGGATGTTCGGGCAGGATAGATTCACTTCGATTAAATCCGGCCCGGCTGCGTTGACGGCCTCGGCGATGACCGGGAAGTCGTCCTCGACAAGACCCGCCACGCTGGCGATGATCGGTTTGCCGAACCGCTTCAATTCAGGAATCAACTCGGCATAGGCACGATAGCCCAGATTGGGCAGTCCCATTGAATTGATCGAGCCGCCGGAGAATCCGTAGTATCGAGGCGACGGATTGCCCTGACGCGGCTCCACCGTCATGGACTTGGTGACGATCGCCCCGGCGCGCGAGCGCCCCAGCGCCAGCAATTCCTCCCTCGTGACGCACAACGCACCGGAGGCATTCATGAAGCAACCGGTGAACTTGACCCCCGCAATCGTCGTCGACACATCCATCTATAACCCCAAGGAAAGAAGGTTCGATGCAACCCGTTCGATCAGACGGCCGTCCCTCATGGTCCACACGTAGTGCGCCGACCCCGCCGCCTCACCGCTGTGCGTCGCAAGAAGGACGGTCCGGCGATCCTGATCGGCCAGCGTCCTCAATAGGTCGACGACGGCCGCGCCCTGCTGGGAGTCCAAATTTCCCGTCGGTTCATCGGCCACGACCAATTTGGGACCGTGCACGACGGCCCGTGCAATGGCGACGCGTTGCTGCTCTCCTCCGGATAATTCACCGGGGCGATGACGGCGGCGATGGTTCATTCCGACGAGGTCCAGCACTTCCTCGACGCGCCGCAGCATCGTTCCGCCCCGCTCGCCTCTCAGCAGCAGCGGAAAGGCGACATTCTCTTCGGCGGAAAGTCCTGGAACCAGGTGAAACGATTGAAAGACAATTCCGATCTCTTCCCGCCTGATCCGCGTCCAATCATCGGACGAAAACCGTGCGGTCGGCCGCCCGTTCAAGACGATTTCTCCGCTCGTAGGAGAATCCAAGCCGGCAACCAAGTTCAGCAGCGTGCTCTTTCCGCATCCGCTCGGCCCCATGAACGCGCAGAATTCACCGGCCGCCACTTCCAAACTGACGCGATCCACCCCGATGATGGAAGCCGATCCCCGATGATAGATCTTCGAAACCTGTTCAAGTCTCAGCATTATGATTTGCAGACATCTTTCCGTATAACACAACCATTTGAGGGGCAACAACCTTGACAGGAGCCACGTTTTTTTCTAGAAGAAACTCGACTTCGGCTCCCACGTCCACCATGTTGACGTCCTTTCCATTCACCCGGACCGGCTTCCTCGGCCTCTGCCGCCAGGCACTGCGGTTCATCGTTCCGGTCGATTGCCTTGCCTGTGGAGTCGGCTTGCAGGGCGATCCGGTCCCGGGATTCTGTCGGCGCTGTTGGGAACTGATCCTGCCCCTGAAGGGACCCTGCTGCGCGCTCTGCAGCCAACCCTTCGTCTCGGCTGCCGCGGTCTCCAATTCGCCGAATCACCACTGCCAAGACTGTCTGGAGCATCGCCCGGCCTTCAGCCGGGCTTGGACGCTTTATCCGTACCTTCCTCCGCTCCGGGAAGCTGTTTGCGCATTCAAGTATCGGGGAAAAATCGGACTGGCCAAACCGTTGGCGCAGCTCATGATCGATGCCCTGCCGCCGAATCTGGACGTCGATCTCGTCCTCCCCGTCCCGTTGCATCCCAGCAGATTGCGCGGCAGGGAATTCAATCAATCGTTGCTCCTTGCGGACCGGGTGGCACGACATCTCCATCTGCCGGTATCGATACGCGAACTCGCGCGGGTGCACGCCACCGACCCTCAAACGACGTTACCCCGGAATATGCGGTTGAAGAATGTGCGGCATGCCTTTGCGGTCCGCCGGCCTCGTCTCGTCACGGGCCGCCGAATCCTGCTGATCGACGACGTCTTTACGACCGGCGCGACCCTCCACGAATGTGCGGCAGCACTGTCGGAATCCGGTGCGAAATCCGTCGTTGCCCTGACGCTCGCGCGCACGATTGGTTCATTGCTCGTTCCGGATCATCTGTTCGTGGAAGAACCATTTCGATCTCCATCGGTTCTGGGACTGTAGCACATGCCATTGTACGAGTATCTGTGTCTCAGCTGTCGGCGTCGCACCACGGTGCTTCAGTTGAGCATCGCCAATCCCAAACCGGTCTCCTGCGCTTCCTGCGGAAGCGCAGAGCTCTCGCGCTTGATGTCCCGTTTTGCGTCGCCGAAATCCGAAGAAGCCCGCCTCGAATCGCTTGCGGACCCGGATACCCTGGGGGACCTTGACGAGAGCGACCCCGACAGCATGAAACAGTTCATGAAGAAGATGGGCGACGAGATGGGTGAGGGTTTTGGGGAGGATCCCTCGGAAGCCTTGGGCAACACCGAAGACGCCTCCGCAGACCTGGGTGACGATGGCGGCTTCTGACCTATGTTGTCATACATTTTACTTGACAGATCTGCAGGCCTCGCATACCCTGATGCCACACTAGAGGCGGTCCGCTCTATGGTTTCCCTCCCATCCTGGACGGTGAATGAGTCGGAGTTCCAAGAGCGAGTTGATGACGGCGGAAGAAACCTGCCGGTATCTCAAGATCACCCAGCGGACGCTCTACCGTTATCTCCGCAGCCGTCGAATTCCCGCCTTCAAGTTGGGCAGCCAGTGGCGGTTCGTGCGGTCCGATCTCGAACAGTGGATCCGGGAGCGAATGAGAACGCCGCTCAACGACTAAGTTCAAGGTGGCACTAATGTTTGCCGGCGAGTATCTTTGCAAAGTCGACGAGAAGGGTCGGTTCATCGTGCCCTCGCCCATCCGCGAACAGGTGGAATCCGAAGGGCGTGCCGTCGTCTTTATGAAAGGCCCCGAGCAGTCGATCTTGATCTATTCCATCAAGGAATGGGAGAAGGTGCTCGAGCGGAGCAAGGCGACGCTCGACGAGGACCAAAGCCGACTCTTCATGCACTTCGTGGTTTCGGAAGCCGGAACCTCTGAAATCGATAAGACCGGTCGGATCCTGATCCCCGGCCGGCTGAGAAAACTCGTCCCGCTGGATGAAGACCAGGAGATTATCCTCGTCGGCCTGTACCACCGCATGGAGGTCTGGAACCCCAGTGAGTGGCGCAGATACATCAGCCGATCCGAAGACCGGTACGAACAGGACATGTCGAAGATTCTGAATCTCCTATAGTGCTCCGCATGCCCATTGCCCGCCGTTCCACGCCGCTTATCAATTCTCGACTTCCGGTTCGTGTCATTTCCAGACAGACAGCCTCAAGAATTTTGGCGATGACCGCCACCGCACCCTCCGCGAACCCGCGCCGCGCAGAAATCCCCGCGGCAACCTGCCCCGAGACCGCCGGCGTATCGCTCGTGCTGCCCGTTCCGCCCAGCGTGAATCACCAGTATGCCACGGTTCGAGGGCGCCGATTGCTCTCCGCGGCCGGCCGCACGTACAAAGCCCAGGTCGGAAATCTGGTCCTGCTCGCGCTCTCCAAGTCTTCCCACCGCGCGACCGTACTGGCTCGACTTCAATCGAATCCGCTGGTTCTTTCGATCCGGTTCTATTTCACCTCGCCGTTGCGGCGTGACGTCGACGGAGGGTTGAAAATCGCTCAAGACGCGCTCTGCGAGGGACTCGGCGTCAACGACAACCGTATCATCGAAACCCATCTGTACAAGCACGTCGACAAGCTCAACCCTCGCATCGAGGTGTCGCTTACCGCCGCACCGAGCGTCGACTCGCTTCATCCCCCCGTGCCGACGGTTGCAGATTACTCGTAACGCAGCGCGTCGATCGGATTCAAACGCGCGGCCTTTGTGGCGGGATAGAGGCCGAAAAACAATCCGATGACGAGCGAAAACACGAATGCAGCCGCGATCACGGATCCGGACACGATGGTCGGCCATCCTGCGATCACCGTCGTCAATTTCGCCCCTATCACCCCGAAGATAATGCCCAACGCCCCGCCCAACACGCTCAACGTCATGGCTTCGATCAGGAACTGCACGACGATGTGACGCCGCGTGGCGCCGACCGCCATCCGAACGCCGATTTCCCTGGTCCGCTCGGTCACCGAGACCAGCAGGATGTTCATGATACCGATCCCTCCGACGAGCAGGGAAACGGACGCGATGGCAAATAACATCACGGTCAACGTTTGACTCGTCCCCTGTTGCACCTTTCCGATATCCACCTGCGTGCGGATCGTAAAATCGTCGGCCTGTTCCCCCTGTATCCGGTGACGCATGCGGATGACGTCGCGAATCTGCTCGACCGCCTCAGGGAGATCGTCGGCCCGCTCGGTTGACGCAAAGATCCCACCGACGGAGCCCAGGAACAAGGTGCCGAAGACCTTTCGTTCCGCGGTCGTGAACGGAATGAAGATGACGTCGTCTTGATCGGAACCCTGGGCGGATTGTCCCTTCGCCGCAAGCACGCCGATCACCCGAAACGGCACGTTGTTGATGCGTATGACAGCCCCGACCGGCTCTTCTCCCGGTTCAAAGAGATTCTCCGCCACCGTCTGTCCGATCAGCGCCACGCGAGCGGCGCTGTCGAGGTCCGCCTGCGTAAACGCCCCCCCGCTGGTAAACGACCAGTCTCTGATCGTCAGATAGCTCGGAGACACGCCATTGATGGAACCGTTCCAATTCCGGTTGCCGTTGACGATCTGCATCACGTCCCGTTTGGCCCATGCGGTGTCCGACAACAACGGAATTTTCTTCTTGATATCCAGCGCATCCGCGACCGTCAGGGTGACGGCCCC
>Ga0268299_1004396_pt1 | contig 11039 bp, 8 predicted proteins | sample NOBtaG_FD_193484 | JGI IMG/M metagenome (GOLD analysis project Ga0268299, IMG submission 193484) | Activated sludge microbial communities from bioreactor in Nijmegen, Gelderland, Netherland - NOB reactor | ecosystem: Engineered > Bioreactor > Aerobic > Activated sludge | place: Netherlands... | reverse complement strand
CCCCCCCCCGGACCCTGCAGCAATTCTGGGATCTCACCCGCAAGCTGAGCTGAGTCCGCAACCTCCCGGAGCGGTGATCAGCCCGATAGCTGCTAGGCCGGCGTGTCTTGTGCGAGCAGGTCGCGCAGCGTCGTGCCCCGGTACTCGGTGCGGGAGAGCCCGCGTCGCTGGAGCTCGGGGATGAGCAATTCGACAATGTCGCGGTAGTAGTCGGGCGCATACCACTGGGGCGAGAGCTGGAAGCCGTCGATGCGTCCGTCCTCGAACATCCACTGCAACGTGTCGGCCACCTTCGCAGGGGTGCCGATGAAGACGTCCTGGCTGGCCATGTTCAGGTAGGTGCGGGCGACCTCGGCGATGGTCGGGTCGCCTTCTTCCCGGTAGAACTCGACCATGCCCCTCGTGCCGCCGACGTCTCCCAGCTCTGACATGCGGGTTTCAGGCGGGTAACAGGTGAGGTCGACGTTCCAGTGTCCACTCATGTTGGCGATCGTCGCCTCAACGGGTATCCGCTCGCTTATCTCCGCAGCCCGCTCCCGGGCCTCGGCCTCGGAACGGGCGACGACCGGCCCGCATGCGGCGATGATCTGCAGCCCTGCCGGGTCGCGCCCGTGCACGGCCATCCGTTGCTCGAGATCCTTACGGAAGGCAACGGTGCGCTCCGGCGTGCCGCCTGCCGCGAACACGCAGTCGGCCCAGCGGGCGGCGAACTCCCGGCCCCGCTGCGAAGCGCCGGCCTGGAACAGCACCGGCCGGCCTTGCGGGCCCGGCACCACGTTGAGCGGACCGCGCGAGGAGTACCACTTGCCCTCGAAGTTCACGCGATGGACCTTCGACGGCTCGGCGAAGACCTTGCGCTCCACGTCCATCACCATGGCGTCGGGGTCCCAGCTCTCCCACAGCTGGCAGACCAGATCAAGGTACTCGTCGGCTCGGTCGTAACGCTCGTCGTGTGGTGGTAATTCGATCCCGAAGTTGCGCCCCTCTGCGTCGTTGATCGAGGTCACGATGTTCCAGCCGATGCGGCCCTTGGTGACGTGGTCGAGCGAGGCGAGCTTCCGGGCCAGCATGTACGGCGGGTAGAACGTGGTGGACATCGTGGCCGCGAACCCCAGATGCGTGGTCACCGCCGACAGGCGCGGGATCAGGACGACAGGGTCGTGGGTGGGGAACTGGATCGCCCAGCGGGTGGACGCGTCGTTGCCGCCGCTCCACCCGTCCGCAAAAAAGAACAGGTCGAACCGGCCCCGTTCGAGGGTGCGAGCGATCTCCTCCCAGTACTCGACCTCGTACCACTGATGACGGATCTTGTGCTTCGGATACACCCACGACAGCTGCGTATGCGGCGCCGGGCAGTACAGCATGAACCCCGTCAGGTGCATCAGTCGGCGTGACATCTCGCTGCTCCTCGATTCGGTAAGGGAATTCGGTACCCCAGCGGTTTAGCGATACGCTAGCACTGTCGAGATGACGCCCGCGAAGTGTCGATGGGAGCGCTCAGCGATGTGACCTTGCGGACCGGAGTGCGGGCGTGGGGCGACCTCGTAGCGGCCGGGTAGCACCAGCCAGGGGGCAGTCACTCTCGCTCACACCTGTCAGACGTCGTCCACGAGCACCGGCCGGGCGCCGAGCGTGCCGACGTACCCGTCGGTGGCGCCCTTCTGAGGACGCCTGATTCCCGAGCTCCGGCGCACTGGTCTGTTCAACTAGTCTCGAATGCCCCATCGGTGGGCCATGTCGTATCGTCTGCGGTTGCGACCAGGAACTCTGGCCGGTCGCCACGTTGAGACACTTCGAGGAACTTGATTCGCCTTCGGTTGGGTGAGCTACAATGCGGCGGCCAGCGATCGGCGCGCCTCACTACCCCACGCGCAGAGCACAAAGCGAGGACCAGTTCTGCAGCTCTTCACACAGCGCATCATCGACGGCTTGGCCAACGGAGCAATCTACGCATGGATGGCGCTCGCCTTCGCCCTGGTCTACAAGTGCAGCGGCCGGCTCAACCTTGCTCAGGGTGAGATAGCCAACGTTGGCACCTACTTGGCACTCGTGTTCGCGACAGCAGCCACTCCGGCCTTGGCGGGGACGGGCATAGCTGGGGTCCTGGTGCCATTTCATCCCCTGCCTGTGTGGGCGGCCATCCTGCTGGCCATGACTTCTGCCGCTCTATTGGCGACGGCCATCGAGCGTTGGATCATCCGTCGCAGCGGCGACAACGCTCCGGTTGTATCGATCGGGCTCACGATCGGCATGCTCCTGCTGCTGAACTCCCTCACCATCTACGTGTGGAAGCCCGTCAACCGAGGCTTCCGCTCTCCGTTCCCCACGGACGCTGCAGATTTCGTGAAGATTGGCGGGGCCAGACTCCGCTTCGAGAACATCGGAACGCTGACGACCCTGCTCGTGGTCGCGACGTTGGTGAGCGTCGTGCTCAACCGAACCCGCTTCGGGCTAGCGTTCCGGGCTGTGTCGTCCGATGCCAGTATCGCCCGGCTCATGGGTGTCCGCAGCGGCCGAGTCTTGAGCGCCGGTTGGGCGGTGGCGGCCGCCATCGGCACCCTGGCCGGCTGTCTGATTGCAAACCGGGTGATCCTGGAGCCGAATATGATGGTTCGCCTGCTGGTGTTCGGCTTCGCGGCAGCCACCATCGGCGGCCTCGACAGCCTGACCGGAGCACTGGTTGGCGGGCTGGCCGTCGGCGTGTTGGAGACCCTGATGATCGGCTACGCGCGCTTCATCGGAGCAGACCTGGCGGTGCCGATGATGTTGCTACTGATGGTTGTCACCCTTCTGGTGCGCCCCACGGGCTTGATGGGCACCGCCCGGGTAACCCGGGTATGACCGCTACCGACGACTCCGGCGCCTCCCTCACTCCCGGCACAGCCCCCGCCGGCAACGATGCGGTTGCGCATGATGCAGAGGTAGGCGGCCAGCGGGGCTGGACCGTGACGCGAGGCACGCCGACCCATCGGCTCGTGACCATGGGACTTCCCGTGCTGGTGACGCTCGTCGCCATCGGTGTCGTGTTCGGGATGCCGGTCATCGAGGGGCGTCTCGTCACCCGCATCGTGGCCATGACGGTGATCCTGTGGGGGCTCGATGTGCAGCTTGGCCTGGGAGGCCAACTCTCGCTCGGCCACGGCGCCTTTGCCGGGATCGGCGCTTACACCGCAGCGGTGACGATGGGGGTGCACGGCTGGCCGTTTCCTCTGGCGTTGCTCGCAGCAGGGCTACTCGGTCTTGCGACCGGAGCCGTAGTCGCTCTGCCGTCGTTGCGCATCCAGGGTCAGTACCTGGCCATGATCACCCTCGGCGCGGCCGTTGCGTTTCCTTACGTGATCCGCCGCTATGCGTGGTTCACCGGAGGACCGGATGGCCCTCGCATCAGCTACGAGTTCCTCCCTCCACGGTGGATGGGCCTCGACATCAGCCACTACAGCCGCTGGACCCACCTGATCGTCTGCATCGTGGCGCTCCTCTGCTACTTCGCCGTGCGTTGGATCGTGACGGGACCGGTCAGCCGACAGATCCGTTCTGTGGCCGACAACCCCGCCGCTGCTTCCGCCTACGGTGTCCGTGTCGGTCTGGTGCGCGTATACACGGTGTCACTATCAGCCGCGGTGGCCGCCGTCGGCGGCGCTCTCTTGCTGTTCGAGACCCCAGCGGTGACCGCCGACAGCTTTGCCGTATTCTTCTCGTTGTCTCTCTACGCCGCTGCAGTTTTCGGCGGTATCGGCACACTGATCGGCAGTTTCTTCGGGGCCCTGCTCCTCATCGCTGCCCCATGGGCGGTGTCGAAGCTCGGGCTAAAGATGGAACCCGAGCTTCTCGCCGGTGTCGTGCTGGTTGTGTTCACGCTAGTGGCCCGCGATGGCGTGGTCGGACTCTTGCGCCCCTGGTTCCGGGCTTGGGTCCAAGTGGTCGACACCCCTCCGGCGAGCGGCTTCAGCGGGCCCGTTCCACGTCCACGGGCATCGAGGTGAAACCGCGCAAGATGCACGATCCGAATCTCGTAGGCTGAGCTCGTGGCTCGATTCGTGCAAGCCGGGCGCGAAGCACGTCTATCGCAATCGTTGCCTCGAGCCGCGCAAGGTGGGCACCCAGACAGAGATGGATTCCCGACCCGAACCCGAGATGGTCAATAGGATCGCGGTCGACGTCGAACTGCTCTGAGTTCTCCCATCGCCGCTCGTCGCGGTTAGCCGAGCCGAAGAGAATCATCACCACAGCATCAGGCGGAATGGCGGCATCGCCGATCTTGACCTGCTCGTTCGTCAGCCGAAGGATGCCCTGGATCGGTGAGTCGTAACGGAGGACCTCTTCGACGACGGGACCCAGATCATTCGTCCTTTTGACCCGATCGAACTGCGCTGGATTCTCGAAGAACGCGTTGAAGGCGTTTCCGAGCAGATTGGTAGTTGTCTCATTGCCTGCGATGAGAAGCAGAGAGCAAAACGACACGAGATCTCGCGCTGACAACGGCTCACCGCCGTCGCGGGAGCCTTCGATGATCCAGCTGATCAGGTCATCCCGAGGATCGGTCATCCGCTGCTGGACTACTTCTCCAAAATACTCGGTCATCTCGGCCAGGTCTGCCATCGCAGCTTCGCTCAGCGGTTGCCCGTCGAGACGTCCGACCAACGCGTTGGACCATCGCTTGAAGTCGTCGCGCCGTTCACCGGGTATGCCCAAGGCGGCCGCAATTACGAGCACGGGCAGCGGAAAGTTGACCTGCTGAACGAGATCTGCCTCGCCCCGTTCGCCCGCCTCAAGAAGGTCCTCGACGACGCCCTCACAGATCGTACGTACTTCTTGAGCCAACGTGCTGATCGCTCGCGGCGTAAAGGGCCGCGACACGAGTCGCCTCAGACGGGTATGGTCGGGTGGATCGGATGCGATGAGGCTGCGCGCCATCTTTGCGTCGAGTTCTCGTATGTCGGGCCTGGGGCCTGTCCTGGCACTGACAGCACCGATTGCCAGGGCCCTCAGCGCTTTGGAGGAGTAGGACTCGGGATTCCTTGCGATCTGCCACACGTCCTCGAAGCGCGGCACGACCCACAGATCGTCGTCCGGGAGGTAAGTGGCCGGGCCCTCACGACGGAGAGCCGCGTAGTACGGATACGGGTCGACCAGCACACCGGGATCAATCGGACTGAAGTCCGAGCCTTGAACCATCAGAAGTACCCCTTAGAGAGCGACTGGCGAAAACGCCCTTGAACCTAGTACTAGCCGACGTCTGTCAGCGCTGCAACATCTCAGCTCGAATGTCTCATCCCGACAGACCTCCCGCAGCCTTCACTACTCAGCGGCGGCTCGTGGAGCAACGATCGTGCTCGTGCCCTGGGCCAGTGCGACGAGGCGATTCTCGTTCTCGATCTCGATGGTGACCACGGCCAGCCTCTTGGTCATAGAGCGAATATCGGCTCGGGCCCGACACATCCCCCCGGCAACCGGGTTGAGCAGGTTCGTCTTGAACTCGGTCGTGGCAGCCCAGTAACCAGGTGGCATTACCGGATACATGATCACTCCCAGGCAGTGGTCAATGAAGGCCGACAGGCATCCCCCATGCATGTTGCCGATCGGGGTGATCAGTTCTTTCCGTGCCTCGAACTCGGCCTTCAGATGGCCTGCCGTGAGCTCGGTGACGGTGACCCCCAGGAAGCCGTCGACCCCGTGGGTCGAGCGGCGACCAACAATCTTGTCGGCAAACTCCTGGTTGAAGATCTCGAAGGCTGGTGATTCCACAGGGCGGTCCTCGTCTCTAGTTTGTCGATGGCCTGCAAATCGAGAATCAGGGGGTCGGGACAAGCACCGCATGAATGGGCGGGATGGCGCCGGTCTCGCCGGCCATCGTTGCCAGCAGCTCGGCCGCATGCCCCAGCGACTCAACCCGTCGGGTGACGGAACGGAACGGGTAACGATCAGATGCGAGCAGCTCGAGTGCCCGTTGGTAAACTGGCGCGTCCACGCCAAGCGCACCGATGATCGTCAACTCCTTGTAGGTGATGGCATCGGGGCGAAACCCTGGAGTCTCGTCGGAGTTCCGGACGCCGGCGAGTACGATACGTGCGCCCTGCGCTGCTACACGGACAGCTTGGCCGAGCGCCGCCGGTGCATTCGCCGTGACATCAACCACGACCGATGCGCCCGCGCCGTCGGTCATGTCCCGCACGGCGGCCACCGGGTCATCGATGGCGACGTCGACGGTCAGGCTGGCGCCGAACGCCTTGGCCGCTTCCAATCGCGGATGATCTCGTGGGCCGAAGCCGGTGACCATGATCCGCTCTGCCCCCGCCTCCCGCGCTGCCGCGACAGCGGCCAGGCCTCGAATGCCGGGGCCGAGCACGGCAACCGTGTCGCCCGGTCCCGTCGCCGGCAGATCGGCGCCCCAACGTAGACCGGCCCCGATTGGGTTGAACAGGGTTGCGTCGATCGCGTCAAGCGAATCCGGCACGGGCAACAGCATCGAGTCGGGCGACAGGTAGTGGAATTCGGCGTAGCCGCCCCAGAGCCCGGGCGCAATGTCGGTCGGGGTCATACCGTACAACGTACGGGTGCCGTGACGCCGACACCGACGATACAGGCCAGCCAGGCACGCGTCGCAGTTGCGACAAGACTGAAAGCACTCAACCGCTACCCGGTCGCCAACTCTCACACCCCACCGCTGGGCGGCCCGTTCGCCAAGTCGATCGATGATGCCAACCGTCTCGTGGCCGGGGATGACCGGCCGCGGCGCCGGGATGTGGCCGGTGTACAGCTCGTGGTCCGTGCCGCACAGGCCGCACGCCTCGACTCGCAGCAGCCCGTCGTCGGGCCCGACCTCGGGCAGGGCGAACTCCTGGGCCTCGAACCTGTGCGGCCCGGTGAGCACCATCGCTAGGCTGGTGTCAGCTCCCATTGTCACTCCTCGACTTGATACTGGTTACGTGTGTTTCATCTGGGGAGATCCTTAAAGGGGACGTCCCTATCGGTTCTCGGCTCGCCCGGCAGCCCCAGTACCCGCTCCCCGACGATGTTGCGCTGGATCTGGTCGGTACCACCCCCGATCGAGATCATGTAGGCGGTGGCTATCGTCTCCATTGCCCGATCGTCGAAGAGGGCATCGGATGCGGCGAGCATCCCGTGAGCGCCTTCGACCGCAAGGAGGGTTCGCCCCAACGAATGAAGCCCTTTGGACGCCGCCATTTTCTGGACTGACACCAGCGGCGAGGGCGGAGCTTTCTCACCCCTCCGCCGGGCGTCGGAGGCCATGGACTGGATCCGTAGCCCCGACAGCCGGCTCACCTCACCGGTGACGTTCTCGGCCGCTACTCGACCCCGGACAACCGGATCGATGCTCCGACCCAGCTCGCGGGCCATCCTGTTGAGGAGGTGGTGGCCCCGGGGCATCCGGTCGGCGTCGAGCCGCTGCTCCTCAGCGGACAAGATGTCGGCGATCGGCATCGACAGATCATTGTCTGTAATCTCGAGTCGACCCCCGCCCCTCGACGCAGTGTCACCCAGGCCGCTGCGCTCATTGGCGAGTGTGGTGTTCGCAACGCTCCACCCATCCTTCAGGCCGCCGAGCATGTCGGAAGCCGGCACGACGGCGTCGGTGAGGAACACCTCGTTGAACACGGCGCGGCCTGTCATCTCCCGCAGTGGCCGAACCTCGACGCCGGGCTGATGCATGTCGATCAGGAAGTAGCTGATGCCTCGGTGCTTGGGTACATCCGGATCCGTCCGGGCGATGAGGATGCCGTAGCTCGCCTTGTGGGCGCCCGAGGTCCACACCTTCTGCCCGTTTATGACCCACTGGTCACCATCGAGCTCGGCCCGGGTCCTAAGCGACGCGAGATCGGAACCGGAGCTGGGCTCAGAGAAGAGCTGGCACCAGATGTGCTCGCCGCTTACGATTCCAGGCAAATAGCGATCGATCTGCCGGTCCGTGCCGTGGGTGAGCAACGTGGGCCCGGCGAGCATCGTGGCAATGCCGGTCGGCGGACCGAGCGCCCCGATCCTCCGGCGCTCGACGTGGACCCGTTCGGCCTCTTCGATCGACAACGACCGACCGAAGCGGCCCTCTGGCCAGAGCGGGAAGCCCCAGCCCGACTCCGCCAGGGCCCGCCACCATTGGCCGAGGGTCAGCGACTGGTCCCAGTGCTCCTCGAACCAGCTCCTGGCCTCGCGGGCAACATCGGCAAGACGGTTCGGGGCCGGCATCTCACGAGCGGGCATCATGTTGGGATCGTAGTGCGAACCGAGCTAGTGAGCCACCAGCGAGCTGGCGATACATTCAACCCCGCGTGTATCATTGGTCACTCGCAAGCGCCATCACCACGAGGGGGACCTGTGCGCGTCGACCACCCAATCATCTCGGCTGATTCCCACATCACCGAAGCTCCGAACACCTACACCGACTACATCGACCCGGCCTACCGAGAGGTCGCCCCCCGGGTCGCATCCACGGAGGACCGCGGTGATGTGTTCGTCATCGATGGCATGAAGCGGACCATCCCCATGGGTCTGGTGGCCGCCGCCGGGCAGCGACCGGACCAGCTGAACACGCGGGCCCGCTACGACGAGCTCCATCGGAGCGGCTACGACTCGTCGTACCGTCTGGCCGACCAGCGCCGCGATGGGATCAGCTGCGAGATCATCTACCCGTCGGTTGGCATGGTGTTGTGCAACCACCCCGACTTCGACTACAAGCGAGCCGCGATGCGGGCCTACAACCGATGGATCGTCGACTACTGCTCCGCCGACCCGAACCGGCTACTCGCTCTCGGGCAGACCGCGATGCGCTCACCGAGCGAGGGCATCGCCGATCTGGAGGAGATGAAGGGTCAGGGCATCCGAGGTGTGATGATGCCCGGCAACCCAGCGGTGGAGGACTACGACTCTCCGGTCTACGACGACTTCTGGCGCGCGTGCGTCGATTTGGAGATGGTCCCGTCGTTCCACATCCTCACGAGCGCCGCCGATCAGCTCGGCCCGCAACGTGGCCCGAAGATGGCTGGTTTCCTGGCAATCATCCGTGGCTGCCAGGACATCATAGCTATGCTCGTGCTCGGCGGTGTTTTCGATCGCCACCCCGATCTACGCGTTGTGTGCGTGGAGGCCGATGCCGGATGGGCTCCGCACTTCATGTACCGGATGGATCATGCGTTCAACCGGCACCGGGCGTGGCTGACGGCCAACATCCAGACGATGCCGTCCGACTACTTCCGGGAGCATATCTACATGACGTTCCAGGACGATTGGATCGCCTTCCAGAACGCCGATCAGATGAACTGGCGCCGCCTGCTATGGGCCAACGATTTTCCCCACTCTGATTCCACGTGGCCCTGGAGCCAACAGCTGCTGGACGAGCATGCGTCGCAACTGAACCCCGAACAGCGGCGATCCATATTGTGTGACAACGTCGCGGATCTGTACGGAATCGACGTTTCCACGCTGCCCGTCGGCGGTGACGTCATGGTGGAGTCGGCTGTCTGATCAGGGCGCGGTCGCGACATAACGAGTGCAGCGGGGACTGAGGAGCCACCGAGAGGGTGTGCCCCTCAGTCCCCGACCATACGGCCCATCTCGGCGATGAGACGGCGTAGGTCGACTTCGACAAATGTGCCAGTCGCCTGGACGAACAACCGATCACCCGCCCGGCCCTCACAACCAAGGACCAACGCTCGGTCGTCACGCTCACACAAGCGAGCCCGAAAATGGAGTGGTGTGTGGAGAGGGGCTGGGCCCACATAGTCGACCTGGAGGGAGCGGGTGAACGCAGCCGTACCCAGCGTCGTAAGCAGTGCAGTCATAGTCTCGTCTATGACCGCCGAGACCACGCCACCGTGTGCTCGGCCAGGCGGTCCCTCGAACGCCGCCCCTAAGGTGAGAGTGGCTACGACGTCGGGCCCGTCCCGGTGATAGGTGGCGTCGACACCAAGAGGGTTGGCGGGTCCCCCGATGAGACCATAGGGGGCGAAGTCGAGTGCCGCGCCGTTAACCGGAGGCGTGGGCTCATCTCCCGAAAGCAGGGCGCGGGTACGTTCCGAGGCCATCATGGAGGCGAGCCGGTCCCGGACCGGACCTTGCTCGACCTCGACGGCGGCCGCGCTGAGGTTGCGGGCGATGGCCTCCAACAGGTCCACCGGAGCGTCGTGATTCACCAACGCGTGGCCGAAACGGCGCACCGCGTCGGCAGCTGCTCGGCGTGCGGCGACCAGCCGAGTTTCTTCTGCGTCGCTTGGCACGTGCTCGCGGAGGAACTCGAGCACGGCGGTAGTGAAGGCGTCGTTGTCGTCGCCCGCCACCATATGGCCAGTGCCGCTCACGTCGACATAGCTGGCGTGGGGTACGACGGCGAGGAACTCCTGCACCGACTCGGCGCTCACGAGATCAGACTGCGCGCCCCGCACGAGCAGCGTCGGCACCTGAACACGCTTGGCTGCTTCGTGCATCTGAGCCGCCATGGTGTTCATACGTTGCTCCACCGCAACCGGATCGCCGCTCATCATCTCGACCTTGCTCGTGATGAAGCGAGGATCCCAACGCCAGTGCCAACGCCCACCACGCTCCTGGAGCACCTTGCCCAGCCCGGCCGGAGACCCCGACCGTTCGCGATGGGGGTTGTAGGCCGCGATGACCTCGGCCGCCTGCTCGAGTGAGTCGAACCCGTCCGGATGGGCCGTCATGAAGCCGAGGATCCGGGTCACCCCGGACAACTCCATGCGGGGTGTGACGTCGACCAAGACCACGGCCGAGAACAGCTGGAAGTCGGCCATGCCCTGGGCCGTGATCGCTGTCATCCCCCCCATCGACGCCCCGACGACGGCCGGGGGCCGCTCGAGCGAGCCAAGAACCGCCATGAGGTCGCCCGCCAGATGCTCCATCTCATAGTGACCATCGTCGGACCAGCCGCTGTCGCCGTGGCCCCTGGCGTCTAGTGCAACCACAAAATAGCCGGCAGCGGCAAGGGTGGCAGCGCTGCCCTTCCAGGCGTGCCGGTTCTGCCCGCCACCATGGAGCAGGAGGACCGGCGGGCCCGACCGATCCCCCCATTG
>Ga0268299_1004395_pt1 | contig 11042 bp, 14 predicted proteins | sample NOBtaG_FD_193484 | JGI IMG/M metagenome (GOLD analysis project Ga0268299, IMG submission 193484) | Activated sludge microbial communities from bioreactor in Nijmegen, Gelderland, Netherland - NOB reactor | ecosystem: Engineered > Bioreactor > Aerobic > Activated sludge | place: Netherlands... | reverse complement strand
GGCTTCGACGACCGCCGCGGCCTGCCCGCGCCCAAGGGGCGCAATTGGTTTTCGGATTTCGAGTTCGGCCCGCAGGGCGTGCTCATCAAGAAGACCGGCTGGCGCGCGCCCTACTCGCTTTCGAACATCCTTTCCGTGCGCATGTGGTTCGCGTTCTTCTTCCGCGTGATGGTGGCGCGGCCGATCGAGGGGGCGCCGTTCCGCATCTATTTCGCGCCAGACCGCGCGCGCCCTTGGTACATGATCTGGCCCGTGGTGAAGCTCGCCGGCGGGCGCATCGTGCAGGACCCACAGCAAGCCGACGTGCTGATGCACTTCGAAGACGCGACGTTCGGCGACACGCCCCCGCCGCTCGCGGGCCAGCACGCGGCCTATGTGAATTTCGGCTGCCGGGACGTTTCCAAGAGCAAAGTGGCGGCCGCGTTCGAAGCCGCCTTCGGCTACCCGCTCGCGCTCGATCCGCGCACGCACCAAGGGCCCGCCGTCGAAAAGTGCGAGCTCAACGGCGCCCATGACGGGCGCATCGTTCAGTGCCCGGCTGAGCCGCTGCCCGGCCGCGTCTATCAGCGCGTGATCGACAACACCGCAGCCAATCCTGATCTCGTGGAGGACTACCGCTCGCCCACCGTCGGCGGGCGCCCAGTCTGCGTCTTCATGAAACGCCGGGCCATCGGCGAGCGCTTCGCGAACGCCAACAGCGAAGTGGAGATGAAGCGCACCGAAGAGTGCTTCTCCCCCGAAGAGCTCGCGCGCATTTCCGATTTCTGCGCGCGCATGCATCTGGATTTCGGCGGCCTCGACATTCTGCGCGATCGCGCGGATGGCCGCCTCTACATCGTGGACGCGAACAAGACGGACATGGGCCCGCCAATCGCACTACCCATCCCGCCGAAGCTCATGGCGGTGCGCATGATCGCGCGCGCGTTCCGGGAGTTGATCGAGAGGCGCTAGATGGCGGTGAAAATTCCGTTCGTCCGTGAGCTGGACCCGGCCTATGGCCAGTCCGTGCAAGTCAGCCCGCGCATCCGGCGCGTCACCGCGAACAATCCAGGCCCATTCACCTATCTCGGCACGGGCGTCTACATCGTCGGCAAAGGCGAAGTCGCCATCATCGATCCGGGGCCGGACGACAAAGCGCATATCGATGCGCTGCTCGCCGCCGTGAAGGGTGAGCGCGTCACGCACATCCTCGTCACCCATAAACATATGGATCACTGCCCCGCCGCGCGCCCGCTCGCGGAAGCCACGGGCGCGACGATCTACGCCAACGCCGCGCCCACGAAATCAGCGCGCATCGCTGTGCGGCTCGATGACGATCACGACGATGAGTTCAAACCGGACGTCGGCCTAAGCGACGGCGAAGTTCTGCGCGGACCAGGTTGGACACTCGAAGCGATGTTCACGCCAGGCCACACGTCGAACCATTGCTGCTTTGCCTTCAAAGAAGAGAACGCGTTCTTCTCCGGCGATCACATCATGGGCTGGTCCACCACCGTGATCACGCCGCCGGATGGAGACATGGCGGACTATTTCGCCAGCCTCGAAAAAGTTCGCGCGCGCAATTTCAACGTGATCTGGCCCACGCACGGCCCGCCGATCCGCGAAGTCACCGAGTTCATCGACGCGTACAAAGCCCACCGCCTCGCGCGCGAAGAACAAATCCTCGCGCAACTGCGCGCCGGGCGCACAACAATCAAAGACATGATCCCAATCATGTACGCCGACGTCGATCAGCGCCTGCATCCGGCCGCGATGCACTCCGTGTTCGCGCACATGATCCGCCTCGTAAAAGCAGGCGTGCTCAAGACCGACGGCGAACCCGCGATGGACAGCGCCTACCGGTTCGCGTGAGCCGCTATTTCGGCGCGGGCCCGATCAGGTCCCACCAATTGCCGTAAATATCTTCCAGCACCGCAACGCGCCCATAAGGCTGATCGACGGGGCCCCGCACCGTTTTCACACCATTCGCCGTCAGCCGCGCGTGATCGGCCGCGAAGTCCGACGTTTGCAGAAAGAACCCGACGCGCCCGCCCGTCTGATTGCCGATGCGCGATGTCTGCTCATCGCCCACGGCCTTCGCGAGCAACAGCTGGGCGCCCTCGCCGGGCGACACCGTCACCCAGCGCTTGCCCCCGCCCTGATCGACGTCCGCCGTCAGCGTGAATCCGAACTTCTCGGTGTAATACGCAATCGCTTCATCGTAGTCGCGCACGACAAGCGCGACGGTGGCGAGCCGCCGCGTTGGCGCATCCGGCACCGGGACTTACTCCGCTGCTTGCGCGCTCGGGAAGCGGTAGTCCTTAAACGTGTCCCGGAGCGCGAGCTTGTTGATCTTGCCAGTCGCGCCGATCGGAATCTTCTCGACGAACACGACGTCGTCCGGCGTCCACCACTTGGCGATCTTGCCTTCGAGGAATTTCAGCAATTCCTCTTTCGTCGGCTGCGCGCCCGGCGCGGCTTCGATCACCAGCAACGGCCGCTCATCCCATTTCGGGTGCACGATCCCGATCACCGCCGCGCACGCCACGCCTTGGGCGCCCACCGCGATGTTTTCGATATCGATCGAGCTGATCCACTCGCCGCCGGACTTGATGACGTCCTTGGCGCGATCGGTGATCTGCATGTAGCCCGCTTCATCGATCGTCGCGACGTCGCCCGTATCGAAGAATCCGCACGGCTCGAGCGCCGTGCCGTCGGCGTTGCGCGCGCCTTCGTTGCGGAAATAGGATTTCGCGACCGCCGGCCCGGCCACCATCAGGCGCCCGAACGTCTTGCCGTCATGCGGCAGCAGCTTGCCTTCGTCGTCGACGATCTTCATTTCGACGGTGAACGGCACGCGGCCCTGCTTCAGCTTTACTTTGATCTGCTCGTCGCGCGGCAGTTTTTCCTGATCCGGGCCCATCGTGCCGAGCGTGCCCATCGGGCTCATCTCGGTCATGCCCCAGGCGTGGATCACCTCGACGCCGTACTCGTCCTCGAATGCGCGCAGGATCGCTTCAGGCACCGCCGAGCCGCCGATCACGACGCGCTTCAAATGGTTGAGCTTCAGATTGTTCTCACGGAGATACGCGAGCAGCATGAGCCAAACCGTCGGCACCGCCGCGGTGAAATTCACTTGCTCGGCTTCCAGCAATTCATAGACGCTCGCGCCATCGAGCTTCGCGCCCGGCAGAACGAGCTTCGAGCCCGCCATCGGCGCCATGAACGTGAGCGCCCAGGCGTTGGCGTGGAACATCGGCACCACGGGCATCACCGCGTCACGCGCACGCAGCCCGAACGCATCGCCCATGCTCGCCGCGAACGCGTGCAGCATGTTGGAGCGATGTGAATACAAGACGCCCTTCGGGTTGCCCGTCGTGCCAGACGTGTAGCAGAGGCCCGCGGCCGTGTTTTCATCGAACCCGCCCCAGCGCGCATCGAGCGGGCGGCCGGCGATGTAATCTTCATACGCGATCGCGTTCGGCAGCGATGTATCGGGCATGTGCGCGCGATCGGTGAAGATCACATAGGTGCGCACCGTTTCGAGCTGGCTCGCGATCTTCTCGATGATCGGCACGAACGTGAGATCGAGGAAGAGGATCTTGTCGCCCGCGTGGTTGCAAATCCAGGCGATCTGTTCGGGGAAGAGCCGCGGGTTCACCGTGTGCAGCACCGCGCCAATGCCCATGGCGCCGTACCAGGTCTCGATGTGGCGGTGCGTGTTCCACGCGAGCGTAGCGACACGGTCGCCAAGCCCAATCCCGCTCGTCGCCAGCGCGTGCGAGACTTGCTTAGCCCGATCGTAGATCTGCGCGTAATTGGTGCGGTGGATCGGGCCTTCGACCGTGCGCGTCACGATCTCCCGGGCGCCATGATTGGCGCGCGCGTGCTCCAGCACGCGGTCCAGCGTCATCGGCCAATCTTGCATCAAGCCCAGCATTTACCCGTCTCCCAATCGCGTTCGGCCGCTCTTGCGGGCGGCTTCGTTCGCTCTTGGTTGTACGAGACCGGCGCTAGCGCGGCAACGTCACGCGGCGGCGCGGAAGCGCGCTGCGGGGCGAATACGCGGCGCCATCGCGGGCTTTTGATCGAACACGTACCCCGCAGCGGTGAGTTTCGCCTGCAGCGCGGCGACGCCCGTCGGCAGCGCGGGGCGATAGACCGGCTGCGCCATCGGCTCCGGCGCCAGGACGCTTTCGGATGACACGCGACAATGCCCCGCCTCCCCCCAGAGCGAAAGCACCAGCGCGGCGCGTTCAGGCGCAAGCGCCCAGCGGTCGAGGATCGCGGTTGGGCACGGTTCGGGCACGGCGGGTTCGGCCATCAGCGGCGCGGCCGAGAGCATGCGCTCACACGTCAGCACCGCCAGAGACGCCACAAGCCCGCGCACGCCGGTCCACATGCAAACCACTCCGCCCTCAAGAGCGGTGACCTTTCCGCAACCGGATTGAAGAAAGCGTTAACCGTAGTCGCCCGCGCTTACGGAAAGAGGCGATGCGTCTCCCAGCGCGCGCCTTCATCGGCGCGCGTGAACACCAGCCGGTCATGCAAACGAAACGGCCGGTCGCGCCAGAACTCGATCTGCGTGGGCGCAACGCGCCATCCCCGCCAATGCGGCGGGCGCGGCACTTTCCCGACGCCGAACTTCAGCGCGTGCTCGGCGATGCGCTTCTCGAACACGAAGCGCCCTTCCATCGGGCGCGACTGATCGGACGCCCACGCGCCGATCTGCGCGTCCCGCGCACGGGTCGCCCAATAGTCATCCGCTTCCTGCGCGCTCACGGCGCTCACCGGCCCGCGCACGCGCACCTGGCGGCGGATGCTCTTCCAGTGAAACACCAGCGCGGCCTTGGAATTGGCTTCGAGCTCGACGCCCTTGGCGCTCTGCTCGTTCGAGTAAAACGTGAACCCGCGCGCATCGACGTCCTTCAGGAGCACCATGCGCGCATCCGGCAGGCCGGACGCATCCACCGTCGCCAGCGTCATGGCGTTCGGATCGTTCGGCTCTTTCTCGCGCGCGTCCTTGAACCACGCCTCGAACAACGGGACCCAGTCCGCATGCGCAAAGAACGCCGGATCGTCCGGCGGGGGCGTTTGGCCTTCGTAACGGGGGGACGGCGGGATCAGGTCGCTCATAAGGCACGCACAAAGGGAAACTGCGCAGATGCGCGGGCGATGAGTTTTGGGTCAGCTGTTATGAGGTCTGCGCCATTGCGCTCGGCGCACGCAATGTAGAGGCAATCTTGCAGTGGATGGCGAATGGCCAATGCGATTTCCGCACCGCGCGGCAGCAACAGTGCGTCGCGTTCCAATCGCACCGAAGCCGTATCCAATACCGCCGCCGCATCGGCCAACGCTTCGATCGCCAGGGCGTCAGACAACAAGCCGTTGCGGTGGCGGCGTGTGATGGCGGCGTTGACTTCGATCGCGAGGAGATGGGGACCAAGCAATTGGCGGCCCGAGTTCAAGAGCGCTAACGCGTCAGTCGAGTCTTGCTCAGCCAAGAACCACTTGGCCGCCACCGACGCGTCGACAACCGCCGCGCTCATCCGCGCTCGTCGCGATCTGCCCGGATTTCTGGCGCGCTGTCGGGCATATAGCCGTGCTTGGAGACATAGGCGTCGTGGCGCACACGCAGCCGTTCCGCCAACGCGTCTCGATCAGCCTGCAGGTTGTCCTTCAAGGCGCGCCGCAACTCTTCCTCAAGCGAGCGCCCTTGGGTCTCCGCACGCTGGCGGTAGGCCTCGATGAGGTGGTCGTCGAGATTTCTGATTTTGACGTCAGCCATGCGCCTCGATAGCACATCGGCGACCTGGGGTCACGCCCCCATGACCCCAATTGAGGCGTTAACTCGGCTGTGAGAGAGTGGCCGCCGCATGTCTCACAACACGTTTGGCCACCTCTTCCGCGTCACCACCTGGGGCGAAAGCCACGGGCCGGCGCTCGGCTGCGTGGTCGATGGCTGCCCGCCGGGCCTGAAGCTGACCGAGGCCGACCTCCAGCACTGGCTCGACAAGCGCCGCCCCGGCACCAGCCGCTTCGTCACCCAGCGCCAGGAGCCGGATGCGGTGAAGATCCTCTCCGGCGTGTTCGAGGACGAGCGCACCGGCGGGCAAGTCACAACCGGCACGCCGATCCAGCTCATGATCGAGAACGTCGATCAGCGCTCGCGCGACTACGCCGCCATCCGCGACAGCTACCGCCCGGGCCACGCCGACTACGTCTATGACGCCAAATACGGCGTCCGGGATTATCGCGGCGGCGGCCGCTCCTCCGCGCGCGAAACCGCGGCGCGTGTCGCGGCCGGCGGCGTTGCGCGCAAAGTGCTGGGCGATGCAATCACCATACGCGCCGCGCTCGTGCAGATCGGCAAGGACAAGATCGACCGCGCGGCCTGGAATTGGGACGCGTGCGCGCAAAACGATTTCTGGTGTCCAGACGCCGCCGCCGCGCAACGCTGGGAAGCGCTGCTCGACGCGACGCGCAAATCGGGCTCCTCCGTCGGCGCCGTGATCGAAGTACACGCGTCCAATGTGCCGGCCGGATGGGGCGCGCCGATCTACGCGAAGCTCGACGCTGACCTCGCCGCCGCGATGATGAGCATCAACGCCGTAAAGGGCGTCGAGATCGGCGCGGGCTTCGGCGCAGCGGAATTGTCGGGCGAGGAAAACGCCGACGAGATGCGCGCCGGCAACGACGGCCGCCCGCGCTTCCTCTCCAACAACGCCGGCGGCGTCCTCGGCGGCATCTCAACCGGCCAAGACGTCGTCGTGCGCTTCGCCGTAAAGCCCACCTCCTCCATCCTCACGCCGCGCCAAAGCGTCACGAAGGACGGCGCCGAAACCGATGTGCGCACCACCGGCCGCCACGATCCCTGCGTCGGCATCCGCGCCGCCCCCGTCGGCGAAGCGATGATGGCGTGCGTGCTCGCCGATCACATGCTGCGCCACCGCGCCCAGGTCGGCTAGCGCACGCGGCGTTCGCGCCGACCGAACAACCGGCGCTAGCCTGGGCGGGATCAAACACACTTGGATCATCAAACAATGCGCGCGCTCGTTTCCACACCCGACGGCCCCCGCCTCGCCGAGATCCCGCAACCCGCGCCCAAGCCCGGACAAGTCTTGGTGAAGGTGGCCGCAGCTCCGCTCAACCGCGCCGATCTCGCGATGCTGAAGGGCCGGCCGCACGGTGCGGTTGGCGGCATGGGCGCGCCGCTTGGGCTTGAATGGTCCGGTGAGATCGCGGCGCTCGGAGACGGCGTCGAAAATTGGCGTGTCGGTGATCGCGTGATGGCCGCAAGCGGCGGCGCGTTCGCCGAATACACGCTCGGCCACGCCGCCACGATCGCGCGCGTGCCCGCGCAGATCAGTCTTGCATACGCATCGACCATGCCTGTCGCGATCCAGACGATGCATGACGCGATCGCCACCGCCGGCGCATTTCAGCCCGGCCAAAGCGTGTTGATCCAGGGCGCAAGTTCCGGCGTCGGTCTTGTCGGCCTCAAAGTCGCGAAATACCTTGGCGCGAGCTTGGTGATCGGCACGTCCACCTCACCGGACAAGCGCGCACGCTTGGCGGCGTTTGGCGCCGATCTCGCGCTGGATACGAACGATCCGGCCTGGGTTCAGCAAGTGCTCGACGCAACAGGCGGCAAAGGCGTCGATCTCGTCGTCGATCAACTGGCGGGCGCGCTCCTCAACGCCGCCATGGGCGCAACGCGCATCGGCGGGCGCATCGTCAATGTCGGGCGCATGGCGGGCGATCGCGAAACCTTCAACTTCGATCTGCACGCGCTCCGCCGCATCACCTATGTCGGCGTGACGTTCCGCACCCGCACCGGGCGCGAGACGGCGGACGTGATCTCACGCGCCCACACCGCCCTCGCCCCCGCCATCGCGGCCGGCGACTTCATCGTACCGATCGACAGCCGTTTCCCGCTCACCGAAGCGGACGCAGCGTTCGCGAAAATGCGCGCCAACACGCACTTCGGAAAAATCCTGCTGACGCCCTAAGCGCTAGCGCCGCTGCGCGGCCTCGTCATGGCGCGCTTTGACCACCGTCAAAACGCCCAGCCCGCCAGCCCGTACCTTGGGCGCGAGGAGCGAGGGGTGCGGCGTGACAGATCTTGGAACTCTTCTCGTGAAAAACGGGCGCGCCGAAGCGCGCATGACGCGCCGTTTCGCGTACGCGCCGCGCCAAGTCTGGGCTCTTCTCACCGATTCCACACGCCTGCCCGAATGGCTCGCGCCCGGCACGATTGAGGCGCGCATCGGCGGCAGCGCAAAGCTCAACTTCGTCGACAGCGGCATTGTCATCGACAGCAAGATCTCTGCCTGCGAACCTCAGCGCCTGCTTGAATATTCCTGGAGCCGCCCCGGCGACCCGCTCCGGCCTGTCCGTTGGGAATTGTCGGAAGACGGCGTGGGCACAACGCTGACGCTCATACTCTCTTTGCCTGCGGCTGAGGACGCCGCCCGAAGTTGCGCAGGCTGGGAAGCGCATCTTGAAATGCTCGAAGCCGCGCTGGAAGGCGTGCCGATCAAGTTTCCGTTCGAACGCTTCAAGGCGAGCCGGGAAACCTACAACCAAATTCTCGCGAAGAGCGGCTAGAGCGCCTTCACCAGCAGCAACGTCGTCAGCCCGCTGTCCCATTCCAAATCGGGATAGCGATCCGCCTCCACATAGCCACGCGCCGCGTAGAAAGCTTGGCTGCGCGTGTTGAAAGTGTCCGTCTCCAAACGCACCGCCGCAAAGCCAGCCTCGGCAATCGCGCGTTCGGCGTGATCCATCAGCGCTGCGCCCGCGCCTTTGCGCGCGTGGCTGCCGCGCACGTGCAGCGCGTTGATAAAATCGCCCTCCCAATCAACCAACCCCACAACGGCGCCGCCGATCTCCGCCACCATGAACTGCATGCCCCGCGCGCGCACGAACGCGGCCGGCCGTTTCTCGCGTAGCTGCTTTTCCACTGCTTCCGGCGTAAGCTGCGGACGCCACGTCGAATTGAACGTGTCCTGGAGAATCTCCTCCAGCACGGCGGCGTCTTCGGCGCGCGCGGGGCGGATGACGATCGTCATCTTTCGAGCCAAGCGAAGGCGCGCGCGATGAACGCCGCGCCATTCTCACGCACAGGTTCGCCATGCGCCATCAGCACGCGCGCCGCGGGCCAAGAACGAATGCGCGCCAGGCTCTCGCGTGCGGCGGCGCGATCGCGCATCGCCATGCGGAATTTGTTCGGCGTTTGCGGTTCGGGTCCTGTCATCCGGTCGAGCCTTGCAACGAGCGCGCGCCAGCCTTTGTACCAGCCCCGCGGCATTTGCTGCAAAAGATCGGTGAACAGCACCGTGCCGCTCGCGCGATGCAAAAACACGACCTCGTCCGCAATCGTGTTGCGCACGATGACCTGCTCGATCTGCCCCGCCCACGCGGCCGGCGCCTCGTCAGCAAGATCATCCGTGAACGCGACGTCCTTGCGCACGGCGCGCAAGCCGGGCGCGGCGAAGAGCGCAGCTTCCGGGTACGCGCCGGCCCACTCCGCCAGGAACATGTGGTGCAATGCGTTCGGCGCAACGATGCAGCGCACGGGGCCGAGCGCTGCGGTTTGCGCGCGCAGCGCCTCGGTGAGCGCGATCGGGGACCATACGAACAGCCCGCCGTCCGCGAGGCGGATCACGGCCATGCGCGTCGGGTAATGGAAGCCGGCAATGGCGGTGACGGGCGCGCCATCCGCGATCCAAACCTCGTCTGCGAACGGCTCCAGCATCGCGCTTGCCTACGCCGAAACGTCGCCACGCGGAATGCGCGCCCTTGCGTTACCCGGGCGGCAGCCGCTTTGCTGTCGTCAACCAAGAAAGGGAAACGCGATGGCGGATGCGACCGAAGAAGGCCCCACCCTGTACGACACGCTGGGCTTTCAGCGCCGCCTCTTGATGGAGGCGGGCGCGCCAAGCTCGAATATCGCGCAAGCCTCGCCATGTGCCACTCCGGCGGCGTGGTGCAGGGCGGCTTCGTAACGGCATGGATCGATGCCGCTATGGCGCATTCGGTGTTCACGCTTGGCCTCGAGGACGTCGCGCCCGCAACGCTCGAAATGAAGGTGAGCTTCTTTGCGCCCGTGCGGCCCGGCATCGTGATCGCCGAAGGCTGGATCGAGCGGCCCGGCAAATCGACGTGCTTTGCCGAAGGCCAACTCACCAACGCCGCGGGCGACGTGCTCGCCAAGGCAAGCTCGACGATCCGCCTCGCCTCGATGCGAAAGGTCGTTGAAGGCTCGCGCGCCGCGCTTGGCGGCGGCTAGCGCGTCAGCAAGCCACCGGGCGGCGTGTAGGTCGTGATCGCGCCCGGCCCGAGCGGGATCTCGAAATAGACCCAGGCCGACGTCATCAAAATCCCCGCCGCCGCAAAGCAGAGCGCATAGGGCAGCATCAGCGCCAGCAATGAGCCGACGCCGAAGCTCGAATCCCAACGCCGCGCGAACGCGAGCACGAGCGGGAAATAGCTCATCAGCGGCGTCATGATGTTGGTGAAGCTATCGCCCATCCGATAGGCGGCCTGCGTCATCTCCGGCGAAATGCCGAGCAGCATGAACATCGGCACGACGACGGGCGCGAGCGCGCTCCATTTGGCGGAAGCCGAGCCGATGAAGAGATCGAGCACCGAGGAAAAGCCGAGCACGCTCACCAGCAACGCGGGCGTGGGCAGATTGAACGTCTTCAGCAGCTCCGCGCCATTGATCGCCGCGATCGGCCCAAGGCGCGACCAGTTGAACATCGCCACGAAATGCGCCGCGAACAGCGCGAACACGATGTACGGCGCCATCGACTTGATGCCGTCGATCATCCGGTCGATCACATCCTTCGCCGAGCGCACGGATCCGACTGCAACGCCGTAGGTGATGCCGCACAGCAGAAAGAGCAGGAAAAACCCGGTGACGAGCGAACCGTAAAACGGCTGCAAGCTGGCGGGCCCTGCCCGGCTCTCATCGATCAGCGGCGTGTAACCCGGCGCGAGCGCAAGTGCTGCAAACCCGCCGACAACGAAGAGCGCTGCAACCCCGGCCCAGGCGA
>Ga0268299_1004393_pt1 | contig 11046 bp, 6 predicted proteins | sample NOBtaG_FD_193484 | JGI IMG/M metagenome (GOLD analysis project Ga0268299, IMG submission 193484) | Activated sludge microbial communities from bioreactor in Nijmegen, Gelderland, Netherland - NOB reactor | ecosystem: Engineered > Bioreactor > Aerobic > Activated sludge | place: Netherlands... | reverse complement strand
AGCTGGACAAGCAGATCGACGAGATCAAGAAGCTAAAGGAGCAGACGCAGGCGATGCTCGACCGGAAGAAAGTGGTCGAAGCCTTGCAGACCAATCGCACCGAAGCCGTCCGACTGCTCGATCAATTGGTGCGCCAGCTGCCCGACGGCCTGTACTTGAAATCGGTCAAGCAGACCAACGAACTCGTCAACGTGGTCGGTTACGCGACCTCGAATGCTCGTGTGTCGACCCTGATGCGCAACTTCGACGCCTCGCCCTGGCTCGAGGAACCGAAGCTCGTGGAGATCAAGGCGGTGCAGGTCGGCGGTGCGAATCTGAACGAGTTCAACGTGAACGTGAAGCTGACACGGCCCAAGACCGAGGCGGCCGAGCAGATCAACGAACCGGCGCCGGGGGACAAGAAACCCAGCGCGCAAAAGAAGCAAGGCTAGGAGAGCCCCATGACCCTTGACGAGCTCAAGCGGCTCAATCCCCGCGAAATCGGGACCTGGCCGGTCCTGCCCAAGGTTGGCGTGCTCCTGTTGCTGCTCATCTTGATCCTGGTGGGTGGGTACTTCCTGGACTGGTCGGCGCAGTGGAACAAGCTCAACGCCGCGCGTGGCAAGGAGTCCGAACTGCGCAAGGAGTTCGTGGGCAAGAAGGCGCAGGCCATCAATCTGGATGCTTACAAGAAGCAGCTGGAAGACGTCCAGCAGTCCTTCGGCGCTCTGCTCAAGCAGTTGCCGAACAAGTCGGAGATGGAGGCGTTGTTGTCTGACATCAACCAGGCCGGCCTCGGACGTGGACTTCAGTTCGAGCTGTTCAAGCCGACCACGCAGGAGGTGATGACGGAGTTCTACGCCGAGCAACCCATCGCGGTGAAGCTCACCGGCAGCTACCACGACGTGGGTGCCTTCACCAGCGACGTGTCCCAGCTTTCCCGGATCGTCACGCTGGATAACGTGGCCCTGTCCCTGGACAAGGAAGGGCGCCTGGTAATGGACGCCACAGCGCGCACCTTCCGCTATCTGGACGAGGAGGAAGTCTCGGCGCAGAAGAAAGCGGCTCGCGATGCCAAGGACAAGGACAAGGGCGGCAAGGGCAAGAAGATGGCAAAGAAGGGTGGCAAGAAATGAAACCGATCGTCCATAGCGCACTGCTCACCTGCGCCCTGCTCACAGGGTGCCTGGGGGGCGAGCACCAGGATTTGCGCGAGTTCGTCGACAACGCGGGCAATGGCATGCGGGGCAAGATCGAGAAGCTCCCCGAGATGGCGGCCTACGAACCGATGACCTACGAGGCATTCGACCTGCCGGATCCGTTCACGCCGCGCAAGATCGAGCCCGAAAAGGGCATCGGCGGCGGGCCCGCGCCGGATATGGCGAGGCGCAAGGAAGCGTTGGAAGCCTACCCGCTGGAAAGCCTGGCGATGGTGGGTACGCTCGAGCGGGGCAAGGGCCGATGGGCCGTGATCAAGACGCCAGACAACAACCTGTACCGCGTGAGCTCCGGCAACTACATGGGGCAGAACTTCGGTGCGGTGGCAATGATCACCGACACCTCGGTCACCCTCAAGGAACTGATTCAAGACACGAACGGTAGCTGGAGCGAGCGCACCAGCACCCTCCAGCTGCTCGACGAAGAGGAGAAGAAATGATCCGACTGCCCCAATTTTTCGCGGGTGCCCTCGCGTTGGGCGTCTTTGTTGCACTGCCTGTTGCCGCTCCGTGGGCATGGGCTGCGACGGAAACCGCGGCTGCGCAATCCGGCAGCGAGAATGCGCTCGAGGCGTTGGATGTGAGTTCTGATGGGAACAAGATTCTCGTCAAGATGAGACTCAAGCAGCCTCTGTCCGCAGTGCCGCCCGCCTTCGCCCTGAGCAATCCTCCGCGCATTGCGCTGGATCTGCCCAATACTGTGAACGCGATGGGTTCGAGCGCTCAGGAGTTCAAGGAGGGCCAGTTGCGCAGTGTGCGCGTGGCGCAGACCTCGGGCCGTACGCGGGTGGTGTTCAACCTCGACCGCACTGCGCGCTACGAGACCACGGTGGACGGACAGAACCTGCTGGTGACCCTGCACTCGGCGACCGGTTCCGAACCGGTGAAGTTCGCCGACGCCAAGCCCGCGAAGCAGGGGCACAGCGTGAAGGCAATCGACTTCAAGCGCGGCCGAAACGGCGAAGGACAGATCATCATCGACCTGTCCGATCCAGGCACGGGCATCGACCTGCGGCAGACCGGAAAGGCAATCGTCGTCGATCTTCTGCAGACCCAGTTGCCCGTCTCGCTCGAGCGCCGCTTCGATGTGACCGACTTCGGCACGCCGGTGGACTTCATGGAGGTCACCACCCAGGGCCCGAACGCGCGGCTCACCATCAACGCGAAGGGGCGCTGGGAACAGGCGGCATACCAAACGGACAATCGGTTCGTGGTGGAGGTCAAACCCTACATCGAGCGTGCCGCGGCCAAGCAGAAGACGAGCTTCAACGGCGAGAAGCTGTCGCTGAACTTCCAAAATGTGGAAGTGCGCGCCGTGCTTCAGGTCATCGCCGATTTCACCAGCCTGAACATCGTCACCAGCGACACCGTAGCGGGCAATCTCACGCTGCGCCTGAAAGACGTGCCATGGGACCAGGCCCTGGACATCATCCTGCAGGCCAAGGGTCTGGACATGCGCAAGACCGGCAACGTCGTGTGGATCGCCCCGCGTGACGAACTGGCCACGAAGGAAAAGCTCGCGCTCGAGGCCCAGCAACAGATCATGGAGCTCGAACCGCTGCGCACTGAGAGCTTCCAGCTCAACTACCAGAAGGCCGAGGCGTTTCAGAAGATCCTCAGCGACGGACAGCAGAAGATCCTCTCCAAGCGCGGCAGCGCCGTGATCGATCCGCGTACCAATACGCTGTTCATCAACGACGTGCCCGGCAAGCTCGAAGAGATCCGCGCCCTGCTCAAGCAGATCGACCTGCCCTCGCGTCAGGTACTGATCGAGTCGCGTATCGTGGAGGCCTCCGACACGTTCAGCAAGAACCTGGGCGCCCGCCTCGGCTTCGCTGACCTGTCCGCGCTCAAAGAAGGTGGCGTGCCTGGAATCGGCGGCGGCAACGGGATCCGCGCGTATCTGGGCGGCAATGTGCAGAGCAACGGTGTGATCACCACCCAGGCGGAGGACTACAAGGAGAGCTTCTTCCCGGACTCGTTCAGCGTCAACCTGCCGGCGGATTCGATCAACGGCCGGACGCCCGGACAGTTCGCAGTGACGCTGCTCAACGCTGGCCTGACCAAGTTCGTCAATCTGGAGATCTCGGCGTTGCAGGCCGATGGCAAGGGCAAGATCATCTCCAGCCCGCGTGTGGTGACCGCCGACAATGTCGAGGCGGTGATCGAGCAGGGTACGGAGATTCCCTACCAGCAGGCGACGAGCAGCGGCGCGACCAGCATCTCGTTCCGCAAGGCAACGTTGAGCCTGAAAGTCAAGCCGCAGATCACGCCCGACGACAACGTGATCATGAAGCTCGAAGTGCACAAGGACAGCGTCGGTCAGAACACCACAGCCGGCCCGTCCATCGACACCAAGCAGGTGAACACCGAAGTACTGGTGGAGAATGGCGGTACAGTCAGCATCGGCGGCATCTTCACTCAGGACGAGGCCAAGGAAATCACCAAGGTCCCGCTTCTAGGTGACGTGCCGGTGGTCGGCGCGCTGTTCAAGAACGAGGTCAACAGGAACGATCGCCGCGAACTGCTGATCTTCGTCACGCCCAAGATACTGCGCGACAATCTGAGCGTTCGCTGACAGGCTGACGTTTCGCATCGAAGGGCGCTCCTCGGAGCGCCCTTTTCGTTTGTGTGGCCCGGCGCGCAGGCCGTGCGCGTGCAGGCCCCTGCTAGAATCCAGCCATGCAACCCGTGGATTCCGAGGCCGGGGCCGTTACGCCCGCCCCCATGCCCGAGAACATCTTTCTGGTCGGCATGATGGGCGCGGGCAAGACATCGGTCGGCAAGATGCTGGCGCGAGATCTGGGCAAGGCGTTCTTCGACTCCGACCATGTGATCGAGGCGCGCTCCGGCGTGAAGGTTTCCGTCATCTTCGAACTCGAGGGCGAGGCCGGGTTTCGCGTCCGCGAGACCTGCGTGATCGACGAGTTGACCTCGATGCAGGGAGTGGTAGTGGCCACAGGCGGGGGCGCGGTGTTGAACGAGGCCAACCGCCAGATGTTGCGCTCGCGCGGGGTGGTGGTGTACCTGCGCGCTGCGGTCACCGAGCTGTGGCATCGCACGCGGCACGATCGCAATCGGCCGCTGCTGCAGACGGCCGACCCGTTGGCGCGCCTGACCGAACTGCATACTCAGCGCGATGCGCTGTACCGCGCGAGCGCGCACATCGTCATGGATACCGGCAGCCAGAGCCTGCGCACGCTGGTCACGCGGCTGCGTCAGCGCCTGGCCGATTTTTCCGCGGGCGACACACCGGCAGGAGACGCTGGCGAGCACGCTGAACCCGTGCCACGCCCACAGGAGGACTGAATGCAGACCGTGGAAGTGCAACTTGGCGCGCGCAGCTATCCGATCCACATCGGCGAGGGTCTGATCGACCGTGGCGAGCTCATTCTCCGGCACCTGGATCAGAAGCGCGTGACGATCGTGACGAACGACGTGGTCGGCCCGCTTTATCTGGAGCGCCTGCAACGCACGCTCCAGGCCGTCGGCGTGTCCTGCGTGGCCATCACCCTGCCCGACGGCGAGGCGAACAAGAACTGGGACAGCGTGTCGAGGATCCTCGACACCATGCTGCGCGAGCGCTGTGAGCGCAAGACCACTGTGATCGCGCTGGGCGGCGGCGTGATCGGCGACGTGACCGGATTCGCCGCGGCGATCTATCTGCGCGGGATTCCGTTCATCCAGATTCCCACCACGCTGCTGGCGCAGGTGGATTCTTCGGTGGGCGGGAAGACCGGCATCAACCATCCGCTGGGCAAGAACATGATCGGCGCGTTCTACCAGCCCAGGCTGGTGCTGGCCGACACCGCCGTGTTGCGCACGCTGCCCCCGCGCGAACTCTCGGCCGGCATCGCCGAAGTGATCAAGCACGGCTTGATCCTCGACGCGGCGTTCTTCGAATGGCTCGAGCGCGACATGGAAAAGCTGCTCGTGGGCGACACGCACGCGCTCACGCACGTCGTGCGCCGCTCTTGCGAGATAAAATCCGAAGTCGTCGCCGGCGATGAGCGCGAGACCGCGGCGAGGGCACTGCTCAATCTCGGCCATACTTTCGGGCATGCCATCGAAGCCGGCTTGTCCTATGGCACCTGGCTGCATGGAGAGGCGGTTTCGGCGGGCATGGTGCTCGCGGCCCGGCTGTCCCAGCGCATGGGCCTGCTCGAGGAGCGTGACGTGGCGCGCACGGTACGCCTGCTCGAGCGCGCAAACCTTCCCGTTCGCCACCCCGCCTTGGGTGCGGAGCGTTATCTGGATCTCATGCGCCTGGACAAGAAAGTGGAGAGTGGCAAGCTGCGCCTGGTTCTGCTCGAACGCATCGGTAAAGCGTTCGTAACCTCGGAATTCGCTGCGCAGGACCTGCGCGAGGTGCTCGAGGACAATCCGGCACATGCCTGAACTGGCGTCCTACGCGGTACAACCCGAGCGCTCGCGCGGGCGCCGCTGGCCGGAGCCGGCGGCGGGGACGCGCAGCGAATTCCAGCGTGACCGCGACCGAATCGTGCATTCCACCTCATTCAGGCGGCTGGAGTACAAGACTCAGGTCTTCGTCAATCACGAAGGCGATCATTTCCGTACCCGCCTCACGCATAGCCTCGAAGTCGCGCAGATCGCCCGTTCGATTGCACGCAGCCTTCGCTTGAACGAGGACCTGGTGGAGGCGATCGCGCTGGCGCACGACCTCGGGCACACGCCCTTCGGACACGCCGGGCAGGATGCCCTCAACCAGTGCATGCGCGAGCACGGCGGCTTCGAGCACAACCTCCAGTCACTGCGCGTGGTGGATCGGCTGGAGCAGCGCTATGCGGATTTCGATGGCCTGAACCTGACGTTCGAGACGCGCGAGGGCATCGTGAAACATTGTTCTGCGCGCAATGCCCGCGAACTGGGCGATGTAGGCGAGCGCTTCCTGACCGGGCAGAGCCCCTCACTGGAAGCGCAGGTTACCAACCTGGCAGACGAGATCGCCTACAACAATCATGACGTGGACGACGGACTGCGCTCCGAGGTCCTGTCCCTGTCCCAGCTCGAGGAGGTCTCCCTGTTCGAGCGCCACCGCCGGGTGGTCATGGACCGCTACCCCGATCTGTCCGGACGCCGGCTGGTCAATGAGACGGTCCGCCGCATGATCGACACCCTGGTGGCCGATCTCATCCGCTGCAGCCAGGCAAACATTGCCGCGCAGGCGCCGCAGAGCGTCCAGGATGTGCGCAGCCGCCGTGTGCTGATCGCCTTCGGCGCCGAACTGGCAGCCGAGCAGCAGGCGCTGAAGGATTTCCTGCGCCTGCACCTGTACCGGGACTACCGGGTCAACCGCATGATGGCCAAGGCAAAGCGGGTGATTCAAGAGCTATTTCAGGCATTTACCGCTGAACCCAACCTGCTGCCACCGGACTACCAGGTCCGCCACGCGCGCGAGGGCGCGCGCGCTGTGGCCGACTACATCGCCGGCATGACCGATCGCTACGCCGTCAAGGAACACCGTCGGCTGTTCAGCATCGACGAAGAATGAACGGATCCAGATCGACGCCGGCCGTCGATAAAACGATGTTGCGGCGCTTCCAAGTTATTGAAGCAGGGTGGCGTCGGATGTAGACTAAATTACTTGCGCCTTACTACCGCGGCCCCGGCGGCACACAGCCCCCGGGGCCGCAGGCTCTGTGGGGTAGGCTTTTCATCGGTTTAGCTGCGTTCGCCCGTACTTTCCGGCGGCGTAGAGGAGGAAAACAACATGACGGACGCGAGTCTGCCAAGCCGTTCCACGGCTATCGAACCCTTGTCATCGGGTGGACTGCCCCCCCGCCAGGGTCTTTACGACCCCGCGAACGAGCACGATGCCTGCGGCGTGGGTTTCGTCGCGCACATCAAGGGACGCAAATCGCACGACATCGTCCAGCACGGCTTGCTGATCCTCAAAAATCTCACCCACCGCGGCGCGGTGGGTGCAGATCCGCTTGCCGGCGACGGCGCCGGGATCCTCCTACAGATTCCCGACCAGTTCTTCCGCGAGGAGATGGGAAAGCAGGGCGTGACCCTGCCGCCTGCGGGCGAGTTCGGCGTGGGCATGGTTTTCCTGCCCAAGGAACCGGCGTCCCGGCTTGCCTGCGAATACGAGATCGAGCGCGCGATCAAGGACGAGGGGCAGGTGCTGCTCGGCTGGCGCGACGTGCCGCGGGACAACGCTGGTCTGGGTGAATCGGTCAAGAAGATCGAACCCGTGATCCGCCAGGTCTTCATTGGCCGTGGCGCCGAGGTCACCGTGACCGACTCGCTCGAGCGCAAGCTCTATGTCATCCGCAAGTCCGCCGGACACGCGATCCAGGCGTTGCGCCTCGCGCACGGCCAGGAGTTCTACGTCCCGTCGATGTCCGCGCGGACCATCGTGTACAAGGGCATGCTGCTGGCCGGACAGGTCGGCACCTACTACCTGGACCTGCAGGATCCGCGCCTCGTCTCGGCACTCGCCCTGGTACACCAGCGCTTCTCCACCAACACCTTCCCGACCTGGGATCTGTCGCATCCCTTCCGTCTGATCGCGCACAACGGGGAGATCAACACGCTGCGAGGTAATGTCAACTGGATCCGCGCGCGCCAGGGCGCGATCTCCAGTCCGGTTCTGGGCGAGGACCTCGACAAGCTCTGGCCGCTGATCTATGACGGGCAGTCCGACTCGGCTTCGTTCGACAATGCGCTCGAACTGCTGCTGATGAGCGGTTACTCGATGGCGCACGCGATGATGATGCTCATTCCGGAGGCATGGGAAGGGCACACGTTGATGGACGCAAACCGCCGTGCCTTCTACGAATACCATGCGGCGATGATGGAGCCGTGGGACGGCCCCGCCGCGATCGCCTTTACGGACGGACGCCAGATCGGTGCAACGCTGGACCGCAATGGGCTGCGTCCCGCGCGCTATGTCGTCACCGACGACGACCTCGTGGTGATGGCCTCCGAGACCGGCGTGCTGCCGATCCCCGAGGACCGCATCGTGAAGAAGTGGCGCCTGCAGCCGGGCAAGATGTTCCTGGTCGATCTCGAATCCGGCCGCATCATCGACGACAAGGAACTGAAGGATGGGCTTGCCTCGGGCAAGCCCTACCGCGAGTGGATCGACCGCATCCGCATCAAGCTCGACGACCTGCCCGAACCCGATGAGCAGCGCGCACCTGCCCTCGAGGGCCTGCTCGACCGCCAGCAGGCATTCGCCTATACCCAGGAGGACATCAAGTTCATCCTCACTCCGATGGGCGCCAACGGCGAGGAGCCCACCGGATCCATGGGCAACGACTCTCCCCTCGCGGTGCTGTCGAACAAGAACAAGACGATCTATCACTACTTCAAGCAGCTGTTCGCGCAGGTGACCAACCCGCCGATCGATCCGATCCGTGAAGAGTTGGTGATGTCGCTCGTTTCCTTCATCGGACCCAAGCCGAATCTTCTAGGCATCGACGAGAAGAATCCGCCGCTGCGCCTTGAAGTGAGCCAACCCGTGCTCGACTTCGAGCAGATGGAAACGGTGCGCAACATCGCCAAGTACACCGACGAGAAGTTCAGCGCGTGTGAACTGGACATCACCTATCCGGTCAAGTGGGGCAAGCAGGCGATCGAGGCGCGCTTGGCCAGCCTGTGCGCACAGGCCGAGGACGCAGTGCGTTCCGGTTACACCATACTGATCATCTCGGATCGCAAGATCGATCGCGAGCACGTTGCGATTCCTGCGCTGCTCGCCCTCTCCGCGGTACATCAGCATCTGGTGAACAAGGGATTGCGCACCAGCACCGGCTTGGTGGTGGAGACTGCCTCGGCGCGCGAGGTGCATCACTTCGCCCTGCTGGGCGGCTTCGGCGCAGAAGCGGTCCATCCCTACCTCGCCCTGGAAACCCTGTGCGAGCTGGCGCAATCGGGCGCGCTGTCCGGAGTGGATGGCAAGAAGGCCTGCAAGAATTTCGTCAAGGCAGTGGGCAAGGGCTTGCGCAAGGTGATGTCCAAGATGGGCATCTCCACCTACATGTCCTATACCGGCGCGCAGATCTTCGAGGCCGTGGGTCTGTCGCATGCGCTGGTGGACAAGTATTTCACCGGCACCACGACCAATGTGGAAGGCATCGGCCTGTTCGAGGTGGCAGAGGAGGCGATCCGCGTGCACAGCGGCGCGTTCAGTCGGGATCCGACCTTGGAGGGCATGCTCGATACCGGAGGGGAGTACGCATTCCGGGTGCGCGGCGAAGAACACATGTGGACGCCCGACGCGATTGCCAAGCTGCAGCATTCAACGCGCAACAAGAGTTACGCGACGTACAAGGAGTACGCGCAGATCATCAACGACCAGAGCAAGCGCCACATGACCTTGCGTGGCTTGTTCGAGTTCCGCTTCGACCAGCGTCAGCCGGTGCCGATCGAGGAAGTCGAACCGGCTGCACAGATCGTCAAGCGCTTCGCCACGGGTGCGATGTCGCTGGGCTCCATCTCGACGGAGGCTCACACCACGCTGGCGATCGCCATGAATCGGATCGGCGGCAAGTCCAACACTGGCGAAGGCGGCGAGGATCGCCGCCGCTATGCACCCATCCAGCAGGGCGAGACGCTCAAGAGCCGCATCGGTGCCGAGCGCATCGAAAACGACGTCGTGTTGCAGCAGGGCGATTCGCTCAAGTCGAAGATCAAGCAGGTGGCTTCGGGACGCTTCGGCGTGACCGCCGAGTATTTGTCCTCGGCCGAGCAAATCCAGATCAAGATCGCCCAGGGAGCCAAGCCGGGAGAGGGCGGTCAGCTTCCGGGAAAGAAGGTCTCCGAGTACATCGCGGAATTGCGTTTCTCCACGCCCGGCGTCGAATTGATCTCTCCGCCGCCGCACCACGACATCTATTCGATCGAAGATTTGGCGCAGCTGATCCACGACTTGAAGAACGCGAACCGCGACGCCTCCATCAGTGTGAAACTGGTGTCCGAGGTCGGCGTCGGTACCGTTGCCGCGGGCGTATCCAAGGCGAAGGCCGATCACGTCACCATCGCAGGCCACGACGGCGGCACCGGTGCGAGCCCGTGGTCGTCGATCAAGCACGCAGGCACGCCGTGGGAACTCGGTTTGGCCGAGACACAGCAGACGCTGGTGCTCAACCGCCTGCGCAGCCGCATCGCTGTGCAGGTCGATGGGCAGATCAAGACGGGACGTGACGTGATCGTGGGCGCCATCCTCGGCGCCGACGAGTTCGGCTTCGCCACCGCTCCGCTCGTGGTGACCGGCTGCATCATGATGCGCAAGTGCCACCTGAACACCTGTCCCGTGGGCGTGGCCACGCAGGACGAGGCGTTGCGCAAGAAATTCCGCGGCCAGCCCGAACACGTCATCAACTACTTCTTCTTCGTCGCAGAGGAAGTGCGTGAGTTGATGGCCAAGTTGGGCGTGCGCAGGTTGGACGACCTCATCGGGCGCACTGAACTGCTCGACATGAAACAGGGTATCGAGCACTGGAAGGCGCGCGGCCTCGACTTCGGGCGCATCTTCTACATGCCGCGCATGCCGAGCGAAGTCGCCGTGCATCACACTGAGACCCAGGACCACGGACTGGACAAGGCACTTGACCTGCGGCTCATCGAACTGGCGATGCCTGCGCTCGAGCGCAAGGAAAAGGTAACCATCGAGGTGCCCATCCGCAACATCAATCGCACGGCGGGCACCATGCTCTCGGGCGAAGTGGCGAAGCGCTACGGTCACGAGGGACTGCCCGAGGACACCATCCACGTGCGGCTGGCCGGTTCCGCCGGCCAGAGCTTTGGCGCCTTCCTCGCACGCGGTATCGCACTCGATCTCATCGGCGAGACCAACGACTACTGCGGCAAGGGGCTCTCG
>Ga0268299_1004392_pt1 | contig 11049 bp, 12 predicted proteins | sample NOBtaG_FD_193484 | JGI IMG/M metagenome (GOLD analysis project Ga0268299, IMG submission 193484) | Activated sludge microbial communities from bioreactor in Nijmegen, Gelderland, Netherland - NOB reactor | ecosystem: Engineered > Bioreactor > Aerobic > Activated sludge | place: Netherlands... | reverse complement strand
CGGCTGGCGCCGGAAGAAGAAGTAGTTGCAGTGTCGACGTCGTCCCTGAGTGAGTCCGTCACACGTCCCTCAGGGGCACAGAAGTTCCTCCCGTCACTAGGACTCTTTCTGGTGGCGGGAGGCCTTTGTTTACTGGGCTGGTTTTCCTACCTCTGGTTTAAACCTGCTCCCGTTCCGTACAGCTATCAGCTTGTTGATGAGGGTGGGATATCAAAATTCCCAAACCTTCCGTTGCAAGCATGGCCAGACTTAAAGATTAGTAAATATGAGCTGCGGGTTCAGTCCGTCGAGAAGCCGATTGCAGTTGTGTATCGTGCTGCGAAGGCGAATGGCAGTTCTATCTTATTGAACTGGGAAGGTTTGGTTTCCGAGCCGATCGGGTTTATGGGTGGAGAGCTTACCGAGTTGGCTACTATCGGCACCGATCTCACCCAGCATGTTCCCAAAGAAGGTTTGGTCTTGGCCTGGTGGGACATTTCACGACAGCTTCACCTACTGTCTGAGCGGGAAACGCTGTTTAAGGCCCATCTCGGGCAGCCTCTGATCACACCATCCTATTGGAAAGATCGTGTTTCTATTATTGCTGAATATGAGCAGCAGTTTTGGGGTGACCAGGGATCAACGGAAGAGGCTCTGAAATTTCAGCAATTTATTGATGCGCTTTCATCAGAGCCCACGAAGGGTGCTGCGCTGCTTCGCGAATTAGCTGGATCGAGAGAAGCCTATATTGTGGTACATCCAACCGACTTGTATAAAGTCGGTCTTCTGCGACCGGATCGAATGGAAATTGCTTTCAAGGATTTTCCCCTAACCGGGAATGTTCATGGACTGGCCAATCAAGTGAAAGCTTGGATGAAGGAATATGGCTACGACACCTATACCATCCAGTCCCTTTCTGAAAAGGTGGTGCGTGCCTATTTTCTTAACCAGAGCAAGAATGGGAAAATTCTACTCGCTCAAATGTTGCCGCTGATGAATTCAACGCCTATTGACTTCGAAGCGTTGCAACTTGTGCATAAGCATGGCGGCTATTGGGTGTACAGGATCCCGGCTGCTCACAATCCTTCCTGAGTCTTGCATTCCAAAATATCGGGCTAGCAGTTCCGAATTTTCTCATGGTAAACTGACTCCGTCAGTAGCGAGCGCAAGTGAAAATGTTGTACGGTTAGACCATTCAGTATTGGGATAGCAGTCAAACGGGTCTTATTCATACATCTATCGGAAAGGAGATGCCGTGAATTACCGCATTTTATCTGGATTGGCCGCTGCAGCGGTATTCCTTATCATGGCTGGGGCCGCTTCAGCCGACGGGACATTCGAGGGTAGAAAAAAGTGCTTCAACTGCCATAAGGGAGAGGGTGAAGCCTGGGAAAAGACGCTGCATGGGAAGGCAATGGAGTCGCTCAAGCCTAGCAGAGGTAAGAAGAAGGACGAGGCGATGGTCAAGGCCAAGCTTGACCCTAAAAAGGATTATACAAAAGACAAGGATTGCGTTGGATGCCACGTCGATGGGTTCGGTAAGGAAGGTGGGTACGTCATCGAAGAGCCGGAGAAATTCTTAACCGGCGTTGGGTGCGAATCCTGTCACGGAGCAGGAAGTGACTACCGTAAGATTCACCGAAAAGCTGGTGAAGCCTATGAGAAGTCAAAGAAAACCACCGAGCGTGCCAATTTGGTTGAGGCCGGGCAGGATTTTGAGTTTCAAGAAAAGTGCAATGCCTGCCATTTGAATTACGAGGGCTCAGGGTGGAAAGGTGTGAAGAAACCCTATACTCCGTTCACACCGACAGTCGATAAGAAATACTCGTTTGATTTTGAGAAGTATGTGCGAGACGACAAGGCGATGCATACGCATTTCAAGCTTGAAGGGACATTCACTGGGCCTCCCATGCCGAAGTTCCATGAGGAATTCCAAAAGAACGCCAAGCCGCCGGTGAAGTCCGATAAGGGTGGGGATGAATAACAATGCCAAAGCTCGGAACGTTACTAGCTGGAGCGGTTCTGGGGATAGGGTTCATCACGGTCGTTTTCGGCGGTGAAGCAGCTATCTCCAGAACTGAGTTTTGTATCAGTTGTCACTCTGAAATCTATCCCTATGAGGAGTTGAAGAAGTCTTCACATTGGGGGGCCCTTGGTATGGATCCCGGTTGTAAGGACTGCCACGTCCCGCAGGGGCTTTCTAACTTCCATAAAGCAGTATGGACGCACGTGGTGGATGGAGTTCCGTTCCTGATTAAAGAATTCACCACCGACTACTCGACCATTGAAAAGTTCAATGAGCATAGGCCGGAAGCTGCATTCCGAGCACGGATGAAGCTCAAGGAGTGGGATAGCCTCACCTGCAGAGCTTGTCATAAGAATACCAAGCCGCCGGGAGCATCAGCCAAGGCTGCGCACGCAAAAATGCAAAGCGAAGGAGCCACTTGCATCGATTGCCACCAGAATCTGGTGCATAAAAAGGTTCCCGAGCATGATCTGAATGCAAGCCTTGCGCAGGGCAAGCCGGTGATCAAGGAAGTGAAAAAGAAGGCAGACGACGACGAGGACGAGTAGGGCTACGACTTTCTTGGTCGTTGATTGGTGGATTTTGAAACGAGGCCGTACATCATCACTGATGTACGGCCTCGTTCGTTGATACCAAGAAAGTAGTACAATGAAGGGTGTTATTTCACCGGTCCATTCAACCTGAGCGATGTGTTTTCCGGTGCTCCCGTCAATGCCCGCTGTCTCAGTTTCTCCCGCCATCGAGATGAAAGGGCCTTACAATCAGCCAGCTCCTGAGCGGCCTGTCGGTCTTGGACCAGGTGGTGCATGACCTGGTTCGCGGCTGACACGGTCCATTGTGGATAGGGACGTTCCTGAAGGACCAGCTTCTTCCCTGCCTGGACGTGGCCCTCCGTGAGGACCCGAAAATACCATCCGGTGCGACCTGTTTCCTGAACCCGCACGGCGAGGTCCTTGATGCGCCAATAGCGAGCCAGTTTCCAGCAGGGTTGTCGAGGCTGAGAAATTTGTACCGTAGCCTCTCCAAGTTGAAAGACGTCACCGATGCATACGTCCTGCTCCAAGAGACCTTGCGTGGTCAGGTTTTCACCAAAGCCACCCATGGGAAGCGGAGTGAATCCGATGGTATGCTCCCAATACGCATAATGTTCATGTGGGTAGACGTTGACGGCCTTGTCTAGGCCACCGTGATTGGCGAGATCCGCTTGCCCATCACCCGCAAGATTGAGCGTTCCCAACCAAATCGATCCGGTGGTGGGCTTCTTGAAAAAACCGGTGGTCCACTCTTGCAGGGAACCCAATTGAGCCAAAAAATCTGCTGAGGTCATACACTGTGGGAGGCCGACTTGTAGGGAGATGACCGTGGCGGTGAGATCCGTATTCACAAAAACCACCTCATCCGGATTACCTCTCGCTTCCTGGTTATTCATGGTCCCATGGGGACCACCAAGAGTTCGGCTTTGACAAGTTCACAATTCGCCGACCCTCTTCAAACCCCATCCTGACTTGTACCAATGGGCGAGCCGCTTCATCCTTCGCAAGGTTGGTCCGGCTCCGCCGATCGCCACGGCATCCACGAGACAGTACCAGGCACCCGCGCCACTCGGGGGATTTCCCTGCGGCCATCCCAAGAGAGGATCGATGGCGGCCCATTCCCAGGCACCGACCGCGGTGCCGATTAATTCAAGCCAGGTCGTGATAAAGAACGCTGCCAGGTAAACCATCGGTGAGCGACCGATTAGCAGCCAGACTAAAAAAATGGCAAACAACAAGGCTCCAACCCAATCCCCGCGGTTTGGATAGCCACTGACTCCCCACAGCGACCAAGTCCCCCAGACTCCAATGACAAACAGAGCGATTTTCCCCGGGTGCCGTACAAACAAGGCCGATCGTGCCAGTGCAACTGCGGTCAGATAGACCATCCCATGTCCTGGCGGGACGTAGGCGGGCACATTTTCAAAACGGTAGGTGTAGCCTCCCATGTAAATAGAGGCGAAGTGCTCACCAATGGTTGCAAAGAGGACAGCAATGGCGACTTGCGTTTTGGTTTCGCGATTCTCGCCAATCAGTAAAGCGACGAGGAAGATCCACGCGCAGACTCCAAGGAGGTGCTGGCGTTCGACACTGGCACTGATCTCCATGACACAACTGATTGCCACGCTGAAGAACGTGAAGGCGGCAATTGCATAATCCCTGACTCGGTGGCTATCGAGCGGAGTGGGGCCAGGGAAATGGCGGACGGCAACTTGGGCAACAGAACGAAGCCACCGTGAGAAGGAAAGAGGAGCTGATGGGGCATTCATGTGTCTTACTAATGTCTTTCGGGAAAGTGCATTACCCTGCGTCGTGCCCCTATCTATCGGCTTCGTTGAACGTGAACTCGAATATTTTTCATCATACAGGAGCTGAAAAAGGTGGGCAAGTTCGTGAGTGCTCAGTGTTTATGGACGGACAGTTCCGGGCTATGGGCAAGCAGATGTCGACAAGGATGCGGACACTGGCCGCCCCTCGTCCTCAGCCGGGTTACGAAGAACCAAGGGGCGGCCTATGTTCAAGACAAACAGGTACTTACTCCTTGATCTGTTCCGAAAGAAATCGTTCACGACCGACTTGGTCGATGGTTCGAAGTCTTGTCTCGAACCAATCAATATGGCCCTCCGTGTCCTCAAGCATGTGCTCCAGCAGATGTCGCGTGGTAAAATCGCCGACTGTGGCACAGTGAGTAATGGCTGTGCGAAGCAATTCGACGTCTTCGCGTTCAAATTCAAGATCGGCCCGAAATAACGCCAGGACATCCCTCCCATGCGTTACAGATTCAAGACGTTCCATCTCCGGCGTGCCGTCCAAATACAGGATATGATGAACAAGTCCTGCCGAGTGCTGCATCTCGTCGTTTGCGAGATGAGTGTAATACTCATGAAGTCGTTCATATCCCCAGTTTTTACAGAGGCCCGCATGCAGCAGGTATTGATGTATGGCGGTCAGCTCGGCAGTGAGTATGTGATTGAGTTGCTCCAGGACCCCTTCTTTGGCCTTCATGATCTCCCTCAAGATTCGTGTTTAATCTGTTCAGCGAGGTAGTTCTCAAGCCCAACCTGTTTGATGGTTTCCAGTTGAGTTTCGATCCAATCGATATGTGCATCGACATCCTTCGCCATATCTTCCAACATGTGTCGAGTCGTGAAGTCCGTTACTTTTGTGCAGTGAACGATTCCTTCATTCAGCAGAGTCAGCATCTCCTGTTCAGCCTTCAAGTCTAATTTCAGTTGTTCTGCAACGGTCTCACCAACTTGGACCGTGTTCATACGCTGCACATTCGGGACCCCCTCCAAATAGAGTATGTGACCGATAAGTTCATCGGCATCCTTCATTTCATCAATGCTCCGTTCTCGCACCTTGCGATGGAGTCGTTCATAGCCCCAGTTCTCACACATCTTGGCATGAACGAAGTACTGATTGATGGCCGTCAGATCTGCGGTCAAAACCTTATTTAAAATGGTGATAACCCCTTCTTTTGCCTTCATGATGAATACCCTCCTTTTCGTATCAGCCCCGTCTTCTATTGGCATTATCAGCACGTCTTGGCGTTGTCGTCAACTCAAGCAATAGATACATTTCGAGTTTGTCTCTCAGTGTCGATGAAATGAGTTCTCAGTATTGTAAGAGGCGATGTGTGATACAAATGCCTCTTGATGGCTGAATGGAGTGCCCATGGTGAAAGGCTTGGGAAATGCCCGAGAGTTGAAAGAGGCGTGATGGAGGTGTGTGGATGCAGTTTCCTTAATAGGAGCGCACACATGTGATCAAACTCCTGCAGTGACGCAGCGGAATCCGGACTATGCCATCGCGAATCCTCTCGACATCGAGTACTTGAAAGAGTCGTTTGCGGGATGGTACATTTTTCAGATTCCAATTGCCTCGAACATTAACGATAGCTATTGAAGTCATGATGAAGCAAATAACACGTGTCGGTGTGTCTCTCTTGGTCCTTGCGATCACGGGAGTCTTCAGTCCTGGGTTTGTCGCTGCGCACGGCAATGTATCTATCGAAGAGGATATCTGCGTACGCAAGGTCGGTGGGAATATGGTGCATTTGAGCGCCTACCAACCGCAGATCGAGCCGAAGGCTGAGTACTGTACGGATATCCCGGATGTCGGTGATACATTTCTCGTCGTAGATCTTGTAGATCCAGGTCTCCGTACGCTCCCGGTGGGTGTCAAGATCATTCGCGGAGTCAATGAAAACGAGCAAGATGAAGCCAAGACCGTCGCGCACTGGAAACCGGTGTCTCATCCGGACGGGATTCTCAGGGGCGAAGCGCATTTAGAGAAGGGCCTCTACAAGTTGATCATCACTGCGGAAGGCCTGAGCCCTTCTGCGTATTTACTTCGAGTGCAACAGGTTGACTACTCGAAGCTGGGGCGTTCGGCGTTAGGGCCACTGGCACTGTTGCTGGTGCTTGGCGTGGTGGGGTATGAACTCTCGAAGTCGAGTAGAATGCGAAATTGGTGGGCGTCCCGACGGCGTTCGTAGAAAATCTGGACGGGCATATGGGTATGTCGATGCAGTCACTTCACTTTTCCAGAGAGGGATCATTTATGAGGCCTTTCGCCTATCTTAAGCTGACATTTGCATGTGTGGTATGTGCTCTGAGCGTCTTTATCTCCACGCAGGTTCACGCTCACGGCGGACTGTCCATGGCCGAGGACATGTGCAAGCTCACGGTTGGTCCATACATGATGCACTTCAGTGGGTACCAACCGGAGAATACGCAGCAGAAGCAGTTCTGTGAAGACATCCCGGCAACTGGGCATACGATCGTCGTGCTTGATTACATCGAGCAAGAACTTCGCACCCTTCCTGCTGAAGTCCGGATTATCAAAGACACCGGGTCGGAGGACAATCTCGAGGCCAATACCGTCTTCCATCTTCCGGCCAAGGTCTATGCCAATGGTTCCATTGACTTTAACCATACCTTTGAGCAGCCGGGTAAATTTGTTGGTATCGTGACGGTGGGGGAAAAGGGGGAGCATATCTCGAAATTTCCATTCTCGGTAGGGGAGCCGAAAGTATTTTCAAAATTCCTGAACATCTATATGATTCCCGTCGCCGCCGTGCTCATTGTTGTGGGCATTGTCTTTTTCATGCGGGATCGCGGAAAGCCTTCGCAGATCGCAGCTTCCTAATAGGGGCAGCATCGATGGTACGATGCATTGAATTGTAAGGAAAGAAGAGGTCCTACGATGTTTTCTCATGTTCTGGTTCGTGCATGGATCTGTTGTCTCTTTCTGTTGGTCGCCGCGCCCTTTCCGGCGATGGCCCAGCATGGACATGAATTAGCAGCGGATACCTGTGTGCTCCACGTCGGTCCGTATAAGATGTATTTCCATACCTATCTGCCGGATATGTATTACGATCGGCAATTTTGTCAGGAGCTTCCCGCCATCGGGAACGCGGTCCTGGTCCTGGATTTTGTGGAACATGAACTTCGTTCCGTCCCGGTTGAGGTGAGGGTAATCAACGATACGGGCTCGGAAGAAAATCTTGAAGCCTCGACGATTGCGCATCTTCCGGCCAAGGTCTATCCAACCGGATCGATTGACGTGAAGTACAATTTTGACAAACCCGGCAAGTTCGTGGGTCTCGTGTCGGTCGGTGAAAAGCAGGAACATGTTTCTCGGTTTTCATTTTCGGTCGGTGAAACAGGAGCGGTCTCACACCTGATGCACTACATCACCGTGTTTATACCGGTTCTGGTCGGCCTCATTGTGGCGGTGTATTATACCTTTCGTGATCGTCGGAAGCCTTCACAAGCCACCGTCTCATAGGCGCCATACTGATACAGAATCACCGACCCAAATGACTGACGATGCTAAATATTCTTCTGAACCACAATGGAGCATGTGGAAGGCTGATGATCGCATCACTGACTAGGCGCAAGACTCTACGGGTCTCTCTCTTACTCGTGGTGACATTGGCGTTAGGCATGCCTGCGGCCTCGGCGCTCGCCCATTCGATGTTGGTGAAGGCAGAGCCGGCTCGACGGGCGGTCCTCACGAAGGCACCAAATCAAGTGCGTCTGTGGTTCAATGAAAAGATTGAGGGGGATTACGCGTCGCTGGTCGTTCTGGATGACAAGAAACAGTCGATTACCGATGTCAAGCCGACCCTCGCATCTGATGACCCTAAGTCGATCATCCTGCCGTTGCCTGAGTTGGTCCCCGGCAAATACTCCATCAAGTTTCGTGTCCTCTCGGTAGATGGGCATGTCGTCGAATCGTCTTTCGACTTCACGGTGAAGGGCGAAGCACAAAAGAAATGATCGAGTTTGCTGGTGCGCTGTTTCGCGGTCTGCAGCTAGTGTCCGCCATGCTGCTGATCGGCGGGTGCGTGTTTTTGGCTGTCGCCGGTCAGCAAGGCGCAGCGCCGGGGCCTTGTTGGCGGACACGCATGGTCAAGACCTTCCCATGGTTGGCCCTCACTCTCCTCGTCGGCTTATTCGGCCTGCTCGCAACCACGACAGCCCAAGCGACCGGGGTTTCTGGCAATGCGTGGAACCTGCAAGCCTGGACGGACTTTTTGCAGAGGACGCGGGTCGGATTCATTTGGATCCTGCGCGCGGCGAGTGCTCTCGCCGTCCTGGCGGTCGTGCTATACATTCGGATTTCGCCTCCGGCGCAATGGCGGTACATTGTGGGGGCCGTCGTCGCTGCGCTGACTCTGGCTTTGGGTTCTCTCGCGAGTCATTCCGCAGCCGAGGAGCAAGCAGCCTTGGCCACGGCAATCTATGCCCTGCATCTCATCGTCGCCAGCGTCTGGTTTGGCGGGCTTCCTGGCGTGATCTTTGTTGCCTCTACGGCGGTGACTGGCCCGATGAGCGAAAGATCCCGTGCCAGCGAGGTGTTGAGCAGATTTTCGGCATTGGCTCTGTACACGATGATCACCATCGTCGTCTCGGGTCTCATCGTGGCCAATCTCATGATCGATACCAATTACGCCGGATTGGTTGCGACCACCTACGGTTGGCTCCTCATCACGAAGTTGACGTTGCTAGGGATCATTCTTGCAATCGCCTCACGCGCCAAGTCAGTGTGGGTGCCGGCGCTGAACCAGAGTCCTGACAGAGCCGCTGCCGGCGGACAGAAACTCCAGACGTGGGTAAAAATCGAGTTCAGTCTGGCTATCTTGCTTGTAATCGTCGCAACGGTGCTGGCCAATGCCGTACCGGCCAAGCACGATGTCATCGATCATTGGCCCTATCCGTTCCGATTTTCAATCGACGCCAATTGGGTCGATCCGCTGGTGCGCACAATCGTACTGACCGGCCTCGTGTTCCTCATCACGGCCGGAATTACGATCGTTCTTGGTCGCAAGAAACAGTGGGAGACTTCGTGGCGAATCGCTATTCCGACAATGTTGGGAATTCTTGGTCTTGGCGCGACGCTTTATCCCCTTTCCGTACAATCGTACCCGGAAACCTATCAGAAAACGCCGGTCCCGTTCGACGCCATCTCGATTGCCAATGGGGTTGACCTGTTCACGGCGAACTGTATTCCATGCCATGGACCGCAGGCAAAAGGAAACGGTGTCTTGGCGAAAGCGTTACCGAAGCAACCGGTTGATCTTCTGACGGAACCTCATACTGCCATGCACACGGCGGGTGATTTCTTCCATTGGCTCACCTACGGACGATTCAACGGAGTCATGCCGGCCTTCGGGGAGAAGCTTTCAGAAGAAGACCGCTGGGATCTGCTGAACTTTCTCCATGCCAATAACCGAGGCTATCAGTCGAGGATCATCACGCCCCGTATTCTGCCTGAACAACCCTTTCTGGCGACGCCGAACTTCTCGTACAGCGCACACGACGGTTCAAGCGGTACACTGAAAGATTTCCGTGGCAAGCAGGACTTACTGCTCGTCCTCTTCTCTTGGCCGGAATCGCGGGAGCGGCTTGATCGACTTCGTTCCGTCGCGGGCGAGCTTGCGAAGAATAATACAGCCATATTGGCTGTCCCTATGACGGACGTGTCTTCTGATGAATTGGCCGTAGTCGTGCGGGATATGCCATTCCCGGTCGTTACGCAGGGGGCACGCGAGATCTCCAGCAGTTATGCCCTGTTTCGAAGGACGCTCTCTCTTCCTGACTTGTTTGGAGAAGGGACGAGACCGAAGCACATCGAGTTTCTTTTCGATCGGTTTGGATACCTTCGGGCCAGGTGGATCCCTCAGGGCGATGGGGCTGGGTGGACGGACGTCGCCCTCTTGATGCAACAAATTACGCAGCTCAATCAGGAGCAAGAAATTCTTCCACCTCCTGGCGACCACGTTCATTGACAGCCGTTTTGCCCGCGTGGGGATCTATATGCCGGTCAGCCGCACTGGTCTGAGTCGCCCCATCCGCTCAGCAGTAGTAGGTCGATTTTGGCTCGGCTCAATCCATCAGTCTCTATAATCACCCTTCAAACTTCTGTGGTCTGAGTAGGATCTTACCTGTCTACGCAGAAAGCTATGGACGGGATGCGGTCGGACTTTGCTGACAGAGCGTGATCGCCAGAAGGGAATGAGACAATTCTTCAATGAGTCAGGTGTCTCTCTCGTTCACTCAGTCACCCCTACTAATGTGTGATCTTGACTTCCCAGATTCTGGAGGAGTATACCTCAGGCACCTGACTAAGGCCTTTATTTGAACTATGGAGTAGGGATTGGTTAGTCTTCTTCATGATATCTTCATGATATTTTTCTTGACTCATCTTAAAGCTTTGTCGGATACTTGCGGACCTTTTACGGGCTCCACCGTGAAAATTCATACAGCGCCTGCGGTGGGAGTTGTGTGTTTAGACCAGGTAATCAGTAGTTGCACGTTTTCATTTAAAACAAGGAGGTAGCGGACATGGCAGCTGACAGTTCCGGGCGGGGCTATGACGTCTCGCAGTGGTACGATTCGAAGCCGGTGAAGATCGGCTGGTTTGCGATGTTGGCGATCGGGGTGTTTTGGGTGGTGTATCAGCGGACCTTCGGGTATTCGCACGGGTTGGATTCGATGA
>Ga0268299_1004389_pt1 | contig 11053 bp, 10 predicted proteins | sample NOBtaG_FD_193484 | JGI IMG/M metagenome (GOLD analysis project Ga0268299, IMG submission 193484) | Activated sludge microbial communities from bioreactor in Nijmegen, Gelderland, Netherland - NOB reactor | ecosystem: Engineered > Bioreactor > Aerobic > Activated sludge | place: Netherlands... | reverse complement strand
GCGCGAATCGTGACGGGTGACTGCCGCAACATGTCTGCAGTAGATTCAGATTCCGTTCAATTGATTGTCACAAGCCCGCCCTATTGGGACAAGGCAGATTATGGAGGCGGCTCTCAGGACATTGGTCGTCGTTCGTCATATGATAACTTTCTCGAGAGAATGCGCGAGGCATTCGAAGAATGCTATCGTGTGCTAGCGCCTGGCAGAAAAGCGTGTGTCGTAACGGCCAATGTGAACCAGCATACCGAGCACGGGCTTCTCACGTTTCCTATTGCATCCGATCTGATTGTCCTAATGCGCAGCGTAGGCTTCGTACTTGTGACTGAGATTGTCTGGTCAAAGGATGGAACTGGTGGCCGCTGGGGCTCCTCGTCATCGCAGCGACCAATTTTTGGAAGCTATCCGTACCCGCCAAACTTCCTGTTCAAGAACGTCCACGAGTACATCATCGTAGCAGCAAAGCCGAGTGGAAATACAAAGCTCGGACCCAAGGCACGAAAGTACTCGGAGATCATGGGAGCTCTGGTTGATGGCTAGATAACGCGCCACAAAGTCGCGCGCCCAGGCGCAGCCGGCATTGTCGTACCAGTCTTTCCAGTCTTTAGCCCCGAAAGAAGCCGGTCGTGCAAGACTGCCCCGTCTGCACTCAGAGCGTCAAAAACGCGGTAGACCAGTTCGGTCCCGCTGTGCACGACTCGAAGGATTGGATCGCTAACACGGTCGATTTCAGGAATCTCAATCTTTCGGGTGTTCACGCTTCCGCGAGACCTCGCAATCCGAATGGGGTGCGAAACTCCCGAGGCGAGGCTTTTCATCGCGCGTGCGCCGCGAAAGAACGGAGAGTCTAGAACCTTCTGGGGAATCTGAACCTGAGTTCGCCGGCCCGTCTCACTGGCTCGGCGGACCCGAATCAGAAGTACGTCGCCCTCTGAGCTTGGAGCAACGGAGCGGGTCGGCTTGCTGACGCGGCTGCGACTCGATCTCGCAGCTGGAGAAGCGTGCGGCGTCGCGACAGCGCGAGGCGCCTTCTCGCCAAGCGTTCCGAACAGGGGAACTCTCTTTCCCCTGTTGTTTCCTCGCAGCCGCTGCGTATCGGATGCGCGATCGGCGGCAATCTCCATCTCAGTTCTAACGTAGCGTTCAGCCTTGAGCGACAAGAGAAATGCGCTGCTCAACTCACGGCTGACGCGGGCATCGTCTCGCCAAGCTGCGATGACCGCTCTTGTCGTGATAGCAAGCGGATGGTCAGTCGCAACTGCAACAGACAACGATACCTCAGTGTTCGTGAACAGAGCTGCCTGAGTCAGATTGTTCGAACCTGCAACGATCTGAACGGTGTCTGAACGCTCAATGAGGTAGAGTTTTGGATGAAAAATTGAACTCGCACTCTCGTCGTGATAAATCCAAAACTTCGCATCTCCGGCCTCTCCCAGTCTGAGTAGCGCTTCGAGAGCCTCGTGCGATGTCGCCCCGAGGTCCACACCGATGGTGCCGCGAACGGAACCACCGTCTTCAAGCATGCGCTTAAGCGGCTCCTCAATGTGGAGGACTCCAGCGAGTCTCGCCCATGCTACCGCAAACTCAAATCGCCGGACGCCACTAGAGGCGAGGCCGTCGACAATCTCGTGGCCGAAACGGTGACTCAATGTCTGAGCCACTAGCTCGGAATGCATCGACCATCCTCCATGGATGAATGAAAAAAGATCGCTCGCGCCGAGAGGCGCGGCAATCACTGCAACCGTGCTATCCGAACCGCTCCCGCGCCGCCCGCACCGCGCGTACCAGCGCGTCCACATCCTCGAGCGTGTTGTACACCCAGAAGCTCGCCCGCGTCGTCGCCGCGGCCCCGAGCTTTCGCATCAGCGGCTGCGCACAATGATGGCCGGCACGTACGCAGATGCCGGCCGCGTCGAGCATCGTCGCCACGTCGTGCGGATGCACATCGGCCAGCGCGAAGCTCACCACACCCGAGCGCCCCTCGGCGGTCGGCGTGCCGAACAGCGTGACGCCGTCGATCTCCGAGAGCGCGCGCATCGCGGCCGTGGTGAGCAGTACCTCATGCTCGCGCACGGCATCCATGCCGAGTGACTCGAGGTAGTCACAGGCCGCCGCGAGCCCGACCGCCGCCTCGACGTTCGGCGTCCCCGCCTCGAAGCGATGCGGCAGCACGTTCCATGTCGAGTCTCGGTCGTTGACCCATTCGATCATGTCGCCGCCAAAGTGGTAGGGCGGCATCCGCTCGAGGATCGGCCGCCGCACGACCACCGCGCCGGAGCCCATCGGTCCGCCGATCTTGTGTCCGCTGAACGCGTAGGCGTCCACGCCAAGCGCATCGACGTCCACGCGCAGATGCGGTACGCCCTGCGCGCCATCGCACACCACCAGCGCCGGCGGCGCCTGCCTGCGCGCGAGCTTCACGAACTCGGAAACAGGGTTGATCGTCCCGAGCGCATTGGACACCTGCCCGAACGCCACGACCTTGGTCTTCGCATCGACGAGCCGCGCCATCATCGCGAGGTCCACGCCGCCCGCCGCGTCGAGCTCGACGATCCGGAACTCCGCGCCGGCCGCGAGGCACAGCTGCTGCCAAGGCACGAAGTTCGCATGATGCTCCATGCGCGTGACGACGATGTTGTCACCGGCCTGCACGTTCGCGCGGCCCCAGGTCGACGCGACGAGGTTGAGTCCCTCCGTGGTGCCACGCACGAAAATCAACGTGTCGGCATCGGCGACGCCGATGAAGCGCGCGACACGCTCGCGGGCCTGATGGTACGCCTCGGTGGCCGCGGCACTCAGCGCATACGCGCCGCGATGCGGATTCGCATTCTCCGTCTCGTAGTAGCGCTGGATCGCAGCGAGGACGGCCGTCGGCTTCTGCGACGTCGCGGCGGAATCCAGGTACACGAGCGCAGGCTGCGCGGCCAAGAGCGGGAAGTCCGTCCGCTTGGCGAGACTGACGGGCGTCGATGCCCTCATACTGCCCCTCCGGACTGCTGCGACGCCGACTGGCGCCGCACATAAAGGTCACCGTTCACCGCAAGCACCTCGAACCCCACGAGATCCGACTCCGCCGGACCGCGCAGTACCTTGCCGCTCACGCAGGCGAATCGCGCGCCGTGCCAACAGCACTCCAGCTCGCCGTTCGCGTACAAGGTCCCCTCGCTGAGCGGGAACTCCGCGTGTGGGCAGTAATCCTTCACGGCGAAGAGTCGTCCCTCGTGCACGCCGACGCACAGCGCCGTGCCGTTCGGCATGCTGGCGCGGTACAGCTGCAGCGGTTGGACCTCGTCCGCCTTGATCCCGCCGAGCAAAACGGCGCCCTGAGGCGCCGCTGCGTCACCGCTCCCTGCCGTCGCCGAGGCGACGTCGCTCACGACGCGCTCCGGGCGTCTTCCGGTCCCTCGGTGCTCACCACCGCGGTGCCGTCCAGCGCCGCCTTCATCGCATGCCAGGCCAGCGAGGCGCACTTCACGCGCATCGGGAACTTGCTCACGCCACCCAGCGCGCGGAGCGAGCCGAGCTCCCTGTCCTTCGCGATCGTCAGGTCCTCGCCGGTCACGAGCTTGTGCACCTTGTCGTAGAGCTGCACCGCATCCGCCCGGCTCTTGCCCTTGAGCGCCTCGGTCATCATCGACGCCGAGGCCTTGGAGATCGCGCAGCCCTGGCCCTGGAACGAGATGTCGGACACGCGCTCGTCCTCGACCTTTAGCCACACCGTGAGCTGGTCGCCGCAGTTCGGGTTCTTGCCATCCGCCGAGCACGAGGCGTGCTCCATCGGATGGAAGTTCCGCGGCCGGCGGTTGTGGTCGAGGATGACTTCCTGGTACAGCGCGTCGAGCGTGGCGTCAGCCATGGCGGAGTGCCTTACACCAGCTGGGTGTGCGTGAAGCGCTCGAACACCTGCCGCTCGAGCGTGAGCCGCAGCGCGTCGATCTCGATGGTCTCCAGCGCCTCGGCCGCGAACGCGTACGTCAGGAGCGCACGGGCGTTCTCGCCGCCGATGCCGCGGCTCTTGAGGTAGAACAGCGCCATCTCGTCGATGCGGCCGACCGTCGCGCCGTGCGTGCACTTCACGTCGTCGGCGAAGATCTCGAGCTGGGGCTTCGTGTCCACGCGGGCCTGCGGCGAGAGCAGCAGCGCCTTGTTGGTCTGCTTGCCGTCCGTCTTCTGCGCGATGGGGTCCACATAGACCTTGCCGTTGAACACGCCGTGGCTCTGGCCGTCGAGCACGCCGCAGTACAGCTCGCGGCTCGCGCAGGACTCGGCGAGATGCTCGACGAAGGTCTGGTGGTCGCCGTGCTGCGAGCCGTCCAGCAGGTAGAGGCCGTTGAGCCGCGCCTCGCTGTTGGTGTCGGCGAGCTTGGTGTAGATGTTCGTGCGCGAGAGCGCCGCACCGGCGGCGAACGAGAACGAGTGGTAGATCGAGTCGCGGCCCTGCGTCACCTGCGCCGTGCCGACGTGGAAGGCCTCGGTGCTCTCGTTCTGCACCTTGTAGTGATCCACGCGCGCGCCGTTGCCGACGACGATCTCGGCCACCGCGTTCACCAGGTAGCTCACGCCGCCGATGCCGACGTACTGCTCGACGATCATCACGCTCGAGAGCGCCTCGGCGACGACCAGCAGGCGCGGATGGGTCGCCGCGCCGGCGGCGTTCGCGTCCGTGACGTGCAGGATGTGGATCGGCACGTCCACGACCTCGCCCTTCGGCACGCGGAGCACCACGCCGTCCTGCATGAAGGCCGTGTTCATCGCCGTGAAGGCCGCCTTGTCGAAGGCCGCCAGCGAGCCGAGATGCTGCTTGGCCCAGTCCGGCTCCTCCTTGAGGACTTCCGAGAGCGGGGCGAGCTGCACGTCGGCCGGGAGGCCGGCGAACTGCGAGAGCGCCGGCTCGAGCTTGCCGTTCACGAACACGAGCCGGTGCCACTCCGGATCCACGAGATAGGCCTCGAGGTCGGAGAGCGTCAGCGTGGTCGCCGCCGGCTTGATGGCCTTGAAGGTGCGCTCGGCGATCGGCGTGACGGACGTGAAATGCCAGTCCTCGTCACGCGTCGTCGGGAACCCGAGGGTGGTGAAGCGCTCGAAGGCCTTCTTGCGGAGCGCCGGCAGCCAGGACGGGGCGTCCTTGGCTGCGGCCTCCGCGACGGCCTCGAACTGCTCGACGTACGGAGTCGTCACGCTCAGACTCCCGCCGGCTCGAGCAGCCAATCGTAGCCCTTGGCCTCGAGCTCGAGCGCGAGCTCCTTGCCGCCGCTCTTCACGATGCGGCCGCCGGCGAGCACGTGCACGTAGTCCGGCACGATGTAGTTGAGCAGGCGCTGGTAGTGCGTGACGACGACCGTCGCGTTCGTCGGCTTCTTGAGCTTGTTCACGCCCTCGGCCACGATGCGCAGGGCATCGATGTCGAGGCCGGAGTCCGTCTCGTCGAGCACGGCGAGCTTGGGCTCGAGCACGGCCATCTGGAGGATCTCGTTGCGCTTCTTCTCGCCGCCCGAGAAGCCGGCGTTCACGGAGCGCTGCATCATCGACGGGTCCATCTCGACGACCTTGAGCTTCTCCTCCATGATGTCGAGGAACTCGATCGGATCGACTTCCGGCTCGCCGTTCGCCTTGCGCAGCTCGTTGTAGGCCGCACGGAGGAAGTAGGCGTTGGTCACGCCCGGGATCTCGACCGGATACTGGAAGGCGAGGAAGACGCCCTTCTGCGCGCGCTCCTCGCTCTCGAGCTCGAGGAGGTCCTCGCCGAGGTACTCGATGGAACCCGAGGTCACTTCATAGCCCGGGTGGCCGGCGATCACCTGCGCGAGCGTGGACTTGCCGGAGCCGTTGGGGCCCATGATGGCGTGGACTTCGCCCGGCTTGATCTCGAGGGAGATTCCCTTGAGGATCTCCTTGTCGCCGGCGGAAGCATGGAGGTTCGTGATCTTCAGCATTCGTGTATGAACCGCAGTAGTGAGTTGGTAGTTGGCAGTTGGGAGAGTCAGGTCGCGGCGCGTTGTTGGACGTTGGCTTTCTACTCCCAACTTCCAACTCGCAACTGCCGTTATCCGACCGATCCTTCCAGCGAGATGCCCAGCAGCTGCTGCGCCTCGAGCGCGAACTCCATCGGCAGCTCCTTGAACACTTCCTTGCAGAAGCCGGCGACGATCAGCGAGATCGCGTGCTCGGCGTTCAGCCCGCGCGCCTTGCAGTAGAAGATCTGGTCTTCGCCGATCTTCGAGGTCGAGGCCTCGTGCTCGAGCGTCGCCGAGTTGTTGGCGATCTCGATGTACGGGAAGGTGTGCGCCCCGCACTTGTTGCCGATCAGCATCGAGTCGCACTGCGTGTAGTTGCGTGCGCCCTCGGCCTTCGGCAGCACCTTCACCTGGCCGCGGTAGGAGTTCTGCCCGCGACCGGCGCTGATGCCCTTCGAGATGATCGTCGACTTCGTGTTGCGGCCGATGTGGATCATCTTCGTGCCGGTGTCGGCCTGCTGGGCGCCGTTCACCACGGCCACCGAGTAGAACTCGCCCACCGAGTTGTCGCCCTGGAGGATCACCGAGGGATACTTCCAGGTGATCGCCGAGCCCGTCTCGACCTGCGTCCACGAGATCTTCGCGTTCGTGAGCGCCTTGCCGCGCTTGGTCACGAAGTTGTAGATGCCGCCCTTGCCGTCGGCGTCGCCGGCGTACCAGTTCTGCACCGTCGAGTACTTCACGGTCGAGTTGTCCAGCGCGACGATCTCGACGACCGCGGCGTGCAGCTGATGCTCGTCGCGCTTCGGCGCCGTGCAGCCTTCGAGGTAGCTCACCGAGGCGCCTTCGTCGGCGACGATCAGCGTGCGCTCGAACTGGCCGGTGTTCGCGGCGTTGATGCGGAAGTAGGTGGAGAGCTCGAGCGGGCACTTCACGCCCTTCGGCACATACACGAAGGAGCCGTCGGAAAAGACGGCCGAGTTCAGGGCCGCGAAAAAGTTGTCCGAGTACGGCACCACGGAGCCGAGGTACTTCTGCACCAGCTCGGGGTGGTTGTGCACGGCCTCGCCGAAGCTGCAGAAGATCACGCCGACCTTCTCGAGCTCGGTCTTCATCGTCGTGCCGACGGAGACGGAGTCGAAGATCGCGTCCACGGCGATGCCCTGGAGGCGCTTCTGCTCGGTGAGCGAGATGCCGAGCTTCTCGTAGGTCTTGAGCAGTTCGGGGTCGACTTCGTCGAGCGACTGCTTGGGCTTCACCGACTTCGGCGCCGAGTAGTAGGTCTGCGCCTGGTAGTCGATCTTCTCGTAGGTGACGTTCGGCCAGCGCGGCTCGGCCATCGTCTGCCAGCGGCGGAAGGCCTTGAGACGCCATTCGAGCAGCCACTCCGGCTCCTGCTTCTTCGCGGAGATGGCGCGGACCGTGTCTTCGGTGAGGCCAGCGGGAATCGTGTCCGACTCGACGTCGGTGACGAATCCGTACTGGTACTCCTTATTGACGAGAGCCTCGATGGAGGAGCTCATATTTGTGCGGTGCGAGGGTGGGACGAGATAGCCAATAAAGTTAGTCGGATTTTCAATCCGATGGAAGGCTGATTTCGTCGATTTGCCCGGGTGTAACGGCCGCGCATGCAGCCGGTAAGCCGTTGCCTGATAAAGCGTTGAACGGCGCAGCCGGTTCCAGCTAGAGGCCGTATACCTCGACGCGATCGCGTCCCAGGTGCTTCGCGCGATACATCGCCTTGTCGGCGTGGTCGATGGCGACGGTGATCGGCATCTCATGCTCCAGCGGGGCGATGCCTGCGCTCATGGTGAGCGTGAGCGTCGGCCCATCCGGCACGACGATCGGCTCGCGCGACATCTCCTTGCGCACGCGTTCGATGGCGTTGAGGGCCTGCTGGGCCGTCGTGAACGGCAGCAGCATCACGAACTCCTCGCCGCCGAAGCGTCCGACGATGTGCTCTTCGCGCGAGCTGTCGTTGATGCGGCGGGCGGCTTCGCGCAGGACGACGTCGCCGACCGCGTGGCCGTAGGTGTCGTTGATCGACTTGAAGTGGTCGAGGTCGATCACCGCGACGGTCACGGGCTGGCCGCGGCGACGGCTGGCCGAGATGCTGGGTTCGGCGTCGTCGAAGAACGCGCGGCGGTTCTTGAGCCCGGTGAGCTGGTCGACCATCGCGAGGTCCTGCATCTGCGCCAGCGTCGTCTCGAGCTCGCTCCGGTTGGCGCTCGCCGCCTTCAGCGCCTCGTCGCGCTCGACGAGGACGCGGACGTTCTCCACGAACTGGAACCAGCTCGTGCGGGTGAAGAGCATGGCGCAGAGCGTGAACACGCCGACGGCCGTCGGCAGCACGGGCTGCGCGGCGGTGTCGTAGCGCACGACCTGCACCATGAGCGCACTCATGAGGGGCAGGAAGAACAGCATCGACGCCACTGGCGACGACGAGAAGAACGCGACCGAGCCGGCGCAGAGGCCGGACATCATCATCACGAGCATCGCCTTCTCCTCGGTGCCGCCCACGGGGTAGAGCACCCAGGCGGCGATTGCCCACAGCGCGCCGGCGATGGTCGAGAAGATCAGGGCGCGCATCTCGTTGCGCGGGCTCACGTCGGCCGGACGCGGCAGCTTGCGCAGGCGCCGCCAGCTGAGGGCCGCGGGGGTCCACAGCACGACCATCACGGCCACGAAGACGACCAGCGACAGGTGGTCGGCGGTCTCCCAGTACGACAGCGCGATGAACGCCGCCAACAGCGGGTTGGCGACGAACACGGTCGGCATCTGGCGCACGCGATTGACCGCCTGCGACACGCGGATCGCGCGGAGCAGGGCCTCGGACTGCCCGGGAATCGGCAACTGCATTGAGGCAAAGGATATTGCGCGGCGGTCCCGGGAGCCAGACGTTAGGGGCGACAGCGCTCCGTTCGGACGCTGTCGCACCTTCCCCCCGGAGGTCCCCGTGCAGTTCCTGGCTGAGCTGTGGCTCCCGATCCTGCTGTCCGCCGTCGCGGTCTTCATCCTCTCGGCGCTGTTCCACACCGTCGTGCCCTTCCACAACCGCGAGTGGCGCGGCCTCAGCGGCGAGCCCGCCGTGCTCGATGCGCTCGGCAAGGCGGCGCCGACGCCCGGGCTCTACATGATGCCCTTCACCACGCAGGAGGGCATGAAGGACCCCGAATGGCAGGCGCGAATGGCGCGCGGGCCCGTGGGCTTCCTCACCGTCATGCCCAACGGCATGCGGCCGATGGGTCCGATGCTCGGGATGAGCCTCGTACACAACCTCGTCGTCGCGGTGTTCGTCGCGTACGTCGCGTCGCATACGATCGCCCTCGACGCCGATTACCTCACGGTGTTCCGCGTGACGGGTACCATCACGTTCATGGCCTACGCGCTCGGCCAGGTCCCCGACTCGGTGTGGTTCGGGCGGCCGTGGAAGAGCTACGGGCTGATCGTGATGGATGCGTTGGCGTACGCGCTGGTGACGGCGGGGATCTTTGGGTGGCGGTGGAGCTGATAACTGCAGTTACGAGTTGAGAGTTGGGAGTTGAAAGGGGGCCCGCACCGAACTGTCGATGCGGGCCCCCTCTCTACTCACCACTCCCAACTTCCAACTGCAGTCTTCACATCGCCGTCTGCGCCCGCGAAACCTCCGCCCGCCCGATCGTCCCTTGGTCGGTGCCGAACCAGAGCAGTCCGGTGCGACGGTCGAACATCATGTGGCGGATCGTGTTGTTGTCTTCCTTGCCGATCAGCGTGCGGCCGAAGAAGCGGCCGGTCGCGGGGTCGTAGCCCTGGAGGATCGCCCCCTTCGTCCCGCTCTCCGTCACCCAGATGCGGCCCTTGTCGTCGCTGCCCATGCCGTACGGCAGCGAGGCGGCGCCGCCGGGCAGCGGGATCTCGGTCACGCGGCCGGTGCGCGGGTCGACGCGGCCGAGCATGCCGCGCGTGTAGTCGGTGTACCAGACCACGTCGTCCGGCGTGATGGCGATGCGGCGGCCGCGGGCCCGCTCGTGCGGCAGGTCATACGTGGTCAGCTCGTAGGTCTGCGGATTGATGCGGCCGATCTTGTTCGTGCCGAACAGGTTGAACCACACCTCGCCGCGCGAATTGAGCTCGATGCCGTAGGGCCGCGTGTTCGCGCCCACGCGCACGAAGCGGATGGCGCCCGACGTCACGTTCATGTGGCCCACGACGCCGGAGTTCTGCGCGGTGAACCACAGGTTACCGCTGCGGTCGAAGACCATCGTGTGCGGGTCGCGCACCGTCGAATCGCCCATCTGGTACCAGCGGATCTCGCCGCTGGCCGGATTCAGCCGACCGATCGTCGCGTTGCGGTTGCCGGCGATCCAGATGTGGTTGTCCGGCCCCGCCACGACGGTGTGCGGATTGGTGTTCGGCGGCAGCTCGTAGCGACGGGTCTGCCCCGTGCGCGGATCGAGGCGGCCGACGTAGTTGCCGGCCTGACCGGCGAAGTAGACGATGCCGTCCTGCGCCACGTATGGATCGCGCGGGCGGCCGCCCCATTCGATCGGCCATTCCTGGAACGGCACGACTTGGGCGGACAACTCCGGCAACGCGAGGGCGCCGACGAAGGCAAAAGCGACAAGGGCACGCATCGGATTCTCCTCTTGGGGACGGGACGTAAAGCTTACGTCCCCACGAGGGGTTCCGTTGGCAGCACCCGCGGTCCGCTACTCGCGGCCGACGTTGATGATCGGCAATACCTTGCCGAGGCCCTGGCGCTCGCTGACGATGTTGATGACACCGAGCTGCACGCCGCGTAGGCGCCGCGTGTAGTTCACGAGGCCGATCGAAAGCCCGTGCTGGTCGCCGCGGATGGCGTTGATCGACGACACGCTGGCGCCCGTCATGCGGCCGCCGCGCTCGGTGCGGAACAATGCAGGGGCAATCACCACACCGTGCGTGCGCTCGGCGCCGACCATGCTCGCGGCGGCGAAGCCTTCGATGCGCGGCGCGCCCACGCCCAGGCCCGCGACCGTCATCCAGCGCAGCGTGCCGCCGGAACCGACACCGATCACGGAGCCCGTGACGCCCGTGATGTCGCCGCCGGCACCGACGCCCACGCCGCCCACCGTGATGCCGCG
>Ga0268299_1004388_pt1 | contig 11056 bp, 6 predicted proteins | sample NOBtaG_FD_193484 | JGI IMG/M metagenome (GOLD analysis project Ga0268299, IMG submission 193484) | Activated sludge microbial communities from bioreactor in Nijmegen, Gelderland, Netherland - NOB reactor | ecosystem: Engineered > Bioreactor > Aerobic > Activated sludge | place: Netherlands... | reverse complement strand
CCGGAGCGGTGCTCGGGATCGGAACCCTGCAACCACGATTTTCGTCCACGATGTCTGCGCCGCCGGTGACGGTGAGGCGACTGTTGAGTGAACTGCCGTCCGCCTGGGTCTCGGATCAGTTGCGGGCTCAGTTTACGGAGCATGCGGTGGAAGGGGTGATCACACTGCAAACCTTGTCGATTGCCGGTGAAATCGGGCCAGGGGCACGGCCGCGCGTCAATGGTCTCGTGGCGATTCGAAACGGCCGGTTCACGCTGGCTCCACAGTACCCGCCTGTGGAGGCCCTCTCCGTAAATATAGGATTGGATGCCGATCAGCTCCGCATGACGGAGCTGCGTGCGCAATGTGGCCCCATCAGGCTGACGGGAGAAGACTTGCTGATCACCCGATGGGCGACCGATCCGTACATCGATGTGAAGATCGCAGGGTCGGCTCCGGTGGCCGGCTTGGTGGAGACCGTGCGCCGTCTGGATGAATTTCCGCTTCTGCGAGACGTGGCGACCGAGCTGGAGCAACCAACCGGGGATGTCGAGATGATCGCCCATGTGATGGGGCGACCGCTGAGTGGGCAACCGCTCGCGCTGGTTGATGCCGATCTCCGGCTGCAGCGGGGCGGAGGGCGCAGTGCCCTGCTGCCGATGCCGGTACGACAGGTAGAGGCGCATCTCACCGCCACGCCGATCCTGGTGGCGATCGAGCATGTTGACGGGTGGATGGGGCCGGCCGCATTCAACATGCAGGGGTCAGTGACGATGGTGGACGGCAAAGCCTACTCCAATGTGACGCTGGCGATGAGCATGGAGGCGGCGGAGGTCCAATCCTGGCTGGCTGAGCGAGCTGAGGACGAATTGATTCCTGAGCTGGGCGGCACCATTCGTCTGCGCGCTGCGCTGACGGGGGGGCTCGGACATCCACGAATCAAAGGCCGCATCGATCTCGGGCAGACGGGGCTGCGTGTGCAGAATTGGTTCACCAAGCCGCAGCAGGCTCCCGCCGAGATACATTTTGAAGGGCAGCTCTCTCGAGACAATCGTCTGGAGATTCGACATGTCGGCATCAAGGTGCCTCCGGTCGCGGTTTCAGCCTCCGGGGCGATCCAATTGGATGAGGAGGGAGAGTTTTCGGTGCATGTGTCGTCCGGCCGGATTGCCGTCGGCAGACTGCCGAAGGGCATCGTGCTGGGACCCGTCCGGTCGGGGACGTTGGACGTCACTCTCGATATGGAGGGCCGGATGAACGACCGATCCTCCTGGCGCACCACAGGCCAGATCGCATTCGATGAGGGCACGATCAAGCTGGATGCCTTGGACGAGCCGATTCGCGAGGCGTTCGTGACGCTGCGTTTCGATCAAGACCGGATTCATATTGCGCGTATGACCTGTCACGTGGGTGGCAGCGATCTGCGGATCTCCGGCTCCATCGCTCAATGGGCGGACTCCCCGAAGGCCCGGCTCGTCGTAGAGTCGTCCGAAATCGATCTCGCCGCCTTTCGGATGTCTCGGCCACGACGGCCGCGCGCCGCCCTCCACCGATCTTCGAGCCATCTCTGGTCGGACGCGACGCTGCACGCGTTCCTGTTTGCCGATCATGTCTATTACAAGAAGTTCCTGCTCACCGACCTCTCCAGCAAAATCACCTGGGAGCACGGACTCCTGACAGTTGAGCGGATCAGCGGGGACACGAACGAGGGCCAGCTCGCGGGCCAGGTAAAGATTCGCATGAGAAACGGGCAGATGGAACAGGCCCGCAGCACCTTCCGCGCCGGCGGTCTTCCGGTCGAGCGGGTCTTGTCGCCGTTCCAGGACAAGCCGGTCGTCTCGGGGTGGCTGACCACATCGGGGAAAGTCCAAGCCGAATTTGAGCGAGGGACGCTGCTGCCTGCAAGCCTGACGAGTCGTCGGCCGCTTCAAATCCTCGTTCAGGACGGACGGCTGTATCAAGTCCCGGTGCTGTCTACCCTGCTGTCTGTCTTGAACCTGCCGGCTGTGTTGCAGGGGCAGGTGAATCTCGACAAAGAGGGGTTGCCGTTCGATCGGCTCAAACTGGTGGGGTCGCTGAACAACGGTGTCGTCACGGCGAAGGAATTCCTGCTCGACAGTCCCATCCTCAAGATCAGCGGAACGGGGCGATATGATCTCGTGGCGGATGAATTCGACATGGTGCTGGCGACCAGCCCCCTCGGTTCTTATTCCGATATGTTGAAGCGCATCCCGCTGTTCGGTCAACTCCTTGCCGGAGACCGCCAGGGCTTCGATACCGCCGTGTTCGAACTGAAGGGGAGCGGCGAGCAGCCGGACTTGAGGTATCTCCCCACAGAATCCTTGATGACGGGGGTCAAGGGCACTGCACAATTAGCGTTCGATATTTTGGTCAATGCCATCACCCTGCCGCAAAAAGCCTTTTCGATGGTGGAAGAAGAGATGACCGGAGGAGAGGAAGAGGAGTTTTGACGCTCGGCCAGTCGAGACTCGTCACGGTGCAGCGGTGGCGCGAATCTCCAGATCGTTCTTCACCCGCCTTACCCCCGTTACCTGCCGCGCTAATTCAGCGGCCCTCGCCTTGCGTTCGGCCTTGTGCACGGTGCCGGTCAGGGTCACGGTTCCTCCTTCGGTGGTCACGATGATGCCGGTCAAACCGCCTTGCTGATCTTCCGCCAACTTCGCTTCGACATTCGTGGAAATCGTCGCGTCCTTCGGCGTATCGGGCAAGGTGGAGGAGGCGGGCAACAGACATCCGGCCGAGAGGCTGAATAGAAGTATCGGGAGCAGCAATCGGTGGAATAGGCGCATGGGATCTCGCGGATATCGGCGTCTTCCTGGAAACGATTCCGGATCTTGGCATAGTGACGGCGCCGGTTTCCATGCCAAGTTTTACGATTGCGCGCCTTCTTCGCAACGGGCATCATGCGGCGGCAGGACTCAACCGATTCTCGACGAGGTGACATGCCGGAGCCGGTGGTGGACGTGTGTGTGATCGGGGCGGGGGCGGCCGGGCTGGCAGCCGGCATTTTCGCGGCAGAGCACAATCCGGCTATCAGGGTGGAATTACTGGACGGGGCTAAGAGTCTCGGGGCCAAGATCCTCGTCTCCGGCGGGGGCCGCTGCAATGTCACGCACGAGGCGGTCACACCGGATGATTTTTTCGGCACCCGGCATCTCATACGCAACGTGTTGGCCGCCTTTTCAGTCCGTGAGACGGTCGAGTGGTTTGCCTCGCTCGGCGTCCAACTGAAATGCGAGGAGACCGGGAAGCTTTTCCCTGTGACCGATAAGGCGCGCACGGTGCTCAATGCGTTGCTGACGCGCGCCCGGGACCTCGGGGTTGTGCTGCGTACCGGGCATCGAGTGTCGGCCATCACCAGACTCGACACATCCAACAACGTCATCGGCACAGACCACACAGCCCGGTTTGTGATCCGCCACCAGGAGGGTGAGACAGTGGCGCGGCGCGTCATGCTCGCCACCGGCGGGCGATCGTTGCCTCGGACGGGGAGTGACGGGTCGGGATACGGACTGGCGCGCGCGTTGGGACACCGGGTGACCCCGACCGTTCCGGCGCTGGTGGCGTTGGTGTTGGATGACCGTTGTTTCCACGAGAGACTGTCAGGTCTGTCCCACGAGGTGGAAGTGGAGACCGTCGTAGAGGGACGGTCGGTGGATCGGCGGACCGGGAGCTTGCTCTGGACACATTTCGGGATCAGCGGGCCTGTCGTGATGGATGCGAGCCGATTCTGGTGTCTGGCCAAAGAGCGCGGCGCGAAGGCGGAGGTTTACGGGAACTTCATGCCCGGCAAGACTCCCGATCAGGCGCGCGAGTGGTTCTTGGGGCGGGCTGCCGCCGCGCCACGGCGGTCGCTGGTGAAACTCGTTGCAGAGGTGGTGCCGGAGCGCTGTGCCGAGGCGATCTGTCTTCACGTCGGAGCGGACTCGCGGCAGGCCTGTGGGCAGGTGCCTCGTTCGCTTCGCGATCGTCTGCTCGCTGCACTGACACGGTTCCCGTTTCCGGTGGTGCGGGATCGTGGCTGGAATGTTGCCGAGGTCACTGCCGGCGGAGTGCCGTTGGACGAGATCAACTTCCGTACGATGGAATCGAAGGTGGTGCCGGGGCTCTATCTGGTCGGGGAGGTGATCGATTGCGACGGCCGAATCGGCGGGTTCAATTTTCAATGGGCCTGGGCGACCGGCCGGATAGCGGGTCGCGCGGCAGCGGCGAGTCTCCTTGCGGGAGGGGGCTAGACAGGGACGGACTCAGCGGAACTCATAACCCACACCGAAGATCACCGCTTCGTCGGTGGTTTTCCGCCCCGGCGCAGGTTGCGTGTTCAATCGCAGGTCGTATTCCACATTGAAAAAGAGATTCTTGTACACGGTGATGCGGACACCCTGGTCGGCGTTCACCCGGAAGGCGTTACCGGCATTGAGGTCATAAAATGCTTCGTGGCGATGAAACACCTTGACGCGATCCGGCCAGAGGGCGTGCTCCCACCGTACGCTCCATCGTGCGGAAGGGGTCTGTGTATTGGGGCTGTTCGTGAAATGTTCGTTCACGTGCGCGAGACCGACGGAGAGCGCCAGGGTCGTGCGGGCCGTTTCGAAAAACTGGTAGCCCAAACCGCTACCGATGGTGGAGCGGAGTTGCAGGTTCTGCAGCGTGTCCTTTTCCAGCATGCCGAACGTTTCGATGAAGATCTGTTTGCTGACAAAATAGTTGTGCTTCAGGCTCGCGAGCGAGTTGCGGGCCGTGACCTGGTCGCCCGCCTGCCCATAGTTGTATTTCCCTTCGAGCAACAGCCGCTGACGATAGGCTTGGATCGTCACGCGAGCGGCGCTGTTGAAGGCCTTGGTGCTGCTGTTCCCGGAAGTGCTGTTTCCGCCGACCGTGATGGTGCCCGTCACGCGGAGCGGGTCCAGATTGATCGCGGTAATGTCGGTCAGCGGGACGGGGCTTTCCGGTCCGAGCTCCCTGGCCTCCTGAAGCTCTTGCGACCCGTAGAGGAAGTCGCGCAGCACGTCGTGCGAGGCCCCCGGTACCAGGATTCTGAGCGGGCTTGTCGATGTCAGACGTTCGACTTTGCCCCAATCCAGTTTGATCTCGCCGCCATAGTCCGTCTGGAGGGTCAATACCCGCTCCTCCATTTTGACGATCGTGCCCGTCAGTCGGTCCCCGTTCTGCAAATGCACTTCGTCGGCCCATGCAAGGCCGGTCCAGAGGCTGAAGAACAACAGTGTGCCCTGCTGAAGCAGGCGGCGATAGATGTCGTGACGGGACATGGATATGAATGGGGTCCGGCGGACTCGCGACTCACGGCGAGAGGCGGAGGGACCGCGGTCTGTTCAAGCCGCACCCTACTGGAGGGCCTCAGGGAGTTGCAAGCGGATGGGGTGAAAAACTGTCGCCTGCCTATTTTGCGATGGTGATGCCGGGGACGCCGCTACGAGGAACTTCGGTCACGGTCATCTGAAATAGTTGCGTCAGCAGCTTGAAGGCTTCACGATTCCACCGGCCCAACGGGCCTTCTCCGTTCACGGCATAGTAGCGCCCATGCGAGCGAACAAAGAGGGCCGAGGCCTCGGGCGCCCGGTCTGAGATCAGCAACTCCATCGTGTGGACGGGATTTTCCGCCACGGACGGTGTCCGAAGATCCTTGTCGACGTCATATTCGCGCTCGTCATCGACGGAGCGACTCAAGAAATTCAGCATAGCGTTGAAACTGCGCAGTCTGAAATCCCCGCGCATCGGCCATTCTCCGCCGATATGGCCGGGCCGAATATCGAAGGACACATCGTTCGCGGGCCGTTGGTCGGCGGTTTCGTGCAATCGAATCCGTTCATCGGGCGGAAGGGTCGCGGGATCGTAGTTGGTGATGAGAATCCGACCCGACACCGGCTTGCGGAGCATGTAGGCCCGCTGCTCGGGGAGATAGGCGATCAGGTATTGCTGTTCCAGCGCAGCGAAGCCTTCCGCCGTGACGGATTCAGCGGGAATGGTCCAGGTGCGCTCGAACGTCATCGCTTCCGCATAGAGCCGGTTGGCGTCTTGAATGGCCGAGAGATGCAAGACGACTTTGCGGAACATCTCGTAGTCGTCTTTGTCGGACGGCCTGTTGCGGTAGGCGATTTCCTCGCCCTGGTGTTTCAACCGGAGCTCGTTCGCCATGAGTCGTAAGAGGAGATCGATGTCGACGCCTTGCCGGAGCAGCAGGGTGAGTTTGCTCTCCTGGAACGGTGCCAAAAGCCGCTTGGTGAATTCTTCTCCTTCGATCGGCGCGATGCTGATGGTGGGGTTCTCCGCGATGGACCCGCCGAACAACGGCATCAGAGTGCGGCCATGTTCGCCGGTGAGGGTCGGGGTCGCTCCGGCAGTGACGCGGAAGTCGAATGTGGCGGCCACGTTGGCCACACCGGTAAAGTGAATCGGCTCGTGATGGTGCGCCCTGGCGATATTGATCAGCAACTGTTTCGAGATCGCATCGGTAATGGCCTCGTCATAGGCGAGGACCGCCCGGTTCAAGGTGGGAGGCGACAGGCAACCGGCCGAACTCAGAGCGGCGAGGATGCCGAACAGGCTTGCCAGTCGTCTCATCATCGTGTGGTTCGACATTGGTTACTCGCTGCTGGATCCGTCCGGGCGTTCTAGCACACTCGATTGGGGAAGCCTAGTGGAAAGGCCTGCCTGTCAGTGCCCCAATGATGGAAGGAACGAGAGCACGATCGAGAGGGCGATCAAGACAATAATGATCCATTCCAGATACTCCATCCGCTGAGTCGTCGAACGATCGGCCATCTTGCCGTAGATGCTGTCCAGAGTTTGCAGTTTCCGCAGAATGCTGGCGTCCCACGCGTCGAGATGGAACCGTTGCGAGGCCAGACGGTAGACACGGGCCAGGTATTGATCGCCGAGGAGTTTGAGGGTGTTCGCGACCCGTTCGAAGAGCACCGCACTCTCGACCTGCAACTGCCCGATGTGGGTCACGGCTCGTTCGTGGGAACCAGGCAACCACAGTTTGCGACCGGGCCTTCGCGTAAGCGCCTCGTATCCCTCGTCCAGGGCTCTGTCGAGTTGTTGATCCAGCGTGCGCATCTCCAGCAGTTCCACGTTGACGAACTCCAGCACTGCCCGCACGTCTTCCATGCCCTGCCCGAATATGAGGGCCGCATTCCAGTCGATGAGGGCGAGGTCGCCGCGACTGAATGCGATGCGGCAGGACGTCGCCTCATGGATCTCCTGGTCGGACAGCGGTGTGGCCTCGCTGCGGAGCACACGCGCGAATAGATGGTCGTAGAGGGTGCCGAGCGTGTGAATGTCGGGCGGCGTACAGCGTTCGATCGCAAACAGCAGATAGTCCTCGACGTCGTCGGACATCGTGGGCCGCTCGACAGCGGGCTGAATATCCCGCACCAGCTGTTCCAATCGCCGGCGAGATTCCGTCCGCAAGGTGTCGTTTTCGTAGAGCGCTTCGCTTAATCCCAACAGGCTCTCGAAAGGCCCCTCGATGGGAATGCGGTAGATGACGGTGACGGCGCCGAAGTCATAGAGCATGACCTCGACCGCGGCTTGCGAGCGGTAGGTGCCGAATTCCAAGACCTGTCCGTCTTGCGTGAGGCGAAGCGGCGCCGGGCGATAGTCGAAGTATTGCGGTGCCCGGGCCTTATGCCGGATGCGGCCGCGCTCTTTGATGGCCGTGATATGCCGTTCCGCTTCGTCGAGGTGAATGGCCAAACCGATGTCGTAGGCGAACAGGGCGTAACAGGTGCCTTGTTCGATACGCAGTGAGGTGGCGACAGGATTCGGCATCGGCGGTTCTCTTTGGAAACGTTACCTATGATGAGGTGAGTGGAAGCAAGACTGCAAGCCTGTACGTGGTTGACGCTTATCCAGGCACAGCAGGCCGGGCTCGGTCGAGTCGAGAGGATCACTGTAGAGGAGTGCGGTTACGGGAACATTAAGTGTCGCTCAAGATTGCCGGTGTCGCTGGCAGGGCGCGGCGACGAACGGGTATCTTGGCGTAGAGGGAAGGCGTGTCATGGTCAAAGCGATTGTGTTCGATTTCGACGGCGTGCTGTTCGACACGGAACCGCTGCATTTCGACATGTTCCGGCAGGTGTTGCGCATGGAAGGGATCTCGCTGGCGCCGGAGGTCTATTACGCACGCTACGTCGGACTCACCGATCCCGCCTGTTTCCGCGCCGTCCTCGCCGATCACGGCAGGTCTCCGGCCTCCTCCGAGACGGTCGCGCGGCTGGTACAGTGCAAGACGGAGCTCATGCAGGCATCGTTGCGAGCCCGGCTCCCTGTTGTGCCCGGTGTCAGGGATTGTGTCGAGACTATAGCGTCGCGATACCGCACGGCCGTGGCTTCGGGGGCGTTACGGGAGGAAATCGCCTTGTGTTTGGAGTTGGCCGGCATGGCATCCATGTTTGAGCATGTGTCGGCCGCACAGGATGTGCACCAAGGGAAGCCTGCCCCCGCGCTCTACCTCCATGCCCTTGCGGCACTGAATCGCCGGTCGGCGCTGCGGGCCGACGAGTGTGTGGCCATCGAAGACACACCGCACGGCATTGAGGCCGCTCATCAGGCCGGGATGCGGTGCATCGCGGTGGCCACCACCCTGCCTGAGTCTCGTCTCTCGGCAGCCGATGTCGTCGTCCCCTCGTTGCAGACCACGACGGTCGAGAGCTTGCTGCACCGGTTGGCGTGAAGACGTCCTCTCTCCCTCTGCTCCCCGCTCCCTCTTGTTACACAACATTTCTGTGTCGATGAGCTATTCGTAACAGGTCGGCGGTACGCTCGAGCCCTATCGGCATGAACGATCCGCGGACGATCACCGGGAGGTGTTGATGAGTCGAACGACTGCGATTCCCTCCGATGCTGCTCTCCACGCAGCCGAACCCCGCCATGAGCTTCAGCGACAGGCCATTCAGTTCCTTGCCGACCTTCCGGCGTTGCCCTTTTCTCACGACGACATCACTGCCGGTTCAGAGAGCGAGCTGCAAGCGGCGGTCTGCGGCCGTTCCGAGGACGTGGATCTGCCGCGCACGATTCATGCTTCGAACTATGTGAAGAATATCCGGGAGCGGACTGCGGCGGGAGACAGTCCTCGCATCCTCATTCGTCAGTTACAGGAGGTGCTGACGTCTTCCGAGGCGACCGTGTGGGAAAACTCATGGGTCCGTTTCCCGCGGCGCTGCCTCAACCGGCCGGCCACTCAGCTCCTGGAGCGAGACCTGGCGGCCGATAAACGCGCCCCGCAAGGGCCTCGTCGCGCCGATGTCGACCGGTATCTGCTGGTGGAGCAGGGGGAGGAGTGGGTCCGGCTTCCTATCAGCTATCTCTTGACGTTGACCTTGGCCGAGGTGCTTGGCGAATTCGAAGAGCATGTGCCGACGCTGGCGAGCGAGAGCCGGCGCCTGCTGGATCATTTCCTGAACGATAACAGTTCGCCGGAAACCTTTTCGTTCTATGTGTCCCGCATGGAACCCTCCGGGGGAATGGGAACAGGGATTGCGCGAGAAACGGCGATTCGCTTTCTGCTGACCCACTTGCTGGTGCTGTATGCGAACAGGCGATTCGGATTGGAGGAGCGCGGGCAATCTGTGGTGGTGTATGCGTCGCCGCACCCTCCCGTGCGGCAGCGGCGCCTCAATCATCTCGTCTCCGATGCCTTCTATCGCGAACTGTTCATGAACCCCTGCCTCTCCGGATGGGAACGAGGGGAGGAGAAGTCCCGCTATATGGGACTCTGTCATGAAGTGTTATCACGCAGCCAACTGAATGCCGTGCTCCGATTAAAGGATGCCGGCATCATCACGCGCAATCTGGTGGTGTTGCCGTCCACGTCGAATATCAGCCTGGCCAACAACGGTACGCACCTCAGCCTCGGCAGCCGACGGTTGAGCGAGGTGTTGCGGGCCGGGACGAAACGCTATACCCCCGCGCACGAGAAGGTGGTCGGGGATCTCGTCATTAAGATTGTGGAGCATTTTCTGCCGCTGTTTGTCGGGACCTATAGCGCGGCGCCTTACCGCATGAATTTTCAAGATTTCCATCCCGAGCTGGCGCTGGGATTTCTGCCCCACGAACTGGACTTTACCCATTTGCGCATGTTGTGGCGGCGCTGGAAGAAGAAAGCGAAACTGTCGGTCTTCGGTCGGGCCATCACGCCGGTCGGTCCCATGTGGTTGGATCGTGCCCTCAGTGCGCTCTTCCACCTTCGCGGAGACTACGTGCCGGATTTCCGGCTCATCGACTATTTGGTGTCGCTGTTGTCGACCGATCAAAGTCCGGCGCTCGACGGCCTGCTGGGGAATGACTTCCGGCTCAGACGCGATCTCGGGCAACTCGGCGTGTTCGACGAACGGATGTCGCTCTATCTCTGCTACAAGCTGCGTGCACAGTCGGTGATGGGATTCTCGGGTTTCGAAGGTCGGCACTACAGTCTGTTTTCGAATCATTTGGAAGATTTTGCCGATGCGGCCAGTCTGCAGGCATTGGTGACGGCGTTGGCCTTTCGGTACGTTGCCACGGGGCAGGTGACCCACGAGGATATCCCCGACGATCCCTTTACCGAAAGCGAACGCCGGCAGTGCATGTTCGCCTCGGCCATCGGGGTCGCGACCGTGAATGTGCGCGAGGCCGGTCCGAACCGGTTTCTGGCGCGTATTGTCGGTCGTACGCAGAAGACGAGGAGCAGCCGGCGCTATGCGGGACATTTGCGAGTCCGGATCGAGGACTATCGGTTGGCGCTCCTGTCGACGATTGAAGACGATGCGCCGGAACTGATCGAGGCCTTTCAACTCCGGGACCATCTGGTGCGACTGCGTGAACGACTCCTTGAACCGGATCGGTGTGGTACGGCCGGAAAGTTGACGAGGGGGATTGTGGAGGTGGCGGGAGTCGATCGTCCGATGCGGCTCTCCGGTGAGGAGTTTGCCCAGGCGGCGGAAAGTTATTACCGTGGTCCGTTGCGTGCACAGTATGTGCGGGAAGCCCTGACCTGCGTCGAGGAAGATCTGCGTGCGATCGACCAGGCTGAAGCCGAAACAGATCGACGGTGCCG
>Ga0268299_1004387_pt1 | contig 11058 bp, 10 predicted proteins | sample NOBtaG_FD_193484 | JGI IMG/M metagenome (GOLD analysis project Ga0268299, IMG submission 193484) | Activated sludge microbial communities from bioreactor in Nijmegen, Gelderland, Netherland - NOB reactor | ecosystem: Engineered > Bioreactor > Aerobic > Activated sludge | place: Netherlands... | reverse complement strand
CGCCGTGGGTGACGATCCCGTGGATGCGGTCGGTCTGACGGATGTGCTGGCGGAGACACCCGATCGCGGTCTGCGCCACCGTGAGCGCATCGGCGGCGTTGATGCCGCGCTCCGGGAACGCCGACGCATGCGCTTCCTTGCCCGTGTACTTCACCTCGAACTGCGTGCACGCGAGGAACGGCTGCTCGACGACGTCCATCGGCGCCGGGTGCACCATCATCGCGGCGTGCACGCCGGCGAAGACGCCGCGGTCGAGCATGAGGATCTTGCCGCCGCCGCCTTCCTCGGCCGGCGTCCCGATCACGCTCACCGTGAGGCCGACGTCGTCCGCGACCCGCGCCGCGGCCGCGGCGGCGCCGACCGCCATCGCCGCGATCATGTTGTGCCCACACGCGTGCCCGATGCCGGGCAGCGCGTCGTACTCCGCGCAGAACGCGACGTGGAGCGGACCGCTGCCGGCGCGCGCCACGAAGGCCGTCGGCAGGTCGCCGACGCCGCGCGTGACCGCGAACCCGCGCGCGCTCAGATCGTCACAGAGCCACGCCGCGGCGCGCTCCTCCTCGAAGCCGATCTCGGGGTGCGCGTGGATGCGATGGCTGAGCGCGATCAGATCGTCGCGTGCGTCGTCGAGGCGCTCTCGCGCGCCGGCTCTGGCGTCCATGGTCATTGTCCTTTCGGAAGAATGGCGACGATGCGGAGCGGCCCGCCGCTGCCGCCGCGGATCTTCATCGGCAAGGCCGCGACCGTGAACCCCGTGGCCGGGAGCGCGTCGAGGTTGGCCACGTTCTCGAACGCGGGCACGCCGCGGCGGAAGAGCGCGACGTGGGTCTCGAAGGTCGACGACGGGCCGTGGTCGATGCTGGCGGTATCGAGGCCGACCGCGCCGATCTTGCGCTCGTCGGCGAGCCACTCGGCCGCCGCGGCGCCGAGCCCCGGGAAATGCAGCTTCGGAACGGCCGCCGGCCCGCGCTCGTCGGTGCCGAGGTACGCGACGCGTTCCGGCCACTTCGCGCCGAAGCCGGTACGGATCAGGACGATGGCACCCGCCGGGATGGTGCCGTTGACGGTCTCCCAGGCGCGGAAGTCTTCGACGCCGACGCGGTAGTCGCGATCGCCCGCGACCTTCTTCGTGACGTCGACCAGCACCGCCGGCCCGATCAACCGCTCGAGCGGGATCGCGTCGACGGCGGCGCCGTCCTTCCAGAAGTGCAGCGGCGCGTCGATGTGCGTGCCGCCGTGCTCCGGCGTACAGATCGCGTTGCTCGCGTAGAAGTAGCCGCGCTCGGTCACCTCGGCGTGCTTGGTCGTGAGCGCGAAGCCTGGCTCGGTCGGCCAGTAGATGGTGCGCTCGTCGAACGGGTGGGTGAGGTCCACGATGGACCCGGCGAGCGGCCCGTCCGCCGCGGCGACCCCGACGGTCGCGAAGATAGCCACCACGCTCGCGATGATCGATCGGCCGCGCATCCGTCCCGCGTTCTACGTCATCGGACGAGCGTCACGGAAGCGCGCGACGACGGGCAAAAAAAACGCCCCGGGAGCCGAAGCTCCCGGGGCGCGTCCAGCAACGCAAGGTGAATGCCTTACGCAGCCTTGGTGACGTTGGAAGCCTGGAGGCCCTTCGGACCCTTGGTGATCTCGAATTCGACCTTCTGGCCTTCCTCGAGGGTTCTGAACCCCTCACCCGAAATCGCCGAGTAGTGCACGAACACGTCCTCGCCGTTCTCCTGGCGGATGAAGCCGAAACCCTTCTCGGGGTTGAACCACTTCACGTGACCGACTGCCATAATGTTTCCCTCCTTTCGTCCGTTGACTCGTCTATTGAGGGAGGGTGCTCATGCCATACGACAAAGCCGCGGCAAGTTTCGCCACGGCTGTTCCGACGGACGTACTACCTTCACCTCACGACTGCGCGCCTAGTACCAACTCGATTTTTCGTTTGCAAGCACTACTTGCAGTGCCATCCGCCCCGCTACGAATGCCGACGATGCGGGGTCGACGGACGCCCGACGAGCGTCAACGGACGCTCGTGCTCCGGGCTCGCGCGACGCGGCGTGAGACGAAAAATCGGTCGCACGACGGGTGACTTCTCCTGCGCGACGAGCTCCGCACGCGCCGTTTCGACGTCGGAGTCGGTGAGCGGCGCATCCGCGCCGACGCTCTCGATCAGGCGTGCGAGACGCGGGACCTGGACGATCTTCACACCCCGGATCTCCTGACCGACGGCGACGAGCGCACGCGTGAAGCAGAGTACGGCATGCACCCGCACCGGACGTCCGAGCACGCGCTGAAGGCGATCGCCGACGCGGAGGGCTTCGACGCGAGAGTCTTCGACGAGGTTCCGCCACGGGAGTCGCGCGTTCACGAAGAGCCGCTGATCCGAGGCCGTGACGCGACCGGCGTCGTCACTCGTGAGCACCAGGAAGACGCCGTTCGGTCCGATCGCGACGTGCCGGTCGCGCTCGCCGAACGACGACGGCCGGGTGACCACGCGATAGGACGGCCCGAGACACGCGAGGGCGCGTTTCACGTTGGCTCCGAGCTCGTGCGTGCGCCATTCGTGATGGATGCTGGTCGCCGTGCGCACCGCCTCGACGACGGCGACGGCGAAGACGGGCATGAGGAGCAGCGTGCCGTACGGCACCAGTGCCGCCTGGCCGAACGCGCCGGCGAGCGCCACCCCGGTTGCGACGGCGAGGTAGATCGCCGCGAGGCACTGGCCTTCGCGACGACCGAGCGAAGTCTTGGGCGGCGGAGCTCCGGTCATCTCCCAGGCCCGGCAGCAACTGTCATGCCAGGGAGTCCGGCATGGGAGACCCGCGAAAGCCCACGCGGAATCGAGCGACGCGCGCGCGGCCCCGTCAATGAAGCCGACGACGAGCGCTACAAAACTGCCACGCCGTACGCGGACGTCCCGATCAACGGCGCTCGACCGATGCTTCCGCGAGGAGGTCGAGGACGTGACGCACGGGGATGGTCGAGCCCGCGGCGCGGAGCCCGGCTTCGAGCTGCAACGCGCAGCCGGCATTCGCCGTCGCGATCAGGTCGGCGCCGCTCGCACGGATCGCCGCGACCTTCCGGGCGACGAGCGTCCGAGCCATCTCGGGCTGCATGACGTTGTAGTGCCCGGCACTGCCGCAGCAGAGGTCCTCGTCGTCCATCGGCACGAGGACGATGCCGGGAATGGCCGCGAGGAGGTCGCGCGGCGCGCGCCGCACGCCCTGCGCGTGCGCCAGGTGACAGGGATCGTGGTAGGCCACGCGGCGGGGCGGACCCGGCGTCATCGGGGCGCGGAGACCGAGCTCGGCGAGGAGCTCGGTCGCATCACGCACGCGGCGCGCGACGGCATGCGCCGCCTCGGCACGGAGCGGGTCGTCCGCGAAGAGCGCGTCCCACTCCTTCATGAACGCGCCGCAGCCGGCGGCGTTCACGACGATCGCGGGCGGCGCGCCCGTGGGCGGCGTCGCGGCGACGAAGGCGTCGAGCGTACGGCGCGCGTCGGCGAGCGCATGCTCGCGATCGCCGGCGTGAAGCGCCAGGGCGCCGCAACATCCTTGCCCCGGCGGAACGACGACGCGACATCCGTTCGCCGCGAGCGTGCCGACGGTGCTCCGCACGGTGTCGCCGAAGAGCTCCGGCATGACGCACCCGGCGAGCACATGCACCGTCGCGCGCTCCTCGCCGACGGGGAGCGTTTCGCGCGGCGGCGACGCCGGGGCGGCGAGGGGCACCGGCAGCAAGCGCACGGCGGACGCGAGCGCGCTCGGCATGCCGGGCGCGAGCCGGCGGACGATCCCGAGGACGCCGACGGCCTCGAGCGCACGCAGCGGGACCAGCAGCACGCGCAGCACGCCGGGCGATCGGAGAAGCGCGAGCGTGAGGCGGCGCCGCCAGCGCTCGGCGAACGGGCGTTGGAATCGGCTTTCGATCCACGGTCGCGCCGCCTCGATGAGCTCGCCGTAGGCGACGCCCGACGGACACGCGGTCTCGCAGCCACGACATCCGAGGCAGAGGTCGACGTGCCGCACCGCCTCGGCATCGACCGCGAGGCGTCCCTCTTGGAGCGCGTGCAGCAGATGGATGCGACCACGCGGCGAGTCGGCTTCGGTGCCGAGCGCGACGTACGTCGGGCACGCGCTCTGGCAGAGACCGCAGTGGACGCAGTCGAGAAACTTGGCCGGCGCGACGAAGCCGCCGGCGGGAACGGGCTCCGTTCGATGCGCCGTCATCAGAGGCCTCCGACGAACCGTCCGCCGGCGAAGACCCCCGTCGGGTCGAGCGCGCGCTTCATGCGCTGCATCAGGGGGAACGCGGTCGGGATCGGATGCCACACTGCGATGGAGGGCGCGAGCACGAGCGGCCAGCGCTCCACCACGAGGTGCGCCTCGTGCCGGCCGGCGACGCCGGCACACGCGGCGAGCGCCTCCGCCGGATGCTCGGCCTGGAGCGCCGCGTACAGCGTGCCGCGGAGCGCGTCGACCCGCCATCCGGCGATGTCGGTAACCGCACGGGCGAGCGCCGACGCCAGCGCGGGAAGCCGGGACGGCAGCACCGCGAACCGGACGACGACGTCCCCGCCGGCGCGGGCCGGGAAGTCGCGCGTGCGCGCGAGCAACGCGGCGATGCGCGGGTGCGTCTCCGCATCGTCGTGCTCGAGCTCCGCGCCCGCGCCGCCCGCGATCGCAACGAGACGCGCGGCCGCTGCCGCGACGTCGGCCGCGACGCCGCCGAGCCGCACGAGCACGCGCGCCCCGTCCGCGTCCGCGCCGGCGACGACGGCGAGCGCTCCGGTCTCGGCGGCCGCCACCGCCGCGGCGACACCGAGCGCCGCGGCCACGTCGTGGGCACGGAACACGAGCGCGCGTCGCGTCTCCGGCCGCGGTCGCACCTTGAACGTGACCTCGGTCACGACCGCCAGCGTTCCAAGCGACCCGATGACGAGCTTCATCAGGTCGTAGCCGGCGACGTTCTTCACCACACGTCCGCCCGCCCGAGCGAGCACGCCCGCGGCCGTCGCGACCTCGACGCCGATCACGAAATCGCGCGCGCGCCCTTGCGACGCCGCGAGCGGTCCCGCCAGATCCGCGGCGAGAAGGCCACCGACCGTCGTGGCCTCCGGGAGCGGCGGCTCGATCGGCAGCCACTGGCCTTCGCACGCGAGGAGCGCGTCGATCTCCGCGACGGTCGTCCCGGCTTCGACCGTCACCGTCATGTCGGCCGGCGTGTAGTCGCGCACCCGCGCGAGCCGTTCGGTCACGAGCGCGAGGTCGTACCGCGCCGGCGGGTGCCCGAGGCCGCGATGCGCACCGCGGCCGAGCGGTACGAGCGCCGCCCCGCAGGCACCGGCCGCCGCGACCGTCGCGGCGAGCTCGGCCGCGTCGGCCGGGCGCGCGACGAGCGCCGGCAGGATGCCCGCGAGCGTCCACGCGTCGCAGCGCGCCGGATCGGCGTCGGCGCCGGACCCGAGCTCTTTGGCGAGCGCGGCGGCCGGCGACGTCGGACGTGCCATCGTCACAGCGCCGCCCGCCGGCCCGGCGCGCGCTGCTCGACGCAGATGCCCGGCGTCGGGAATACCTTCCCGGGATTCGCACGCCCGTCGGGATCGAAGACGTCGCGCACGCGTCGCATCAGCGCGAGATCGTCGGGGCCGAACGACAGCCCGAGCTCGCGCAGCTTCTCGACGCCGATGCCGTGCTCGCCGGTCACGCTGCCGCCGAGCTCGAGACAGGCTTCGAGGATCTCGCGCCCCGCGGCGAGCGCGCGCGCCGTTTCCGCCGGGTCGCGCTGATCGTAGAGAATGATGGGATGGATGTTGCCGTCGCCGGCGTGGAAGACGTTGCCGATCCGGAGCCCGTGCCGCGCGCTCGCGGCCTCGATGCGCGTCAGGATCTCGGGAAGGCGCGTCCGCGGCACGACCCCGTCCTGCGTGCAGTAGCTCGGCGCGAGACGCCCGACGGCGCCGAACGCGCGCTTCCGAGCCTTCCAGAGCGCGGCGCGCTCGGCCTCGTCGGCGGCGCGCGTGACGCGGCTCGCGCGGTGCGCGTGGCAGAGGGCCTCGATGCGCGTCGCGGTCGCGTCGAGGCCCGCGACGGCACCGTCGATCTCGATGATCAACACCGCGCCGGCGTCGGTCGGGAATCCGAAGCGGAATGCCGCCTCGACGGCCGCGACGATCGTCCGGTCCATCATCTCGAGGGCCGCGGGCACGATGCCGGCCGCGATGATCGCGGACACGGTCGCCGTCGCGTCGGCGACCGTCGCGAAGACCGCGAGCATCGTCGTCACGCCCTCGGGGAGCGGCAGCAAGCGGAGCGTCGCCGCCGTGACGATGCCCATCGTACCCTCGGCGCCGCAGACGACGCCCGTGAGGTCGTACCCGAGCCCGTCGTCGACGGCGTCGCCGAGGGTCACGACTTCGCCGTCGGGCAGGACGAGCTCGACGCCGAGCAGGTGGTTGGTCGTGACGCCGTACTTGAGCGTGTGCGGACCACCGGAGTTCTCGGCGACGTTGCCCCCGATCGTGCACGCGTTCTGGCTCGAGGGATCGGGCACGTACTGCAATCCCGCCGCGCGCACCGCGCGCGAAACGTCCGCGTTCACGACGCCCGCCTCGGCGACGATCCGGCGGTTGGCCACGTCGATCGCGCGGATCGTCCGCATCCGGCTCGTGCAGACGACGAGGGGAGCGGGCGCGGCGAGACATCCCCCGGAAAGTCCGGTGCCGGCGCCGCGCGGCACGAACGGTACGCCGGCCCGATGGGCCGCGCGCAGCACGGTGGACACCTCGGCGGTCGTCCGCGGCAACACGACCAGCTGGGGCACGGCCCGTTCGGCCGTGTAGCCGTCGCACTCGTAGACCGTGAGGGCGGCGATCTCGTTCACGATGCCGTCGGATCCGACGATCACGGCGAGGTCCTGCGTCAGCGCGTCCGGCAGCGCGATCGTCGTTGACACCGCGCGACGATACCACAATAAGCTCGGGGCGTACGCGCCTCGCGCGTACAGCTTCGAAGCCCCGCGAGCCCAGCATGTCCCTCATCCCGAAGTCGAACGTGTTTCCGCCGCCCGAGCGTCTGCTGCTCGGACCAGGACCGAGCCAGGTCCATCCTCGCGTGCTCGCGGCGCTCGGCCAGCCCCTCCTCGGGCACCTCGACCCCGCCTTCATCGCATTGATGGAGGAGACCAAGCGCATGCTGCGCGCGGTCTTCGGCACGCAGAACGAGCTCACGATCCCGATCTCGGGTACCGGCAGCGCCGGGCTCGAAACGACGATCGTCAATCTCGTCGAGCCGGGGGACGAGGTCGTGATCGGCGTCAACGGCGTGTTCGGGACGCGGCTCACCGACGTCGCGGCGCGCGCCGGGGCGACGGTCATCAAGGCGGAAGCGCCGTGGGGCGAGATCGTGCCCGCCGAGACCATTGCGGCGGCGCTCGCGCAGGCGAAGAAGCCGCGCCTCCTCGTGATCGTCCACGCCGAAACCTCGACCGGCGTCTGGCAGCCGCTCGCCGACGCGAGCCGGCTCGCGCGCGAGCACGGCGCGCTCCTCGTGGTGGATTGCGTAACGTCGCTCGCCGGTTGCCCGGTCGACATCGACGCGAACGGCATCGACGCCGCGTACTCGGGGACGCAGAAGTGCCTGAGTTGCCCGCCCGGCCTCTCACCGGTCACCTTCGGTCCGCGCGCCGTCGAGCGGCTCCACGCCCGCACCCACAAAGTGCAGAGTTGGTACCTCGACGTGACGATGCTCGAGAAGTACTGGGGCGAGGAGCGCGTCTACCACCACACCGCGCCGATCAGCATGAACTACGCGCTGTACGAGGCGCTCCGTCTCGTCCTCGAGGAAGGTCTCGAGGCGCGCTTCGCGCGCCACGAGCTGAACCACCTGGCGCTGGTCGCCGGGCTCGAGGCGCTCGGGCTCACGATGGCCGTCGCGCCGGGGCAGCGTCTCTGGATGCTGAACAGCGTGCGCATTCCGGCGGGCGTCGACGACGCGGCCGTGCGGAAGGCGTTGCTCGACGAGGATCGGATCGAGATCGGCGGCGGGCTCGGACCGCTCAAGGGGCAGACGTGGAGGATCGGGTTGATGGGCGAGTCCAGCACGGCGGCCAACGTGACCCGGCTCCTCGCCGCGTTCGGCAGGATCCTGCCGCGCCACGGGTTCTCGTGCGATGGGGCGGCCGCGACAGCCGCGGCCGAGCGGATCTACGCGACGAAGCCGTCGTAAGCGGCGCGCGCGAAGCGATCAGTAGGTCTGAACGCGGCGAGTCTCGTACTGCTGGCTCTGGCTCTTGGCCACCGTCTTCATCTTCTGACCCATCTCGATCAGCCAGTCGCCGCCGAGATCGCCGTAGTACGTGATGAAGCCCATGCACGCGACGATCCCCACCACGAACCCGAGCATGAAGCTGCGAACGCCGGGACTCATCTTCCCCTCCTCACCTTCAGGACGCGTCGTCCTGACCGCAGGACGCTTCGCCCTGCCCTCGACCCCGAACCCCGCGCGCCGGTGGAGCCAGACGGAGGCGCGCAACCGCCGACTAGTTGACCTGGATATTTTTCGACTGTCAACGCGCGCCAAGCGCGCGCTCGGGCTCGCGCTCGTTGCGGCGGTGCTGATCACGGCGGGCTGCGCGCCGCTCGCGCGCCAACCCGGCGGCCCGGCGCTTCGCAAGGTCGTCGCGTTGCCGAGCATCGCCGACGACGGCCCGCGGCCGGCGCTGATCGCAGCCGTCGACGAGAGTCTCCGATACTTCGAACGTCTGCCCGCCGACCGCCCCGTGCATTTCGGGACGACGACCCGGACCGCCGGCGCGATGCGCGCCGCGCTCGCCGCATTCGCCGGCTACCTCGCGACGAACCCCTCGTCCGAGACCCTCGCCGCCGAGATCGCGCGGCGCTTCGAGATCCATCGTGCGACGCCGCCCAATGGCGTGCTCTTCACGGGTTACTACCTGCCGTCGTTGCCGGCGCGCGCGGTGCGCGACTCCGAGTTTCGGACCCCAGTTCTTGGGCGACCGCCCGATCTCGTGACGGCCGCGCTCGGCGACCTCGGCGCGCCTTGCGCCTGTCGCGAGCAGGTCGTCGGCCGCGTCGTGCGTGGCGCCCTCTCCCCATACCCGACCCGCGCGGAGATCGAGACCGGCGTGCCCCCCGGAGGACCGGCGCTGGCGTGGGTCGCGGATCCGGTCGGACTCTTCTTCCTCCAGATCCAGGGCTCCGGCGTGCTGACGTTTCCCGACGGCACCGAGCGCACGATCGGATTCGCCGCGTCGAACGGGCGTCCGTACGTCAGCATCGGCAAGCTCCTCGTCGACCGCGGCGAGCTGCCGCTCGAGCGTGCGTCGATGGCCGGCATCCGCGACTGGATCGCCGCGCATCCGACCGAAGGCGCGCGCCTGCTCCAGGAGAACCCGCGCTACGTCTTCTTCCGCCAGCTCGACGGCGCACCGGTCGGCAGCCTCGGGGTCCCGGTCACTCCGGGCCGCACGATCGCGACGGACCCCGCCGTCTTCCCACCCGGCGCGCTCGCCTTCGTGCACGTCCCGGCGACGGGCGCGAGCCGGCCGCTCTCGCGACTCGTCCTGAACCAGGACACCGGGGCGGCCATCCGGGGACCGGGTCGCGTCGACGTCTACTTCGGCGCGGGGTCGGAGGCGGAGGCAACGGCGGGCAGCTTGCGCTCGCCCGGCGAGCTCTACTTCTTGGCGCCACGCTGACGCCCGGCTTCCGGTGTCGCGCCGAAGCACGTCGTCGCTGGCGCACGTCCTCTCGGGGAAACGCGTGGTTGATGCGCGCCGACGAAGTTGCAACAATTCGCGCGCTTCCGGGCGTCATCATGCGTGATGTCTACCTTCTGAGCGCCGCGCGTACCCCGATCGGAGGATTCGGCGGCGCGCTCGCCGGGCTCACCGCACCGGAGCTCGGCGCCCGTGCGCTTCGTGCGGCCGTCGAGCGGGCCAAGGTCCCGAGCGATGCCATCGAGCAGGTCATCCTAGGGAACGTGCTCGGCGCGGGCCTCGGACAAGCCCCGGCCCGCCAGGCCGGACTCGGAGCCGGGATCCCGCGTACCCACGGCGCGCTCACGGTGAACAAGGTATGCGGCTCGGGGCTCATGGCCGTGGCGCTCGCCGCGCAAGCAATCCGGCTCGACGAAGCGGAGCTCGTGGCGGCCGGCGGCATGGAGAGCATGTCCCGCGCCCCGTACCTGTTGCCGCGCGCGCGCGACGGCCATCGGATGGGGAACGGGCCGCTGCTCGACGCGATGATCCTCGACGGCCTCTGGGATCCGTACAACGACTTCCACATGGGCGGCGCCGCGGAGCGCTGCGCGCGCGATCGGGCGATCGATCGCGTCGCGCAGGACGCGTATGCCATCGAGAGCTATCGGCGCGCGCAAGCGGCGGTCGCGGCCGGCGTCTTCGCGGACGAGATCGTCCCGATCGAGATCGCCGGGCGAAAAGGTCCGACGCTCGTCGACGCCGACGACGAGCCGGGTCGTGTCGTCTTCGCGCGCGTCCCCGAGCTCCGTCCGAGCTTCGATCCGCAGGGAACGATCACGGCGGCGAACGCGTCGACGCTCGCCGACGGGGCCGCAGCCCTCGTCGTCGGCAGCGAGGCCGCGGCGACGCGACACGGCGCCACGCCGCTCGCCCGGATCGTCGCGACGGCCGTCGCCGGCCGCGCGCCCGAGGAGTTCCCGATCGCGCCCGTCGACGCGATCACGAAGGTCGCCGCCCGCGCCGGCCTCGCGCTCGGCGACATCGGCCTGTTCGAGATCAACGAAGCGTTCGCCGTCGTGGCGCTCGCCGCGATCCGCGCGCTCGACCTCGACCCGGCCACCGTCAACGTCCGCGGCGGCGCGATCGCGCTCGGCCACCCGATCGGCGCGAGCGGCGCCCGGGTCCTCACGACGCTGCTCTCCGCGATGCACGAACGTCGGGTTCGCTACGGGCTCGCGACGCTCTGCCTCGGAGGCGGCGAGGCCATCGCCATGATCGTCGAGCGCGCGGCGCGGTCATGAGCGAGGTCGCGGCCGCGCAGTCCGTCCACCCACGGGAATA
>Ga0268299_1004386_pt1 | contig 11073 bp, 9 predicted proteins | sample NOBtaG_FD_193484 | JGI IMG/M metagenome (GOLD analysis project Ga0268299, IMG submission 193484) | Activated sludge microbial communities from bioreactor in Nijmegen, Gelderland, Netherland - NOB reactor | ecosystem: Engineered > Bioreactor > Aerobic > Activated sludge | place: Netherlands... | reverse complement strand
ACTCGATAGCCTTTATATGCACTAAATCCAACTCCTAAGCCGTAGCTTTTAAATTCTGTTTCATCTGCTCTCATATTTTGACCAGTATAAAAAATAGGTTTTTTTAAACGGGCTAATGATTTTTGTGATACTACTTGTGTGCTGTCTATTTTCCCCGAACCTAAATGAAATTTTAACCATTTTGTCATGTCCTCAATATCCGACCAAATAGCTCCTGCTGGCTCTACTCCTTTTAGTAAAGGCATTCGTAATTGTTTGTAATCATTATTTAAGTAGCCATAGGGCAGTGCATAAGAAGATGTAGTTTGTGATATATCAAACACGGTGTTTGTCATTTTAATAGGCTGAAGCAATCGTTGAGTAATAAACGTTTCATAGTTTAAGTTCGATTGTTTTTCAATAATAGTACCTGCTAATGTATACATCATGTTGTTATAAATAAAAGCATCTCTTACTTCGGCCCATTTGTTTAAATAAATTAATCGATCTAAAATTTCTTGTCTGCTATAATTTGCGCCATACCAGATATAGTCGCCAGATTCAAGCCCTGTACGATGCGTTAAAATATCTTTTACCATTATCTCCTTTTGTAAAAGAGTATCCTTCAATTTTAAATTGGGGTAATAATCAATTACTGGTGCATTAAAATTTAATTTGTTTTCATCAGCAAGAACTGATAATCCGGTTGCAGTAAAAAATTTGGTGCAGGAACCAATTGCAAATAAAGTGTTTTTAGTAGCTTTTGCTTTTGTTTCAATGTTAGCATATCCAGCTACAGTTTCAAATAAAGTAGAATCTCCTTTTACTACAGCTATAGCTATGCTTGGAATTTTCCATTCATCCATTCTTTTTTTTATGGTATCATTAAAGTTTGTCCATGAATCACTTTTCTTTGAATTTTGAGATGATAAGCTGGTGTTAAATAATAATGCGATGAGGATTACTGTTAAATTTAATTTTGTATTTTTCATTTTAAATATTTTTAGTTATTAATGATGCAAATGTTGTTTTAAATAGGGAGTTGGAATTATTTATGTGACCACTTCGTAAAATTTGTGATATACAATTACCTGCTGTGACAAAATGCGTTCGTCACATATTTTTTTAATGCTTTCAAATAATACTCATCTTTACAGTATGAAATTATTAAGTTATAGTAAGAGGTGGAAGCAAGCAATTATTGATTCCATTTATTTTTGGCTTTTTTGGCTTATCTTTTTTGGCTTTTTTATTGGAATTATTGAAGGAACAGTAAGTGTTGCATTAAGGAGTATTACGGGATTAATAATTCCTCATATTGTCCCTGTTTTTTTAATTGGCCTATTGTTCGATGCTTTGTTTATAAAAAGAAAATACCTGCTGTTTTTTATAATTGCTCTCCCATTTGGATATTTTTCAGGTGTTTTAATTAATAATTGGTTTGATTGGATAATAAACGATTCTAATATTGTAGCGAATAATGAAATTATCATTTTTGTATTTGCCTTAATGTACATCGGTTATAGGTATGTTAAAGTAGCAATAGCACAAAAATTAGTATTAAAAGAAGAAGAAAACAAACGAGTGATTGCGGAGTTGCAATATTTAAGATTGCAATTAAATCCACATTTTTTATTTAATTCACTGAATAGTATCTATTCTTTAATATTATCTAAATCAGATAAAGCAGAAGAAGCCGTGCTTACTTTATCGGAGTTAATGAGGTATCATATTGATTTATCCAGAAAGCAGTTTGTAGATTTAACCGAAGAAATTAATTTGCTCGAACGTTATATTTCATTGGAAAAATTAAAATTGGATAATCAGTGCGAAGTAAAATTTAATATTCATGGAAATCCACAAAATATTAAAATTGCTCCTCTTATTTTTATGCCATTTGTTGAGAATGCTTTTAAACATGGAATTACTTCAAATCCAAAATCCAATTTTGTACATGTAGATTTATTAATTGAGGATAATTATTTGGAGCTGAAAGTTGTAAATTCAATTGCCGAAAAAAAGAACACATCACAAGATACAGGTGTTAAAATAGGCGTAAACAATACCATTAAACGATTGGATATTCATTATCAAGAAAATTATACTTTTAATTGCGTGGAGAAAGAGCAAAAATATGAAGTGCTAATCACATTAAATTTAAAAGAGAATGCAGCTTAAATGTCTTATTGTAGAGGATGAAAAATTAGCACAAGATGTTTTGAAAAAATACATTAGTTTAATTCCATCTTTACAGCTAATTCAATGTTGTAATAATGCTTCGGAAGCGATATCGTATTTGCACTCACACAAAGTAGATTTAATTTTTCTCGACATTAACATGCCAGAATTAAATGGAATAGAATTTTTAAAAACCTTGCAACACCTTCCTTATGTAATAATTACAACAGCTTATTCAGAGTATGCATTGGAGGGGTACGAATATTCTGTAAGCGACTATTTGTTAAAGCCAATAAGGTATGAACGCTTTGTTAAAGCTGTAAACAAAGTAATTGATTTAGAAAAAAAACAACTTTCAGATACGATTGATAAAAAATCAGAGGAGGTAGATGAGTTTATTTTTATTAAAGAAGAAAATACAGTTCATAAATTAGAGTTTAGTCAGTTGCTGTATATACAAGCATTTGGAAACTATGTTAAAATTTTTAAAATTGATGAAAAAGTTATTGTTGCACGAATTACACTAACGGAATTAGAATCACAATTACCTGATTTATTATTTTTGAGAACGCACAAATCATATATCGTTGCAATTCGTTTAATAGAAAAAATAAAAAACAACGAAATTTTTATTCAAAACAAAATAATTCCATTGGGCAATACATATAAGCAAGAGGTGCTTCGAAAGATTAAAATTTAAACAGGCTGTAAGATTTTATTATTTTATTTCTTGGCACAATTCAATGAGTACACCATTGGAACTTTTAGGATGTAAAAAACAAATTAATTTATTATCAGCTCCTTTTTTAGGTGTTTCATTTAAGAGTGTAAATCCTTCGTTTTTCAGGCGTTCCATCTCTTTGTAGATATCATCTACTTCAAATGCAATATGGTGTATTCCTTCGCCTTTTTTTTCTATAAATTTTGCAATGGCACTGTCGGGTGTAGTAGCTTCTAATAATTCAATTTTACTTTCGCCCATCATAAAAAAAGAAGTGGAAACGCCTTCGCTTTCTACCTTTTCGAGCTTATACGGTTCTTTACCAAATAGTTTGGTAAATAGTTCATTGGATTGCTCAATGTTTTTTACGGCTATGCCTAAGTGTTCAATTTTTAGCATTTGTAAATTGTTTTTGTGTTTTGTACAAAAAAATAATCCCGACTTATGATCGGGATTATTTTTTAATGTTGTGTGATAAATTATTTTTTAATGAACTCGCCCATTTTATTGTCGTAATTCAAATAATAAGCTCCTTTGGCAAGGTTAGATGCATCTACTGTAGAAGCAAATCCTTTTTTAACAATGTTACCAAATTGGTCATAAATTTCAAACATCGTTTCTACTGGTGTAGTTCCAGCAAGGAATCCAATTTCTTTAGAAACTTTAGCCGGTGTAAATGTTACTTCTGGTGCAGAACTCATAAAGTCAACTGTTTTTGATAATTTTGGTTGACCAGTGTAATCAACTTGTTTTACACGGAATTGATTTTTACCAGAGTGAGGTGCTACTTTAAATGAGTATGAATTTTCTTCAGGTGTTCCGTTTCCTTCTACTTCTCCTACTTTCACCCATTTGTTCCAACGGAATTGTTCAATTGTATAAGCTAATTTTCCTGTTTCTCCTTTGGTCGTCCATTTAAATGTAAAATCTTTATCTACACTCATTGATATTACTTCAAATGTACTTTTAGGTTTTAATACTTCAGGATTTAATACTTTAGGCTTGCAATCATCTTTGTGTGTAATCTTAACTTCTACTTTATCTCCAACTTTTAATTGTAAGTTTCTAAAATCAATTTCAAATGCACTTGATGTAATCTCATCTGTGGTAACATTCCCATTCACACGAACCTCTTGTACACAAAAACCAACGCCTGATCCTGCAAAAGGATTTTGCACATATAAATTTTTCCCTTGATAGTTTCCTTCCAACACAATTACTCCGGTTGCAAAACCTGTAGTTGAAACACATAAACTAATTATCGCAAAAAGTATTTTTTTCATTTTAAATGTTGTTAAAAACAAGAACCCGTTTTTTTGTTGCTCATTTTTCGAACGCAATATTATAATGTTATTTCTCAATTTCAAAATAAATTGCTTCTTTTTTTCAGTTGAACGCAAAAATAAACAAATTTGTCTAACAGAAAGCTTAATTCACGTAAAAAATTAAAAAAAGGTGTTTTTAAGTATATTTTGTACTTTTGCTTGGAATTTAATTGAATTTGAATTAATCTTGCAGTTGATTTTAGCGTTGAACCATTAATCGTTTTTTACTTTTTAATATATATTATGAAAAAATCCGTCTTATTTATCTTATCAATTGGGGTATTTTTTGCTTCCTGTTCTAATTCAGGAACTGAATCTGGTGCTGATAGAGTTGCAAAAGGCAACAAAGTATATGGTGGAACCTTAAGAATCAATGAAACAGAACAGTTTCAAACCTTATATCCCTCAGCTATTACTGATATTGGTTCGGCTCACATTGCCGCTCAAATTTATGAAGGTTTGGTAAGATTTAATCCGAAAGACCTTTCAATCATGCCTAGTTTGGCCGAAAAATGGGAAATGGATGCTGCAGGTACTACGTACACATTCCATTTGAAAAAAGGTGTTGTTTTCCAAGACAACGAGTGTTTTGAAGGGGGCAAAGGAAGAGAAGTAAAAGCGTCAGATTTTAAATATGCTTTTGAATTATTATGTACTGATACCAAAGACAACTCTAACTTTGGTGCTACTTTTAAAGATAGAGTAGTAGGTGCAAATAAATTTTATGAAACAAATAAAGACAAACCTAGCGGGGATTTAGAAGGAATTAAAGTAATTGATGATTATACTCTTTCTATCACCTTAACCGCTCCAAGTGCTTCATTTTTATATGCATTGGCTTCTCCTGCTGCTAGCGTTGTTGCTAAAGAAGCAGTTGAAAAATACGGCAATGCAATGAAAGTGGGTACTGGTCCATTTATGTACGCAAATTCAGATGTAACAGATAAATTGGTGTTAAAACGCAATGATAATTACCATGGAATGGATTCTTTAGGAAATCAATTGCCATTCTTAGATTCAATTGTGGTTACTTTTTTACCTACCAAAAAATTAGAATTGGATAAATTTGAAAATGGTGATTTAGCAATGGTTATTGGTCTTCCATCAGAATCGATTAAAGATATGGTAGAAAGTCAAATTGCAAATTTCCAAAACAAACCACCTAAATTTATTTTAGAGCGTTCACCTGAAATGGCGACTCAATATTATGAGTTCAATTTAACGAAAGCTCCTTTCGACAATGTAAAAGTTCGTCAAGCATTTAGCTATGCTATTGATAGAAATAAAATTGTGGAAGATGTATTAAAAGGTGAAGCATACGGCCCTGGAGTGAATGGTATTTGTCCTCCTTCATTCAAAGGATACGATATTTCAAAAATTCAAGGATATGATTTTGATGCTGAAAAAGCTAAAAAATTATTGGCTGAAGCAGGTTACCCTAACGGAAAAGGTTTCCCTAAAGTAAAAATTGAATTAAATAGTGGTGGTTCTAAAAATGCAAATGTGGTTTTAGAAATTCAAAAACAATTAATGGAAGTATTAAATGTAAATGTTGATTTTGAAGTAGTACCACAAAAACAAAAATTAGAAGATGCGAAATATGCTAAAGCAGAAATTTTCCGTGCTGCTTGGATTGCAGATTTCCCTAGCCCAGAAAACTTTTTATGGACATTATATGGTGCTGAAGTTCCATCTGATTTAACTCAACCATCGTATCCAAATACACCACGTTATAAAAATGCTGAGTTTGATAAATTATATGAAGCAGGAAAATCAGCTAAAACACAAGAAGAAAGCTATGCTAATTTCTTAAAAGCAGAACAAACATTAATGAATGATGCTCCTGTATTGGTTTTATGGTACGAAGAAAGCTACCGTTTGGTAAAATCGAATGTTCATGATTTGTATTCAAATGCAATGCGTTATAGAGATTACTCAACAGTGTACTTAAAAGACAAAACACCTGAAGCAACTGAGGAAAAAAAATAAAACAGTAATGATTTTTTAAAACCCTGCTTTTTTTAACAGAAGCAGGGTTTTGTTTTTATAGAATGTCGTTTAAAAATTATTATATCATTTTAGGTGTTCCAAACACCGCTACAGCTAAGGAGATCAAGGTCGCCTATCGTGCTTTGGCTAAATTATATCATCCTGATAAAAATCAAGGGAACAAACAATTAGAAGAAAAATTTAAAGAAATTCAAGAAGCATACGCTGTATTATCAGATAATGTAAAACGAAAAAAATATGATTTAAAATTTTCGTATGCGAGTAGCACAAGCTCTTCTTCTTATCAAAAGCCATATACCGCATATACAGGTAAAGCATATCAATACGCACAACAAGAAGCGCATTACAGAAAAAAACATTCAGGACAAGCAAAGCCCGAGCAAGCTTCCAAGCCTCAACAAAGTGAGTTTAAAGAGCGCTATCAAGTATTGGTAAGCATTGGCATTGCGTTGCTATTGTTGTACATGGTAGTAACGTATTCTACACAAAAAAAGGTGCATTCAAAAGAGCCCCTATTAAAAGAAAAACAATCGTTCTGATGTAATATGATTTAGCCACTGTTGGTGTTATCACCAACAGTAATTGAATTGCAGGTGATAACACCTGCAATGGCGTAATTGAATTGTGTGTAGATGTCATGCTGAATCTACCTTGTCGGCAGACAGGCTTGTTTCAGCATCCGCGCGCAGATGCTGAAATAAATTCAGCATGACCAAACGCTCAACCACACCCAGCAAAGGCATCATCAATAAAAAAATAATCGTTAGCCACTGTTGGTGTTATCACCAACAGTAATTGAATTGCAGGTGATAGCAGCTGCAATGGCTTAAATGATATTTAAATAAATTCTAAATATTTAAAAGAAGACAGCAATCAAAAAATATTTTTTACTTTTATAAAAAATCAAAATCTATGGCAGTAATACGACCAATAAATTTTAAAAAGTGGATTGATGATAATCGCCATCTTTTAAAGCCACCAGTTAGCAATAAAGTGGTATATGAAGATACTGAGTTTATAGTAATGGTGGTGGGTGGACCAAACTCTCGGAAAGATTTTCATTACAATGAAAGTGAAGAATTTTTTTATCAGTTAGAAGGCGATATAACAGTAGTAATTCAAGAAGATGGAAAAGCTGTTCCTGTTCAGATAAAAGAAGGTGAAATATTTTTATTGCCTCCAAAAGTTCCACATAGTCCGGGAAGAGGAGCGAACACAATAGGTTTGGTAATGGAGCGTAAACGCAGAGCTGATGAGCAAGATGGCTTGTTATGGTTTTGTGAAAAATGCAATCATAAATTATACGAACGTTATTTTCCGCTAAAAAATATCATGACTCAGTTTCAAGAAACGTTTGAATATTTTTATGGAAGCGAAGACTTACGCACATGTAAAAGTTGCGGACATGTGATGGAGCCTCCTCCAATTGTTAAATAAAAATTAGAAATTTCTGAATCGTCCAAAAACACCTAAAGGAAGCTTATTTCCTTCGGTAGCATTTAAATAAAGCTCTCCAATATTGAGGTGTTTGCCTGCTTTTTTCTTTAATAAATTTTCAATGATTAAAGAAGAAAATCCAAGTGAATAAGCATTTAAAATTAAAAAATGCTCATTGTCGTCAAGTAGGTTTAATACTCCTTGAATCATTTCATTGATATTGTCTTCCAATTTCCATTTTTCACCATTTGGTCCATGACCAAATGCAGGCGGATCAAGGATAATTCCATTGTATTTGTTTCCACGTTTTTCTTCACGCTTTACAAATTTTAATGCATCTTCAACTACCCAACGAATGTTATTTAAGTTTGATAAATCCATGTTTTCTTTGCTCCAAGTAACCACTTGTTTAATGGAATCAACATGTGTAATATCTGCTCCAGCCGCTTTTGCAGCCAAGGATGCGCCACCTGTATAAGCAAATAAATTCAACACTTTTGGTTGTGCTGTTTTCATTTGTTTGATAGACTCATATATAAAATCCCAGTTGCTAGCTTGCTCTGGAAATATACCTACATGCTTAAATGAGGTTAACCCTAAACGAAATTTAATGATAGCATCAGCATGATTGATTTTATATTGAATATGCCATTGATCGGGCGCCTGCTTCAATTTTTTCCATTCACCCGATGAACTTGATTTAGGTACAAATTTAATGTGTGCACGTTTTTCCCATTCAGTATTGCTTAACGTTTTATCCCACACAGCTTGTGGTTCCGGACGTATGGTAATGTATTGTCCAAAACGTTCCAGCTTTTCAAAGTTGCCAACATCAATTAATTCGTAATCGTTAAAGTTTGTAGGTGTAAGTAATTGCATTCTGTTATTTTATTTTTATTGTTGCAAATGTATTAAAATTAATGAGTTGTTTCTTTTTCAGTGGGATGCTAAAAAACCTTAAATCTTAAATGATTCAAGTCGCAAATTTGTAAATTAAACTTATCTTTGCACCTCATTTTTAGATTATGGAAAAAAGAGTTCGTTTACGTTTTGCGCCAAGTCCAACAGGTGGTTTACACATGGGTGGAGTGCGCACTGCTTTATTTTGCTATTTGTTTGCAAAAAAGCATGGTGGAGATTTTATTTTACGAATTGAAGATACCGATCAAACACGCTATGTGAATGGTGCCGAAGAATACATTATTAATTCACTAAAGTGGTGTGGAATAGAACCAAATGAAGGTGTTGGTTTTGGTGATGGACCTCATGCTCCTTATCGTCAGAGTGAACGTAAAGAATTAGGTATTTATAAAAAGTATGCTGATCAATTGATTGCTTCTGGTCATGCGTATTATGCATTTGATACAGCCGAAGAATTGGATGCGATGCGTAAACGCTTGGAAGCAGCAAAAGTTGTGGCGCCACAATACAATGCAGTTACTCGTCAAACAATGCGTAACTCATTAACTTTATCAGAAGATGAAGTAAAAAAATTGATGGATGCAGGAACGCCTTATGTTATTCGTTTAAAAGTTCCTCGTAATGAAGAGATTCGTTTTCATGACATTATTCGTGGTTGGGTGGTAGTAAATTCAACACAAGTAGATGATAAAGTATTGTTAAAAAGCGATGGAATGCCAACCTACCATTTAGCGCATATTGTGGATGATATTGAAATGCAGGTGTCACATGCAGTGCGTGGTGAAGAGTGGTTGCCATCAGCACCATCACATATTTTAATTTATCGCTATTTAGGATTGGAAGATAAAATGCCTTTGTTAGCACATTTACCTTTGATTTTAAAACCAGATGGGAACGGAAAATTGAGTAAACGTGATAAGTCGGGCTTGCCGATGTTTCCATTAAATTGGTACGATGAACGCACAAAAGAAAGTTATGTTGGATACCGTGAATCTGGATTTTTTCCAGAAGCATTTATCAATATGTTAGCTCTGTTAGGTTGGAATCCAGGAGGGAATCAAGAGATATTAAGCAAAGATGAATTGATCAATTTATTTTCATTTGAACGTGTAAATAAATCGGGCGCTAAATTTGACCCTGAAAAAACAAAATGGTTTAACCAACAATATTTACGTCAAAAATCCGATGCAGAATTGGTAGAGCTGTTTATGCCAATTGTTAAAGAAAAAGGAATTACAGTAGAACCAAAATTTGTGGAAGGTGTTTGCAGATTAGTGAAAGAGAAAGCACATTTTGTAAATGAATTTTGGGACAATTCGGTTTACTTTTTTACTGCACCTACATCGTACGATGCTGAAGTTTTGAAAAAACGCTTTAACGAACAAACAGGAAATTTTATAAAAGAAGTAACAAGTGCATTTGCTGGATTAAGCACATTTACTGCTGCTGAAACAGAATCAACATTTAAAGCTACTGCCGAAAAATTAGGATTAGGTGCTGGACAAGTAATGCAATTATTTCGTGTAAGTATTTCTGGTGTTGGTGGCGGACCAGCTTTGTTTGAGATAGTAGAACTACTTGGGAAAGAGGAAGTGATGAATCGCCTAAATGCTTTTTTAAAAACAAATAATATACAATAAAAAATTGCTCGTTTTGAGCAAATTCATTGAATGCATAAATTAAAATTATACCTACTATTTCTTTTTTGTTTGCCAACTTTTTTGTTTGCTCAAATGCCTAATGCGGCTACAAAAATGAAAATGATGTCTATTGGTCGTGTATACGGAAAAGTGATAGATGCAAAAACAAAACAACCTTTAGAATTTGTTTCTGTGGCTTTGTTTACAATGCCTAAAGATAGCGCTGTTGCTGGCGTGTTAACGAAAGCCAATGGAGATTTTTCATTGGATAACTTGCCTTTTGGAATGCATACACTTCGTATTCATTTTATTGGCTATAAAAAATTTGAGCAAAAAATTATGATCAATGCACAAAGCATTGAACGTGATTTGGGCAATATTAAAATTGAACCAGATGTTACCGTTTTAAATGAAGTAGAGGTGTCGGCCGAAAAAGGAAATATGTCGATGAGCATTGATAGAAAGGTGTACAACGTAGATAAAGATTTAAGTGTAACAGGTGGAACCGGATTGGATGCATTAAAAAACATTCCGAGTGTTACGGTTGATGCTGATGGCGAAATTTCTTTGCGAAATAGTGCTGTTCAACTATTTATTGATGGTAGGCCAACTACATTAACGATGCAACAAATTCCTGCCGACCAAATTGAAAGAATAGAAGTGATCACAAATCCATCTGTGAAATTTGATGCAAATACTACCGGTGGAATATTAAACGTGGTGATGAAAAAAAACACCAAACCTGGTTACAATGGAATGATACAAGCGGGTATTGGAACCAATGATAGATACAATGTGATGGGGAATTTAAATGTCAAAGAAAAACCATTTAATGTTTCATTAACCTATAGCTACAATACAA
>Ga0268299_1004385_pt1 | contig 11073 bp, 8 predicted proteins | sample NOBtaG_FD_193484 | JGI IMG/M metagenome (GOLD analysis project Ga0268299, IMG submission 193484) | Activated sludge microbial communities from bioreactor in Nijmegen, Gelderland, Netherland - NOB reactor | ecosystem: Engineered > Bioreactor > Aerobic > Activated sludge | place: Netherlands... | reverse complement strand
TGCCTTCGGTCAGCAGCGCCTTCTCGCGCTGCAAGGTCTGCTGCGACAACCGGGCCCGGCTGGCGGCTTCGAGCAGCTTGAGCTGCATCTCGCCGAACTGCGGGCTGTTCAGCCGCAGCAGCGGCTGGCCGGCCTTGACGGCCTGCTGCTCGCCGACGAGCAACTGATCCACCACACCGGCCACCGGGGCACTGACCATCTGTTCCTGGCCCGGGGGCAGCGTCACCTTGGCGGCATAGGCAATGCCGGCGATGGCGGCGGGTTGTTCGAGTTTGAGCAGCGTGACGCCCAGCGTCTTCATCTGCGCGGCGGAGACGGCGAACTCGGCATTGGGTTCAGCGGCCAGGGCAGGCGCCAGTACGGCGTTGCTCAGAGCAAGGGACAGGCAGACAGCGGCGCGCAAGGCGCCGCGCGAGCGAAGATGAGCAGGCATAGGAACTCCACGGGCAGAAGGCCTCGCCCCGATCGCAGGGCGAGTGCTGGCGCAGCGCGGGCGGCGCTGCGGCGGCTTCAGGCGTGGAGAGGCGGTGCCCTGCCGTGGGGCGGCAGGCTCTTGAAGGCACCGGCTCCCGCTCGGTGCCCGTCTGGCGGCCAGACCCATGCAGCGGCACGACCCGGCGACCACGGGGCCGGAACGAACCCGTGCGCCGCAGCAGCAGGTTCATCCGAGGGCTGCGCACCGACCATCACTTCGGTCGGACTGCGCAAGGCCGAGATCGAATGCGAGATACCGGGCCCCTCGTCCCGGTCGACATGCGTGAGGACGCCGACGCTGTCTGCACCGAACAGATCGCTCGGATGTTCTGCGGACGCCACCAGGCCTGCACCGGCGGACCACTCTCCGTCGTGGCGGTGTGCATGCAGCGGCGAAGTGACCAGATCGACGGCCAGCACCGCCACCAGCAGCCAACTGAACACCAGACGCAACAGCGCCGCAGCATCGCGGGGACGCTGGTGCTCGGGCGGCTGGGCTGTCGATGTCATGGCGGACGCGGGTCAGGTGGTGAGCGCGGTCGGCTCAAAGGTACTTGGTGATGAGCTTGAACTCGCCCAGCGCCTGCCGCGACGACGTGGCAGGTGCACCCAGGGCGTGGTCAAGACAGTGATCGATGTGGTCATGAATCAGTTGCTTCTTTGCCGCAGCGACAGCACGCTCGACGGCATGCAACTGCTGCGCCACGTCAAGACAGGCACGATCTTCCAACAACATGTCGATCACGTTCTGCAAATGACCATGGGCTCGCTTGAGGCGTTTTGCGACAGCGTCATGTGAAACATGGAGTTGGGGTGTCGCCATGTCCATATCCTATCCTAGTGGAGAGGATATAAGGTGAGAGATTTGCAACGGGCGGCCCTTCGGCCCTGCCATGCATACGACGGCGCCGCCGAGGCATACCGAACCGCGGCTCAGCGCACCGTGAAGCGGACGGTGATTGCCTTTGCGGCCGGCGTGACCAGCGCCGCAACGACCTTGGCACCCTTGACCAGCTTCACCCCTTTCGCTTCGAGCTTGTCGCCCGCGACCACCAGCTCGGCCTCCGACTTCTCGGCGCCCGTCAGCACGGTGAGCTTGCCCTTCACGCCGGTGGGCGCCATCGGCTTGCCATGGTCCTCGACGTAGATCACGGCGTTGCCACCGTCAGCCACGAGTTCGAACGACAGGTCGCTGGCGGTCGCGACCACGCCGCCATGCTTGGCAGGGCCGCCCCCGTGGGCGAATGCGGCATTGAACGACAAGGCCGACAGACCCAGCACGATCACGGTCAACAGCTTCTTCATCATCTTCGATCTCCTTCAAGGGTGCGGCGCACTGGAACAGGCGGCGCCGCCAAGCCTGATGTCAACTCAATAGGCTTCCTGGTTGCCGGTGGCGCCCTGCGACGTCTCGGGCTCGGGCTGGATCAAGCGCTTTGTGGCCTTCTCGCCGAACAGCCAGAACAGCACCGGCGTGAGCAGGGTGTCGAGCAGCGTCGAACTGACCAGACCACCGAAGATCACCACCGCGACCGGGTGCAGGATCTCCTTGCCCGGTGCGTCGGCCGCCAGCAGCAGCGGCGTCAGCGCAAAGGCCGCCACCAGCGCCGTCATCAGCACCGGCGTCAGCCGCTCCAGCGAGCCGCGCACGATCATGGGCTGGCCGAAGTTCTCGCCCTCGAACTTGCACAGATTGATGTAGTGGCTGATCTTCAGGATGCCGTTGCGCGTGGCGATGCCGGCCAGCGTGATGAAGCCGACCATCGACGCCACCGATAGCTGCACACCGGCGAGCCACATCGCCACCACCGAGCCGATCAGCGCCAGCGGGATGTTGGCCATGATGATGCCGGCCAGCACCACCGACTGGTAGCGGCTGTAGAGCACCAGGAACATCATCGCCAGCGACACCAGCGACAGGCCGGCGATCAGGCGCGTGGCCTCTTCCTGGGCCTGGAACTGGCCCTCCAGGCTGATGAAGTTGCCGCTGGGTAGCGGCGTGCTGGCGATGACCTGGCGGATGTCGGCGACCACGCGGCCCATGTCGCCGCCGTCGGTGTTGGCATAGACGATGATGCGGCGGCGGCCGTTCTCGCGCCCGATCTGGTTCGGCCCGTCGGTCTCTTCCACCGTGGCAATGCTCGACACCGGAATCCGGCCCGAAGGCGTGTCGATGAGCGTGCGCGCCAGGTCCTGCGGGCTGCGCTGCCCGTCGGGCAGGCGCAGCACCAGTTCGTAGCGGCGCGGGCCGTCGACGATGTCGGCACCGTGCGCACCATCGGTCAGCGCCTGCAGCACGCGGATGGCCTCGCCCGGCGCCAACCCCGCCTGCGCGGCCTTGCGGTGGTCCAGGCGCACGGTGATCTGCGGGATCAGCACCTGCTTTTCCACCGTCAGGTCCACCAGCCCCGGCACCGCTTCCAGCTGGGCGCGCATCTGCTCGGCCAGGCCACGCAGCGTGTCGGTGTCGTCGCCGAAGATCTTGATGGCGATCTGCGCACGCACGCCCGACAGCAGGTGGTCCAGCCGGTGGCTGATGGGCTGCCCGATGGTGGCCTGTGCCGGCAGCGACGACAGGCGCTCGCGAATGTCGGCCATGATGGTTTCGCGGTCGCGCGACTCGCCGTCACCCGGGCGCCGCAGGTCGACATCGATCTCGGCCGAGTGCACCCCTTCGGCATGTTCGTCCAGCTCGGCGCGGCCGGTGCGGCGACCCACCTGCGTCACCTCGGGCACCTCGCGGATCAGCGTCTCGGCCACCGCGCCGACGCGGTTGGCCTCGGCCAGCGAAGTGCCCGGCTGCATCACCAAGCCCAGCACCAGCGAGCCCTCGTTGAAGGCCGGCAGGAAGGCGCGCGGAAACTGCGGCACCGTGGCGACGGCGGCGGCCACGGCCAGCGCTGCCAGCGCGATCAGCAGCTTGGCGCGACCGAAGGACCAGTGCAGCAGCCGCGTGTCCTGGCGCTTGAGCCAGGCGACCACCGGGCTGTCGCCATGGTCCAGGCGTTTCATGGTCGGCAGCAGGTAGTAGCACATCACCGGCGTGACCGTCATCGAGACCAACATCGACGCCAGGATGGACACGATGTAGGCGATGCCCAGCGGCGAGAACAAGCGCCCCTCGATGCCCGGTAGCGCAAACAGCGGCACGAACACCAGCACCACGATGACGGTGGCATAGACGATGCCCGAGCGCACCTCGACGCTGGCGCTGCGCACCACCTCCAGCACCGAAAAGGGGTTGCCGGCGGCGCGGTTCTGCTTCAGCCGGCGCAGGATGTTCTCCACGTCCACCACCGCGTCGTCCACCAGCTCACCGATGGCGATGGCCAGGCCGCCCAGCGTCATCACGTTGATCGACTGCCCCAGCCACTGGAACACGACCGCTGTGACCGCGAGCGACAGCGGGATCGCCACCAGCGAGATCACCGTCGTGCGCACCGACAGCAGGAAGGCGAAGAGCACGATCGCGACCATGATGGCGCCGTCGCGCAGCGCCTCGGCCACATTGCCGATGCTGGCCTGGATGAAGTCGGCCTGGCGGAACAGCACGCGCGGCTCGGCCAGGCCGGCGGGCAAGCCCGGCTTCAGTTCGGCCAGCGCGGCTTCGATCTGCGCCGTGAGCTGCACCGTGTCGGCCTGCGGTTGTTTCTGCACGCTGACCACCACCGCCGGGCGGCCGTTGTAGCCGGCATCACCGCGCTTCAGGCCGGCGGCGAAGGACACCGTCGCCACCTGCTCGAGCAGGATCGCGCGGCCGTCCTTCCAGGCCACCGCGATGCCGGCCAAGTCCTCGGCGCGGTTCGTGCGACCGAGATGGCGGATCAGGTACTCACGGCTGTTCAGGTCGATGAAGCCACCGCCGGCGTTGCCGGCGTAGCCTTGCAGCGCTTGCTCGACTTGCGTCAACGAGACGCCGAACTGCGCCATGCGCGCGGTGTCGGGCGCCACGCGCAGCGTGCGCACCTCGCCGCCGATCGGGATCACCTGCGACACGCCGGGGATCGACAGCAGCCGCGGGCGCAGCACGAAGTCAGCGTACTCGCGCGCCTGCATCGGTGTGGCCACGGGCGACTTGCCGTCACCCGGTACGTCCGTCGAAACCAAGGGCAGCGCCACCAGCATCACCTCGCCCATGATCGACGACACCGGCCCCATCACCGGCGTGATATCGCCCGGCATCTGCTCGCGCACCAATGCCAGCCGCTCGGCCACGAGCTGGCGGTTGCGGTAGATGTCGGTGCCCCAGTCGAACTCGGCATAGACCAATGACAAGCCCACACCCGAGACCGAGCGCACCCGGGTCACACCCGGCATGCCATTGAGCGCGGTCTCGAGGGGAAAGGTGACGAGCTGCTCCACCTCTTGCGGCGCCATGCCGCCGGCCTCGGTGAGCACGGTGATCAGCGGCTTGTTGAGGTCGGGGAAGACGTCGACCGGCGTGCGCCAGGCCGTCATCGCGCCGTAGACCATCAACAGCGCCGCCACCGCCAACACGAACAGGCGGTTGTGCAGGCTGTAGCGAACGATCCAGTTGAACATGGTCGTTCCTCGCTCAGCGGATCTGCGCGATCAGCGGTGCGCCCTGGACCACGACGCGGTTGTCCGCGCTCAGCCCCTGCGTCACCACGACCGTGCTCGCGTCCAGCGGTTGATACTGCACCGGCTGCGGGATGAAGCGTTCGGCGCCTGACTTGATCCAGACAATGGGTTCGTTGGACGGGTTGCGCACCACGGCCTGCGCCGGCAGCACCACGCCCTTGATGCGCTCCTTCGACTGCGCCACCACGGTGACCGGCTGGCCGATCGCCAAAGGCAAGGGCTGCTCGGGTAGTGTTCCCGTCTTGACCGGAGTCACGGCGAAAGTCAACGGCAGCACGCCGTCGCGCAGCGATCGCGACACGCCCAGCAGGCGCAGCGCCACCTCGGGCACACCCTGCAGCGATGCGCCGTCGACACGCGCGGCCACGGCCGCATCGGCGGTGGTGGCCTCCACCAGCATGCGCGCCGGGTCCACCACTTCGAACAACACGTCGCGCGGCTCGACGACCTGGCCGACAACGAGGTCGGCGCGGGCGATGACGCCGCTGACCGGCGCGGTCAGTGTTTCGCGCGCCACCAGGCTGCCGCCAATGCTGCGCTCGCGCTCGGCCAGGCTCAGCGCCTCGCTGCGGGCGGCGTCGATCTCTTTGCGCGGCACCGTGCCCTCGAGCCCTTCGAGGCGCTGCACGCGCTGCTCGGCCAGTTGACGCTGCGCGCGCAGCTCGGCCAGCTGAGCCTGCTGGGTGCCACGGGCATAGGGCTCGGCGCTGGGGCGCACATAGGCCAGCACCTGCCCACGCCGCACCGCCTGGCCGGCGACCGGCAGACCTTGGGGCCCGGGCTCGATGCGCCCGCCGTTCACAGCCTGAACGCGACCGCTTGCGTTCGGGTCCATCACCACCCTGCCCGGCATCTCGACCGTGGCGGCGGCTTCGGACTCGGGTGCCAGCACCGTGCGGATGGCCATGCGCCGCTGCGCCAGCTTGGGCACGTTGACGCTGCCGTCGGGCAGCCGCGCCAAGCCGGAGGCGTTGACCGCGGCGCCGGGCGCGTCCAGGTGCTCGCCATTCGGGCCATGTGCGCCAGGCGCGGACCATGCCGGCGCCAGCAACACCAGGCTGGCCGCCAACGCCGTTGCCATGGCCGTGCCCTGCAGACCTCGGCGGGTCGTTTGATGCTTGTTCATTGCAGGCCGCCTTGCAGCTTGACGGCCCCGCGGCGGCGCTGTCGCCACCACGCGATACCGCCGATCAGGCCCAGTGCCACGACACCGGCACCGACCCAGGCGGCACGCTCCAGTTCGTGGTCATGCCCATGGTCATCGCTGCCGTGCGCATGACCATGCTCGCCCCCGGCCGCCGCTGCCGCACCGCCAGCGGCGGCGTTCACCAGCGTGCCGTCGAGCAGGTCGCTGTCCTGGCCGGCCATGATGGTGAAAACCAGGCCGTGTTCACCCGGCGCGGCCAGTGCCTTCAGCAGGGCCGCATCGCCGACAAGGTAATCGCCCTGTTCGGCACGGAAGGTGGCCACGGCCTTCAGCGACCCGCTTTCGACATCGAGTTGGGCACCGAGCACGGGCTCGTTCGTTTCGAAGCGGTCCAGCACGATGACCAGCTCGCCCGCGCGCAGCTCGGCCACCAGCTCGAAGAGCTCGGACTTGGCCTCGACACGCGGCAGCGCCGAGCCCGCCCTCACCGTGGCCGGGCCGTCCAGGTGCTCGCCGTTCGGACCGTGGGCGCCGGGCGCGGCCATGACAGGCGCGTTGGTGATCAGCAGCAGCGCAGCCAGGGCCGCAATCAAACGGCGCCGCGAGGTGCCTGCGTCGAGGAAGAGTTTCATGGCAAAAGTCCCAGGGATTGTTGGAGTCGGGCGCGGGCCAGGCCCAGCGCGGCGGTCTGACGTGCCACGGCGCTGTCGGCCTGCGCTGAGGCAGCCAGCGCACGCAGCAGGTCAGGCAACGGTGTCTCGCCGGCACGGAAAGACTGTTCGATCAGGCTGGCGCGCTCTTGCAGCAGGGCCGCACGCGCCGTCTCGGCAGCGAGCTGGGCTTCGGCCGAGCGCTGCGCGTCCCGCGCTGCGGTGAGGTCGCTTTCGATCTGCTCACGCAGGCGCTGCTCGTGGGCTTCTGCAACGTCCCGCTCCGCGAGTGCAGCCGCTTCGAGCGGCCGGTTGCGGTCGTCGGTGCCGAAAGGCAGGCGCAGTCCGACCACCAGGCTGCCTTGCGAGCCCTCGGCCCGGCCGGGCACATCCTGCCGCACACCCACGCTCAGCTCGGGCGCATCGCGGCGTGAATGGCGCATCAGCTCCACGCGCTTGCGCGCAAGCTCGCTGGCCTGGCCGGCCAGTTGAAGCTCCGGATGCAGCGATGCGCTGGCCGGTGCCGCATCGGCCGGCGTCACAGCCGACAGGTCGGGCCCGGCGGTCAGCCCGGTGAGCAAGGTCCAGCGTGCACGCGCCGCCTGCAGGCGCTGGCGCGCCTCGGACTGCAGCGCGGATGCCGACAACTGCTCGGCCTGGGCGGCCAGGGCGTCCGCGCGCGCCAGATCGCCGGCGCGCACGCGACGCTCGACATCGTCGGCCAGCTGCTTCAGCGCCTGAGCCTGGATGTCGGCCTGCGTCACCTCGGCCTGTGAGGCCGTCAGTTGCCATGCGGCCTCACGCACCTCGCCGGCCAGGCGCAGGCGGGCCGCCTGTTCCGCGGCGAGCGCCTGAGCCACCGCGGCCTCGACCGTACCCGAGCGGGCGGCCCGCTGGCCGGGCAGCCACAGCGGAACGGCGACCCCGATCTCGGTCTCGCGGCTGCCGGCATTGCTTTGCAGGCGGTCGTCGCGGTGGCTCAGTGCCAGCGACGGTGGCGCAGCCCAGAAGCTGGCCGCGACGGAACGGTCGGCCTCGGCGCGGCGGCGTTGGCCCTCGCTCTCGCGCGCCGCGACGGCGCGCTGCCAGGCGGCGTCCAGGGCCGTGCGAAGGCTGACGGTGCCGGCCGCCGGACCAGGCGTCGGGCCGGATGCGGAGCGGAGCGCCGCGCTCGGGCCCCGTGGGATTTCAGCAGGCTGGGCCCGGACGAGCCCGCCGGCCAGGCTGCCCGCGATGACGCAGGCAGACAGCCAGAGAGAAGACTTCACGATGATCCTGACGATTCAACGGCCTGGACCTGCGGTGAGCGCGTTCGGTGCGCGCCAGGGGCGGCCGAGAACGTGCGCGGAGTGCCGGTTCAGCGGAAGGCCGGGCGCCCATGAGCGGACGCCCGCCGCGAAGGCGGGTCAGGAGCGGGGCCGAGGTGGCCTGAGCAGGCCGTCGAGCGTGGGGTCGGGCACGAGTCTGTCGTGCAGGCCGCCAGGCGCGGCCGACCCCGGGGGTGGGAAGGCGTGTGAGGCCGGGACCATCAGCGCAGCTGCCGCACTCACGTGATCGCTGAGCACGTGCTGCGCCGATTCCTTCGACTCGTCCAGGTGGTACGAGCCATCCTCGTGGTGGTGATGGCCCTCCTCCTGCCAGTGCAGCGCGGCGTGCCCCAGGTCGGCCAGGGCATTTGCCGTCGAGCCGGCGCGGGCGAGCGCCACCGATTGCCAGAGCATGGCAAACATCATCACGAAGAGGACGGTGGATCGGCGCATCAGCCCATGAGTGTATCGAAGCAAGCGACACCCGGCCGTTGCGCTGGGACATTGGCGTGCATGGCGTCCAGATCGATGACTGCATCCGCCATGGCCGTCAGCTCGGGCGTCTGCGAGACGAAGAACTCGCGTTCGTACCCGCCGAGCTTCAGAACCTCGCGTTTCATCGCCATGAACATGCGCTTGCGGTCGGCATCCAGTGCGCCATCGACCTCGTCGCAGAACAGGGTCATGCAGCGCCGGCCGGACTGCTGCGCGAGATACAGCGCCACCGCGCGTGTCAGGCATTCGTTGATCCACACCCGTTCGCCGCCGCTCATGAGCGCGACGCTCTTGGTGTTGCCTGACTCGCTGTCGTGAACTTCGATGTCGAAGCCTTCGCGTGCCTCGCCCTTCGCCGTTTCGACCTGGGTGCGAATCGCCACCGTGAAGCGCGCGCCGTAGCAGGCCAGCAGCAGATCGTTGGCCAGGCCCGACAGCGCGGGGCCTGCATCCTCGATGGCCAGCGCGATGAGCCCGTCGTGGCTCATGCAGCGCGCGAACAGCAACCAGTCGGCCAGGCGGTTCTGCACGCCGTCGATATGCGCGCCGAGCGCAGAACGCCGTGCCTCGTGACGCGAACGCTCGGCGTAGGCGGCCTGGCGCTTGTGTACGTCCGCCAGCGCGGCGGAGTGGGCGCGCTCCGCTTCGTCGAGGCTGCACTCGGCCGATGTGACGTGCGCCGCCGCTTCCACCAGCCGTCGCATATCGAATCGTGGCGGCAGCGACGCCAGCATCTGGTCGATGGCGACGGTTTCGGCGCGATGCGCCTCGCGCCGAGCTTGCCTCTGCTGCGCGGATGCTTGCAGTCCGCCAGCGATGGCCTGCCGCTCGGTCCGCTCATCGTCCGATTCGCGGATCGACTCGACCAACTGCAAGGCCTTCACTTCCTCCAGCAGTACCGCATGGTCCTCCTGGGCGCGCACCAGATCGGCTTTGCGCCCGGCCAGCGCGCTCAGGGCGGTCTGCCTGCTCGCTGCGGCGGCGACACGCTGCTCGGCGTCCCGGAACGCATCCGCGGCGCCCTGCCACTGTGCCGCCTGCCGCTCGAGCGGCTCGATATCGCGCAGCACCTGCGCGCGTTCTTGCGCAAGACGTTCGATCTCGCCGCGCGCCGATGGCATCAAGGCGGCGGCCTCGCGGGCGTCGCCCAGCAGCTGGCAGCGGCCTTGCAGCGGCAGACCACTACAGGGCACCGACCCGACAAGGCCGAACCGACGCGCGAGTTCCTGCGCCCGCAATGCAGCCTTGCCCGCTGCCTGCTCGATCGCGCCGAGCCGCTGCCTCGCGTGGCTGCACGCATCCCGCGCCCGAGTCGCCTGCTCGACCCCGACTCGCGCCTGCGCCAAGCGCGCTTGCCATGCGGCTAAGACTCGCCGGGCGAGCGGCAGCCGACGCTCCGCGCGGGCGACACGCGCCGCGTCGGCCACAAGCGCGGCGCAGCGACGCAGCCGGACCTCCGCCGCCCCGCGCCGCGTCTTGGCGCCTGCGATCCGCTCAGCGACCCGACGATTCAGCCGTCCGGTGCGCTCGCGCAAGTCGACCTGCAGTCGTTGCCACTCGGCTTCGGATCGCTGCAGTGTCGCCGCGGCCAGGCGCAGGCGGTCTTCGAGCCGCGCACGTTGCTCACCGATGGCAGACGACTGTGATTGCTCGGCCAGCAGGCGAGCGTGGGCCAGCCGGGCCGCATCGCATCCGATCCGTGCCGCGTCGCGGGCCTTCACCGCCACGGCCACCGCCTGATCGGCGCCGTGTAATCTGGTGAGGTCGGCTTTCAACCTCGCCTCGTCGACGGCCAGTTCGGACTGCCGCATCCGCAGCGCGCTCAAGCCCGCCTTCAGTCCGCGAACGACCTCCTGCGCCCGGCTGCCGAGTTGCCCGATCTCGTCCAGGCCGAGCAGGTCGGCGAGCAGCCCTTTGATCTCGGCGTTGCGGTACTGACTCAGGTGGCGCCTTCCCTGCGCCGCGAACACCGAAGTGAAGAAGGTCTCCGCGCTGCCGCAGATCGACTCGACGCAGCGCGTGTAGCTGTCGCAGCGGCCGTCCGACACGGTGCCGTCGGCGATCACCGCGGGCCGCCACGCGCCGTCATCCCAGGCGAACAGATACGCCTCGGTCCGGCGCCGCCCGCCGGACCGGATCACCAGCTCCGAGCGGTAGCGCCGTCCGTTCATCTCCCACACCAGCGTCTTCTCGCTCTCCGGCAGCACGACATGCTCGTAGTACGAGAAGCCGCCGGGTGCTCCCGTCGACGCCCGCGACGGCATCAGCAGATAGGGGTGTTAGGTTGCATTCGCGCGTGTCAACGCGATTGCCTCCTGAGCCATCACTGCCTAAAGTGACCACAGCCCGAGCAGCCCCAGCCTCTTTCAGAGGCGAGTAGCCCGGCGCGTCCCGCGTT
>Ga0268299_1004384_pt1 | contig 11076 bp, 5 predicted proteins | sample NOBtaG_FD_193484 | JGI IMG/M metagenome (GOLD analysis project Ga0268299, IMG submission 193484) | Activated sludge microbial communities from bioreactor in Nijmegen, Gelderland, Netherland - NOB reactor | ecosystem: Engineered > Bioreactor > Aerobic > Activated sludge | place: Netherlands... | reverse complement strand
TCGCCTGATGACGCCAGCGCACAACCGCGACCATTCCACGCGGCCGCGGACTCGGGTTCCAGCGCAAGCGCTCTGTCATAGGCGGTGAGTGCGTCCGGCGCCGCCCCGGCGAGTCCCAGCGCCATGCCAAGTCGCTCCCACGCGAATCGGTCGTCCGCTGACAACTGGACAACCACCTTGAGGGCATCAGCCGCATCCCTAAACTGCCCGAAATCCATGAGAACGTTCCCCGCGCTCCAGAAGGTTCGCGCATCTGTGGGGTCCAGTGTTGCCGCTTCAGCAAGAGCCACCAATGCTTCGTCGAAGCGTCGAAGTTGGGCCAAAACATTTCCCTTGTCCCGCCTGACAGTGGCGTCACTCGTCGAGAGCGTCGCCGCTCGATCGAGCGACTCGAGTGCCTCATCAATCTGCCCAAGGTCTGCCAACACCCGCCCTCGGTCTGCCCACGCCTCGCTCGAATCGGGAGCCAACTCGGTTGCCCGATTCAGTTTCTCCACCGACTCATCGAGTCGTCCGAGTCGTCCGAGGACATTTCCGAGCCGATACCACGCGTCGGCATCGTTCCCATCACAGTTGACGGACCTTTCAAACGCCTCAGCTGCCTTTTCATTTTGGCGCAGGCGCGCAAGTGTCGTTCCTAAGTTGAACCACGCGACGGCGTCGTTGGGATCCAATGCGACACCACGTTCTCCCGCTTCCACGGCTTCATCGAGCCGACCTTGCGCCGCCAAGATGGAACTCTTTCCGTTCCATGCGGCTGAATCCTCAGGACGAAGCCTAATGGCTCTTTGGATAGCGACCTCGGCTTCACTGAATCGCTTGAGCTTGCGAAACATCGCAGCCCTATCGACCCAGACATGCTCGTCGTTTGGATCAAGCGCGATCGACTTGTCGAATGCAGCGAGAGCATCATCGACTTGGCCGCTCTTGCCAAGAGTTGCTCCCAAGTTGGCCCAAGCGCGTGCTGATCGTGGATCGAACTCGACTGCCTTCTGTTGCGCCGCAAGCGCTTCGTCGAGCCTTCCGAGCTTGCCCAATGCCCATCCCTTGTTTGTCCAAGCCATGGCATTCCGAGCGTCCAAGCTGATTGCTCTTTCAAACGCCCCCAGCGCCTGCTCGATCCGTCCGACCTGAGCCAGCTCGAAGCCCCGGTTGCTCCAGTCTTGAACGTCGTCCGGTCGAATCGCGAGCGCCTGCTCGTATGCAGCGAGCGCTTCTTCATGTCGCTCTAGAGTCCCCAAGATGTGTGCGTGCACACTCCAGCAGGAGGCGTCATCCGGCGACAGTTCCAGTGCCCTCGCAGTAGCCTGAAGTGCCTCCGTGGAGCGTCCCAGTCGTTCCAAGCTTGCGGCCTTACCTCGCCATGCGGCGCTGTCACACGCATCGAGTTCAACAGCCTGTTGGTATGCAGATAGCGCCTCTGATGGGCTTGATTGAAAACTCAACGCTCCGATCTTCTTCCAGAGAGTCGCCTCATCTTTGGCGATAAGGACTCGTGCTTGCCGGCGCTTTTCGATGTCCTTCTTGATGTCAGTGACGGAACGTTCCGATGGCTCGCCTTTCAGCGCCCGAACGAGGTCAATGCCCTCAAGGACGCTAGCCAAATCCACGATCCAGCTATCGAAACCCCTCGTTGCGCCGGCACTTACCAAAAGCTCAGCCCGAACGCTCTCAGCGATCAGCTCCGGCAGCGCCGCTAGTGTTGCCTCAATGCCTGTAAACTTGGCATGAGTGGTCGCGTGTTGATGGAGATTCGCCCAGATGGCGAACTCAGGAAACTTGCGCGAGAGTTCCACGTACTGTGCCAAGAACGTGCTCGCCGCCCTCCCAGGAACGCCGTCGACGATCTCTCGCAGTTTTCTCCTCTGGCTCTCCTTAAGCTCGTCCCACACCGCCAGCATCTGGAGGAAGCGCCAGAACCCATCGGCAAGCTGCTTCCACACCTCCTGATGTGCCTCGGTCTGCTCTTGAATCGACTGCGCTGGATGGGGGAAGGGGAGCGGCACTTCTGCCAACGGATTCGACTCCGCGACGACCGTGGGGCTGACATGTGGCCCCGCTTGCGGGGGGTCCACTTCTGACTGAGTGACTTTGTTGGCGAGCACACGACGTTCCTCCGCGCCCAAGTCCACCCGCTGGCGGAGGTCGTCAGGAATAGCCGTGTCCAGTGCCTCGAAGAACGCCGTGTAGACCAGGAGGCCGTGAGCAGTTCGCATGATCTCCATGCGGGCGATGTAATCATCCCCCTGTTTCTTCGTAGCCGCGCTCAAGACCAGCCGACCGATCTTGCTAAGCTCGTTCTTGGCGGTCAGGATTGAGAGGAGCCCTATGGCCGGTGGGCCGAGTGCGACGGGGGCGCAGACGATCGTCAGACCCAGGAGGGCATCAACGGCCTCGAGGAGCTTCGAGTCCTGAGCACCGGCTTTCTTGAGAGACTCGCAGACGGACTTGAAGTTGATGTCGTGCTCCATCGAACATTCTCCCGTTACGGGTCACTTTATCGTCGTGGCGCACTGGAGGTGCGACAGTCCGAGCGCGCCTAGTCACCGACTGTGCTTCGTGTCTCGAACCACGAGCGCCAGCCGCGGGGCCGTTCGGGTGACGCGAAGCGTCGCCCGAACAATGTTTAGGCCGATCCGCACAAGAACCGGATCGGCTAGTTCTTGTCCGCATAACACGCCACTACTGTTCGTGAAGAATACGCCATGCCCGCTGTCGGTTCAATGAGTTGCGACGGTAGGACCATGTATCACGGGTTCTTATGCGGATCGGCGTAAGCTCCCTTCTGATAGCGGTCGGTCGTGTACTTCGGGTTTGGGGCGAGGACTGCCATCGGCCAAGTGCGGACGTTCGGCGCCGAGATCGCACCGTCGTAAAGCGGTCCTCTGCCCTGCCGCATTCACGTTGAGCTAAGTGGCCCTGTTGGGTCCGCTTCAACGAAATGTTATGTGACGCTTTCATTTCCCAACTGGCTGAAGACAATGTTGCAAAAACAAGAGCGTCATATTCATCATCAGTAAGGCATCAGAGCTCGAGGCCGGGCTTAGTGACGGCTTCGCCGTGCTGTTAGTAGCTCTCTCGGAGGTTATGAAGCTCTGGATAATTGTTAAGAATGGTTCAGTGAATCGATTTGTCGGGATCAAACCGGCTAGCTTCCCCTCCCTCATTAGCCTTCCAAGTTCACCCTTTGCGTTAGTCCCGGGTTCCCCCACAAGGATTTGCAGAAAGCTATGAACAGCGCTGTGAGCCTTCGTTATCGTTTCAGGATACCTACGTTCCCGAAAATCCTCGAACATTAGGGCAAGGATCTTATTTACGGGCCCCCACTTCGGATCTGATAGTGCCTTAAGAGTCGGCTTGTACAATTCCTGCTCAATCGTCTCATCTTGTCGCGGAATGAACCCACTACGAGTCAGCACTTGATTGACGGCGAACTGTTCAAAGACGTGGTTAACGCAGTTAGCGAAGCGATCAAATTGCTTGTACGCATCCATAACGTACTCTGCGCGTTTACCCGAATCGACTGTCTTCTTAGCTCGCTCTAAGTCAAAGCCGTCGATAAGTAGTTGCGCGAACTTACTCAACATTCTCAGGACAAGCGGCTCTGCCTCTTCCAAGAAGATGCGAGAGAAATCCTTTACCGCCGCCTGCCGTGTGGCGCGGTCAAAATTGCCGTGGCCGTCATCATTCTGCGGAGCGCTGTGAAAGTTTTTTGCCGGACACAGTCGAAGGTATGTGTTGTTGAGGTGATCTATTGCGCCTATAAGTTCTTTCTCTGTCCTCCCCGTCAGCCATCCGCTGTTAAGAATCTCTTGCAGAGCTATACCCCGCTCCTCTTTCGAGACATCAGTCCAACTACGCAGGTCCAGAGTTGGCTGTATCGAGTCACCAAACGTTGGTGTGTTCTCTCCGAAAAGTGCAAATTTCGGAATTTCTGAATCTGCGTTGCTCATAAGCCCTTGATGCACGCGGTGTTCAGGAAAGCCACCTAAAAATGTTTAGCTGGAGCCATATTAGGAACCGGATCTGCCATGTGTTTTGTCCGTATAGGACGCCACTACGGTTCGCGAACAATACGCCATAATCGCCGCTGGTTCAATGAGTTGCGGCTGTGGGACCATTGATCACGGCTTCTTGTGCGGATCGGCGTAAGTCCCTCTTCTGATAGCGGGTAGTCGTGGACTTCGGGTCAGGGGCGAGGACTGCCATCGGCCACGTGCGGAGGTTCGGCGTCGAGGTCGCACCGCCATAAAGCGGTCCTCATGATAGGCGGAATCTTGCGACGGACCTCCGGTGCGACAAATGTCTTGGGCGCGTGTTGCCGCTGATGTCGTCTGCCGACTGGGAACCAATCAGGTCCGGTGAAGAGATAGTCTTCGCGAGCCATGAGTTGTCCCTGTGTCGCCCAATGCTCTGGTTCAGCGGTGGGCGGCGCAGTGAGCCGTCCGCTGCGACCGGTAGTTCGGCATTCCTATACAATTCTGTAACAACACGCTTCATTGATCAGTGGCAACCAATTCGTCCCGCAGTTCGGCAAGGAAGCGAGATTCGCCGTTGTTCTTCACGCTGCCGTACGGCGTCCGATACCAGCCAGAATAAACCAGATGGATTTCGTGGCGGGCCCGGGTGAGACCGACATAGAAGAGGCGGCGGTCCTCCCGCAGCTTTGGGTCCGTGTTTGAGCGGTAGTTCGGCAGAATGCCTTCTTCGAGGAACGGCAGGATAACAACATCGAACTCAAGACCCTTGGCCGAGTGAAGAGTCATCAAATTGAGGTGCGTACCTGCTCCTCCCTGACCGGCAAAGGCAGATACGGTGAACTCGGCTAGACGAGCGTCAGCACCACAGACCTCGGCCAGCTTGGCCACAGGTATTACGTCATCCCGAAGCCGGGGTTCGCGGGCAAGGCATGAGTCCAGACACGCTGCACGGAAGTCAGACAACCAATCACGTAACGGCTGATCAGATGCTCGATGCGAGTGCAGGAACTTCACCAAGTCCCGCTGCAGAGCGCGCTGACCAGCATCAGCCGTGATTGTCTCGTTGAAGTTCTGCCAAGACCTCACCAAGTCAGAAAGGCGCGGCTCGCCGGACTGCCATCCTCCCCCACACCACGCAGCGCAATCCTCCAGCCAAAAGATGACGGGCGAGCGTGGGTACGGATTACCTTGGTCAATTCGAATGAAGTCCCATCCACGAGCTTCAACGGCCTTGGCAATTGCATTCCCGTCATATTGGCTCCGGTACAGAACCGCGACGTCGCCCAGCTGACGCCCCTCGCGTCGCTCCAGAGCATCCGGGATAATCGTATCGCAGATGAAGTCTGCCTGATCATCAAAGCCTTGAGGTCGGCAATGAATGTCTAATGTGCCAACCTCGTGCACCCCAGACTTGAAGCCTCGGGTTTCGCCCAGGGCAATCTCCGACGCACGAATAATCGTCGGCCCGCAGCGGTAATTCATCTGCAGTCGAACGGGCTCAACGCCATCACGTTTGGCCAGGTCTTGCAAGAGAGCTGGGTCCGCGCCCGTAAAGCCATAGATCGACTGATCTGGATCGCCGACGGCAACAAGACGCATTCGTGCGGTGAAACAAAGGCAGAGCACGATCCGATGAAGGGCATGCCCCAGGTCCTGATACTCATCGACCACGAGCACTGGAAACTGGGCTTGCAGAGCTTTCCGTACCCATTCATGCCGTTCGACGAGTTGAAGCCCCAGAAGCACCATCGCTTCGAAGTCGACAAGGCCCCGTTTGATCAGCCTCCGCTCGTAATCCTCAATGACCTTGGCTGCATCCTCGTAGTCTCCGCGCCATTCGGGCTTGTCGCGATCAAGGTGTGTGCGACGATAGTGGTCGCACCGAAACATCCAGTCACGCGGATTCTCGTTGGTTCCGACAATCTTCTCGACGGCTGCCGCCCAGCACTTATCCCGTTCTTCCGCCGTCGCCACATTGAGGGGATCGGGGACGGGGATGCCTGCGATTCGGGCGTAGGGCAGAACAATGTGCTGGAGGCAAAACGAGTGCAGCGTACCAATCGCAGCTCTTCTTCCATCTTCAACGCCGAGCGCCGCGAGTCTTCGTCGCAGCTCCCGAGCACATTGGTTGTTGTAGGTGATGCACGCGATGCCGCGAGGCGTCCGCACATCCTCGGCGAGCATCCTCGCCATCTTGATAGTCAGCGTCTTGGTCTTGCCACTGCCAGGCCCCGCCAAGATGACACAGTTGCCTTGGGACTCGTAGGCTTTCCACTGTCCTTTGTTCTTACGAAGGGCTTCAGCTGCGAGCATGTATGGGGGGGTAGCTGTGCTTGCATTTGCTGCTGACATGCTTCACCCCTTCGAGTATGTACTGTGGGCAATGCGTCAGATCGGACTCAACGATGATTGATGCGAGTCTCTGTGCAAAGCGGCCCTTGCCAACGTTCTCAATATCTTTCAGGAACGTCTCAACCTCCAGCGAATCCGGGTCCTCAGCCCAACCCTTCATCCGCTCTTGCGCTCGGGCACTGCGGCCAAGGTCCTCCATCGCCTCAGCGAATGCGTCCTGAAGCCCAGAGTGAAACAGGTCCACCTCAAACGTGTGGCCATTCATGCATACACCGTATTGTGGAGCAATTGCCAATAGGCCTTCGAAGTCGTGGGCTTTCCAAGTAGCCGCATCGACGAGATGAACAAGCATGTGATTGACAGCACGATTCGGGCCGAGAGGCTCGCGCTCTGTGCCGTCTTTCTTTGGTGGACGCGGGTCCATGTCGGTGAGCATCGCAACAGGCATATCCAGCCCTTTTGGACCAAGCAGGATTAGATATGGCTCGAAATTCGTTCCGGAGACGGAGCAGACCGAGACGCCAAGCTCATCAAGGTCATATCCTTGCTGCTTCGCCAGAACAGGGACGAGAAAGCGCTCCGCATCGCCTTCAACAAGGATCACGCCGCGTGCGAACAACATCTCGCCGCGATTGACATCGAGATATCGCTCCAGGTCAGCCACGTCCTCATCGGATAGATCAAGGTTGGCTGTCGAGACAGCCTCCGTTGCGTCCCCAGCCGCGTTGCGCCGAAGCAAGACGAAGTCTCTCACCGGAGTCACGCTTGCAACATGCGGTGAATGGCTAGTCATCAAAATGGTCGCCGATGCTCCAACGCCGTCCTCATCGTCACCATCTCGTGGGCGCAGATAGTTCCGAAAGATCAGTCGCTGCAGGTTGGGATGGAGATGTGCCTCGGGTTCCTCAATTGCCAGAACGGTGTGATCGCGGTCGCCATCAACCACCAGCTGGTCGTACTCGAGGGCCTTCAGGGCGAAGTAAAGGAGATTGGCAGACCCGAGGCTGGCGTCGGCAATTCCACGCCTTCCACCGTCGATAAACAGCCGAAGGGCACGAATGAGCTTATTCGGGTCGGTAGGTGAGAAACGGAGGACGGTTTCCAGCATCTGCGCGGACCCCACCATATCTTCGAGCTTGTCGATGATGGATATGGCGACCTCTTTGACTTCAGCAACGTCTGCCAGTTCCTCCGTAGCGTCATCCACCCCTTCCGCCAGTTGCTTCAGAGCGGTCCGGTCGATAGCGCCCGCCGCCTTGTCGAGAAGCGGTCGAAGGGGTGAACTTGTCCACCTCCCCAAGTCACCCTCGCAGTCGCGTAACGCAGGGAGGAGTTCAAGCGGAAGCCGACGACGCACCTCATAATTGATGCGATTCTCCGTGCGGTCGCCTCCATAGACGAAGAACTCGTAGTCGGCATCCTTGATCGGATTACCTTCGAGCCCCGGAAGGGGCTGCCAGACATACGTCAGTCGCGCTACCATCGGATCAGGCTCGACCAGATGTTCGGCCAGGATGGCCAACTGGTTTTCGTTGTCCTCGAACTCGGCAATCTCCAAGGACACAGTAATCCGGTGGTCCTTGGTGAGAGGGCGTGGCAGACCGTCCCAGAAATCTTCTTCACGAAGCTTCCGCGCCGAATCGGGAAGGGACGGATCAAGGATAAATCGCAGCGCGTGCAGCAAGTTGGATTTGCCGATCTTGTTCTCGCCGACAATTACAGCGTGCTCGCCAAGGCGAACGTCAAGGTCAGCGAAGTTGCGGAAGTTCGTGATGGCTATTCGAGATATGCGCATTCTTGTTGCCTTCGGACACTATAGAGCCAAACAATGTTTAGGCGGATGCTGACAATAATCTAGACTTCCATTTTCCATCCGCGTAACACAGCTTCAATGATCGTGGACAATATCCCATCATCGACGGTGGTGCAATGAGTGACGGCCCATCGACCATGTATCACGGGCGCTTATGCGGATCGGTGTAAGCCCCCTTCGGGTAGCGGTCGGTCATGGACTTCTGCTTTGGGTCGAGGCCGTGTGAAAACAGAAATGCCGAGCGAGTGAAATCTTTGTACCTGCGGCAGTGGGGCTAAGTTTGACTAGGCGTGGCGGACAGGCCGTTCAGTTTGGCAACAAGACCGGGCTTGCTACCCTGTCATGGCCGCCATCAGGGGTTTTACGCCGAAGATTCGCATGGTACGCTTCAGGTTATACGCCAGCACGTGCAAACTCATCTCCGTGTTGACCTTCGGCAACGTCTTCACAGGAAATGTGTCACCCCCATCCACGCCTTGAGCGTGCCGAAGACGTGTTCCACGGTCTGCCGGCGTAGTTTCATGGCGTTCGGCGTTCGATCCAGCCGATCCTGCATGGTTTCCAGGACCGATTCATGTTCCCAGCGCGAGATACGCCGGTAGTCGCCCGTGGTGCAGCGCGCTTTCAGCGGGCAGCGCGGACAGGCCGAGGACCAGTAGCGGTGCTGCGTGAGGCCGCGTTCAAGGCTCGTCATGCGATAGATTGCGTGCTCCCCGGCAGGGCATCGGTAGGCGTTGTGCTCGGGGAGGTAGACGAAATTGCGCTTGTCGAACAGGCCCGCCGCGTTGTTGTTGGAGGTCAGCGGCTTGGGCATCAAGGTGGTGATCCCCTGCTGCTCGCATTCTCGGATTTGCTCGCCATTGAAATAGCCTCGGTCGGCCAGCACCGTGAGGCGTGCCTGGCCGGTCGCCTGCGCCGCGTGTTGGGCCACAGGCGAGAGCTGCTGACGGTCGTGTCCGTGGTTCGTCACCTCGTCCGTCACGATCAGATGGTGTTTCGTGTCCACGGCGATTTGCACGTTGTAGCCCACCATGCCGGTGCCGCGACCGCTTGTGGCCATGGAGCGGGCGTCTGGGTCGGTGAGTGAGATCTGGCCATCGGGCGCGTCGCGCAGATGCGCACCAATTTCATTCAGGCGCTGGATCTGCGTGTTGACGGTCTGCAGTTTCTCCTTCAGATGATGCACCCGGGCCTCGGGCACCAACGCAGGATCGCGATCGGCTCGATCCAGTTCGGTGAGATAGCGTGCGATACTGGCTTCGAGTTGCTCGATACGGGCTTGGAGCTTCCGGTCGGTGAAGTTCTTGTCGCGATTGTTCACGGCCTTGAACTTGCTGCCGTCAATGGCGACGAGGGCGTCGGAAAACAGGTTGAGCCGCCGGCACAGCAGGACGAATTCGCGGCAGACGCGACGGATCGCCGAACCCTGGTCTTTCCGGAAGTCCGCAATGGTCTTAAAGTCAGGCCGTAACCGGGTGAGCAACCACATCAGCTCGACATTGCGCTGGGCCTCGCGTTCCAGGCGCCGACTGGACTGAATCCGATTGAGGTACCCATTGATATAGAGCTTGAGCAGCACCGCGGGATGGTAGGACGGTCTGCCGGTCGCTTCCGGTTGTACGCCATCAAACCCCTGCTTGGCCAAGTCGAGCCCGTCGACGAAGACGTCAACCACACGAACGGGATTGTCCTCGGCGATGTAGTCCTCAAGTGACTCCGGAAACAGGGTGTGTTGCGACCGGTCTTGCCCTGCAATGAAGCGCTTCATCAGGTACACCTCGTCAGGCTAGTGGACTGTGCCGATGAGATCCGTCGGTGCATCGTCACGATGGGACGCGTGATCATGTGGCGGAAAATACAACGTATCGAGTGGCATCGCAATGGCAACCGACTCCCGAATGCATTGCTACAGTCCACTCGGTCACTGAAGTATGTGACGTGGACAAGAACTCACTGTCCTGTACGGATGCGGCCCACGTTTTCACACAGCCTCGGTCGGAAGCAGTTGTTCAGAACAGTTAGGGCAGCTGGTTTGCAGCGGGTTGAGTGGCTGCTTTGGAGTAGATAGGAGGCCGGCTTGAACAGAAGACGCACCTACACGGCCCACCAAAGTCGAACACGGACAAACTGCAATCCTCTCCTCATCGCCCGTACAGATCACCTGTAGACGGAAAGTAGTCGATTTTCCGCCTCAGACAACCGACCAGCCGACGAGAAACTGAGTATGGGGGATGAACACGACTCGTCCAATTCACCATGGGTGCGCCTTCTCCACCTCGTTAACAAAAGCGCGGCGAAAGAACTCACCGTGTGCTGTTCTCAGCAGAGTGCAACTCGGAAGGTGGAAAAGTTGTCAGGAGAGGAGGGTGCTGTTCATGGCGAAAAATTATTCCGCACATTTTTCCTTGAGCAATCACGGAACAAATTACGTGCAGATTTCTAGATATTCGGAGCTGAAAAAAGGTTTTTCCAAAGCAAGATTGATCAAGGGTATTGCGTCCTGAGCAGTGCTCCGACCGCCTATAAACCGCCTATGGAGGGGAGACCTGAAAACTGACCAGAGTGGAACTGATTGAAAAATTGGAGCGGGAAACGGGATTTGAACCCGCGACCCTCGCCTTGGCAAGGCACCTTAAATGTAATAATTCCAATGACTTATATATTTCTTGCCTTGCATAAACTCGTAGGTTTTTCCAGCACTTAGCAAACAGACCGTCTATATAGACAGTAGGGCTTTTACTACTACATAGCTTCCGTAGCACGCTGAAGTGATCCTGCCGTGTAACGATAATTTATGCCGCTGAATACACCTCACATAACTACACCCAACAATGCAGCCTCTGGCAAGGTGAATGCTTATCCAGCAAACTGACTTTCTAGGAATGTAAGCCCCCTCACAGATTGCTGTGGGCGCTCAATCTAGAATGGCCC
>Ga0268299_1004383_pt1 | contig 11079 bp, 10 predicted proteins | sample NOBtaG_FD_193484 | JGI IMG/M metagenome (GOLD analysis project Ga0268299, IMG submission 193484) | Activated sludge microbial communities from bioreactor in Nijmegen, Gelderland, Netherland - NOB reactor | ecosystem: Engineered > Bioreactor > Aerobic > Activated sludge | place: Netherlands... | reverse complement strand
TGCGTAAAGATCGACGAACCCGCGGCGGATCTCGCCATCCTGCTCGCCATCGTGTCATCGCTGCGCAACCGGCCGTTGCCCTCGGGCCTGGTGGTATTCGGAGAGGTCGGCCTCGCCGGAGAAGTGCGTCCGGTTCAGCGCGGGCAGGAGCGCCTGCGCGAGGCGGCCAAGCTCGGCTTCACGCGGGCGTTGATCGCGCGCGCAAACGAACCGAAGTCACCGATCGAGGGCATGGAGACCATCGGCGTGGAACGGGTGGAAGAGGCGGTGGCGCGGGCCGCCGAGGGCTGAGCTAGGGAAACACTGATCAAGTCTCGCGATGCGCGTTGCATCGCGGGCGGATGGATGCAAGCGGGGCGACGAAGCCCAGGTTGGAACCTGGGCGAGGAGCTTCGCGCGGCAGACGCCGCCCACGATGCAACCCGTAGGGAGCGGACGATTTTGACCGATGGCATTGCCGCCTCCTCCTCATGGAGGCCCACTCCATGTCGTCGTCGCCGTCGCGCCTCGCTCGCGCACGCGCATACTTGATCAGTGTTTCCCTAGAGCAGGACCAGCGCGGCAGCCGCGGCCAGAGCCAGCCCGCTCGCCAGCCAGAGGTGGAACGAATCGCGCAGGCCGTGGAAGCGCTGCGGCGCCTCGCGCGGCGGTGCTTGCGGCGCCGTGGCCGGGGCGGTCACGACGTCGGCGGCGATCTTCTGGGTGCGGGCCAGCGCGTCTGCGTCGAGTTCCGGACCGGACAGCGCGGCCAGGCGAAGCGTCGCTTCGTGCGAGTCGAAGGTCTTGGACAGGCCCAGACCGCCGGTGCGTTCGCCTGCCATGGGCATGTGCAGGCGTGGCCCGGTTGCCTGCGCCGAGGGCGTCGCGGCACCTGTCGACGGGTGGTCCGGCGCGGCTGCGCGCGCGGCGAGCATGTCCCGGCACTGGCGCAGATCCTGCGCCAGATCCTTTGCGCTGTCGTAGCGCTGATCGAGATTCTTCGCCAGCGCCTTCGCCGCGATCAGGTCGAGCAGCGTGGGCAGTTCCGGATTCTTCGCACTGGGCGCCACTGGCGTGTGGTTGAGCACCTGATAGAGGATGCCGTGAACGCTGTCGGCGACGAAAGGCGCCTCGCCGGTGAGCATTTCGTACAGCACCACCCCGAGCGAGAAGATGTCGGATCGGTGATCCACGCGCTTGCCCGCCACCTGTTCGGGTGCCATGTACTTGGGCGAGCCGAGGATCATCCCGGTCATCGTCTTGACTTCGTTGGTACGCATGCGTGCGATGCCGAAGTCGGTGATCTTCACCAGCCCGTCGCGCACGATCATGATGTTCGCCGGCTTGATGTCGCGATGCACGACCTGGCGTTCATGCGCATAGGCCAGCCCCTCAGCCACCTGGATGCCGATGTCCAGCGCGAGCGCCACCGGCAAAGGTTCCTTGTGTCCCAGGACCGAGCGCAGTTCCTCGCCTTCGAGCAGTTCCATCGCCATATAGGCAACGCGCTCGCTCTTGCCGATGTCGTAGATGGTGACGATGTTGGGGTGGTTGAGCCCGCCTGCTGCGCGCGCCTCCTGGTAGAAGCGCCCCTCGTACTCCGGCAACTCGTCCTTGGGCAAGTTCAGGTTGATGGTCTTGATGGCGACGATGCGTTCGAGCACCGGGTCGCGTGCGCGGTACACGACGCCCATCGCGCCCTGGCCGAGTTCGGACAGCAACTCGTAACGCCCGAGCTGGTTGACGGCCCGGGGGGTGTGCACTGGCGCGTTCACTTCTTCGCCATCTCCAGCCTGACATTGCGGTACACCGGATCCCAGATCGGGTGACCGCTTTCCTCGGGTTTGAGCTCCAGCTTAGGGTCCGCCTTGAAGGCTCTGCGGAACTGGTCGCGGCATGCGGGCTGTTCGCCCGCGATGCAGTGGATGAAGGCGAGGTATTTGTGTGCGCGGCCCTGCGAGCGCGTGGTCAACCCCGCATCGAGCGCACCCTGGATGGTGCGTGCGGCGACGCGGTAATCGCCGTCGTCGTATTCGCGGATGCCGCGGTCGAGCGCTGCCTCGGCCTTGAACCTGGTCAGCGGAAATTCCTGCACCACCGCGCTCTGACAGCCGGCGGTGAGGAAGACGATGGTGACGAGCAAGAGGCGAAGCATGCGTGTCCTAACTGCGCCGCGCGAACTTGTGCTTGATGCGCAGCGTCTGGTTCGAGCCGAGGTCGATCTCCTCGTCGAACGCCTTGAACTCGCCATTGCGCACGACGATGCGGTGCTTGCCCTGCGGCAACTCGATTTCGGTCAGCGGCGGGCTCACGCCCACCGACTTCCCGTCGACGAACACCTCGCCCCAGGGCGAGATGGCGAACAGCACCAGCGCGGTCGGGGCCTTCTTCGCTGGCGCGGGCGGTGGAAGCTGGATCGCCGGCGCCGGCACGGGCCAGGTGCTGCCCTCTTGGGCAGCTTGCGGCGTGGCGCTCGGTGCTTGCGCGGGGGTTGTGCTTTCGATCGGCTCCGGGACTGCTTGAACTGGCGCGGCGGAGACGGCGGGCAGCGCCGGCCGCCTCGGGGCGGCCGCGCTCGCGTGCCTGGCCGGGGGCGCCTTGGCTGCCGCGCCTGGTGGCACGACGGTGCCTGCGGGCCGGGGCTGGAAAGCGCGTGTGACGTTCGTCCGGGCGTTTACCGTCGCGGCGGCGCTGGCAGATGTGTCGGTGCCAGCGACATCCACGGCTGCGATGGGAACGGCTTCTTCCTGAGGCATGGGCAGACCGACGGTCGCCGGTCCGGGAAGGAGCGGCGTTTGGCGCAGCACCAGCGGACGGTCCGCCGTGGATCTGGCGGCAGCCGGACGAGCGCCGGCAGTTTCAGCCTCATCCATTGGGAAGAGCCGGACCAGCACGGCGCCCAGCAGCAGCGCGGCGGAGATCGCGGCGCCGGCGAGTGCCAGGCGACTGCGGCTGCTCGTGCTTCCCGGTTCTTCCGCGCCCGCAGCGGTCGGTCCAGGCGTGATCGAATGCACTGCGGGCGGCACGTCCGCGGGTGTGGCTGCCTGCGCATCGAGTTCGTAGACTTCGTGCTCGCGTACGTGCGTGTCGGTGCGCGATCCCTGATACAGGAACAGACCGCGGTGAGCCGGGAAGCGCTGGCACAGCACCTCGTGGTAGGCGCGGGACACCAGAAACTGCCCCGGCGTGGCGAATCCGAGCAGGCGCTGCGCGACGTTGATGCCATCGCCCAGCACCAAGGCATTCCCGGCCGCATCGCGTGTGACGCGCACCGGACCGAAGTTGATCCCCGCACGCACCTGCAGCGGATCGGCCGAACCCGACGCAGGCTGGAGCGAGTGCGCAAAGCGCAATGCCACGTGCAGGGCCGCTTCCGGACCGCCGAGAAAGGTGATGGCCACGCCCTGGCCGGTATCGAGCACCATTCGATCGAGCAGGGCGATCTGCTCGAGCGCGCGCGCGATGCGTCCGTTGAAGCGCTCGCGCAGCACCAGCTGGTCAGCGACCGGCTTGCGCGAGAAATCCACCATCTCCAGGAACAGGACCGGGCAGATGGCATTGCCCCCCGCAGGCGCGATGCTCGCCTGGGGCATTTCTGCTTCTTCTGTGTCGGTCTTCAGTGCGCGCAACCGGGTGGTTGCGGCGCCGACCGCGAGCACTTTCTCCATTGCTGGCGAAAACGGGAAGAAATCAACTGGTTCCGGGAGGTGGCGGGAGCGCGGCGCTGACCCCGGTGGGGTACGCCATCGAGTATCATCTGGGCCCTCGGGCCGACCGCCCCAGCAAAGCAAGAAGAACGCCCATGAGTTCCGCTGCGCCCGCAGACGGAAACTTCCGGCACTGTGCTCAGGAGAATCCCGTAATGTCCGCCAATCCCTACGCGCTTGGCCTGGACAAGAATCAGGCGAATCACGTAGCGCTGTCACCCTTGTCCTTCCTGCGGCGTGCCGCCGCGGTGTATCCGGACAGGCTGGCAGTGGTGCATGGCACGCACCGCGCGACCTGGGCCGAGACCTATCGCCGCTGTCGCCGCCTCGCCTCCGCGCTCGCACGCCACGGGATCGGCCGCCACGATACGGTTGCGGTAATGGCGCCAAACATCCCCGCAACATTCGAGGCGCACTTCGCCGTACCCATGCTCGGCGCGGTTCTCAATGCGCTGAACACGCGGCTGGACCCTGCGGCCATCGCGTTCATGCTCGAGCATGGTGAGGCCAAGGTGCTGATCACCGACCGCGAACTGTCGGACACCGTCGGGCGGGCGCTGCAGATGGTCGGCAAGCGTCCGCTGGTCATCGACATCGACGATCCCCTGGGCGGCGGCGGGGAACTGCTGGGCGAGGCCAACTACGAGGACTTCCTGGCAAGCGGCGACTCGAACTTCCAGTGGAACCTTCCGCCGGACGAGTGGGACGCAATCGCGCTCAACTACACCTCGGGTACCACCGGCAATCCCAAGGGCGTGGTTCTGCACCATCGCGGGGCTTACCTGAACGCGGTCAACAACGTCGTCACCTGGGCCATGCCTCACTTCCCGGTGTACCTGTGGACGCTGCCGATGTTCCACTGCAACGGCTGGTGCTTCCCCTGGACCACGGCCCTGGTCGCGGGCACCAACGTGTGCCTGCGCAAAGTCGAGGCGCCGGCGGTGTTCGACCTGATCCGTACGCACCGCGTGACGCATTTCTGCGGAGCCCCGGTGGTGCACAACATGCTGATCAATGCGCCAGCCGCGCTGCGCGAGGGCATCGGCCACCGCGTGCATGCGATGATCGCGGGAGCCGCGCCACCCCAGCCAGTGATCGAAGGCATGGAGAGAATGGGCTTCGACCTGACCCACGTGTACGGGCTCACCGAGGTCTATGGGCCGGCGAGCGTATGCGCCAAGCATCCAGAGTGGGACGACTTGACGCTGCAGCAGCGCGCCCTGCGCAACGCCCGTCAGGGCGTGAGCTATGAACTGCAGGAGGCGATGATCGTCGCCGACCCCGAAACGCTCGCACCCGTGCCCGCAGATGGCCAGACCATGGGCGAGATCCTGTTCCGCGGCAACATCACCATGAAGGGCTACCTGAAGAATCCGAAGGCGACCGAGGAAGCCTTCCGTGGGGGCTGGTACCACACCGGGGATCTGGCCGTGCTCGATCCCGACGGCTACGCCAAGATCAAGGATCGCTCCAAGGATGTCATCATCTCCGGCGGCGAGAACATCTCCACGATCGAAGTGGAGGACGTGCTCTACAGTCATCCGGGCGTGCTCGAGGCGGCGGTGGTGGCGCGTCCAGACGAGAAGTGGGGCGAGACGCCTTGCGCGTTCGTCACGCTCAAGTCCGGGGTGCAGGCGTTGACTGCAGCCGAACTGATCGCTTATTGCCGTGAACGCCTCGCGCACTACAAGTGTCCCAAGACGGTTGTCTTCGGTCCGCTGCCGAAGACCTCCACCGGCAAGATCCAGAAGAACGTCCTGCGCGAGCAGGCAAAGGGACTCTAAAGCGTGGCAGACGACACCATTCTCGAGACGCGCGGACTGCGCAAGGATTTCAAGGGCTTCGTGGCGGTCAACGGTGTGGATCTGAAGATCCGGCGCGGGAGTATTCACGCGCTGATCGGCCCGAACGGTGCGGGCAAGACCACGGTGTTCAACCTGCTCACCAAGTTTCTCTCGCCCACCGGAGGCACGATCCATTACAACGGCGTGGACGTCACCGCCGTGAAGGCGGCCAGCATGGCGCGGCTGGGCATGGTGCGCTCGTTCCAGATCTCCTCCACCTTCCCGCACATGAGCGTGCTGGAGAACGTGCGCCTGGCGCTCCAGCGCAGGCTGGCGGGCTCGTCCTACCAGTTCTGGCGTTCGGAGCGCTCGCTCTCGGTGCTCGATGCGCGTGCCATGGAACTGCTGGCAAGCGTGGAGCTCTCGGTGTATGCGCAATCGAAGGCCGTGGAGCTGCCGTACGGGCGCAAGCGCGCGCTGGAGCTTGCCACCACGCTGGCGCTGGAGCCCGAGCTGATGCTGCTCGATGAGCCCACGCAAGGCATGGCGCACGAAGATGTCGGCCGCGTCACCGCGCTGATCAAGAAGGTCGCGCAGGGCCGCACTGTGCTGATGGTGGAGCACAACCTGGGCGTGGTCGAGGACCTGTGCGACCGCATCACCGTGTTGCAGCGGGGCAGTGTGCTGGCCGAGGGCAGTTATGCGGAAGTGTCGAGCAACCCGGCGGTGCTCGAGGCCTACGTCGGGGCCGAGCATGCCTGAGGCGATGCTCACGATGCGCGACATGAACGCGTGGTACGGCGAATCCCACGTGCTGCACGGCATGAGCTTCGAGGTCGGCCGCGGTGAGTTGATCACGCTGCTTGGACGAAACGGCTCGGGACGCACGACCACGCTCAAGTCCGTGCTGGGCCTGATCGACCGGCGGCGCGGCTCGCTCACGCTGGAGGGCCGCGAGCTTCTCGGGCTCGCTCCGCACAAGGTCGCGCGCCTGGGTGTGGGGTACTGCCCGGAGGAGCGCGGTATCTTCGCCTCGCTCAGCACCGAGGAGAATCTCCTGCTTCCGCCGCGCGTGGGCGAGGGCGGCATGAGCGTGGACGAGATCTACGCCATGTTCCCCAACCTGCACGAGCGCCGCAACAGCCCCGGCACGCGCCTGTCCGGTGGCGAGCAGCAGATGCTCGCGATGGCGCGGATCCTGCGCACCGGCGCGCGCCTGCTGTTGCTCGACGAAATCACCGAGGGCTTGGCGCCGGTGATCGTGAAGGCGTTGGGCAAGGCGATCGAGCAACTGAAGTCACGTGGCTACACGATCGTGATGGCCGATCAGAACTTTCGCTTCGCCGCCCCGCTCGCCGATCGTCACTATGTGGTCGAAGGTGGACGCGTGGCCGAGGTGGTGAACAAGGATGAGCTGTCCGCGCGCATGGGCATGCTGCACGAGTACCTGGGTGTCTGATTTTCTTTGGAGAACGAGATGACTAAAACATGCATGGCGGCCGCGGCAGCGATGCTGCTGGTGAGCGGCGCCGCCCTGGCGCAGGGCAAGATCTCAGGTGACATGGTCAAGATTGGTGTGCTCACCGACATGTCGGGCCTGTACTCCGACGTGGGTGGGCAGGGCTCGGTGCTGGCGGCGCAGATGGCGGTCGACGATTTCGGCGGCAAGGTCAAGGGCAAGAAGATCGAGGTGGTCGCGGCCGATCATCAGAACAAGGCCGATGTGGCCTCCAGCACGGTACGCCAATGGATCGACCGCGATGGCGTGGACATGGTGACCGACGCACTCAATTCCGCCGTCGCGCTCGCCACGGCCAGGGTCGTGGCGGAAAAGAAGCGCATCCTCATCGACACCGGCGCGGCCTCCACCCGGCTGACCAATGAGGAGTGCACGCCCTACACCATCCACCACACCTACGACACCTTCGCCCTGGCCAACGGCACCGGCAAGGCGGTGGTGAAGCAGGGCGGCGATACCTGGTACTTCCTCACCGCCGACTACGCCTTCGGGCATTCGCTGGAGAAGGACACCAGCGACGTGGTCAAGGCCAGCGGCGGGAAGGTGCTCGGGGCAGTGCGTCACCCGCTGGCGGCGTCGGACTTCTCCTCTTTCCTGCTGCAGGCGCAGGCATCCCGGGCGAAGATCGTCGGCCTGGCCAACGCCGGAGGCGACACGATCAACGCCATCAAGGGCGCCAACGAATTCGGCCTGACGAAGAAGCAGACGATCGCCGGCCTGCTGGTGTTCATCACCGACATCCACAGTCTCGGCTTGAATGCCACACAGGGCATGTACGTGACCGAGGGCTGGTACTGGGACATGAACGACGAGACGCGCAAGTGGAGCCAGCGCTTCTTCGCCAAGATGAAGAAGATGCCCTCCAGCAACCAGGCCGGGGTCTACTCGGCCGTGACGATGTTCCTCAAGGCTGTTGACGCAACCGGTACCGACGATGCCGACGCGGTGATGGCCTGGCTGCGCAAGAATCCGCAGTCCGACATGTTCGGCAAGGACATGCGCCTGCGCGAGGACGGACGCCTGGTGCACGACATGTATCTGTTCCAGGTGAAGAAGCCGGCCGAGTCGAAGAAGCCGTGGGATTACTACCACCTGCGCCAGACGATTCCTGGCGACCAGGCTTTCCAGCCGCTTTCCGCGTCCAAGTGCGCGTTGGTGAAGAAGTGAAGAAGCAGGGGCTCGGGGCTGGGGGCTCGGGGCTGGGGGGGGCGCGGCAGTGCATTCACTCCACCCAGCGCGACGCAGAACAGAAAGGCGCCGCGAAGCGGCACCACGCCCCCTAGTCCTCAGCACCCAGCCCCACTTCAAAGATGGAAGAACTCTTCGGCATTCCTACCCAGGCCCTGCTCGGCCAGCTCCTGCTGGGCCTGGTGAACGGGTCGTTCTACGCCATGCTCAGCCTGGGGCTGGCGGTGATCTTCGGCCTGCTCAACATCGTCAACTTCGCCCATGGCGCGATGTACATGGTCGGTGCCTTCGTGGCGTGGATGGCGCTCGAGTACTTCGGCCTGAACTATTGGTGGAGCCTCGCGCTCGCTCCGCTCATCGTGGGCGCGTTCGGAATGCTGGTCGAGCGCCTGCTGCTGCGCTGGTTGTACCGGCTCGATCACCTCTACGGCTTGCTGCTCACGTTCGGGCTGGCATTGATCCTGGAAGGGACGTACCGCTTCTTCTTCGGCGTGTCGGGACAGCCCTATCCGGTTCCCGATGCCTTGATGGGCGCAACCGACCTGGGTTTCATGATTCTGCCCAACTACCGCGCATGGGTGGTTCTCGCATCGCTGCTCGTGTGCCTGGTCACCTGGTACGTGATCGAGCGCACGCGCCTGGGCGCCTACTTGCGTGCGGCGACCGAGAACCCGCGCCTGGTGCAGGCCTTCGGTGTGAACGTGCCTTTGCTGCTCACGCTCACTTATGGTTTCGGTGTCGCCCTGGCTGCCTTTGCTGGGGTGCTGGCGGCGCCAATCATCCAGGTCACGCCGTTGATGGGTTCGAACCTGATCATCACGGTGTTCGCTGTCGTGGTCATCGGCGGCATGGGCTCGATCCTCGGATCGATCTTCACCGGTCTGGGGCTGGGTGTGATCGAAGGACTGACCAAGGTGTTCTACCCCGAGGCATCAGCGACGGTGGTGTTCCTGATCATGGCCATCGTGCTGCTGCTGCGGCCCGCGGGGCTGTTCGGGCGGGAGAAATAGCATGCGCCGCGCCGGAATCGTCTATCTCCTCGGTCTCGCATTGCTGCTGCTCGCGCCCCTGGTGGTGTACCCGGTACTGGTGATGAAGGTCCTGTGCTTCGCGCTGTTCGCGTGCGCCTTCAACCTGTTGCTCGGCTATGCCGGTCTGCTCTCCTTCGGACATGCCGCCTTCCTCGGATCGGCCGCGTATGTCACCGGCTACGCCATGACGCAATGGGCCACGACGCCCGAGATCGGCCTGCTGCTGGGCGTGTCGGCCGCGGCAGTGCTCGGTGCGGTATTCGGCGCACTGGCCATCCGCCGGCAGGGGATCTACTTTGCCATGATTACGCTGGCCCTCGCGCAGATGGTTTACTTCTTCTGCCTGCAGGCGCCCTTCACCGGTGGCGAGGACGGCCTGCAGGGGGTGCCGCGCGGCGAACTGTTCGGCCTGCTGCCCCTGGCCGACGATTCGGTGATGTACTACTTCGTGGTGGCGGTGTTCGTGTTCGGCTTCTGGCTGATCCAGCGCATCATCCGCTCTCCTTTCGGGCAGGTGCTCAAGGCCATTCGGGAGAACGAGCCCAGAGCCCTCTCGCTCGGGTACGAGGTTGATCGCTACAAGCTGCTGGCATTCGTACTGTCCACTGCGCTGGCGGGGCTGGCCGGCGGCACCAAGACTTTGGTGATGGGCTTCGCCACGCTCACCGATGTGCACTGGGCCACTTCCGGCGAGGTGGTGCTGATGACGCTCGTCGGCGGCGTGGGCACGGTGGTCGGGCCCGTGATCGGCGCGGCCATCATCATCGTTCTGCAGAACGAGCTGGCGGACAAGGTCGGACCGTGGGTCACGGTGATCATGGGCGTGATCTTCGTTGCCTGCGTGTTGGTGTTCCGCCGTGGCATCGTGGGCGAGATTGCCGCGCGCTGGCCCGCCAGGGTCGACAAAGGCTGAAGCGCTGCTGGAACGATTTCGGCCCGTTGCTGTGCATCGTTGCTGCGAGGGGACGCACCGGGTGAGCGCCTGGTGCGCGGTCCCCTTGCATCATTACCAGCCCCAGAGAAGCTCACGGGCGATCCAGCCGATCTTGCCTCCCGCGCGTTGCACGCGCACCCACTGCTGCCGCCGCTCCAGGGTGCGCAGCAACTCGCCGTACTGCGCCTGGCCGATGATGCGATGACGCGTGCCGGGGCCGCTGCGAATGTTGGCTGTGCCAGCCTTGACGATGAAGTGTGCGGAGTCGCCGACCAGCGCGCGCGACACCCATCCGCGGTCATCCTCGAAATCGCGCACTTCCACCCAGTTGCCCTGTCGCCTGAGCACTTCCAGAGGGTAACCGCGCTCCAGCTCCCACAGCACTTCCGAATCGGTGCCCGGCCCCGCGCGCATGTTCACGGTGCTGCCCTTCACGCTGACCATCTGCTTTGCGTAGGCGATTCCCGTTGCGGCAGCCATGGCCAGTCCCAGCCCCAGGGCTGCGATCGACTGTATTGCGCGGACCCTCCTATTCATGCGCGTGTGCTCCTGATCGTGTTGGATGACGATGTCCAGATCCGTCGGCGTGCGACGGATCAATGGATGGGAAAGAGGAGTTCGGAAAAAGGTTCCCGGCGGCCGGGCAACGGCGAAACCGGAATTGCGCTGCGCATACGGTAAAATCCTCCGATTCGTGAACCATTGGTCGACCCATGAAAGTACTTGTTCCAGTCAAGCGCGTGGTGGATTACAACGTCAAGGTGCGCGTCAAGGCAGACGGCACCGGCGTGGAGACCGCGAACGTCAAGATGTCGATGAATCCCTTCGACGAGATCGCCTGCGAAGAGGCGGTGCGATTGAAGGAGGCGGGCGTGGTCACCGAGATCGTCGCCGTGTCGGTCGGTCCCGCGCAGGCGCAGGAAACATTGCGCACCGC
>Ga0268299_1004382_pt1 | contig 11082 bp, 14 predicted proteins | sample NOBtaG_FD_193484 | JGI IMG/M metagenome (GOLD analysis project Ga0268299, IMG submission 193484) | Activated sludge microbial communities from bioreactor in Nijmegen, Gelderland, Netherland - NOB reactor | ecosystem: Engineered > Bioreactor > Aerobic > Activated sludge | place: Netherlands... | reverse complement strand
TCGGCCCGGTCGATCGTGCGGACGACGACGTGGCGGTTGCGCAGGCTCATGGCTGCTCCCTGGGTACCTGGAGGCGGGGGAACACCCGCTGGACGTTGTCGGTGAAGATGGCCTGGCGCTGGGCGTCGGTCAATGCGGCGGCGTCGATGTAGCGCTTGGTGTCGTCGAAGTAGTGGCCGGTCTCGGGGTCGACGCCCCGCACCGCCCCCACCATCTCCGAGCCGAACAGGATCTGGCTGGTGGGCACGACCCGCACCAGCAGGTCGATCCCGGCCTGGTGGTACACACAGGTGTCGAACCAGAGGTGACTCACGGCCTCGTCGAAATCCCAGTTGTTGTCGAGCGCCATCCCCCGGAACCGGCCCCAGTGGTAGGGCACGGCCCCGCCACCGTGGGGGATGATGAAGCGCAGGTTGGGGAAGTCCCGGGTGAAGCCGGAGGTGAGCACCTGCATCACGGCGGTGGTGTCGGCCCCCAGGTAGTGCGAGCCGGTGGTGTGGAACTGCTCGTTGCAGGCGGCGCTCACGTGGATCATGGCCGGCACGTCGAGCTCGCACAGCTTCTCCCACAGCGGCCACCAGTAGCGGTCCCACAGCGGCGCCCCGGTCCAGAACCCGCCGGTGGGGTCGGGGTTGACGTTGGCCCCGATGAACCCCATCTCGTTCACGCAGCGCTCCAGCTCGGCCACCGACCCGTCGATGGGGGCACCGGGCGACTGGGGCAACTGGCACACCGGGGCGAAGTTCGCCGGGTAGAGATCGCACACCCGGCGGATCAGCTCGTTCTGGTGCTCGGTCCAGAACCGGCTGGTGTGCTCGTTGCCGACGTGGTGGCCCATCCACGAGGCCCGGGGTGAGAAGATCGTGAGATCGCTCCCCCGCTCCCGCTGCAGCCGGAGCTGCGCCCCCTCCAGGCTCTGGCGTATCTCGTCGTCGGTCACCGCCATCTCACCCTTCGCCCCCACGTGGGCCGGGTCGGCGGTGACGGCCGCCGTCTGGGCGTCGCGCCAGCGTCCCACGCCGGGCGGCGTGGTGGTGTAATGCCCGTGACAGTCGATGATCATGGCCCTCGATACTAGGACGAAGGAGATCCCAGCCCCATGAGAGCCCAGCCATGAGAACGCAGGTGGCGATCGTGGGGGCCGGCCCGGCCGGCACCCTGCTGGCCCACATCCTGGCCAAGGCCGGCATCGAGCACGTGGTGATCGAGCGCCAGAGCCGGGAGCACGTGCTCAGCCGCATCCGGGCCGGGGTGCTGGAGTGGGGCACCGTCGAGACCCTGCGCCGCTACGGCCTGGGCGAGCGGATGGACCGCGACGGCCACGTGCACACGTCGATCGACACGGTGGAGCGGGTGGGCAAGCGGATGATGGCCTACGGCCAGACCAACATCCAGGAGGATCTGTACCGGGCGGCCGACGAGCGGGGGGCCGAGATCGTGTTCGAGGCCGAGGACGTGGCCCTCCACGACCTCGACACCGACCACCCGTCGGTCACCTGGTCGTCGGCGGGGTCCCGGGGCGGGGCCACCGAGCGGCTCGACTGCGACTATGTGGCCGGCTGCGACGGGTTCCACGGGGTGGCCCGCCAGTCGATCCCGGCCGGGCTGCGCCGGGAGTTCGAGAAGGTGTACCCGTTCGGCTGGGTGGGGATCCTGTCGGAGACGCCGCCCCTGCCGATCCTGCTCTACGCCAACCACACCCGCGGGTTCGGCCTGTGCTCGATGCGCAACCCGATGCTCAGCCGCTACTACGTCCAGTGTCCGCTCACCGACACGGTGGACGACTGGCCCGACGACCGGTTCTGGTCCGAGCTGCTGGGCCGCCTCCCCCGCTCCCAGGCCGAGCAGATCGTGACCGGGCCGTCGATCGAGAAGTCGATCGCGCCCCTGCGCAGCTTCGTGGCCGAGCCGATGAGCTACGGGCGGCTGTTCCTGGCCGGCGACGCCGCCCACATCGTGCCGCCCACCGGGGCCAAGGGCCTCAACCTGGCCGTGGCCGACGTGCTCTACCTGTCGCAGGGCCTGATCGCCGCGTACGGGGGCGACCCGGGGCCGCTGGAGCGGTACTCGGAGACGGCGCTTCGCCGGGTGTGGGGATCGGTGCGGTTCTCGTGGTGGCTGACCCAGCTGCTGCACCGCTTCCCCGACCAGACCGAGTTCGATCAGCGGGCTCAGGAGCAGGAGCTCTACCATCTGTCGCAGTCGGCCCTGGCCCAGGCGGCGATGGCCGAGCAGTACGTCGGCCTGCCCTACTGACGATCCCTACTGAGAGCTCATGAGCCCTGACCACCTCCCCATCCGCGACACCTGGGACATCCCCGGAACCTATGTGTTCGACGGCGAGCACAGCCGCAAGGGGTACGCCCTCAACATGTTCTGCATGTCGCTCAACCAGGCGGCCAACCGGGAGGCGTTCGCCGCCGACCCCGACGCCTACCTCGACCGGTGGGATCTCACCCCCGAGCAGCGCCGGGCCGTGGTGGAGCGCAACTGGCTGGAGCTGCTCCGCCTCGGCGGCAACATCTACTACACGTTCAAGCTGGCCATCGTCGATGGCCTGACCATGCAGGACGTGGGAGCGGCCATGTCGGGTATGAGCACCGAGGAGTTCAGCGCCATGATGGTGGCCGGCGGCAGGCCGCCGTCTTCGCCCGGTGGCCCCGTCACCGGAGGGCAGGCCTGATGGCCCGGATCGTGGGCGGGGTCGGCACCTCGCACGTGCCGGCGGTGGGGGCCGCCATCGACAACGGCCGCCAGGGCGAGCCCTACTGGGCCCCCTACTTCGCCAAGACCGAGCCGGCCCGGGCCTGGATGGCCGAGACGAAGCCCGACGTGTGCATCGTGGTCTACAACGACCACGCCGACGCCTTTTCGCTGGAGGTCATCCCCGCCTTCGCCCTGGGCGTGGCCCCCCGCTTCCCCCCGGCCGACGAGGGCTACGGGCCCCGCCGGGTGCCGACGGCCGAGGGTCATCCCGAGCTGGCCTGGCACCTGGCCGAGCGCCTCATCGTCGACGAGGAGTTCGACCTGACGATCGTCAACGAGATGCCGATCGACCACGGCTGCACCGTGCCGCTGTCGGTCACCTGTGGCCAGCCCGACGCCTGGCCGTTCAAGGTGATCCCCCTGTGCGTCAACGTGATCCAGTACCCGCCGCCCACCGGCCGCCGTTGCCTGGCCCTGGGCCGGGCCATCCGCCGTGCCGTCGAGTCCTGGCCGGGTGACGAGCGGGTGGTGGTGTTCGGCACCGGCGGCATGTCGCACCAGCTCCAGGGCGAGCGGGCCGGGCTGGTGAACCTCCCGTTCGACATCGCTTTCATGGACGCCCTGGTGGCCGACCCCGACGCCCAGGCCCAGGTGCCCCACGCCACCTACCTGCGGGAGGCCGGCTCGGAGGGCATCGAGCTGGTGATGTGGCTGATCATGCGGGGGGCGCTGGGCGACGCCGTGACCGAGCGGTACCGGCTGAACCACGTGCCCACGTCGAACACCAGCAACGGCCTCATCATCCTGGAGCCGGCGGCGCCGACGGCCGGGGCCAACCTCAGAACGCGTCCGGGTTGAGCACCAGGCCGGCGGTGAGCAGGATCGCTGCGTTCGCCATCACCAGGCCGGCCACGACGGCGACGATCCGGAGCCAGCGGGGCAGGCGCCAGTCGTCGGCCACCGGCGCCGCCACCGGCCGCAGAGCCCACACGATCACACCGTAGGTGGCGACGAACAGCACCAGACCGACGGCCCGGCCCGGGGTGACGCCGGTCCAGACGGCCCCGGCCATGACGACGGCCGGGGCCGGTACGGCGATGGCGGCGGCCCCCACCCGGGCCCAGCGCTGCCAGTCGCGCCGCCACAGGGCCAGCGACCCGCCGGCCACGGTGGGGAACATGATGCTGCCGGCGGCCACGAACAGGCCGAGGGTGAGCACCGCCCCGGCCACCCGGCCCGCCGTGGACCAGCGGCGGCGCCCGGCCCGGCGGGCCAGCCGGGCCACGGCGTGGCCGGCGCCGGCGAAGGCGAAGACCGCCACGATGGCGATCGTCCCGCTCCAGCTGAAGTCGGGTTCGTCGGCCAGCAGCCGCATCCACAGCCGGGCGACGGCGCCGAGGGTGGCCCCGAGGGCGGCGGCGGCCAGCAGCCAACCGACCGCCCGCAGCATCCGCATCGCCAGCAGCGGGCGGGGACGGTCGGCGACCGGTCTGCCCGAGGACGGGGTGGTGGGCGGCGGCGACGAGGCGAGCGAGATCGTGTCCATGTGCTGACCGACGACCGACGGCCCACCGCCGGGTGACGGCCGGGCCGCCGGCCGGGCGATGTTGCCCCTCGTGTCACCCGGCGACGCCGGCTGTGCGTCCGTACCGGTGTGCCCGTTCCCGGCCCGTCTACCCGTGATGCTGTGGCATCCTGGCCCCTGTGATCACGGGGTCGGGGGGCCGTTTTGCGCCGGGGCGGAACGGCGCCGGCCTGGTGGACGGGCCCGGTGCGCCCTTGCTGGCGGTGCTGGCCGGCATCGAAGCCTTGCGACGGGCCGGCGTTACCATCGAGCCCGAGGCAGAGGCGCTGGTGATACGCCTGTTCCAGGCCGAGGGGCGGTCGCTGGTGCGCCTGGCCCGGTTGTTCGTGGACGACCGGGACGCCGCCGAGGATCTGGTGCAGGAGGCCTTCCTTCGCCTGGCCCGCAGCGCCAGGTCGATCGAGGACGTGGAGCGGGCCCCGGCCTATCTGCGCTCGATCGTTCTCAACCTGGCCCGCGACCACAACCGGCGGGGGCTGGTGTCGCTCCGCCACCGGGCGGCGGCCGGTCGGGAAGTCGACGTGGTGGACGATCCGGCCGACGAGCTCGCCGACCGCCTGGCCCAGGACGACCGCAACGTGGCTGTGCTGGCCCGGGTGGCGGCCCTGCCCCGACGTCAGCGGGACTGCGTGACCCTGCGTTACCTGGAGGGTCTCTCGCCGCCGGAGATCGCCGCCACCCTCGGACTGTCGGCCAACTCGGTGAAGACGCACCTCCGGCGGGGGCTCGAGGCGCTGCGCCACAGCCTGGGCGAGGTGGTGGGCGCGGCCGTAGGAGGGAGCGAACCGCCGTGACCGTGCTCGACGAGGCCGAGGTGGAGCGTCTGCTGGTCGCCGCCTTCGACGACGCTCGGGCCACGGTGACCGAGCACCCGGACCTGTTCGCTCGGGTGGAGCGCTCGATCGGGGAGGCGGCGGCCCGGCGCCGGTTCCGGTGGCAGCTGGGCGGGGGCGTGGCGGGAGCGGCGGCGGCCCTGGTTGGGCTGACGCTGGCGCTGTCGGATGTTCGCGATGGGAGGTTGGTCATGCCGTGGTGGGTGTTGGAGCTGGTCACCGGTCTGGTGCTGGTGCTCCTGGCCGTGGCCCTGGGGCCGTTCATCAAGCGGTTCGGGCGGGCTTACGCCGCCGACGTGTTCCGCCGCAACCCCCGCACGGGCAAGAGCTACCTCGTGCTCACCGACGTGGCCTACTACCTGATCTTCCTGGCCTACATCCTGGTGACCACGACGGTCGTGCCCAACGAGGAATGGACCAGCAGCCCGGGCACCCAGGTGCAGCACGAGCTGGGCCGGGTGGGCGGGATCCTGCTGCTCATGGGCGTGCTCCACACGGCCAACGTGGTGGCGCTGCCCGTGATCGGCAACCTCCTCGGCGGGGCCGCCGGCCGCGGCGGCCCCAGCCGCCGCGCCGGCGAGCCGGCCGCCGATCCCCCACCCCTCGGCCCCGGCACCTGGATCCTGCGCATCGAGTCCCCTCCCACCCCCACCGGCGATGAGGAGGGCTGACCGGGCGACTAGCAGCGGGTGAGGCGGAGCATCTGGTTGCCGCCCCGCTGGAACTCGTAGTCGACGGTCTCGACCCGAGCCGCCAGATCGGCCCGGCCGTCGAACGCGGCCAGCACGCCGTCGAGGTGGGGCGACGGCACCGAACCCAGCTGGAGCAGGGGGAACACCCGCACCTCGGCCGCCACCCGGCACAGCTCCAGCAGAGATCCCACGTGGAAGTCGACGCCCAGCTGCTGGCTGTACAGGAACAGGAAATGGGAGCACACGGCGAGATCGAACGCCCCGTCGGCGAACGGCAGCGTCGGCAGCTCGCCCTGCACGTACCGGCCCTCGGCCCGCCCCGCCGGATAATCGGCCAGGAAGCGGTCCATGGCGCCCCGGCGAAGGCGGGCCAGGTGGTCGGGGTCGGCCACCACCGGACCCCACACGAACTCGTCGAGGTTGTCGAGCGTCTGGCCCATCACCGTGTCGAACACCTCGTCGACCCGGCGGCCGATGGCGGCGGCGTCGAAGGCGTAGAGCGGATCGACCGACACCACCGAACCTCCGGCCGCCGTCAGCTCGGCGTTGAAGCTGGCCGGCCCGTCGCCGCACCCGAGGAGGCGGGCCCCCGCCAGCTCGGCGGGGGTGAGGGCGAACATCCGCCGGTACTCCTCCAGCGAGCGCCCCCAGGGCACCACCTCATCGAGGGTGTAGGGCATCAGCCGGCCGGCCGGATCACATCGGGTCCTCCACGATCGACTGCCGCTTGTAGGGCACCAGCGCCTCCCGCAGCTCGTTGTAGACGCCCCACAGGAGCTGCTCCACCCGGGTCCGGTCCTCGGGGCCGTCGAGCTCGGTCAGCTCCACCAGGATCTGCTTGGTGGCGATCACCGAGTTGAGCCGGTGGTCGAGCCGGACCTGGCCCATCATCGGCATGCGCAGGATGTTCTGGGCGTCGGTGCGCCACATGGCCAGCAGGTCGTCGGGGTCGGCCACGAAGTTCTTGACCTCGGCGACCATCCGGATCGTGGCCTTGGAGCCGATGACCTTCTCCTGCAGGGCGCTGCCCCCGGTCTTGCGGTCGAGGATCACGGTCACCGTGTGGAGCACCGGGTCGGCCGGGGTGGCGAACTTGATGGCCTGGAAGCCGGTGTCGGCGGCGGTTCCGGTGCTGAACTCGATCGTGGGGAAGCCCTGGCGGCCCATGGCGGCGACGATCTCGCCGATCACAGCCTCGTCGCGGGACTCCCGGGCCTCGGACCGGGCGGCGAAGTCGGTGAGCATCTTCAGCATCAGCTGGCCAGCCTTCCCATGAGGTACTTGTGCAGTGAGTGCAGTGCGGTGTGCAGGTCGTTGGCGATGGGGGCCTTCACCGCGAACCCGTCGAAGTAGTCGTCGAGGTCGAGGATGAGGGGCACCGAGGCGTAGATGTAGCCGGTGGTGAAGTCGCCGTCGACGGTGATCACGCCCGGCTCCGACGAGTTCGCCACCATCGACGACTTGAGCTCGTCCTTCACCGCCTGCTTGACGGCGCCGAAGTTCTCGGCCCGCACCCCGTAGGCCACCTCGGCCCGGACCAGGCGGCCCAGGGCCTTGGCCCGCACGGGATCCTCGCACAGGGCCTGGAGCTGCACCAGGAGGCGGTCGGTTCCCTGACCGGCCTGGAAGCGGACCAGGTGATTGGTGCCGTTGGATTCGAGGTCGACCAGGCGCCAACCGGCGGTGACATAGGAGGTGATCGTGGCCCCGAGGGCCACGTCGTCGGAGCGTCGGCTCTGCTCCCAGGCGTTGTGCCGCTTCCACGAGGCGGCGACGAGGGCGGTGAAGCGCGCCTCGCTCGCCTCGGCGGCGTTGTCGGTGGTGGTCAAGGAAGTGGTCCTCCTGTGGTCTCGTCCCGGTTTCGGCTCGGGTCTGTCGTGGCCGACACCCGCCCACCCGTCCATAGGCGACCCTAACAGCGCCGTCGAGGCGACTCACCGGGAAATCGGCCCCCGTGGGGCCCCGGAACTACGATCGCCCTCGGGGGCGGTGATCGAGCACGAGAGAGGGAGGATGCATGGCGATGAGCGGCCAACCGCCTCCGGTGCCGGCCGGCGCGGTGCCGATGGAGGCCCGGGCCACCGGGCCGCTCGTCGGGTTCCGCATCATCGACGTCACCCACTTCGCCGCCGGCCCGTTCGCCGGGTTGATGCTGGCCGACCTGGGGGCCGACGTGATCAAGGTGGAGAGCCCCGACGGCGACTTCGTGCGCAAGGTCGGCCCGTTCCACCCCGACGACACCGAGCGCGTGTACGGCGGGCGCTACGCCCAGCGCAACCGCAACAAGCGCTCGGTCTGTCTCGACCTGGCCCAACCCGACGACCGGGATCTGTTCCTCCAGCTGGTGGAGACGGCCGACGGCCTGGTGGAGAACATGCGGCCCGGCGTGCTCGACCGGCTCGGCGTGGGCTGGGACACCTGCCGGGCCCGCAACCCCCGCCTCGTCTATGCCGCCATCCGCGGGTTCGGCGATCCCCGCACCGGCGCCAGCCCGTATGTCGACTGGCCCGCGCTCGATCCGATCGCCCAGGCCATGGGCGGGTTCGTGGCCAACACCGGCCCCGACGACGACCACCCTCTGCGGGGCGGGCCGATCGTGGGCGACCTGGTGCCCGGCCTCCAGGTGACGATCGGGCTCCTGGCCGCGCTGCTCCACGCCGAACGCACCGGTGAGGGCCAGTTCCTCGACGTCTCGATGGTCGACGGCATCATGTCGATCTGCGAGACGGCCCACACCCTGTGGGCCTACGAGGGCGTCACCCACGAGCGGGTAGGCAACAACCTCAGCGCGGCGGCCCCCATCGACGTGTACCCGACGCTCGACGGCTCGGTGTCGCTGGTCGGCCTGACCGACGTCCACTGGCGGCACCTGAGCGGGGCCATGGGCCGGCCCGAGCTGGCCGACGACCCGCGCTTCGCCACCCTGGCCGCCCGCAGCGCCAACCGGGCCGAGGTCGACGCCGTGGTGCGGGCCTGGTGCGCCGCCAACACGAGGGCCCAGATCCTCGACGCCCTGGGAGGGCTGGTGCCGGTGGGCCCGGTGTACGGGGCGCCCGACTGGGACGCCGAGCCCCACGTGGCGGCTCGGGGGATGCTGGTGCGGATGGAGCACGCCACCCACCCCGACACCGCCCAGCTGGCCTGCCCCATCAAGTTCACCGGCACCCCGGCCAACGTCTACCGCCGGCCCCCGATCCTGGGCGAGCACACCGAGGAGATCCGGGCCGAGCTCGCCTCCCACCGCCCTTCGGACGAGCCGAGCCCGGTTTCTCCTCATGGAGATTCTCACGGGTGAGACCCCCCGTCAGGAGATTCGGCCCATGTCCGGGTGGCTCCGCTGCGCCAAGGCGCTACGGACAATGCGGCACAGCTCCTTCGGCTCGCGACTGAAGAACGTCCAGGTGATCGGATAGACCTGCCAGCCGAGCATGGTCAGCTGGTTCCAACGCGCAGGGTCGGCCTCGAAGCTGCGGTGGTTGAAGCTATCGACGACCGGGCCAGGACCCACCCATGCCCAGATCTCCTCATGGACAGTCCCACAGGTGAGACCCTCCGTGAGGAGATTCGGGTTACGGGGGTCGGCTAGGGAGCGGTGGAGAGCAGCAGGCGCTCGAGCACCGCGGGCCAGGAGTAGGCGGCGGCGGTGCGGCGGGCGGCGGAGCGCAGGCTCCGGGCCCGGGCCGGATCCCGGCCCAGCCACTCCAGGCAGCCGATGATCTCCGACGGGTCGTCGGTGTCGAGGGCGAAGCCGTTGTGGAAGGGCCGCAGGTAGTCCTCGCCGGTGGAGCCGGTCACGACGATGGCGCCGGCCGCCATGGCCTCCAGGCCGACCAGCCCGAACGGCTCGAACCCGCTGTTGGCCAGCACGGCGTCGGCCCCCCGGTAGAGGCCGGCCAGCGACGGCCCGGCCACCGGGAACGACAGCTCCACCACCGCGTTGGCCGGGATGGCGGCATCGGCCAGGGCTTCGGGTAGCCGGCAGCCCTCGGGTCCGCCGTCGTCGAGGGTGATCCACGGCAGGCCCCGGCGGGCCGCCGCCTCCCTCAGCTCCCGGGCGTGGACGCTGGCCGTGGGCGAGCCGTTCCACCCCCGGGCCAGCAGCACCGTGGGGCGCCCGCGGTCGGCCAGGTCGGCCACGGCGTGCAGCGCCATCAGCCACCGCTTGTCGGGATCCCACCGGCCCACCTTGGTCAGCACGGTGCGGCCCACCAGCACCTTGCGCATCCGGCGGGCCAGGTCGGCGGTGCCGCCGCCTCCGGTCCGCCCGCACATCTCGCCGTCGATCCACGACGGATCGAGCCCGTTCGGCACCACCCGGGGGTTCACCCCGTAGCCCCACATGAGGTGCTTCATGGCCTTGGAGATCGTGAGGATCAGCGCCGACTGGTCCAGCCGGGCGAAGTCGATCCGCTCGAACCCGAAGCGGTTGTTGGCCGTCCAGGCCAGCACCGGGTGGTGGCGAAGACCTCGTCGCTCCAGCTCGTCGTGAAGGCAGATGAGGGGCCAGGCGGTGTGCCAGTCCTCGGCCAGGATCATCGTGCGCCGCTCGGCGGCGGCGTCGTCGGCCACAACGTCGGCCAGGTGCGGGGGCAACGAGGTGCACCAGTCGGCGATCTTGTCCTCCTCGCCGTCGTACACCCCGTGTGGGGCCTCCGACGAGATCGACTGGCTCCAGCGGTGCAGGGTCACGCCCCGGCGGTGCTCGACCGGGGGCGCCGCCGGGTCGCCCACGAAGTACAGGTCGACCAGGTGGCCGAGCGAAGCCAGCGACTGGGCCATCGTGGTCACCCGGACGGCCAGCCCGCCGGCGTGGGCGTAGGCGTCGGGGCCCTCGAAGCTGAGATGGATCACGTGGAGCACGTCGACCGCTCCGGACGAGCAGGCCGGCGGATCGAGTCGGAGGCTCGGACGATGAGCGGCGCGGCCTGGATGGAGGCTAAGGGTTGGTGGTGCCACAGCGAATCGTCTCCCGGGAGGGCCGGTGGGTTACGTGCGGATGATTTCTCTCTCGGTCGGCTCCCGGGCCGCGACGGTGAGCCCCTGGCGGTTACGAATCCGTCAATCTCCACGGACGCCGAATGGGCCGGCCCGTGAGGGCCGGCCCATTCGGTTGGGGGGAGAGGGAGGGTAGGGAACCGGGGGAACTAGGGAAGGTCGATCGGGCGCAGCACCCGGTCGATGCCGTGGGCGTAGCCGTTGGCGGCGGCACCGCCGACGTCGGCCCGCACCACCCGGGCGTCCCGGTCGTTGGTGTCGGCGTCGATCA
>Ga0268299_1004381_pt1 | contig 11085 bp, 8 predicted proteins | sample NOBtaG_FD_193484 | JGI IMG/M metagenome (GOLD analysis project Ga0268299, IMG submission 193484) | Activated sludge microbial communities from bioreactor in Nijmegen, Gelderland, Netherland - NOB reactor | ecosystem: Engineered > Bioreactor > Aerobic > Activated sludge | place: Netherlands... | reverse complement strand
CGGCGTGCACGCCATCCGCTGGTACCGGCCGGTGTTCTGCGTCCTGATCGTGGTCGGCGCGCTGGTCGAGCTCGAGCTCGTGTGGACCTTCGCCGACATCACCAACGGCCTGATGGCGCTGCCCAACCTCATCGGCCTGATCGGCCTGTCCGGCATCGTGGTCGACGAGACGCGCCGCTACTTCCGCGCGCAGGGCGACGCACCGCGGAGCTGAGGGCCGCGGCGATCCGTCGACATCCGCGGCAGCGCTGCGCGCCGCACCGCCGACTCGAATCCCGCGCCGCGCCGGGCGCATCTCGGGCGCGCGGAGACGGCGCGCCGGCTGCCGCCGCCGGTGCGCCGCTCCGCGCGCGCCGGATCTAGGGACCGCAGGCGTCGAACAGGCCGAGCTCGAGCGCCTTCTCGTGCAGCCGCTGGAGGGTCTGCTCGGGCTGGGGCGCGATCAGGAAATGCGTGTCGTCGTAGGCGTCCGCGCGCACGAGCCAGCAGCCGGCGTGGAAGATGCCGTGATGGCTGCTGCCCCCTTCGGGGCGCGGGTAGGGGAACGGCGCCGTCCAGAAGGACGCCGGCCAGCCGAGAAAGTCGCTGCGCGGGTGATCGATGTCGGCGAAGACGGTGGCCGCCGCGGCGGCGCTGTCGTAGCGCGTCAGACTCGCGGTGCCGGCATGGCCGCTGTACCAACTGCAATCGAAGGAACAGGAGGACGCGTCGCAACCCACGGTCAGATAGGGACCGGTCGAATCCGGCCGCGGACAGAGCTGCGCGGCGAAGTCGATCACCGCGCGCATGCGTGCCGCGACGGAGCCGGTGGCGGCCGTCGCGCTCGGCGTGGTCTCCGGCGTGGCGGTCGAGGTCGCGGTCGGAGTCGCGGCGAGGCAGCGACAGAACCCCTCGCACGAGTTGACCGGCGGGACGCCGTCGCAGACGGCGACGGTGCCGGCCTCGCACTCGGGCAGTGGACAATCCATGCACGCGCTGCACGTGCACACCGTCGGCTGCGAGCCCTCGCATTGGCGGAACCGACCCGTGGGGCAGGGAGTGCCCGTGGGGCACGCGGTGCGCGTCGTGGTCGGCGGCGGCGTCGCGGTTGCGGTCGACGCCGCGGTCGGCGCCGCTGGCGCCGGCGCTGGTGGATCGTCGTCCGAGCAGCCGACGAGCAGAGCTGCCGCCAAGAGAATCGAGACAACCGGACCGGCCGGCCCACCGGTGCAGCGATACCAGGATCGCTTCGTCTGCATCGCACGTTCCCCCTCGTGCGGCCCGCGCGGGGAGTAGCGCCAGCGCGAACCGCGGTCAAGGGAAAGGTGCGAGGGACTTGTCGGCGCGGGGGTGTCGTGCCAGAGCGTGACGCCATGAGATCGATCTTGGTCGTCGCCCTTCTCGCCGCCCTCGCCGGTTGCAGCACCAACGGTCGCGAGCAGACCCTGTTGGCCGGCCATCCAGTCGACACCGCGGCGATCTCGGCGGCCCAGGTCGAGGGCGACACGCGCGTCCTCGAGCGCGGCGAGTTCGTCGTCTATCAGGGCCCGGTGCTCAGCCTGGTGCGGCACGTCGACCTACGGCGCGGCGGCCCGGTGATGGGCAGCGGGCTCGGGCAGGTCGACGTCGCCCGCTCCGGCTACCTGTTCGCCGAGCGCCGGGTGGACGGCTCGGAGATCGCCTACTTCGTCGCCTTCCAGTGGGATCTGGTCGGCGGCGAGAACCGCTACGCCAAGGTCGCGCTCGCCGACGGCACCGAGCTCCGCTTCCGCACCGCCACCGCCCGCCCCGACCCGTGCGTGCCCAACTGCCTGCCGATCTCGCAGACGGTCATCGCCGATCTGCCCGAAGCGGCGTTGCGGGCGGCGGCGACCTCGGGGCTGCAACTGACGATGACGCTCGACAACGGCCACTCGTTCCCGGTCGGCGCGCCGGCGGCCTACGTCACCGGCTTCCTCGCCGCGGTCGACGCGCAGCGCGACTGAAGCGCCACGGCGGCGGCTCCCTCCTTGCTCGCGCGAGGCGGCCGGAGCTAAGCTCGCCGCATGGACTACCCCCGCGCGTCCGCGGACCTGGACCCTGTGATCGAGGCGTACAAGCGAGGGATCGACGTAACGCTGATCCGCGAGAATCTGCGGCGCTCGGTCCAGGAGCGTCTCGATCGACTCATCGAGCTGCAGCGCTTTGCCGCAGAGCTACGGCGCGCGGGGTGCGAAGCGCGACGTCCGTGACCGACTTCGAAAGCGGCGCACGCTCAGGCGGCGAACTCGCTCTCGATTCCCTCGCGGATCGCGGCAAGCGCGTGCCGCCGCACGCGCTGTTTGGTGAACGCGTGGGCGGTGGGGTCGATGCCGACGAGCAAGCGGGCCTCCGCCCGCGCGACCTCGAGCAACTCGGCAGGGGATGCGAGGCGGTCCAGGAACCCGGCGGCGCAGGCGTCCTCGGGGCCGAACAGAGCGCCGGTCACCGTGGCGCGGTTGAACCACGGCGGGGTCAGTCGCAAGCGCGCGAGCTCGACGCCGTAGTGCGGGATGGTCAGACCGATGGCGACCTCGTTGAGGCCGATGCGAAAGTCGCCCGCGGCGCCCGCCCGCACGTCGGCGGCGAGCAACAGGAACGCACCCTGTGCCACCGCATGCCCGTTGCAGGCGACCACGACCGGGCGCGGGAAGCCGAGGATGCGCTCGACCAGTCCGCCGCCGGTGCGCAGCGTGCGCACGATCTCGTCGCGCGAGCGCGCGAACATGGCGCGGTCGTAGCCGCCCGAGAAGATGCCGTCACGGCCGGTCAGCAGGACCACCGCGCCGGCGTTCTCGGCGCGATCGAGAGCGGCGGTCAACTCGCGCTGCATCGCTTCCGACATCACGTTGGCCTTGCCGTCGTCCATGGCGATGGTGGCGACGGAGTCACTGAGGGCGAAATCGACCAGCGGTCGAGCGGTCATGCGCGTACCTCCTTGGGTTTGCGGCGAGCGACCCGCGGCGGAATCGTCGCCGCGAGGGCGGCGAGGGCGGCGTCCTGGAACGCGCCCGTCACCCTGCGGGGCGAAACGGCCGCGTGGCCCGCGGTCCATTGGCGGCCGTACTCGTGCGCCGGCCCGATACACAGCGCCTGCGCGACGGGGCGAGGCAGGGGCGCCATGAGACCGCCGGCCGTGGCCTGAGCGAAAAGGGACTCGAGGGCGGTGTAGAAGCGGCGGTTGTGCTCCGCGAGAGGGCGCGCGGCCTCGGCCATCACCTCGTCCGGTGGCGTCGAGAAGAGATAGCGGGCGAGCTCGCGATGATCCTCGATCCACCCCAGGTGCGCCGCGATCCAGGCGCGCAGGGCGCTGCCGGGGTCGCGCGATGCCGCGATCGCCGCGATCGCCGCGCGCTGGTAGTCGGCCATGCCCTCGACGTACACGGCTGCCGCCAGGGCCGGCTTCGAGGCGAAGGCGTGGAACATGCTGCCGCTCGACAGCCGCAGCGCCGTGCGCACCGACGCCATCGTGAAGCGAGCATAGCCCCGTGCCGCGATCTGCCGGGCGGCCTCGGCCAGGATGCGATTGCGGGTGTCGCCCATTGGACGAAGGCTCTAGAGTATTACTCTAGTTGCGTCAAGCCGCTCACGAGGAAGCGGCGCGCCAGGCTCGTTGGGTTCCCCGACCTCCAGTCTCGCCGGCCGAGCCGGTGGGTGGGAGGGGCGGCCGAAGCGCGCCCCGTTCAGCGCGCGGACGGGAAGCGCGGCGGGCGTTTCTCCTTCAGGGCGGCGAGACCCTCCTGCACGTCGGGCTCGAGAAAGTTGAGCATCTCGTAGGCGAGCGAGGCGTCGAAGATCGGGCCTGCCACCCGCAGCCAGTTGTTGAGGGCGCGCTTGGTGAGGCGGAGGGCGTTCTGCGGCCCGGCCGCGAGCCGGTTCGCCACCTCCCAGGCCTTGTCCATCAACTGCTCGGGCGGCGCGCACAGGCTGACCAGGCCGATGCGCTCGGCCTCGCGGCCGTCGACGAACTCCGCCGTCATCAGGTAGTACTTCGCCTTCGCCATGCCGCAGAGCAGCGGCCAGAGGATGGCGGCGTGGTCGCCGGCGCCGACGCCGAGGCGTAGGTGGCCGTCGGTGATGCGCGCGCTCTCCGACATGATCGAGATGTCGGCCATCAGCGCCACCGCCAGCCCGGCGCCGACGGCGACGCCGTTGATCGCCGAGACGATCGGCTTCTCGAGGTTGGCCATGTTGTAGACGATGTCGGCGGCCTCGCGCAGCGTGCGGCTGACGGCCAGCGGGTTGCCGGCCATGCCCTCGAGCAGCTCGAGGTCGCCGCCGGCCGAGAACGCCTTGCCGGCGCCGGTGACCAGCACCACGCGCACGGCGTCGTCGCCGCCGACCGTCTTCCAGATCTCGGTCAGCTCCCAGTGCATGCGCTCGTCGGTCGCGTTCACCGGCGGCCGGTCGAGCGTCAGCAGCAGGACGCCGTTCTCCTTCTTGTCGCAGCGCAGGTGGCGGTAGTCGGCGTAGTCCATGGGTTCCTCCGAGAATGGGTTGGGGCGCTCCTGCGTGGCATCATCGGCGCGGCAAGTCGAGCGGGCGGAGGCGCCGGCGCGGCGTCGCTGCTAGCATGGCGGGCGTGCAGAGCGAGGGCGAGGACTGGACCCCGATCGCGCTGGCGCGCAGCCGCGCGCTGGCCGACGAGTGCACCCTGGTGCTGAGCGCCGCCGACATCGCCTGGCACGTGCGGCCGCAGGAGGGCATGTGGGAGGTGCGCGTCGCCCGCGGCGACGCCGAACGCGCCGCCGCCGCGCTCACCGCCTACGGCGCCGAGCGGCAGCCGCCGCCCGCGCCCGCGCCCCTGCCCGACCATCCCGACGGCACGCTCACGGCCGCGATCGTCGCGCTGCTGCTGGTGGTCTTCTTCCTCGCCGGCGGCCTCGGTTGGTGGCCGGTGGCGGAGTGGACCCGGCGCGGCAACGCCAGCGCCTCGCACGTGATGGTGGGCGAGTGGTGGCGGGTGGTGACCGCCCTGACCCTGCACAACGATCTGGCGCACGTGCTCGGCAACGCCGTCGCCATGGCCGTCTTCGGCGCCGCCGTCTGCCGCTGGTTCGGGCCGGGTGCCGGCCTGGCCCTGATCGTCGCCGCGGGCGCCGGCGGCAACGCCCTCAACGCGCTGCTGCGCGGCGGCGCACACCGCTCGCTGGGCGCTTCGACCGCGGTCTTCGGCGCCGTCGGCGTGCTCGCCGCGCTGCAACTCACCCGCCGGCTGCGCAGCCCTGAGCGCGGCCTGATGCGCATCCGCACCTGGGCGCCGCTGGCCGCCGGCCTCGGCCTCCTGGCGCTGCTCGGCAGCAGCCCCGACAGCGACGTCGCCGCGCACGCGCTCGGCTTCCTCGCCGGCGCCGCGCTCGGCTGGCTGGCGGCGCAGGCACGGCTCGACCGCCTCGGAGCGGCGGGGCAGGCCGTGCTGGCGGGCGCGGTGGCGATGGCGCTGCTCGCCTGCTGGTCGCTCGCGCTGCGCGCCTGAGACCGCCGCAGCCGGACGGATCCGCCCGTGCCGTACGACCGTGGCGACATAAGGAGAAACCCTCACTTCGGCGAGGGCATGTCCGCATACCCGCGCCGGTCCCGGGCGTGCTATGCGCGACCCGATGAGCCTGCCACCGATGGACCGCCCGCTGCGCTGGAAGAGCCACTCGGCCGAAGTCGCCGCGCTGCTCGAGGACCTGCCGGCGAACGTGCTCAAGGGCCACGGGCGCCGCCACGCGGCGCATCTGCTCCTCGCCTTCGATCCGGCGCGCGCCGCGGCCGCCCGCTCGGCGATCCACGCCCTCGCGAGCGAGCTCACCCCGGCGCGCCGGCAACTGGCGGCGGCGGCGGAGTTCAAGCGCGCCGACGGCGCGCACGACGGCGGCACGCTGCGCTGCTTCTTCCTCACCTGGGCGGGCTACGAAGCGCTGGGAGCGGCGGCGAAGGCGCCGGCCGGCCAGGCCTTCCGCCAGGGCCTGGCGGCGCGCGAGCACCTCGCGCTCGGCGTCGGCGGCTGGGAGCGCACCTACCGCCGGCCGATCCACGCGCTGCTGCTGCTCGCCGACGACGACCCCCACCGGCTCGACCGCGATCGCGACAGCCTGCTCGCCTCGCTCGCCGCCGCCGGCATCGCTCTGGTCGGGGAGGAGCGCGGGCTGCAGCAGAAGAACGCCGCCGGCCGCAGCGTCGAGCACTTCGGCTACGAGGACGGCCGCAGCCAGCCGCTGTTCCTGGCCGAGGACATCGAAGCCGAGCGTCTGCTGCGCGGCGGCACGACGCGTTGGGACCCAGCCCATCCTCTCAACCGGGTGGTGGTGACGCGGGGCGCGCAGGCGCTCGGCAGCTTCGCCGTCTTCCTCAAGCTGGAGCAGAACGTGCAGGCGTTCGAGCAGCAGCGCGCCGCCATCGCCCGCCTCCTCGGGCGCGGCGCGCGCGACCTCGCCGGCGCGCTGATGATCGGCCGCTTCGAGGACGGCACGCCAGCGACGCTGCGCCGGCAGGCGGGCCTCGGCGGCGAAGCCCACAACGACTTCGACTACGAGCACGACCGCGAGGGCGCCCGCTGTCCGCTGCACGCGCACGTGCGCAAGATGAACCCGCGCGGCCAGTCGGGCGAGCCGTGGGAGCGGCGCCACGCCATCGCGCGTCGGGGCATCACCTACGGCAAGCGACGCCGCGACCTGAGCGACCGCCCGGCAGACGGCGTCGGCCTGCTGTTCCTCGCCTATCAGGCGCGCTTCGAGGAGCAGTTCGAGCATCTCCAGGCAGCCTGGGCGAACAACCCCGCCTTTCCGCCGCAGGGCGGGCCGCCGGCGCCCGGGGTCGATCCGATCATCGGCACCGCCGCGCGCCACGGCGGCCATCACTGGCCGGTCGTCTGGGGCGATCCGACCGTCGCTCGCCGGCCGACGCCGCCGCCACCCCGCAACGCGCGCGAGCTGGTCACACCCCGCGGTGGGCTCTACCTCTTCGCGCCGACCCTGAGCGCGCTGCGCGCGCTCTAGGGATCGGCGGAGCGGATCGCCCGTGTCCAACCTCTCCGCCTTGCGGCTCCACCGGCGCCCGTGCGAAGGGAATGCCGAGGTTGGAGACGTGACGACGTTCATCAACCGTCGCGAGCAACTCGCATGGTGGCGGGAGCGGCTCGACGAGGTGCTCGACGGCCAGCCGCGCGTGGTGCTGATCCCGGGCGAGGCCGGCATCGGCAAGACCAGCTTCGTGCGCCACGTCCAGGCCGTCGAGCGCGCGGCGGTCCGCTTCCACTACAGTCGCTGCCTCGAGGAGATCTCGCTGCCCTACTCGCCCTTCGTCGACGGCGTCCTGTCGCAGCTCGGCGAGACCCTCGGCGAGCTCGACCGCGCCCTCGGCGAGCATGCCGCTCCCATCCGCCAGTTGCTGCGCCAGCGCGAGGCCGACGGCGGCGCCGCCGCCGGGCCGCCGACCGACCGCGACCGCTACCGCCTCTTCGCCGCCGTCGCGCACGCGGTGATCGCGACCGCGCAGGCGGCGCCGACGGTGCTCGTGCTCGACGACCTGCACTGGGCCGACCGCCCCTCGCTCGATCTGCTGCGCCACGTCGTCTTCGCCGCCGCCGAAGTCGGCGAGCGCGAACGGCTGCCGCTGATGATCGTCGGCCTGCATCGCCCGGTCGGCGAGGACACCGCGCTCGCCGGCCTGCTCTCCAGTCTCCAGCGCGAACGCATCTGCCAGACCCTGCTGCTGCCGCAGTTCGACGAGGCCGACACCGCCGACCTCATCCAGTCGCTGCACCACGGCCGGCCCTCGGCCGAGCTGGTCGCAACCGTCGCCGAGGCGACGCGCGGCAATCCGTTGTTCGCCCAGGAAGCGGTGCGCCAACTGCTGCGCGAGGGCGCGCTCGAGGCCCGCGGCGGCGAGCTGGTGACCACCGCGACGTTGCACGACCTGCGCTTCCCCGAGCACGTCAGCGGCGCGATCGCGGCGCGCCTGCAGGGTCTGAGCGAGCCGTGCCGCGCCGCGCTCGCGGCCGCCGCACTGCTGGGCGATCCGATCTCGCCCGATCTGGTCGCGCGCCTCACCGGCCTCGGGCACGAGCCGATCGAGTCCGCCTTGCACGAAGCCCAACTGCACGGCCTGCTGCGGCGACAGGACGGGCAGCTCGAGTTCGCCCATCCGCTGGTGCAGCACGTCGTCTCGCACGCGCCGCCGCCGGCCGAGCGCGCCGACAGCCACCGCCGCGTCGCCGAGTTGCTCGAGCAACAGTCGGCGGCCGACGGCCGCGATCGCGTCTTCCAGGTCGCGCACCACCTGATCTCCGCCGGCCCGGCCGCCGACGCGGCGCTGGTGGTCGCCGGCGTGCGGCGCGCCGCCGACCAGGCGTTCGGGCTCTACGCCTGGGGCGAAGCGGCGCGCTACTACGAGGTCGCGGTCAGCGCGGCCCGGCGCGCCGAGGCGATCTCGCAGGCCGAGCTCGCCGAGCTGCACTACCGCACGGCGTACAGCAGCCACCGCGACCGCAACCCGAGCCGCTGCCTCGAGCACTACGACCACGCCGTCGCCGCCTACCGCGCCGCCGGCGACGACCGCGGCGTGGCGCAGGCGCTCGCCGATCGCACGAGGGCACAGTTCGAGCTGGTGCCGGTGCCCTACGGCACCCTCATCGACGTCCAGCCGCTCGAGCACGCCGTGCGCGCGCTGGGCGAGGCCGAGCCGCGGCTGCGCGGCCGGATCTGGGAGACCATCGGCGAGGTCTACTGGACCGCTCGCCAACCCGAGAGAGCGCGCGAGATGTCGGAGCGGGCGGTCCGCCTCGGCGTCGACACCGACGACCCCCAACTCTGCGCCTACTCGCGCCTCGGCATGGCGCTGGCCGAGATGCAGCAGCTCGACCTCGCCGCCGCGCTGCGCCACTACGACACCGCCTACGGCGATGCCGTGCGCGCCCGCGATCTCTGGCTCGAGGCGCAGGCGCGCCAGCGCCGCCCGCTGGTGCTGACCTGGATGGGGCGGCTGGACGAGGCCGAGGCGGCGGCGTTGGAGTCGCATGCCTTCTCGCGCCGGCTGCACGACTGGAGCGGCTGCTCGCTCTCGTCGACGACCTCGGCGGCGGTGGCGCTGGCGCGCGGCGCCTTCGCCGACGTCGAGCTGCACGCGCGCGAGGGCATGCGGATGATGCGGCGCTCGAGCTACCCCTGGGGTGCCCTCCTCTTCCTGCCGGCGCTGGCCGCGGCCCGCGCCCTGCGCGGCGACTTCGGTGCCGCCGAGGACGCCGTCGCGCTGCTGGAAGAGCCCGGCCGCGTCTTCCCGGAGCCGGGCAGCTCGGTGCGCTTCGTCGCCTGGGTCTACCGCCAGCTCATCGCGCACCATGCCGGCCACCTCGAGCGCGACGCGGCGCTGCAACTGGTGCAGGCGATCCAGGGCGTCCTGCGCAACGCCGCCAGCGACGTCAACACCATCGTCTGCGCCTGCGCCCTGGTCGAGATCGGCGCGGCGGCAGGGGCGGCGGAGGCGATCGCGCCCGCCGCCGCCAGCCTGGCGGAGGCGGTCCGCCGCGACGCCCTGCTGTGCAACAGTTGGTCCTTCCTGGTGCCGCGGGTGTGCGGCGTGGCCGCCGCCGTCGGCCGGCGCTGGGACGAAGCCGAGGAGCACCTCGACCACGCGGTCCACGTCGCGCGCTCGGCCGGCGCGCGCCCCGAGCTCGCGCGCACCTACCTCGACCAGGCCGTCATGCTGGCGGCCCGCGCCGGCGCGGACGGGCGCGCCAGCGCCATCGACCGCCTGCACCAGGCGAACGCCGTCCTCGCCGAGCTCGGCATGCGACCGCTGCAGGCGCAGGCGGAGGCGCTCGCGGACCGACTGCGCACCTCGCTCGCGCCCCCACCACCGCCGGCGAGCGGGCTCGACGAGCGCGAGACGGAGGTGCTGGTGCAGATCGCCGTCGGCCGCAGCGACGCCGAGATCGCCGAGGATCTGCTGCTCGGCGCGACGACGATCGCGGCCGTCGTCGCCTCGGTGTTGCGCAAGACCGGCAGCGCCGACCGCGCGGCGGCGATCTCCTGGGCCACCCACCGCGGCCTGGGAGCGCGTTCGCCGCAGGCGCTGCAGCCGCCGTCGCGGGCTCAGTCGGCGCTGCCGACCGAGCAGACCGCCATCATCATGTTCACCGACATGCAGGATTCGACCGCCCTGATCGACCGCGTCGGCGACCTGCGCGCGCACGAGGTGTTGCGCATCCACAACGGCATCGTGCGCGACTGCCTCGCCCGCCACGGCGGCCGCGAGATCAAGCACACCGGCGACGGCGTCAACGCCTGGTTCGGCTCGGCGGCTGCGGCGCTCGCCTGTGCCGTCGCGATCAACCGCGGGCTGGCGGCCTACAACCACGCCCATCCGCACGCCGCCATCCGCGTGCGCATCGGCCTGAACGCCGGCACCCCGATCGCCGAGGAGGGTCAGCTCTACGGCGCCGCCGTCAATGCCGCCGCCCGCATCTGCGCGCACGCCGGCGCCGACCAGATCCTGGTGTCCGACGTCGTCCGCCAGCTCGCCGCCGGCAAGGGCTTCTCCTTCGCCGACCAGGGACACGTGAACCTGAAGGGCTTCTCGCAACCCTTCCACCTGCACTCGGTCGCCTGGGAGTGATGGGCGCAGCGAGGCGAGGCCGAACGATTTCCAGAGGAGACGAAGCGATGCCAGGACAGATGCCCGAGACGCTCAGCCGCGGCGCGAACCTGATCGCCCTCGATCGGGAGCTCGCGACCGCCAAGAACAGGAAGCGGGCCGTGCGGAAGATGCTCTCCGACCTGCCGGCCGGAGCGGACCCGCTGGACGAGGACGAGCAGGCGCGACTCGCCGATGGGCTCGTCAAGCTGACCGGCGACCACGGGGTCTTCACGGGTAAGGATCTCGAGCACTTCCGCGATCACTGGCTCGGCGGCGCGTGGTGGCCCGAGGCCCATCCGATCGCGCCCATCCTGCGCCACGCGTACGTCAAGGCGATCGACATCGCCCTCGGCGAGGCGCCCGAACGACCAGAGGGCGCGGAGCTCGACATCGAGACGCTGTGGTTCTGCACCCCGCCGCCCGACCAGGGTCCGGGAGACGTCGACATCGGCCGCGTGCACGTCGCCA
>Ga0268299_1004380_pt1 | contig 11086 bp, 10 predicted proteins | sample NOBtaG_FD_193484 | JGI IMG/M metagenome (GOLD analysis project Ga0268299, IMG submission 193484) | Activated sludge microbial communities from bioreactor in Nijmegen, Gelderland, Netherland - NOB reactor | ecosystem: Engineered > Bioreactor > Aerobic > Activated sludge | place: Netherlands... | reverse complement strand
TCCAGGTGCAGGCCGTACGTCCGACCCGGGGCCGGCCGTTCCTGGTCGATCGACGCCTCGGAGCGCGACAGCGGCTCCGGCAGGACCGTGCGCGTGAACGTCTCCTTCCAGGCGTCGATCTCGTGCGTGTAGTGGATCAGTTGGCCGTCGAGCCGGCCGAGGACGACCTCCTCGTAGACCTCCCGGCCGTCGTACTCCTCGACGTCGTCGAAGTCGCTTTTCGTGTCGATCTTCTCGTAGAAGAGGACCTCGTCGAGGCGCTGCGTCTCGGACCAGTCCACCGCCGGCGTCGGCGAAACGGCGGCGAGGTGGGCGAGGAACCTGGCCACCGTCTTCGCGGTCGGGCAGACCTCGCCGGGGTCGTGGTACCAGTGGTAGACGGTCGGCTCGCCGTCGGGGCCGTTGGCGTTGTAGTTGAGGAAGTACGGCGGCTCGTCGTCGTCGTTGGCGAAGTGGAAGACGAGCTTCGGGTCGGCGAACTTCTTGCGGCTGTAGCTGGCGTGCTGCCAGAAGTCGGGCTCGACCGGGACGATCTCGTCCAGGCTGTGGACCGTGGTGAGGCTGTAGCGGATCAGGCCGCCGTTCTGGACGCGGAGGGCCTTGCGGAGGGCCTTCGGCAACTTGACGCCGTGGCGGGCTTCCCAGGCGTCGAGCTGCGCCGACGTGACGCCGGGGGCGGCCGGCGCGTCCTCGGCGGGGGCCCAGAGCTTGTCGTAGTCGATGGCCACGTGGTCGCCTCCGTTCCGGAGCCCCTCGCCCCCCGGCTTTGCGGGGGGCGAGGGGTTGGGGTGAGGGGGTGGCGGCTTGCCGGGGGTTACAGCGCCTTCCCATCCCGACCAGTCTCCGCCCCCCTCACCCCCGACCCCTCTCCCCCCGCAAAGCCGGGGGGCGAGGGGAGGAAATCAACTACTCGCGCTGCGATACGCCCCCAGGGCGAAGTAGAAGAACCGCCGGCTCACGTAGAGCATGACCGCCGTCGCCGCCAGGAGCCAGGCGATGTTCCCCCAGTCGAACGCCTGCTTCGCCAGGAACGCCGCCGGGACGTTGACCACCAGCAGCACCGGCAGCAGATACCAGAACAGCACCAGCAGGATGTTCCCCCAGCGGCCCTCGTAGATCTGCCGCGGGTAGCGCATGATCGTCGTGAAGAGCCACCACAGCTCCATCAGGCTGCTGTTGCGCGTCATCCAGACCGCCGACGCCGTCAGGACGACGAGGAAGCTGTACGCCAGGGCGGTGCCGCAGGCAAGCAGGACGAAGAACGCCACGATCTGGAACGGGTTGAATACCCATCCCATGCCTGCCAGCGCGTAGACGCAGATGCCGCCGCCCAGGAGCAGCTTCGGCGCGGTGGACCAGTCGATCTTGCGGCAGGTGATCAGGAACTGCTCGTCGCACGGCTGGAGCAGGATCGCGTCGAGGTTGCCGGTGCGGACCAGCTCGGCGAACTCGGTGCAGTTCTCCAGGAAGAACGTCTCGATCAGGCCTTCCAACATGTAGTAGCAGCCGATGAAGAACAAATACTCGTGCGGCCCCCAGCCGGCGACGTGCTGCGTGTAGGTGAAGATCGTCTGGTAGAAGATCAGCAGAATGAACAGCCAGAGGACCTCGACGAGCACCTTCAGCAGGAAGTTGCCGCGGAAGGCGAGTTCGTTCGCGAGGGTGAATCGGCCGAACGCCCCGAGCAGGCGCAGGTAGCGCAGCATGGTCAACCCCCGTAGGCGCTGTAGCGGCGCAGGCCGCGGGCGTACAGCCACCGGCTCAGCACGTACAGGCCGACCACCCAGGCGAACTGGATCAGGACGCCCTGGGCGAGCTCGTCGTAGGGCACCTTGCCGAGGAAGACCGCCGCCGGGAAGTAGGCCAGGTACTGGAACGGCAGCAGCTTGAACAGCCAGGCCCAGAACGGCGGCAGCAGGTCGAGCGGGAACAGGTGCCCCGAGACGAAGAAGTTCACCGTGTTGACCACGAACAGGAACGACGTGATCTCCAGGAACCAGAACCCGACCATGCCGATCGTCAGCTCGAACAGGAAGCCGATCAGGAAGCTCAACAGCAGGGCGACGATATAGAGGACGAACGTCGGCCCGTCCGGCACCGTGTCGAAGAAGCCGGCGCAGAGGATGAACAGGACCGCGTACGGGATGAACGACGTCGCGATGTACGCCGTCTTGTGGGCGGCGCGGTAGGCGAGCAGGTAGCCGATCATGTCGAGCGGCTGGATGAGGTAACGCTTCAGGTCGCCGGAGCGGATCGACCGGGCGACGCCGACGGCGAGGCCGGGCATGCTGGAGAACATCCGGCTGATGTGGACCAGGAGCAGGTAGGCGATCATCTGGTCCATGGTGAACGTCACGGCCCCGGAGCCGAACGCCTTCGGCCCGTCGGCCGGGTCGCTGCCGGCCCGGGCGCTGTCGTAGATCGCCTGCCAGAGCAGGATCGTCGTCAGCAGCGGCAGGAAGCGCAGCACCGTGCCGAGGAGGAAGTCGCTCCGGTAGGCGAGCCGCTCGATGAGCGAGACGCGGTAGATGTTGACGTACTTGTGCAGCGTCGTCCAGAAGCCGCCCGGCGGGGCGGCCGCGTCAGCCAGGGACATGGGCGGCCTCCTCGGGGCGGCTCGCCTCGAAGACGCGGGCGATGACCTGGTCGAGCGGCGGGTCCTGGACGCTGACATCCACGACGGCGTAGCGGTCGAGGATGGCCGCGAGCACCTCGCTGATCTGGGCCCGCTCGACGTTGAGCTCGGCGACCGGCCCGGTGCGCTTCACCGCCCCGTAGCGGTCCAGGTCGGCCGGGACCGGCTCGAACTCGAATTGTAGGCGGATGAGCTTCGTGCTGCCGAAGCGCTCGATGATGCCGGAGAGCGGCCCGTCGTAGAAGAGCCGGCCGTGGGCGATGACGAGGACGCGGTTGCAGAGCGCCTCGACGTCGCGCATGTAGTGGCTCGTCAGGAGCATCGTCGTCCCGCGCGCCTGGTTGTACTCGCGCAGGCAGCGCTGGATCGTCCCCTGGGCGACGACGTCCAGGCCGATGGTCGGCTCGTCGAGCAGGAGCAGTTGCGGCTCGTGCAGCAGCGACGCGATCAGCTCCATCTTCATGCGTTCGCCGAGGGACAGCTCGCGCACCGGCTGGCGGGTCAACTTCTCGACGCCGAACATCTCGGTCAGCTGGCCGAGCGTCCTCTCGAATCGGTCGCGCGGCAGCGAGTAGATCTCGCGGTGGAGCTGGAAGCTGTCGGCGGCGGGCAGGTCCCACCAGAGCTGGTTCTTCTGGCCCATGACGAGCGAGAACCGGCGGCGGAACGCATCCGGCCGCTCCCACGGCGTGAAGCCGAGGACGGTCGCCGTCCCTCGCGTCGGGTAGATCAGGCCGGAGAGCATCTTGAGCGTCGTCGTCTTGCCCGCGCCGTTCGGGCCGAGGAAGGCGACCATCTCGCCCGGCTCGATCGAGAACGTCACATCCTCGACGGCGCGGACCTCCTTGTACTCGCGCCAGAACAGGCCGGCGAACGCCCCGCGCAAGCCGGGCTGCTTCTGGAAGACGCGGTACGTCTTGGTCAGCCCGACGGCCTCGATCACCGGCATGAGATCCCCTCGCTTGTTGTGCGTCAGTATATCAGTCGTCAGATGTTCCATCCACCGGAGCAGAGCCATGACGCAGACCCCTTCCCCGACGCGGCGCGACGTGCTCGTCGCCGGTTCCCTGGCCCTCGGAGGCGCGATGATCCCGACCGCCGACGCGGCCGAGCCGGACCTGCCGTGGATCGACGCCCACTCGCACATCTGGCCGGCCGAGGTGGACAAGTTCCCGCTCGCCGCCGGCCAGACGAAGGCCGACCTGAAGCCGCCGAGCTTCACCGACGACGAGCTGATGGCCCTCGCCCGGCCGGAGGGCGTCGGCCGGGTCGTGCTGATCCAGCACTCGGTGTACCACCTGTTCGACAACGCCTACCTGCTCGACGCGGTGAAGCGGCACCCGAAACTCTTCCGCGTCCAGGGCATGGTGGACGACCGGGCGGCCGACCCGGCCGGGGCGATGAAGAAGCTGCTGCCGCTCGGCGTGACGGCGTTCCGCATCACGCCGTTCATCCGGGCGAAGGAGGAGCAGCCGAAGTGGCTGGAGACGCCGGGCATGGCCGCGATGTGGAAGGCGGCGGCCGAGACGCGGCAGGCGATGTGCCTGCTCATCAACCCGGCCGACCTGCCGGCCGCCGATGCGATGTGCGCCAAGTACCCGGACACGCCGGTCGTCATCGACCACTTCGGCCGGATCGGCGCGGACGGCGAGATCCGCGACGCCGACGTGGCGGCGCTGTGCAAGCTCGCCCGGCACAAGCACGCCTGCGTCAAGATTTCAGCGTACTACGCCCTGGGCAAGAAGAAGCCGCCGCACGACGAGTTGGTGCCGATGATCAAGAAACTCCTGGAGGCGTTCGGCCCGCAGCGGCTGATGTGGGCGAGCGACGCCCCGTATCAGACGCAGGGCGGCAACAGCTACAAGGCGTCGATCGCGCTCGTCCGCGACCGGATGGACTTCCTGACGAAGCAGGAGCGCGAGTGGCTCCTGGCGAAGACGGCGGAGAAGGTGTTCTTCTACGCCTGACGCCGGGTCAGGGCAGGAGCGTGATGCACGACGGGCTGGGCTGCTCGACGGTGTCGCCGGCGGGCTTGAGCTTGCCGGTTTGCGGGTCGATGCCGAACACGGCGAGGTTGTTCCCCGGCATGTTCGCGCAGAGGAGCCACTTCCCGTCCGGGGTGATGGCCAGGTTCTGCGGCCCCTTGCCCCGGCTCGGCTCGATGGCGACGAGGGTGAGCTTGCCGTCCGCGCCGATGCGGTAGGCGGCGATGCTGTCGTGGCCGCGGTTGGTGCCGTACAGGAACTTGCCGTCCGGGGTGACCTTCACGTCGGCGCAGTGGCTCGTCCCTTTGAAGTCGGCCGGCAGGGTCGGGATCGTCTGCGTCTCGGTCAGGGTGCCGGTTCCGGCGTCGTAGTCGAACGCGGTGACGGAGTTGAGCAGCTCGTTGATGACGTAGACGCGCTTGCCGTCCGGGTGGAAGGTGAGGTGACGCGGCCCGGCCCCGGCGGGGGCCTTCGCGAAAGGCACCGCGTTTGGGGTCAACTTCCCCGAGGCCAGGTCGAGCTTGTAGCAGAAGATCTGGTCGGTCCCGAGGTCGGCGGCGAAGGCGTACTTGTTGTCCGGGCTGACGACGATGCAGTGGGCGTGCGGTTCCTTCTGCCGCTGCGGGTTGACGCTCGACCCCTTGTGGGCGAAGAACGACGCCTTTTCGCCGAGGGAGCCGTCGGCCTGGACCGGGAGCGACGCGACGCTTCCAGAGAGGTAGTTCGCCACGAGGACGGCCTTGCCGGTGCGGTCCACGTCGAGGTAGCACGCCGCGGTTCCCTCGGCCGACTGGCGGTTGAGCAGCTTCAGCTCGCCGTCCCGGCCGACGACCTGGTAGGCGGCGACCTGCTCGTTCTCCTTGCCGCCGAACTGCTTCGCGTGGATCGAGTAGAGCGTCTTCCGGTCCGGCGACAGGGCCAGGAAGAACGGGTTCTCCGGCCCGGCCGTGCGCCGCAGCGGCTTGAGGGTGCCGGTGGCGAGGTCCATCTGGTACGCCTGGATGCCGCCCTTGTCGCCGGCGGCGAACGAGCTGACGAGGACGACCGGGTCGGCCGCCCGCACCCCGGCGGCCAGGGCGAGCGGCACCACGACGAACGCGACGAGGCGGAGAGGGTTCATCCTGTCACTCCCTGGTGCGGTGCGGGCCTACGCGCAGCCGCGTAGCACGCCGATGCCGTGTTCGATGTCGCGGACCCGGCCGGCTTGGTCGCCGACCTCGCGTTCGATGCAGAGCGGGCCGCGGTAGCCGACCTTCTTGAGCGTCTGCACCCAGAGCGGGATGTTGACCGCCCCCTGGCCGAGCGGCACCTCGTCGCCCCACGTCCCGGGCGTCTTCGGCCGGAAGGCGTCCTTGGCGTGGACGCTGCGGATGTCCGGGCCGAGGATCTCGACCGCCCGGATCGGGTCGCCCTTGTCGTAGAGCAGCATGTTCGCCGGGTCGAAGTTCACCTTCAGGTTGGCGCACTTCAGCTCGTCGAGCGTCAGCCGGAGCAGGTCGGCGCTCTCCTGGCCGGTCTCGAACGCGACGGTGATCCCCTTCGCCTGGGCGAGGGCGCTCACCTTGCCGAGCGTGTCGAGGAACGCCTTGCGGTCGGCGTCGCCCGGCTCGGGGATGAAGCCGGCGTGCAGCATGAGGTCGCTCAGGCCCAGCGCCAGCGTGCGGTCGAGCGCCCACTGGAAGCGTTCGAGGCGTTCGGGCCGGGTGGCGGGATCACCGAAGCCGCCGGTCTTCTGGATGGTCGCCGGCGTGGTGTAGTCCTCGCCGGGGAAGCCGAGCATCGCGCCGGACATCTGGAAGCCGGCCGCCCGGGCGGCCTCCGGCATGGCGTCGCCCTCGTCCCAGGCGGCGTGGTGCGGGTCGCCGCAGGCGATCTGCACGACGGTGAGGCCGAGCTGCTTCATCAGACGAGCCAGCTCGGGGATGCTCTTCACTTGAAGCGACCAGCTGCAGACGCCGATGGCGAGGGGAGGGATCGACATGGGGTCAGGCTCCGGGAGCGGGTTCGATGTAGCAGCCGAGGGGGCCGAGGTCGCGGCCGTTGTCGCGCTTCTCGTGGAAGGTGAGGACCTGCTCGCACTTCAGCTCGGCGACCTCCTTGGAGCCGGTCCAGATGACGGCCCGGCCGGTGGTGTGGGCCTCGAGCATGAGGACGACGGCGCGTTCGACGTTGCAGCCGAGGACGTTGCAGAGCACCTCGATGACGAACTCCATCGAGTGGTGGTCGTCGTTCTGGAGGATGACGTTGTACGGCGGCAGGAGCTTCGTGCGCGGGTCCTGGGTCGTCTCCTGTTCGGGGACGACCTCGGTGCCGCTGAGGGAGGGCTCGCGCATGGCAGTCCCCCGGGGTGGAACGGGAAGCGTCATGCGATACAGTGTAGCGAACGCCGCGCGGCGGTGCCAGCGCGGCGGGACACGGAGCTTCACCATGAACCTGCGGCAGGCGTTCCTGTCCGAGATCGTCGCCAAGCCCGAGGACGACGTGGCCCGCCTGGTCTTCGCGGACTGGCTGGAGGATAACGGCGACGCTGACCGGGCTGAGTTCATCCGCGACCAGATCCGCCTCGAAGGGATGCCGGAGTGGGACCCCGAGCGCTTCGACGTAGAGGAGCGTTCGCTCGACCTCCTGTCCGCTCACTGGGAAGAGTGGACGGCGGGCCTGCCAGAGGGCGCTCGGCAGTCGGAGCTGACCTTCCGACGCGGGTTCGTCGGCGAGGCGAAGATGCGGCCGGAGGAGTTCCTCGATCGCGGGGACGAACTGGTCGCGGCCGTGCCGTTGCAACGGGTGACGCTTCACGGGCTCGGCACGCGGCTCGAAGAGCTCGCGAGGTCGCCGGCGCTAATGGGGCTGCCGGAGGTGGTCATCCAGTTCGGACCACCGGACCCGGAAGACCAGGAGAAACCGGACGTGTCGCCGTTCTTTCGCGGGTGGCGGCCGCGTCACCTACGCCATCTCGGCATGCGGGCCAACTACGGTTGGTGGGGCGTCCCGTTTCCGGTTGAGTGGCCCTGCTATCAGGGGCTGGAATCGTTGGATCTCGACGGGTTGGACATGGCCGACGGAGAGGCTGCTTCCCTGCTCGGGCGGTCCGGCTGGGGCAAACTCCGCCGGCTCCGACTTTGTGGGAATCAACTCGGCGAACGATCCGTCCTCGCCGCCACCCGACACGATCAGGTGAGCACCCTCGACCTTTCGATTGACCAGAGCACGCCTCGCGCCACCAGGGCCGTCATCTCGAACCCCTGGCACCGCCTGGCTGCCCTCGACCTTGGCGGGCTCCTGGCCCAAGAAGACGAACTGCGGGCCGTAGCGGAATCCGCCTGGTTTCCGGGGCTTCGCTCGCTGACGCTCGTCGGCCCCCCTGAGAACGCTTGCGCCGCCCTGACGGCTGCGCCGACTGGGCTCCGCCATCTGGATGTGGTTCGATCCTGGGCCGACGGTCTGGGCGGCTTCCTGGTCAGCGACCTCGTCGAGGAGCTCACCTCGCTGTCGTTGCATGAATCCGTTCCCGCACGAGCCCTGGCCGGCCTGGCGACCCCCCTGCACCTTGCTGGGCTGAGAAGCTTGTCCGCTTCGCCTCGGAGCGATGACTGGGAAGGCTTTTCCATCGACATGCTCGCAGGCGTGATCGAATCTCCCCACCTGGCCAGGCTGACGCAACTCCGCCTCGTCGTGGGCGAACTAGGGCCAGCGGATGCGATACGGCTCGCCGGGCTGGGGGGCCTGTCGCGGCTGCGTGCGTTAGACCTCTGGGGCTGCCGGCTATGCGCCGCCGGCGTTCGGGCCCTGGCAAAGTCGCCCCATTTGGGCGGCCTGCGTCGGCTCGACCTCGACGCCCGCGGGGACGGTCCCTGCCTACGGGCGCTGCTCGACGCGCCGTGGCTCGCCTCGCTGCGTGAGCTGCGTTACCGTTGCGAGAACGTCGATGACGACGACCTGAGAGCCCTCGCCGGCAACCCCGCCGTCTCGCGCCTCCGCGTCCTGCACCTGGGGCCACAGCCGATTACCCGGGCCGGGACCGAGGCGCTGGCGAACTCGCCGCACCTCGGCGGGCTCCTCTGGCTCAACGTCGGCAACCACGGCGTCGGCGACGCTATCTACGAGCCGCTCCGCGAGCGGTTCGGCGGCCGGTTCGCCGGGTGCTTCTGAATCAGGGCCCACGTCGCGCCGCCGTCAACTGCGAGCTATGCTTCCTCCACGGAGGGGCAGCATCCATGTTCGCGGCGTTCTTCGCGCTCGGGGCCCGGTCGGTCGGTCGGCAGCACGCCTTCCGCTGGTTCGTCGCCGTCCACGTCCTGTACGTCCTCGGCGTCGTCTTCCTCGGCCTCGCCGGCCGGCCCGGCTCACCGCAGCCGATGCTCGGCCACCTCCTCCTCGTCGCCGGCATCATCGAGGGGGCGATCCTCGTCGGCTGGCGCATGACCCAGCTGCCGCGCAGCCAGGCCCTCGAATTCCTTCTCGTCAGCCCGGTCCGTCCCGCCGGCCTCTTCCTCGGTGAGGCGGCCGTCGGACTGGCGTACCTCGGCCTCGTCACCCTGTCCGGCCTACCCGTCCTGGCGTACCTCGTCGTCGTCGGCTACCTCGACCCGCTCGACGCGGCCGTCGTCGTCGTCCTGCCGTGGACGTGGGGGGCGATCACCGGCCTCGGCCTCGCCGTCTGGGCGTACGAGCCGCTCCGCTTCCGCCGCTGGGGCGAACGCGGCCTGATGCTGCTGATCCTGCTCTACCTGATCGTCGGCGTCGTCGCCGGCGAGCACCTCAAGACGTGGCTCGACGCCCTGCCGGCGGCCATCGGTGTGCCGCTGCTGGAAGGCTTCCGCTGGTCGCTCGACTACAACCCGTTCGGCATGACGCAGCGCTGGCTGCTCCTGGATGTGTCGGCCGGCTGGCGGGCGATGCTGGCGTTTCAGGGGCTGTCGATCCTGCTGATCGCCTTGTTGCTGTGGCGCGGCTCGGCCCGGCTGCTCGGCCATTTCCACGAGTTCCATTACACGCCGCAGGTGGACACGTCGGGCGGTCGACGGCCGCCGGTTGGCGACGCGCCTCTGGCGTGGTGGGCCGTCCGCCGCGTCGGCCGGTACGCCGGGCGCATCAACGTCTACCTCGCCGGCGGGTTCTGCCTGCTCTACGCGGCGTACATCCTCGCCGGGCCGTACTGGCCGACGTGGATGGGCCGGGCGATCTTCCGCCTGTGCGACCTGTCCGGCGGCGTGTCGATGCTGGCGACGATGCTCGTCCTGCTCGCCGCCGTGCCGGCCGCGTTCCAGTACGGCCTGTGGGACTCGAACGCCAGCGACCGCCTCCGCCGGCTGGAACTGCTCCTGCTCACGGACTTGCGGCCGAAGGACTACTGGGACGCGGCCGTCGCGGCGGCGTGGTCGCGCGGCCGGGCCTACCTGGTGATCGCGGCGATATTGGGCGTGGCGGGGTGGCTCGGCGGCCGGCTGAGCCTGGCGGAGTTGCTGGCGGCGACGGCGACGGCGGTCCTGGTCTGGGCGCTGTACTTCGCGCTCGGCTTCCGGGCGTTCGCGCGCGGCCACGAGGCGAACGGGCTGGGCCTGCTGCTGACGGTGGGGTTGCCGCTGGGGACGGTCGTGCTGTACCAGATCGGCCTGGCCGGCGTAGCGCAGGTGCTGCCGCCGGGGTCGCTGTTCGGCGCGGGCGGCTCCGCCTCCGGGGCGACCTGGTTGCTCGGGGCCATCCTCACCGCGGCGACCACCCTGCTCGTCGCGCGGGCGGCGCTGGCGTCGTGCGACGCGCACCTCCGCCGCTGGTACGACCTGCACACCGGGGCCGGCGTCGTCGGCTGAGGCTCAGCCGGGCCGACAGCCGGGCGGGCACGGCGTGATCGGGGCCGGGGCGGCCCAGCTCTGCGTCGGTGCCGGGCACGGCGGGCAGCACATCTGCTGCGGGGCGTAGTTCACCTGCGGCGAGTAGCACCGGCCGCAGTGCTTCTCGCACCACGAACAACAGCCGGATAGTAGGCCGACCACGCCGGTCAGCGCCAGCAGCCATCGACGCATCGTCGCCATGTCCGCGCCTCCTCTCCGCCAGGGATTCGCGACGGGCCATAGCCGATTTCTTGAGACGAATCCAGCCGAGTTTTCTCCTTTTGGAGTGCGGCGATTCATCGCCGCTTTTGCCTTCGTTTTGTTTTCCATTTTGTCCTGGCCACAACCCGCACGTCCGCGGTGGGATGGGAGGTTGGGTCGGGGGCGGTCCCCGGCAGCAAACGCACCCCGCGGCGCGCGCAAACCGTTGGCGGACCTGGCGGACCTGCCCTCATCGTCCGCGATTGTCGCTCATCGTCGCCCGGCGCGCGCGACCGTTGGCGGACCTGGCGGAGCTAGAGCGGTTTCGATTTTGATCTAGCGCGGCCGGTGCGGTTGTGGCAGGATGGCCGGCTACCACCCCACCGGAGCCGCCATGAAGCCGTACTCGATGGACCTGCGCCTGCGCGTCCTGG
>Ga0268299_1004378_pt1 | contig 11089 bp, 8 predicted proteins | sample NOBtaG_FD_193484 | JGI IMG/M metagenome (GOLD analysis project Ga0268299, IMG submission 193484) | Activated sludge microbial communities from bioreactor in Nijmegen, Gelderland, Netherland - NOB reactor | ecosystem: Engineered > Bioreactor > Aerobic > Activated sludge | place: Netherlands... | reverse complement strand
AGCCGGCCTCGATGCCCAGGTAGTCCCCCCAGTTGAACCCGACGAACTGGCGGGTGGCGAATTCGGAGCCTTCGAAGTCGATGGGGTCGCCCTCGAACGAGTTGGCGACTTCGTAGGTCGAGTAACCGATGCCGATGCCGCCATAGAGCTCGGTTTCGGCCCGCAACCCGGGTGCCGCCAGTGCAAGACAGGTGGATGCCAGCAGGGCGGCCGGGGTTCGTAGGCGGCGGTGCGTCCGGCTGTCGGTGGGACGAGTCATCGGTGCTGCGGCCTTCTACCACGCGGAAGGCTGGTAGTTTAGCCGTATCCCGGGCGCCGCGTTCCCTCTATATTGGGAACCCATGCGCAAAATCTTCTACGGCTGGTACGTCGCGATCGCCTGCGGCGTCGGCCTTGCCTGCGGCCTGGCGAGCGTCATCACGGCAACCTTTTCGATCTTCCTCGGCCCGCTCCGCGCCGAGTTCGGCTGGACGCCGTCGGAAACCTTCACGGGCCTGATGCTCGTCACGGCGGCGGTGACGATCGCGGCCCCGTTCATAGGCTCGCTGGTGGACCGCTTCGGGGCGAAGCGGCTGATCCTGGTCGGCTTCCTGATGCAGGGCGCGGTGATCGCGTCCTTCGCCACGCAGACCGAATCCCTGCCGGCCTTCTACGCGCGCTACGTCGCCCTGGCGATCCTCGGGCTCGGCACGACCCACGTGGCATTCGCGCGCGTCATCTCCGTCTGGTTCGACCGCCGTCGCGGCCTGGCGCTCGGCGTGGCGCTCGCCGGAATCGGCGTGGGCGGCATGGTCTGGCCGCTCCTGTCCCAGTGGGGCATCTCGGCTTTCGGCTGGCGGACCGCGTACGTGATCGTCGCGCTGGTGGTGTCGACCGTGGGCATCCTCGCCATCGGCCTCGTGGTGCGCGACTCACCGGAGGCCATGGGGCTGCGACCGGACGGCGACGAAGCGCCACGGACGGCGGCCGGCACACCTGCGCCCGTCGCGCTCCAGACGGGTTTCACGCTGGCGGAGACCATGCGCCAGGGCCACTTCTGGCTGATGCTCGCCGCCTTCCTGCTGATCGGCGTCGCGGTACAGAGCCTGATCCTGCACCTGGTGCCCATGCTGGTGCTGCGCGACGTGGCGCCGATGCGGGCCGCCCAGGCCCAGTCGCTGGTGGCCGCGGCGCTTATCGTCGGCCGCGTGGCCGCCGGCATGCTGATGGACCGCTTCTTCGCCCCGCGGGTGGCCGTCGCGTTTCTGGTGGGCCCGGTCGTGGGCATCATCCTGCTGGCCTCGGGCGCGAGCGGCACCGGCGCCTTCGTGGCCGGCATGCTCACCGGACTCGCCGCGGGCGCCGAGGTGGACGTCACGGCCTACCTCGCCAGCCGCTACTTCGGCCTCAGGTACTTCAGCCGCACCTACGCCTGGTTCTACAGCGCCTACTCCGCCGGCGCCGGCCTGGGCCCGCTGCTCACCGCGGCGGCCGTGGAGCGCTACGGCGACTACTCCGAGATCCTGTACCTGCACGCCGGCCTGCTGATCGTCGCGGCGCTCCTGCTCACGCGGCTGAAGCCGTTCCCGAAGAGCTTTCCGGGGTAGGAGCGGCAGTAGGAGCGCCGACCGGCGCGACCCCCTCCGGCTCGCCGACGCGCGGACGCGATGCTTCGCCGGAGGGGGTCGCGCCGGTCGGCGCTCCTACTGCCTTACCGGCCGCTTCTGGAGCTTGCGCTGGAGGGTGCGGCGATGGATGCCGAGCGAGCGGGCAGTCGCCGAGATATTGCCCTGGTTCTCCGTGAGCACGCGCTGGATGTGCTCCCACTCGACGCGCTTCACCGACAGCGGGCGGGGGGCGACCGGCAGCGGTTGCGGGGATGGCGCATCCGGCGCGGTCAGCGCCGCGACGATGGCATCGATGTCCGCAGGCTTGGTCAGGTACTGGCTCGCACCGAGCTTCACTGCCTCCACCGCCGTCGCGATGCTGCCATAGCCGGTGAGCACCACCGTGCGCGCCGGCCGCGGGCCCTTCGTCAGCAGGGGAATCAGCGTGAGCCCCGAGCCGGTTCCGATGCGCAGGTCCACCACGGCGAGGTCCGGCGGCGACGCGGCGATCTGCGCCGTGGCCTCCTCGCAGGACAGCGCCACCGTCACCTCGAAGCCCCGGCGGCGCAGCGCCGTCGCCAGGACGTCGCTGAACACGGGATCGTCTTCCACCACGAGCGTCTTCATGCTGTCTTCTCCGCTGATCTTGCCGGCGTACTGGCCGGTGCATTGGCCGGTGTACTGGCCAGGGGCAGGCGCAGGCGGACCGTCGCGCCGCCCTCGTCGTTGTTGGCCGCCTCGAGGCTGCCGCCGGCCTGGGCGACGGCGGCGTGGGAGAGGAACAGCCCGAGGCCCAGGCCACCCTCCTTGCTCGACCTCCCCAGCCGGTCCAGCGAACCCGGCTGCCCCGCCAGGTGCCCGGGCCGCAGGCCGCCGCCCCGGTCGATCACGTCGATCTCCAGGCTGGCGGCATCCCAGGTGCAGGTCACCCGCACGTCCCGCGGCGACACGTCCACGGCGTTGTGGAGGATGTTCAGCAGCGCCTGCCGGACCGTGCGCTCGACGACGAGCGCGGGCGATGGGCCCGGCGTGGCCGGCGGCTCCACCCGCACGTGGCTGCCAGGCCGCAGGTGGCGGACCTCGGCGACGGTCTGGCGGACGAAACGATCGAGCGTCAGGCGTTCCGCCGAGTCGGCCCGGGCGGCGCCGGCCGACGCGGAGATCACGGAGAGCGCCTCCTTGCACCGGGCAATCTGGTCCCGGAGGATGCCCAGATCCCGGTTCAGCGCGGGATGGGTGGCCGCCGGGTACTCCCGCGCGATCTCCCCGGTGATCACCGCCATGGTCGCGAGCGGTGTGCTGAGCTCGTGGGCGGCGCCGGCCGCGAGCGTGGCGACGGCCACCACCCGCTCGTCCCGCAGCGCCGATTCGCGCAGCTGGGCCAGGTAGTGGTCCCGTTCCCGCACGGTCTGGGCCATCGCCGACACGAAGGTGGCGATCAGCAGGCTCAGCACGATGAATCCCAGCCACATGCCCGCGGCGTGCAGGTCCATCGACGCCTTGCCGTGCATGTTGATGAACTCGGGCACCTCGACGCGCCAGAGCATCATCACCGTGTAGCTCATGGCACTGAGGCCCGCGAGGATCCAGGTGTAGATCTGGGGCAGGGCCGCCGCCGAGATGATCATCGGCAGCACGAGGAAGTAGACGAACGGGTTCGACGCGCCGCCCGTGTAATACAGGATGCTGGTGAGCGCGAAGAGGTCCACCAGCAGCTGGACGAAGAATTCCCGGTCGGTGACCGGCTCGGCCGCCTTGTGCCGCACCCAGACCCAGAAGTTGAACCCGACGAGGCCGACCACGATGAGCACGAGCTGCAGGGCGGGGACCGGCAGGGCATAGATCTGCCGGGCCAGCAGCAGGCACAACGCCGAGCCCGGCACCGCGATCATGCGGATCCACATCAGCCGCCGGACGTTCAGGCCCGTGGGCTGCGCCTGGGTCGGCGACGCGGTGGTCGGGGCGAGCGGCGCGATGGCAGCGGTCATGGCGGTCGTCCGGGCCGGAGATTCCAGGCCCCAATTCTAGGCGGGGCCGCCGGCCGGAGGTTGCACGGTTGTAACGGCAAGCCCCGGGCGACGCGGCAAGTTGTCGCAGAGCGTAGGAGCGCCTTGAGGGGGGATCCCCTCCGGCGAAGCATCGCGTCTGCGCGTCGGCAAGCCGGAGGGGATCCCCCCTCAAGGCGCTCCTACGGGCAGCTCCAGCCGCGCCACCAGGCCCGGCTGGTTGTCCTCCAGGCGCAGGCTGCCGCCGTGCAGCCGCGCCACGGCGGCAGCAAGGTTCAGCCCCAGCCCCGACCCGTCCCGGGGCGGCGCGTTGGCCAGGCGCACGAAGGGCTCGATGGCCCGGGCCCGGTCCCCGGCCGGGATGCCGGGCCCCGAATCCGCCACGGTGATTGCCAGCCGGCCGTCGGCGACCTGCGTGCGCAGATCCACGCGGCCGCCCTCGGGCGTGAACTTCAGCGCGTTGTCGATCAGGTTGGCGACCGCCTGGGCGAGCAGCTGCCGGTGACCCAGCACGCGGCTGCCCGGCGCGCAGGCAACCGTGAGCGAGATGCCCTGCTGCTCCGCCTGGGGCTGGTACAGCTCGGCCAGCTCGTCGAGCATGACGTCCAGGTCGACGGGTTCGGGCCGGGCGCCGACGGTGCCGCTCTCCGCCTCCGCGATCTGCAGCAGGGCCGTCAGCACACGCTGCATCTGGTCGACGTCCTTCAGGAGCAGGTCGATGGTCTCCCGCCCGGCAGCCGCCGCATTGCCGTCGCCCTCGTCTTCGCTCAGGGCCTGCTCCATGCGCAGGCGCATCCGGTGCATCGGGCTGCGCAGGTCGTGGGCCGCGCTGTGGAGCGAGGTGCGCAGGATCTCCGTCGTGCGGGCGAGGCGTGCGAGCAGGCTGTTCACCTCGGTGGCCAGCGTGTCGAACTCGTCGTCGTCGCCCGCGACCGGCAGCCGGCCGGCAAGGTTGCCCCCGACGATCCCCTTGCAGGCCCGGCTCACGGCCTCGACCCGGGCAAGGATGCGCTGGCTCTGGCGGTAACCGATGCCGAGGGCGATGAAGGTGACGAGCAGGGTGCCGATGCCGGCCGCCACGGCGAAACGCCGGCCCAGGTCCCGGCGGTCCGACAGGTCGGTGCCGACCAGGAGGCGCAGGCCGGGGCCGGGCTCGAGCACCATCGCGCGCACCGGTCGGCCCGTCACGAGGCCGCCCTCCCTGAGCTCGATCTCGAACTCGACCCAGCGGCCATCCCGCCCGCGCATCACCGGCCACGCCGGCAGGTTGCCGGCGATCACGAAGCCCTCGGCGTCGGTGAGCAGGTAGACGGCATTGATGCGGCTGAAGGTCCGCTCGCGCAGGTCCAGCTCGGAGATGATGCCCCGTGTGCCGCTGCGCCCGTAGGCCTCCAGGAGGCCCATCGCATCCCGTTCGATGACGGTGTCGACCTCGGCGTTGATGAAGCGCGTGGTGGAGAGGTAGATGACGAAGACCAGCGCCACCAGGGCCGCCGCGAAGCTGGCCGCGTAGACCACCGACAGGCGCAGGGCCGAGGTGCGCAAATCAGTCCGCCCGCAGGGAGTAGCCCGCGCCGCGCACGGTCTGGATCAGCGGACGGTCGAAGCCCTTGTCGATCGCCTGGCGCAGGCGGGACAGATGCACGTCGATCACGTTCGTCTGGGGATCGAAATGCAGGTCCCAGACGCCCTCGAGGAGCATGGTGCGCGTCACCACCTGCCCGGCCCGCCGCAGGAGGTACTCGAGCAGCTTGAACTCCCGCGCGGTCAGGTCGATACGGCGGCCGGCCCGGGTGACGGTGCGCGCCAGCACGTCCATTTCCAGGTCGGCGAGCCGCAGCTTCATGTCCGGCGCCGGCGCCACCTGGCCCCGGCGCAGCAGCGCCTCGATGCGCGCCAGCAGCTCGGACAGCGCGAAGGGCTTCGTCAGGTAGTCGTCGCCGCCGGCGCGCAGTCCCTCCACCCGGTGATCGACCGAGCCGAGCGCCGAGAGGATGAGGACCGGCGTGCGGTTGCCCTGCTTGCGCAGGACCTCGATGATCGTCAGGCCGTCCAGGTGTGGCAGCATCCGGTCGGCCACGATGCCGTCGTACTGGTGCTCGGTGGCCTGGAACAGTCCCTCCCGGCCATCGGCCGCGTGATCCACCCGGTAGCCGGCTTCAGCCAGCGCCTTGACGAGGTAGCCCGCGGCGTCCCGGTCGTCCTCGATCAGCAGCAGGTTCATCGCCGAATCCTAGCAGCTGGGCCGAAGGAGCTGGCACCGGGCCTACCCGGCGATGGTGAGCGGGAGGAACAGCCTCGCCTCGTTGCGTTGGATCAGCAGGGGCACGGGCTCGCCCTTCGGCAGTTGCTTCGCCAGCGACGCCAGCTCTTGGGGGCTGCCCACGTCCCGGCCGCCGACCTGCAGGATGATGTCGCCCGCGCTGACGCCGGCCAGCGAGGCGGGCCCGGAGGCGACACCGACGACGAGCACGCCGCCGGCCTCGATACCGGCCTGCTCGCGCTGTTCAGGCGTCAGGGCCGCGACCTGCACGTTGAGTATCCCCGGCTTTGCCGCTTCGCCGGCGTTGGCCGCCACGATCTCGTCCTCCGCCGGCTTCAGCGTGGCAACGGTGATGTCCATGCTCCGGGCCTTCTTGTCGCGCCAGACCTTGAGGGGCACGCGGGTGCCCGGCGCGGTCTCGCCGACCAGCGGCGGGAGATCGGCGGACTGGCTGATGGCCTTGCCATTGAACTCGAGGATGACGTCACCGGGCTTCAGGCCGGCCTTGGCCGCGGGCCCCGTCTTGTCCACCTGGCCCACCAGCGCGCCGGTGGGCTTCTCGAGGCCGAAGGACTTCGCCAGGTCGCCGTTGACGCCCTGGATGCCCACGCCGAGCCAGCCGCGCTCGACGCGGCCGCTCTCGGCGAGCTGGCGGGACACGCTGGCTGCGGTGTTGACGGGAATCGCGAACGACAGGCCCATGTAGCCGCCGCTGCGGCTGTAGATCTGGGAGTTGATGCCGACCACCTCGCCCGCGATGTTGAACAGCGGCCCGCCGGAGTTGCCGGGATTCACGGCGACGTCCGTCTGGATGAAGGGCACGTAATTGCCGTCGGGCAGGCTGCGGCCGACCGCACTGACGATGCCCTGGGTGGCGGTGTGCTCGAGGCCGAAGGGCGAGCCGATCGCGAGGACCCAGTCGCCCACCTCGAGCTTCGACGAGTCGCCCAGGCGCACGGCGGGGAGACCCTCTGCGTCGATCTTCAGGAGCGCCACGTCGGAGGCCTTGTCGAGGCCGAGCAGCTTCGCAGGCCGCTCCACGTTGTCGGCCAGCTTGACGAGGATCTCGTCCGCCCCGTCCACGACGTGCGCGTTGGTGAGGATCTGGCCGTCGGCGGAGATGATGAAGCCGGAGCCCAGCGAGTTGCCGCCCCTCGGTCCAGGCATGGGCCCGGGCATGCCGCGGAAGGGCTGGAAGAACTGCTCGAGACCCGGCGGCAACCCCGGGGGCAGGCCGGGCGACCCACCCTGCAGCGGCGCGTCGTCCTTCACCTGCTGCCGGGTGCTGATGTTCACCACGCTCGCCTGGTTGCGCTTGATGATCGCCTTGAAATCGGGAAGTCCGCCCGCCGTGACCTGGGCCGGAGCCTGCTCGGCTGGAACAGCGGCCGTGATGGCGGCAGCCGGGTTGCCGGACACGGCGGCGCCCGTGAGGGCACTGCCGAGGAGGAAGGCGGCCGCGATGGCGGCAACCACCAGGGGAACTTGGTAGCGCATGGTGCGGATCCTGTGTGCCAGAGGGGGGGTCGTTGATGGGGCCGGGAACTCGGCTGTCGCGGTAGTCAGTGACACCGGCGGACGGTGCAGACGCCGCCGCCTGGTACAGGGGGACGGGGAACAGGTTGCGCCGCCTCCACTGCCCGCCGATGCCACTAGGGTCTCGTCACGTCACGTCGTGCCCCGGGAGGGGGGTGACTCGCCAGGGCACGGGGCCATACTGGGGCCCGGCCCTTCGCGGGACGGTTGCGGGCAACTTAAGATTTCTTAATCCGGCCTGAGGGCGGGGAAAGCGCGGCGCCAGGCGCCGGTTGGCGCGGCCGGGTCGTTCACGAGCTCGAAGGTGACGTTGCGGGCGCCCGGTTGCCGCAGGCTCTCGATGAGCACCAGGGCCAGGTCGTCCCGGGACAGCGTACTGCGCAACAGGGGCCGCCAGTCGTCGCCCTGTGCGAAACGCAGGCCCTGCCGGCCCGCGGGTTCGTTCACCAGCCCACCGGGCCGGACGATGGTGTAGTCGAGACCGCTGGCGCGCAGGTGCTCCTCGCCCTTGAAGCGCCAGCCGAGCGCGCCTTTGGTGGCCTTGTTGAAGGGGTGCTTCGGATCGGTGACGCCGATCGCCGTGAGCAGCACGAAGCGCTCCACCCGGGCGGCCACGGCCGCGTCCACCAGGTTCCGCACGCCGCCGTAGTCGACGAACTCCGCGCTGTTGTCGCCGCTCACCTGCCGGGACCCGATGACGCTGATCACGCGGGTGACGCCCCGCATGGCGGCCTCGACCTGCACGGGGTCCCGCACGTCGGTCTCGATCCAGTCCACGCCGCCGAAGTCCGGGCCGAGCCGCTTCTCCGCCTCGGCGATGCTGCGGGTCATGGCGCGGAAGGGGATGCCCTGCTCCTTGAGGTGACGGACGACGTAGGTGCCGGCGCGGCCGGACGCGCCCGCGACGAGGACCAGTTCCCCGTTCGCGGGGGGAGTGACGGCGCAGCCCGCCATCAGCAGTGCGCCAGCGAGGGCCAGGCCCGTCCACAACCGCGACGACGCGCGCCGCTTCACCCGCGGAACACTGCGATGCCGGCCAGGGACCGGAACGGCGCCGTGAAGCCGGTGTCCATCTGCTGCACGATCCTGCCCGCCTCGAGGTCGATGCGCGCGGCGACGCCGGTCCAGACGTTGGCCGCCAGGGCGTACCGGACGTCGACATCCGGCGTCACCTGGGCCCAGCCGTAGCCCGGCAGCGGAATGTGCTTCAGCACCTTGCCCGCCTCGTCGTACACCGCGAGCCCGTCCGCCACCGTGCAGAGCAGCCGCCCGTCCGGCAGGTAGGCGACGGCGATGAACCAGCGCTTGTCGGCGCGGTCGTAGGGATCCGCATCCGGAAAACCCGCCAGGTCGGGCAACTGGCGACGGTTCTTCACGTCGTAGCGCATCAGGCGCCGGGCCGTCTCCGTGGTGTAGGTGATGAAGTCGCCCGACGGGTGCATCGTCGAGTGGGTGACGCCCTTGAAGCGGGTGAACTCGGGGGCATTCTCGGCCGAGTACTCGTCCAGCAACTTCAGGTCCGGGCCGTACTTCCAGATGTGGCCGGCGCCAAGGGTCCCGTCGGCGAGCAGCTTCGCGGTCGTGCCCTTCCAGATCTCCCGGCCGATGAAGTACTCGCCGAAGTAGTGGTTGCCGGCCCTGTCCCAGTTGACGCTGCCGAAGGCCCGGCCGGAATCCCAGGACGGCAGCTCCTTTGCGTCGGGCGCGGCCCGGACGGCGATGTGGTCGTGGCAGTCGAAGCCCCACAGGGTGCCGTCCGGCGCGAACGTGCAGCCGACGATGAAGTACCGGGTGCCCGTGGTGTACCAGGTGCCCTTCGCGATCCAGTTCCGGTCGAACTGCAGGATGCGCCCCTCCCCCATGTGGTCGTCGTCCGGGTTGTTGAGGTAGGTGCAGCCGAGGAAGATGTCGCCCTTGTCGAAGGGCTTGAGCGTGGAGGTCTTCCGGGCGGGCTGCTGCATCACGGGGGTCCGGCGGCGGGTGACGCGGCATTATTGCCGAATCCCGGGGACGCTCCCACCAGCGACGCGGCCAGCGCAAGCGCGCTGCTGAAGTCGTCGGCAAACGAGATGCGTTCCGGCACGGGCCGGAACTTCATCCCCTCGAGCACCCGCCGGGGCTGGGGCTGCAGGCCGGACAGGATCAGGTGGATGCCACGGCGGCTGCAGCGCTCCGCGAGGCCCTGCAGGGCATGCACGCCGCTGGCATCCATCATGGGGACCAGCCGGGTGCGGAGGATGAAAACCCGGGGCGCCTTCGCGAACTGGTCCAGCACGTCGTCGAGCCGGCTCGCCACGCCGAAGAACAGCGGGCCATTGATCTGGAACGCCTCCACCCCCGGGGGCAGGCGCAGCCGCTGGTCCCGGTCCGGGTCGGGCGCCAGGTCGTCGGCCGCCTCGTCCATCAGCCGCGTGCCGCTGCCGATCTCGACGACGCGCGCCATGCGATCCATGAAGAGCAGGGCCGCCAGCACGACGCCGACCTCGATGGCGAGCGTCAGATCGGCGAACACGGTCAGCCCGAAGGTCACGAGCAGCACCAGCCAGTCGCCCCGCGGGGCGGACAGCAGGTGGCGGAAGCGCTCGTGCTCGCTCATGTTGAAGGCCACCACGGCCAGCACCGCGGCCAGCGAGGCCAGGGGGACGTAGCGCACCAGTGGCGCCGCAACCAGCAGGAACGCCAGCAGGAACACGGCATGCAGCATGCCCGCCACCGGCGACGTGGCCCCGGCGCGCACGTTGGTGGCGGTGCGCGCGATGGCGCCGGTGGCCGGCAGACCGCCGAACAGGCCGGACGCGATGTTGGCGATGCCCTGGGCCACCAGCTCCATGTTGGACCGGTGACGCCGGCCCGTCATGCCGTCGGCGACCACGGCGGACAACAGCGACTCCACTCCGGCAAGGAACGCGATCGTGAACGCGTCGGGCAGCAGCTCCCGGAGGCGGTCCAGCGTGATCGCAGGCAGGCCGGGCGCGGGAATTGCCCGGGGCAGCTCGCCGAACCGGGACCCGATGGTTTCCAGCGGGAGTTCGAACGCGGCCGCCAGCAGCGCGCCGCCGACGATGACGATGAGGAAACCCGGCGACCGGGGCGCCAGCTTCCGGAGCAGGCCGATCGCGACGATGGAAGCCAGCGCGAGACCCAGCGCCCAGGGGTTCAGGTGGGGAAGCCCGGCCCCGATGGCGGCGAGCTTCGGGATGAAGTCCGCGGGCACGTCGCGCAGCCCGAGTCCGAGCAGGTCGGACAGCTGGCTCGAGAAGATGATCACCGCGATGCCGGCCGTGAAACCGGTGATGAGCGGCTGGGGCATGTACTTCATGAGCGTGCCCGCGCGCAGCAGCCCGGCCGCGACCAGCATCAGCCCGGCCATGCAGGTGGCAAGCACCAGTCCGTCGTAGCCCTGGCGGAGGATGATGGCGTACACGATCGGGATGAACGCGCCGGTCGGGCCGCCGACCTGGACCCGGGAGCCGCCGAGCGCCGAGATGAGGAACCCCGCGACGACGGCAGTCAGCAGGCCCTTCTCCGGGGAGGCGCCGCTCGCGATGGCGATGGCAATGGCAAGCGGCAGGGCGACGATCGCCACGGTGAGGCCGGCAACCGTGTCGCGCCGGAAATGGTCGGGCCCGTAGCCTTCGCGAAGGACCGTGACCAGCTTGGGTTGGAAGATCGAAACGGGACCCGCTCCTGCTGTCCCG
>Ga0268299_1004377_pt1 | contig 11103 bp, 9 predicted proteins | sample NOBtaG_FD_193484 | JGI IMG/M metagenome (GOLD analysis project Ga0268299, IMG submission 193484) | Activated sludge microbial communities from bioreactor in Nijmegen, Gelderland, Netherland - NOB reactor | ecosystem: Engineered > Bioreactor > Aerobic > Activated sludge | place: Netherlands... | reverse complement strand
CCATACGATGATACTCGCTGGACCACTTCAATGGGGGCAGGTCAGCCTCGCGATGGTGCCACAGCGCCGCTTCAAGTCGGATGACGTGCTGGCGGTTCTGGCCGATCTCTTCATCGAGCATGGACCGCCGGAGCACATCAGGTCCGACAACGGTCCAGAGTTCGCCGCCAAGGCGGTAAGAGAATGGCTCGGCAGGATCGGCGTGAAGACGCTCTTCATCGAGCCAGGCAGCCCGTGGGAGAACGGCTACATCGAGTCATTCAATGCCCGCCTGCGCGATGAACTGCTTAATGGCGAGATCTTCTATTCCCTGGATGAGGTCCGCGTCGTCACCGGTTGGTGGCGCGATCACTACAACAAGCTGCGCCCACACTCCGCCCTCGGATACCGTCCACCCGCCCCACAGGCAATCATGCCAAGCTGGCCACTCGGCTCCGCTGCGCTCCGCCTCCCGTCCAGCTTGGCATCAGATGGCGCTTTGAACTAACATCACGCCCGGACCGCTCTTCGCAGGCAGTCCATGAGGATGCGGGTCAAGACAGTAGTGCGGGGGAAAGCTTGGCGAGTCCCGGTCATAGACGGACATTCAAACATCGACGGCGTTGGTCTGCTTCACTTCCCATAACCGACCTACCCAACCGTGGCCGGCTCGGCTGGAAGGTGCCACAAGCTGACATCGTGGCTGCAAGAACCTCCGGCAGTTTCTCCGGCGGCGCAGCCCCACATGCTCGAACGCACCGAAGCTAGCTAGACCAGACGAAAGACTAGCGGAACGCCAGGATGCGGTTGCCGAAAAACAGTGCCGAAGCCCCATCTGGAACACCGCCACGGCATCAGTTGTGCTGCGCTCACTTCGCCGGGCCCTACTAAGGCTGACTAAGCCTGTTCATTGAGCAGCGCAGCGATAACCCCTGATTTCGATACTACACATTTCGATAATAATCCTCTAGTATTGATGCCCTAATCGCCTCACTCCGTTCGTCTCTTTTCGGCAGAAGGTATCGTGTCGATCGAGATTCGCCACTTGCGAGCGTTTGTGGTAGTCGCCGAAGAACTGAATTTTCGGCGCGCCTCAGAACGTCTCCATGTCGCGCAACCCGCCTTGAGCCGCACCATACGAGATCTCGAAAAGCTGATGAGCGTTAGGTTATTCGAACGATCGACACGAGTGGTACGTATGACGCCGGCGGCCGTGTCCTTCCTCGTCGATGTGCGAGAAATGCTGAACCATCTTCCCACTGCGGTTCGCAACGCACAGAGATTCGAAAGTGGGGACATGGGCTCTTTGACAGTTGGCTTCAACGATTTCGCAATCAATGACGCGCTGCCGTTGATCGTCATGCGCTTCCGTACGCACTATCCCAATATCAGTATCGAGCTCAGATCGATGTCATCGCCGGAGATGGCCGAAGCAATTCGAAAGCGGAGACTGGACATCGGATTTCTGACCGGTGCGCATCTCGTCGGCGATCTTCCCAATCTCGTCCTTCGACGGGAGAGGCTCGTTTGCCTGATGCCACGATATCATCGACTCGCCGATCTCCCTGCGGTTCCCCTCTCTGAGCTGGCAGACGAGCCATTCGTGATGGGCGCGGCCGCGACGTGGGGAATCTTCCTCGATGTTGTCAACGCATATTGCATGTCGGCTGGATTCCAACCACACGTTATCCAGGAAGCAGCGCACAGCGATGGCATTGTAAACCTGGTTGCAGCCGGTGTTGGTGTTTCGATCTACATCGATGCACCTTGGATCAGAACGCGGCGCGATGTCGTGATGCTTCCGTTGATGGAGCGCCCGCCCCTGATCTCCAGCGTGGCCGCTTGGCATCCAGATCTCAAATCCAAGACTATCCAGAACTTCGTGAACGTCACGCGCGCCGTGGTGTCCGCGTCTTCTCCTACTCATCGCAAGATATATGATGCCACAGCAAGAAAGACGGCGCGCAGGTTGCGTCTGACCTAATGGAATGATGATGCCGGCCAGGTCTCAATCGGTCGAAAATCGGTATTGGTCTGGCAATTATCCCGTCGCTATCCTCCCAATGGCCGGCGCTGATCTCGTCGAGTCCAAACATGCAAGTAACGGGGAAGGCAAATGCGACTCTCTCATGCACTCCTGGCTTCCGCGATCGCACTGTTGGCGGTTGGGGAGGCCAAACCTGTCATCGCGGAAACTCCAAGTGCTTTCCGGATGATTGTCGGCGAGCCCAGGTATATGGATCCGAACCTCGCCAGCGACTTCTCCATTTATGTGAATGCCCAGCTCTTCCAGCCGCTGGCTCGCATCAAAAGCGATGGTCAGCTCGAAATGCTGCAGGCCAAGAACATCGAACTCGGATCGGACGGGCGCACCTGGACCATCACGCTCAATCCGAATTATAAATGGTCGGACGGCACGCCCGTCACTGCCGCTGACTGGGAGTATTCCTGGAAGCGGATCCTGGATCCGAAGGTCGCAAGCGATGTTGCAGCGTTCCTGAGCGATGTCGAGAATGCCGATCAGTACAACAAAGGCACCATCACGGACGCGAGCCAGGTGGGCATCAAGGCGACCGGCGAGTATACGTTTCAGGTGATGACCGCAAAGGTGGCGCCGCAATTCCGCGCCAAGCTCGCGTTGCCCTATCTGACGCCGGTCCCGAAAGCCGTGGTGGAGCAGTTCGGCGATGCTTGGGTCGCACCAGAGCACATGGTCACCAATGGTCCCTACAAGCTGGTGAGCAGGGTCAATGACCAGTCCATTGTGATGGAAGCAAATCCCCACTACGGCGGCAAGAAGCCGGCCATTCCGCGGATAGAGATGACCATCGCATCCGGCGATCTATGCACCGCTCAGCTGCGCGCCTACGAGGCGGATGAGGTCGACTTCGTGACGTGCTTGCCATCACAAGACATCGACCGGCTCCAGAAGGATCCTGAACTCAGCAAGCAGCTCGATCCGTTTCCGCTCGCCGCCACCGAGTGGGTGCAGTATGACATGACCAATCCCACCTGGCAGGACAAGCGGGTGAGGCACGCGCTCGGTCTAGCCATCGACCGCAATGCGATCGTCGTCGCCGTCAGCAATGGCACCGCTCGTCCGGCCGCATCAATCGTTCCGGACTCGATCCCCGGAGGAAGTTCCGGGGACGCGATCAAGGGCTCGGTCGATGATGCCCGAAAGCTGCTGGCCGATGCGGGCTATCCGGACGGCAATGGTTTCCCGCAATTCACCATCACGACCACGGCAAATCGCGGCCGGCCGCTCATTGCGCAGCTTCTTCAGCAGATGTGGTCCGAGAATCTCGGCATTCAGGCGTCGATTAATGTCCTCGAGGAGAATGCCTATCGCGCGTGGGTACAGAGCCGCAAGACCGAGAAGTACGACACGGCGATCCAAGGCTGGTGGTCGGACTACGCCGATCCGGCGAACTGGTATGGCGATTTGGTGCTATCCGACTTCCGCCAGAACCATTTCTCGAACGCGGAATTCGCTGCGCTGGTCGAGAAGGGCAACAGCGAGCCAGATCCGGCCAAGCGCATCGAGTTCTTCCGCGCCGCAAACAAGATCCTCGAGGAGGAGCAGCCGATGAGCGCGATACAGAACCCGACGGACCTGTGGATGGTCAAGCCCCATGTCCGTGGCCTAAAGCATGAGGGCGTGCTCAACATGTATCATATCGAAGAGGCGACACTGGAATAGACGAGCCACAGCGGGGCGGAGTGCCATGCTTTCCTACTTCTTCAGGCGCCTGATGGCTGGCATTCCGACCCTGCTGATCTCCTTCACGCTTGTCTTCTTCATCGCGCATGCAACCCCCGGATCACCCTGGGACACTAGCTCGAACCGGCCGCTCGAAGCTGCGGTCAAAGCCAGATTGGACGCCAAGTACCACCTCGACGATCCGCTCTACGTGCAATACATCGATTATCTCGCGGGCGCCCTGCAGGGCGACTTTGGTCCTTCGTTTCGTGACCGGACCAAGAGCGTCACCGACATCGTCGCGCAGTTTCTCCCGGTCTCAATGAAGCTGGGCAGCGCTGCGATGCTGCTGGCGGTTGTCCTTGGCCTGCCGCTCGGTGCACTGGCGGCACTGAGCCGGCACAGGGTGATTGACGGCGTGGTGAGACTGATCAGCACGCTCGGTATTTCCATGCCCTCCTACGTCGTGACATCGATCCTGATCGTCGCTTTCGGCGTCGGCCTCGGCTGGGTTCCGACCTTCGGTTGGAAAGGCGTGTTCTCGGCCTCCTCGCTGGTCCCGATCTTTTCCCTGGCCCTGGCCCCGCTCGCCGCGATCATCCGGTGCTTTCGTACCAGCATGCTCGAGGTCATGAACCTCGATTTCATCAGGACCGCGCGCGCAAAGGGCCTGCGGCCGGCAACCGTCATCATCCATCATATGGGACGCAACGCCCTCATCCCCGCAATTACCGTGATCGGTGCATATACCTCGTACGTCCTGGTCGGTTCGTTCTTCGTCGAATCCATCGCCGGCATCCCGGGATTTGGCCGGTACTTCGTGCTCGCCGTTGCCGCCCGTGACTATCCGGTCATCATTGGCACCACGCTGATCTACGCGCTGTTCGTCATCGTTATCAATCTCATCGTGGATCTCAGCTACTTCCTGCTTGATCCGCGGGTCCGCGCGGAGCATGGCCGATGAGCGCCGCCGACGCCGACTACCGCTCTGCCAATGGCATTGCGGCACGCATCCGAGATGTTGGTCCGTGGATCGCACAAAATCCCGGATTGGTGGGGGGCGTGCTGTTCCTCACCTTCGTCATACTGCTGGCCATTCTCGCACCGCTGCTTCCCCATGATGCCTATCGCCAAAATGTCCTGCATCGGAACGAACTGCCGTCGCTCGAGCATTGGCTTGGAACGGATGAGCTCGGCCGCGATCTGCTCGCCCGGATCGCGGTCGGCGCCCGTGTCTCGCTGGTTGTCGCGGTGGCGTCCACGATCATTGCGGTCGCAATCGGTGTGATGATCGGGACAATCGCGGCCTACCTGGGCGGCCTCGTCGACAGCACCATCATGCGGTTCGTGGACAGCATGTACGCGTTCCCCGAGACGCTTTTCGCGATTTTGATGGCGGCTTTGGTGAAAGGCCAGTTGAGCGGCGACGGTCACGGCCTCCTGGCGCCGCTGGTCGAGGCGTACCGTCTCTCCGGAGGGCTGCTTGGGGTGCTCCTGACGCTGGGGCTGACCGGCTGGCTCACAACCTCGCGCCTAGTCCGAGCCCATGTTCTCTCGCTCAAGCACGCCGAGTATGTGCTGTCGTGCAAGCTGTCCGGGGCGACGCACTGGTTTATCATCCGCACGCACCTCCTGCCCAACACCATTCCAATCATCCTCGTTGCGGTCACATTCGTGGTGCCCAACGCGATTCTGCTGGAAGCGGGCCTCAGCTTCATCGGAATCGGCGTCGATCCTCCAACGCCCAGCTGGGGCACCATGATCGCAACCGGTGCTCAATCCATCCAGTCCTACCCGCATCTCCTCATCTGTCCCGCGCTGGCGATCGGCCTCACGCTGCTTTCTCTCACCGTGATTGGAGACACGCTGCGCGACATGTTCGATCCGGCGCTGGCCGGTACGCGGAGAGCATGACGATGGCTCTGGGTCGGAAAGCGCCAGGGGTGCGGCGAGAGCAGGGCGGCGCTTCGCAGAGCGAGCCGCTGCTGCAGGTCCGAGGCCTGCACGTCCGCTTTGGCAATGGCGTACGGGCGGTCGACGGAATCGACTTCGACGTCGCTCCAGGTGAGACCCTTGCCATCGTCGGAGAGAGCGGCTGCGGGAAAACGACGCTGGGGCGCGCCGTCACCCTCCTCCTCCGCCCTACCGAAGGCCAAGTGGTGTTCGACGGCATCGACCTAACCAAGCTCGGCCAGCGCAAGCTGCGCACGGCGCGGCGTGACCTTCAGATGATCTTCCAGGATCCTTACGCGAGCCTGGATCCGCGGCAGCGGGTCGGCGAGATCGTCGGAGAGCCCTTGCGCATTGCCGGCATGGAAGCCGCCGCGCGCCGAAAGAGGGTCGCCAAGCTGCTCGATATGGTAGGCCTGGGCGGCGATATGGCCGGGAGACTGCCGCGAGAGTTCAGCGGCGGTCAGCGGCAGCGTATCGGCATAGCCCGCGCGCTCGCAGCCGACCCTCGGCTGGTCATCTGCGATGAGCCTCTGAGCTCGCTGGACGTCTCGATCCAGGCCCAGATCGTGAATCTGCTTGTGAAGCTGCAGGCCGAGTTGCTGCTCACGTACGTATTCATATCCCACGACTTCGCCGTGGTGCGCCAGATCGCAACCCGGGTCGCCGTGATGTATCTCGGCAGGATCGTGGAGCTAGCCGAAACGGAAAGGCTGTTCCGCGCGCCCGGCCACCCCTACACGGTCTCGCTGCTCTCGGCCGTGCCTACGCTTAGTTGCTCGAAGATTAGTGACGACCAACCCCAGCTGCTCGCCGGGGATCCTCCCTCCCCGGCGCGCGTGCCGACCGGATGTCGCTTCCATACCAGATGCTGGCTGCGCCGGCAGCTTGGCGACCCATCCATCTGCACGAGCGAAGATCCAGCGCTATCCGGCGACGGGCAGCAAAAGACCGCCTGCCACTTCTCCGCGGAGCTTCTGGCAGGCAACTCCGAGCATCGGCGCCTCGATGTCGGCACCAACGGCTGATGACGGACGCAATGGACGGAGATCCAACAATGACGATCGTCCGGTCCCCGCTGCTGGAGATGGTGGATCTCTCCGTTCAGATTCCGACCCGCCGGGGCACCGTCCAGGCGGTGAATGGCGTGACGTTTTCCGTTCGCGCCGGCGAAGCGGTGGGAGTCGTCGGAGAGTCGGGTTCCGGCAAGTCGATGCTCGCATTGTCGATCATGCAGCTGATTCCAAGGCCTGGCCGCGTCGTAAGTGGCCGCATTTCGCTTTCCGGCCGGGATCTTCTCCAACTGACGGAAAGCGCGATGCGCCAGGTGCGCGGGAGCGAGGTCGGTATGATCTTCCAGGATCCCTCCACCTCGCTCAATCCCGTGTTGCGTATCGGACGCCAGGTCGCGGAAACCATCGAGGCCCACCATCCTGAGGCCGATTCCTGGCAGCGCTCGCTCGATATGCTGCGCTCGGTCCGGATACCCGATCCCGAGCAGCGTCTCCGCGACTACCCCCATCAATATTCCGGCGGAATGCGGCAGCGCGCCATGATCGCGATCGGCATGGCCAACCGCCCGAAGCTCCTGATCGCGGACGAACCCACGACTGCCCTGGATGTGACCGTTCAGGCGCAAATCATGGACCTGCTGCGCAGCATGAATGCCGACACCGGCACCGCCATCCTTCTGATCTCCCACAACATAGCGCTGGTTTCGCGCTTCTGCTCGCGTGTTCTGGTCATGTATGCCGGCCGGATCGTCGAAGAAGGACCGACCTTCGAGATCTTCAATCGACCAAAGCACCCTTATACGCGCGCGTTGCTGACTGCGCTTCCGCGCATCGACCGGAAACTGCCTGAGGGGCTTACCGCCATTGCTGGCCGGCCGCCGGACCTCGCGCAACTGTCTGCCGGATGCGCCTTCTTTGATCGATGCCCGGACCGCATGGAGACCTGTCGGACCGATCAACCACCGGCTTTCTCCGTCGGGCCTCGACGAAGCGCACGCTGCTGGCTCGCAGCCAAGGAAGATCCATCATGACGGTGCACCAAATCATTGCAGAAGGAAAGTCACCAAGCATGCCAACCACGTCCGACCCGAATCAGGCGATCTACATCGATGCCACTGCGCCGCTGCTCCAGCCCAGGGAACTTGCCCGCCGCCTGCCCGCCATCCACGCCGGGGGCATCGAAGCGCTTCTCGCGACCGCGGGCGCCATCGAGGACTTCCGGACCACCATGGAGGTAATCGGCGAGTGGCTGGAGATCGAACGATGCGGTGGCCAGAAGATCCGCATTGCACGATCCGTAGCGGAGATTCGGGCTGCGAAGCACGCAGGAGAAATCGCGATCGTCCTCCACTTCCAGGGCGCTGACCCGATCGAGGATGAGCTGAACTTCATCAACATCTTCCAGGCCGTGGGGCTCAGGGTGATGCAGCTCACGTACAACGCGCGCAACCGGCTGGGGGATGGGTGCTTCGAGCCGACCGATGCCGGGCTGAGCAAGTTCGGCAAGCAGGTGATCTACCGCATGGAAGCGCTTCGGATGGCTATCGATCTGGCCCACGCCGGCAATCGAACCGCGCTCGAGGCGGTCGCAGCCGCGACCAGGCCGGTCGTGGTGACGCATGCCAATGCGCGCGCGCTGATGGACACGCCCAGGAACGTCTCGGACGATCTCATCAAGGCGATCGCGGCGTCCGGCGGGGTCATAGGCATCTGTGCCGTGCCGTTCTTCCTCACCAGGGTGGGTCAACCGACGCTTGAGACGATGATCGATCACGTCGCCTACGTAGCGGACCTGGTTGGCATCGCCCATGTTGGCCTGGGCTTCGACTTTGCCGAAGAGGATGCCGATGACTACGTCTACTACGGCTACGACGAGCGTTACGTGCCGATGCCGCCCTGGAAATTTCCAATTGGGATTTCCGGTCACGCGGAGGCCGGTAACGTCGCCGTGGCGCTGCGGGCCCGTGGGTTCTCGGCTGACGACGTCATGAATGTGCTGGGGGGAAACTTCCTGCGCGTCTTCGGGCAGATCTGGGGCTCCTAGAGCACCCGCTGAAAAGCATGAGTGATACGAACATGGATCTGCAATCAAGGGCCGGGCCGGGCCGGCTCGAAACCTCGGCTCCCGCGTTCGCTGCTTCGATATCTGGCAATATCAAAGCGCCGGCTATCTACGGGGAATCCGACATCAAGCGCATAACGGAGTGGGTGACGATGCGCGACGGCATCCGCCTCGCAACGCATCTGCATTTGCCACCCGTAACCCCCGCGCCCTGCATCGTCGTGCGCAGCCCCTATGGGCGTGACCGATATGAAACTATCTCAACCGCATTCTGCCAGCGTGGGTACGTGACGGTCTGCCAGGATGTGCGTGGCACCGGCGACAGCGAGCCTGACAGCTGGGACTTCTATGTCTACGAATGGGAGGACAGTTTTGACTTTGTCGAATGGATAGTCCGGCAGCCTTGGTATGACGGTTTCATCGGCTCGATGGGCGGCTCTTACGATGGCGGGACGCAGTTCTGCATGGCCTCCCATCCAAAGATGAGCGCTATCGCGCCCGAAGTGGCTGGACTTGGATTGGCGCCCAGCCATGGCGTACGGTTTCATATGTTCCTCAACGCCTATTCGCGCACGATCGGCAGGGGCAAAGATAAGGTCACGATCTCCTACGCCGAGATGGAAGCGCTGATGAGGGAGGAGACGCTCGCAACCGGCTATTTCAACGAACCGATGGATGCCAAACTTCCAGAGGCATTGCTCAGTCATTGGCCTGCGTTGAAGGCGGTGCCGGAGGCCAATCGGAGGCACTGGCTCTGGATGAACTACAACAGTCTGCCGGCCGCGGAGCGGGCGGCTTCGCTGAAGCTGGCGCTGGACGAGGATCCGTTCACGTTCAACAGTACAACCAGACTCAATACTATCTTCGGCCACGCGGTAGACCCCGATGCCTTGCTCTTTCCGCGCTCGAGTGCCGCGCAGCTCTGCAGGTCGATCCAGGCTCCAGCCCTCTTTATCACTGGCTGGTACGATTGGTGCCTCGGCGATACGCTCTGTACCTGGGAGCACGTTATCGAGCATGGATCCGAGCGCGCTCGCAAGTATAGCCGCCTTTTGATCACGCCCAGCGCCCACAATGTGCCCGGCTATCATGAAGGCGACCACGATGTGGCCGCTCTTCGGCGCACCTACCGCGGCGCCGAAAATCTGGAGCTACTGCAGTTCTGGTACAGCGCAGCCCGTGAGGATCGCCTCGGCAGCATTCCGCCGGTGACCTACTATCTCATGGGCGCGAACGAATGGCGCATCTCATCGGCGTGGCCCCCTCCAGAGGCCGAGGCCCGGCGGTTGTATCTAGCTCCGGGCGGCACACTAGCCTCGAGCCCCGCATCGGAATCAGAGGGATCCGACAGCTACACCTATGATCCAGACGATCCGACACCGACACTGGGCGGCAGCATACTCTCCACCGTGTACCGTGCCGGCAGTGTCGATATTGCCGCAATCCACCAGCGGCCGGACGTCCTCACCTACACGACCGATATTCTGAAGGACGACCTGGACGTGGCCGGCCCGATCAAGCTCATCGTATTCGCGAGTTCATCTGCCGTCGAAACAGACTTCTATGGACGCCTCACCGACGTGTTCCCGGATGGTCGCGCGATCCAGCTTCAAAGCGGTGTCCTGCGCACGCGCTACCGAGATAATGGAAACGCGACCATGGACGCTGACGCCGTATACCGGTTCGAGATCGACATGTGGGCAACCGCAAATCGATTCCGGGCTGGTCATCGTCTCCGCCTGGATATTTCCTCTGCCGACTTCCCCAAGTTTCAGCGCAATCGGAATCGCGGTGGAACACCCGGACCTTCGATCAAGGCGACACAGACCGTCTTCCACGGAGGCCAGTATTCCTCCCACCTACTGATATCGGTGATTTAAGAGTGCTTTCACGTAAACAAGGTCCGCTATGGGTCAAAAAGAGCCTTCGCCTACCTGAGTTGGCCATGGGAATGGCCGTTTCGGCCCGATAGCGGACCAGATGCATGCTTCTAAACCTCCCAACCGAAGGAGGTATGCCATGCAGCACTCATCGAACGACACTCATCCCGCGGCACCTAAGGTTCCGTGGAACAAGGGAAAGATCATCGGCGCCAGGCCGCCACTACAGACCAAGCATGTATGGTCGATCCGCACCAAGCTCCAGATGGATGGCAAAAAGCGTGACTTGGCGATGTTCAATCTCGCGATCGACAGCAAGCTCAGAGGATGTGACGTGGTCCGCGTGTAAGCGTTGACCTGCCCTGACCTGCCCCCATTGAAGTGGTCCAGCGAGTATCATCGTATGGCCATTGAGGAGGAGGCAGGAGATGCCCAAGAAACGGCATTCGACCGAGGAGATCATCGGCAAGCTTCGTGAGGTTGAGGTTCTTGTGGGTCGGGGTGGGTCGCTGGGCG
>Ga0268299_1004376_pt1 | contig 11107 bp, 7 predicted proteins | sample NOBtaG_FD_193484 | JGI IMG/M metagenome (GOLD analysis project Ga0268299, IMG submission 193484) | Activated sludge microbial communities from bioreactor in Nijmegen, Gelderland, Netherland - NOB reactor | ecosystem: Engineered > Bioreactor > Aerobic > Activated sludge | place: Netherlands... | reverse complement strand
CGGTGATGGCCTCGCGGATCTCGGGGTTGGCCTCGGAGGGCTCTTCGACCTTGCCGTCGAAGTGGGGGAAGTCGCCGGTCATCTCGACCAGCTCGGTCACCGGGATGTGCGCCTGCGCCGTCAGCAGCGAGCGCACGAACATGTCGCCCTCGGGCGCGGGGAAGCGGAAGCCTTCGTCGGCGTTGCACTCGTTGACGTCGAGGCTGTGGGTGTCGATGAAGCGGAAGCGGCCGTTCCACATCTGCCGCGGGAAGAGCGCGACGTTGACCAGGGCGGGCGTGTTGCGGCTGTTGAGCGGCGAGGTGCGGTCGGGGCCGAGGACGTTGCCGCCCTGGCCGGGCGGCGGCGGATCCTCGCAGGTGATGCTGACCTCCGGCACCAGCTCGCAGAACACGCCGCGCGCGATGTTGCGAGCGTCGCTGAACTGGTAGGCGGCATGGTGACAGGTGCCGCACGAGGTCTGCTCGACGCCGCCGAGGGCGTGATCGAAGAACAGGTTCCGGCCAAGCTCGCGCCGCAGCTCGCGGATGTCGCGCTGCGCCTGCGTCAGCTCGGGCTCGGCGAGCGTCGGCGATCCCTTCAGGCCGTTGGCTGCGATCTGCTCGCGCAGTTGCGCGTCGATCGAGGCGGTGCCCGAACTGCTCGAGTCGCAGCCGGCGATGCCCGCGATCAGACCGAGCGCGAGCAGACCTCGCCCGATGAAGGCGATTGCTCCTGCCGTTGTGCTCCGCATCCCCAGTTTCCCCAATGGTGGCCCGTTCTTCCTCGGGTGAGACAAACAAAATGTGTTTGGCACCGTGGTCGGGGGGTGTCAATCACGCCTGTGGGGGGCGATCGGTCCGCTTCAGGTCTGGTTCAGCAGCGGTTCGCCGGCCCGCCAGCGGCGCAGGTTGTCGAGGAAGATGGCGGTGGCGCGCTCGTCGTTGCCGGGGTTGGTGCCGGCGCTGTGCGGCGTCACGATGACCCGCGGGTGGTCCCACAGCGGGCTCTCGGGCGGCAGGGGCTCGGTCTCGAAGACGTCGAGGCCGGCGCCGGCGAGACGGCTTTCCTGGAGGGCGCGGGCGAGGGCGGCCTCGTCGACCAGCTCGCCGCGGCCGACGTTGACGAGGGTGGCGGTCGGGCGCAGCAGCGCCAGGCGGCGGGCGTCGAGCAGGTGACGGGTCTCGGGCGTGAGCGGCAGGGCGAGCACGAGGTGGTCGACCAGCGGCAGCAACTCGTCGAGGCGGTCGAGGGGCCAGGTGTCGCACGGCTCGTCGCCGCGCGCGGCGCGGCGCACGCCGGTCACCCGCATGCCGAAGGCGAGGCCGAGGCGCGCGACCTCGATGCCGATCGGTCCGAGGCCGACCACGCCGAGCCGCTGCCCCTGCAGGTCGCCGATGTCGCGCGGCTCCCAGGCGTGGCGCTGCTGTGCCGCCAGGAAGCCGCGCAGGTCGCGCGAGAGCGCCAGCAGGTACAGCAGCACGGTGTGCGCGATCGGCACCGCCGCCGCTCCCGAGGAGTTGGTCAGGCACACGCCGCGCTCGCGCACCTTCTGGAAGACCCAGTGGTCGACGCCGGCGCTGTAGCTGTGCAGCCAGCGCAACTGTTGGAGGCCGAGAACGGGGCGCCAGAACTCGCTCGCTCGCGCCGGGTAGAGGTCGCCGGAGAAGTAGGCGATCTCGACCTCGTCCGCCGGACCCGAGAGGCTTCCCTCCCGCCCGATCACCACCCGCGGCATCCCCGGCGCTGCCGCCTCGAGCTCGGCGGCGTGGCGCGCTTCGACGAAGTCGGAGAGGAGGATCGCGCCGGGCATGCAGGGGAGATAGCACAGATCTGGAATGCGGCGTGAAGCGCCGCTCTGGATCGCTTGCCGACCCATCCAGAGCGGCGCTTCACGCCGCACTCCAGATCTGTGCTAAGGGCTCGCTCCGCCGTGAACGCACCCACCGCATCCTCCCGCACTCTCCTCGGCGAGGCGCCGCGCGCCTGGATCGCGCTGGCGATCGGGGTGCTGGCGGTGACGGCGCACTCGGCGACCTCGATCGTCTTCTCGATCCTGATGAAGCCGATGCTGGCCGAGTTCGACTGGGGACGCACCGATTTCGCCAGCGCGCTGACGATGCGGATGCTGGTGATGGTCGCGGTGATCCCCTTCGCCGGGCTGCTGACCGATCGCATGGGCGCCCGACTGGTGCTGTCGGCGGGGGCGCTGATCATCGGCACCGGCATGCTGGCGCTGAGCGAGGTGGAGACCAAGCTCGAGTTCTTCCCGCTGATGGCGCTGATGGGTCCGGGACAGGCCTGCCTGGGCACGGTCGCCGCTTCCGCGCTGGTGCTGCGCCTCTTCCGCCGCCGCCAGGCGATCGCGATCGGCGTCCTCAACGGCGGCGACAACGTCATCAACGGCATGGTGCCGCTGGCGACGACCTCGCTGCTGGCGGGCTTCGGTTGGCGCTGGACCTTCGGCGCGGTCGGCTTCGCCTACGTCCTGCTCGGCGGCCTGGTGGCCTGGGCGCTGCGCGCCGGCGACGGCGTGACCGAGGAGCGGGCGGCAGGCGGCGGGCGCGTCGGCCTGGGCTCACTGCCCTGGCGCGATACGCGTCTCTGGCTGGTGTGCGGCGCCTACGCCCTCATCTACGCCTTCATCACCTCGCAGCAGCTCCACTTCCACGCCTCGCAGACCGATGCCGGCCGCAGCCCGGCGGAGGCCTCGAGCATCCTCAGTATCCAACTGCTGGTGGGCGCCGTCGGCGCGCCGCTGTTCGGCTGGCTGGCGGAGAAGACGACGGCGCGCTTCGCCCTGCTGCTCGCCGTCGCTGCGCTGGCGGCGGCTTCGGTCTTTCTCTGGTCGCCGCACGAGTACTGGTCGTTCGCCACCTGGGCGGTGGCCTACGGCCTGGCCAACAGCGGCGTGGTGGCGTTGCTGGCGCTGGTGCTCGCCGAGCTCTTCGGCGCGGCCCGCATCGGCCGGCTGATGGGCGTGGCGATGGTGTTCTGCATGAGCGCCACCATGCTCGGCAACCTCTACTCGGCGGCGATGTTCGACCGCTTCCACACCTACGCGCCGGTGTGGCAGACGTTCACCGCGCTGATGGTGCTGGCGCTGGTGCCGGTCGCGCTGCTGCAGCGGGGAACGAGACCCGCCTGACGCCAACCGCCGACCAGGCACCCCTTCGGAGCCGCGACCGTCAGGGAGCGGTTGGCTGCGTTCCAGCGCGATGCCAACCGCTCCCTGACGGTCGCGGCTCCGCTGTTCTGCTCAGTCGTGCGCGCGGCGGAAGTTCAGGGTCAGCGGCTCGGAGGGCGCGTAGGTCTCGCTGGTGTCGATCAGGCGCAGGGTGACGTTCTTGGAGAAGGTCTCGGTGCCGCCCGGCACGGCGATGATGTACTCGACGTGCTCGTGGCCGAGGTCGGGGGTGGTGCCCAGCACCAGGCTCTCGCCGGCGGCGTCCGCGATCGCGTCGCCCCGCTTCAGGCTGAAGCCCTCGTCGATCGCGACGATCTCGACCGCGATGGTGGCGCCGTCGCCGAGGACGTAGAGCATCTCCTCCGGCTCGTCGACCTCGGTCGGCTCGTAGCCGGGCGAGTCGGAGGAGTAGAGCGCGATGCCGCCCGCGCAGTCGTCGCCGCTGCCGCCGAGGCAAGTGTCGAAGGCGGCGTGCTGGTGGTCGTCGCCGTCGAAGTGGAGGTGCAGCGCGCCGACGCCGGCCTCGTCGGAGCCGTAGACGATTTCGCCGTGCTCGTGCGGCGGTTCGGTGGGCGTGGCGGTCTCGGTCGGCGGCACGGGGGTCGCGGTGGCCGTCGGCGCCGCCGTCTCGGTGGCCGTCGGCGCCGGCGGAGCGCCATCGTCGTCGTCGGAGCAGGCGGTGAGCGCCAGACTGAGCGCGGCGAGCAGGAGGGCGAGCGGCAAAGAGGGGAGGGCGCGGACGACTTTCCGAGGACGCATGGGCGACATCTATTCGCAGGGGGTGGGCGACGGAATGCGACCATTTGTCGCAGGTCGTCTGGACTTGCAGGGGCGTCCCCCTATGATGGCGGCGACGCCAAGACGCGAAGGAGAACGCACGTGCCGGGAGCCAGTCTGGACAGCCTCGAGAGCCGCCGCACCCTGAAGGTGGGCGCGAAGACCTACACCTACTTCAGCCTGAAGGCCGCCTCGGCCGCGGGCCTCGGCGACCTCTCGCGCCTGCCGATCTCGCTCAAGGTCCTGCTCGAGAACCTGCTGCGCCACGAGAACGGGCGCGGGGTGAAGGTCGACGACATCCGCGCCATCGCCGGCTGGCTCGAGAAGCGCTCCTCCGAGCGCGAGATCGCCTTCCTGCCGGCGCGGGTGCTGATGCAGGACTTCACCGGCGTGCCGGCGGTGGTCGACCTCGCCGCCATGCGCGCGGCGCTGCAGGCGATGGGCGGCGACGCCCGCAAGATCAACCCGCTGGTGCCGGTCGACCTGGTGATCGACCACTCCGTCATGGTCGACGAGTCCGGCACCGCCGGTGCCTTCCAGCGCAACGTCGCCCTCGAGTTCGAGCGCAACCTGGAGCGCTACCGCTTCCTGCGCTGGGGGCAGGTGGCGTTCGACAACTTCCGCGTCGTGCCGCCGGGCACGGGCATCTGCCACCAGGTGAACCTGGAGTATCTAGCGCAGGCGGTGTGGACGGCGCCCGCCGACGGCGGCGGCGAGCTGGCCTACCCCGACAGCGTCCTCGGCACCGACAGCCACACCACCATGGTGAACGGCCTGGGCGTGCTCGGCTGGGGCGTGGGAGGCATCGAGGCCGAGGCGGCGATGCTGGGTCAACCGGTGTCGATGCTGATCCCCGAGGTCGTCGGCTTCCGCCTCACCGGCTCGCTGCGCGAAGGCGCCACCGCCACCGACCTCGTTCTCACCGTGACGCAGATGCTGCGCAAGAAGGGCGTGGTCGGCAAGTTCGTCGAGTTCTACGGCGCCGGTCTCGACGCGCTGTCGCTGCCCGACCGCGCCACGCTCGCCAACATGGCGCCGGAGTACGGCGCTACCTGCGGCTTCTTCCCGATCGACGCCGAGACGGTGCGCTACCTCGGCTTCACCGGCCGTGCGCCGGAGCGGGTGGCACTGGTCCAGTCCTACGCCAGGGAGCAGGGGCTGTGGCGCGATGCGTCCTCGCCCGACCCCGTCTTCACCGACACCCTCGAGCTCGACCTGGCCGCGGTCGAGCCCTCGCTCGCCGGGCCGAAGCGGCCGCAGGACAAGGTCGCACTTTCGCAGAGCGCGCCCGAGTTCGAGCGCGCGCTGGCCGACATGCTGGGGGTGAACGTGCCCGGCGCGTCGGGCAAGTGGGAGGCCGAGGGCGGCAACGGCGCCAACCACGAACCGGCGCAGGATCGCGCCGTACCGGTGCAGGGCGCGGATTACAAGTTGCGCCAGGGCGACGTGGTGATCGCGGCGATCACCAGTTGCACCAACACCTCCAATCCCTCGGTGATGCTCGGCGCCGGCCTGCTGGCGCGCAAGGCGGTGCAGAAGGGGCTGCGCGCCAAGCCGTGGGTGAAGACGTCGCTGGCGCCGGGCTCGCAAGTGGTGACGGACTATCTCGCCGCCGCCGGGGTGCAGAAGGATCTCGACGCGCTCGGCTTCAACCTCGTCGGTTACGGCTGCACCACCTGCATCGGCAACTCCGGTCCGCTCGCCGAGCCGGTGGCGAAGGCGGTGGAAGAGGGCGACCTGGTGGTCTGCTCGGTGCTCTCCGGCAACCGCAACTTCGAGGGTCGCATCAACCCGCACGTGCGCGCCAACTACCTCGCCTCGCCGCCGCTGGTGGTCGCCTATGCGCTCGCCGGCAGCCTGCGGCGCGACCTCACCAAGGATCCGCTGGCGATGGGCAGCGACGGCCAGCCCGTCTACCTGCGCGACATCTGGCCCAGCAACCGCGAGATCCGCGAGGCCGTCGAGCAGGCGGTCACCGCGCCGATGTTCCAGCAGCGCTACTCCGACGTGTTCGAGGGCGAGGAGCGCTGGCGCGCGATCGACGCGACCAAGAGCCTGACCTACTCGTGGGAGCAGAAGAGCACGTACATCCAGCATCCGCCCTACTTCGAGGGCATGCCCAGGCAGCCGCAGGCGCTCACCGACATCGTCGCCGCGCGGCCGCTGGCGATCCTCGGCGACAGCGTCACCACCGACCACATCTCGCCCGCCGGCAGCATCAAGAAGGACGGACCGGCGGGGCACTACCTGGTGTCGCACGGCGTTGCCGCCGCCGACTTCAACTCGTACGGCGCCCGCCGCGGCAATCACGAGGTGATGATGCGCGGGACCTTCGCCAACATCCGCCTGCGCAACGAGATGGCGCCGGGCACGACCGGCGGCGTGACGCGCCACATGCCCGACGGCGCGCCGATGGCGATCTACGACGCGGCGATGCAGTACCAGAAGGAGGGCGTGCCGCTGGTGGTGATCGCCGGCAAGGAGTACGGCACCGGCTCGTCGCGCGACTGGGCCGCCAAGGGCACGCGCCTGCTCGGCGTGCGCGCCGTGATCGCCGAGAGCTTCGAGCGCATCCACCGTTCGAACCTGATCGGCATGGGCGTGCTACCGCTGCAGTTCGAGAACGGCGTGACGCGCGCGACGCTCGAGCTCGACGGCAGCGAGGTGTTCGACATCGCCGGCATCGCCGATCTCAAGCCGCGCGCCGCGGTGCCGGTGCGCATCCGCCGCGCCGGCGGCGCGCTCGAGACGGTGCAGGTGCGCTGCCGCATCGATACCGAGGACGAGCTGGCCTACTACCGCCACGGCGGCATCCTCCAGTACGTCCTGCGCCAGCTCGCCTGAGCCGCGACCGTCAGGGGCCGTCGCGCAATCGATCGCGCGACGATTCCAGCACGCGATCGGAGCCGCGACTGTCAGGGAGCGGTTGGCCCCGTTCCAGCGCGATGCCAACCGCTCCCTCACGGTCGCGGCTCCGCTGTCCTGCCAGGGGAGGGGGAGGGCGTGCCGGCGGCGGCGCGGGCGGTGCGCATCTGCTTGCGCCGGCCGGTGAGGGCGCGCTGGCGCTTCTGCACCCGCTGCATCTGACGCTGGCAGTCGGGCGAGAGCTGGTCGAAGTGCGGTCGCAGGCAGGCGGCAATCGCACCCGCGCCGGGGGTGACCTCGGGACAGAGACGGCGGGCGTCGTCGGCGCAGGGGCGTGGCTGTGCCACGGCGGGCGACGCCGCCAGCGCGGCGAGCAGCGCGGCGGTCACGGCCAACGGGCTTCGGCGAGTCACGCGAGTCCTGCTACTGGGCCGCCGCGGCCATGGCAAGCGCCGCCTTGTCGGTCGCCGGCGCGAGCGGCAGCCAGGCGCGAAAGGTCGCGCCCTCGCCCTCGACGCTCTCGACCGCGATCCGCCCCCCCAGCTCCTCGAGCAGGCGCCGAACGATGTGCAGTCCGAGGCCGGAACCGCCGTAGCGCGGGCCGTCGACCTGGACGAACGGCTCGAAGATCGCCTCCAGCGACCCGGCCGGGATGCCGGCGCCGGTGTCGTGCACGACGATCTCGACGCCGCCGTCGGCGCGCGCCAGCCGCAGCTCGACGGTGCCGCGCTCGGTGAACTTCATCGCGTTGGCGAGCAGGTTCTTGAGGATCATCTTGACCTTGACGGGATCGGTCGAGAGATCCGGCAGGTCCGGGGCGAGCTCGGAGCGGAACTCGACCCCCGGCTTGTCCATCAGTGCGCCGAGCTCGCGCAGGCTGGCATCGACCAGCCGCGCCAACGAGACGGTCTCGAGCCGCAGCACGCGTTTGGTCGCATCGAGACGGCTGAGGTCGAGCAGGGCGTTGATCAGGTCGAGCAGCTCGCGCGCGCTGTTGCTGATGCGCTCGAGCGGTTGGCGCTGCTCCGCCGCGAGCGCGCCAAAGGCGCCGTCGAGCAGCAGATCCTGGTAGCCGATGATCACGTTCAGCGGTGTCCGCAGCTCGTGCGACATGTTGGCGACGAACTCGGACTTGGAGGCGTTAGCGCGCTCGAGCTCTTCGATGAGCTGGCTCTTCTCCAACGCCAGGGAGGCGACGTGCGCCAGGCCGCGCAGCAGCCGCCGCTCGTATGGCGTGAGCGGCTCCTGCCGCGTGCGGTAGTTGAGGGTCAGGTAGCCGACCAGGCGGCCGTTGCGGCGCAGACCGGCCTGCGCGTGTCGTGCCACGCCGAAGCTGCGGTGCAGCGCCACTCCGGTGCGCTGCGCATACGTGTCGGGATCGTACTCGACCACCCCGTCGCGCTCCATCTCGGCCAGCACCTGCGCGAGTACCGCGCGCGGGGCGACGAGGACCGAGAGCGCCGCCCACTCCTCCTCGCTCAGGCCGTCGTGGGCGACGATGCGGTAGGCCTCGTCGGCGCCCGCCATCACCACGCTGGTGAAGTCGGAGCCGGCCAGCTCACGGGTCAGCCGGCAGAGGTCCGCGAGCAGAGCCGGCGTCTCGACCGTCGCGATCATCGCCTCGCTCACCCGCAGCAGCGCCGCGGCGAGGTCGCTCTCCTCGCGCTCGCGCTCGCGTTGCCGCGCCAGCTCGGCCTCGGCCGCGGCTCGCTCTTCCTCCTCGCGCGTCAGGCGGCGCAGCCAGCGGTCGAGCTCGAAGGCGAGCAGGAGCGAGGTCGAGACGGCGATCGCCAGGCCGAAGACGGGGTAGCCGGAGAGCACGCCGGCCGCTTCGGGCACCAGTGAGGCGTGCAGGCCGATGGCGGCCAGACTGGCGAACGACGACAGCGCCTGCGCCGCGACTCCCCAGGGGATCCAGAGCGCCGCGCCGAGGTTCACCAGCACGCACAGCAGGGGGGGCGTGGTGGCATCGTGGGAGAGGATGCCCGACACGGCGCTGACGAAGAAGGCGACACAGACGTTGAGCAGGCCGACCCGGATGGCGTCGGCGCGGCTCGGGCGGTGGTGCAACCACCACAGGCTGGCGCCGAGGAGCGAGAGGTGCAGGATCTTGACGACCGTGAGAGCGCGGGCGTGTTCGGGGCGGAGGTAGAGGTCGGCGGCGGCGAAGATCAGGTCCGCCGCGATCATCGCGATCAGCCCGACGCGAACGCGCGCGCCGATGAAGGTCTCCTGCCTTCGCGCCACCTCCGGAGGCTACACGGGTCGTGGGAGGTCCACAATCTGGAGGCCCGCTTCACCATCTTGGCACGATCTCGGAGCCGCGACCGTCAGGGAGCGGTTGGCTGCGCGCTGGCACGAGGCCAACCGCTCCCTGACGGTCGCGGCTCCGCTGTCGTGCCACCGGTTTCTGCGCGACTGGGCGCTTGTCACGATCCAGAGCGGCGCTTCACGCCGCACTCCAGATCAGCGCGGGTCGAGGCGGATGGCGGTGGATTCGGAGGTGTCGGCGAGGACACCGATCCAGGCGTCCCGCCAGCCGTACTTCTCGCGCAGCAGGCGGCGGATCAGGGCATGCCCCTCCGCCTGCGGCAGGGGCACGGCGCGCCGCGTCAGCCATTCCCCGCCGCGGCCGAGCTCGACCTCGGGATGGGCGAGGATGTGGAGGTAGAACGGACGCTCGAGGTTGGCCGTCTCGACCCAGGCGTGTCCGCCGTGGTCGGCGATCCAGGTGCGCGTCTCGCGCACCGTTCCGTCCGGGGCGCGGGTGCGCAGCACCACCACCTCGCCGCCCTCGAGGGCGGCGAGCGTGACCGCCGTCAGCACGGCGACCACGCCCACCGCCAGGATGGCGAGGCGGCGCGCCACTTCAGGGGAGGACGTTGCGCGCCAGGAACGCCGTCAGCGGCGCGACCACCTGATTGTCGCCGTCGTCCTCGCCGGTGAGCACGTCGACGTGCGCGTAGCCCTCGCTGATGTGCACCTCGAAGCCGCCGGCGACGTCACCCAGCGTCGGGAAGGCCGGGTTGGGGGTTGCGGCATCGACCACGCGCGGCGTGCTGCCGTCGCAGCTCGGCGCGGTGCAGGTGCCGATGCTGTTGCCGAAGGCGACGAAGCTGCCGGGCACGGGCGTCAGGCCGTTGCTGCCGCCGAAGGCGATCACCGGCACGTCGATGTTCGCCGCCTGCGTCAGGTTCTCGATGTCGCGCCGGCCGCGGCCGACGGAGAGCGCGGTGGAGTCGAGGTTGACGGACTGGCTGCACTGCGCGTTCGCCGCCGCCTGCGTGCCGCCGCTGCAGGCGGCGCCGACGTTGCCGACGGTGCAGACGCCCATCAGGCCCGAGCACACGCCGGCGACGCTGGTGGTCGCCGGCCCGGCCTGCGGGTAGTACCAGTCGGTGAAGTTGCTGCCGCCGGCGCCGAGCGCGGCCGCCATGCGGTCCATGCGGGTGACCTCTTTCTCCTGGCCCCATACGGAAGCCGGCAGCGCCACCGGCGCCGCGCCGTTGTTGGGCGTGATGCAGCCGGGCCCGGGGCAGGCGGGGAAGAGGGCGCTGTCGTCGACGTCGTACCAGGTGCCGAGCCCGCTCTCGACCGGCCCGGGGCCGCCGAGCGAGGTGGCGACGAAGAAGGCCCCGCTGGTGGCGGCGAGGCCGTCGTCGTCGAGGAAGTTGCCGAGCGCGGAGGCGACGTTGCCATCGGGCAGGATGCTGAGGATGCCGATCTGCGGCACCAGGTTGATGGCGCTGGTGTTGGCCCCGCTCTGGTCGACCTGCAGCAGGAACTGCGAGCCCTCGAGGTCGTTGATCGCCTGGATGCCGCCGACCTCGACCGTCGCCAGCAGGTGCGGCGACAGCGGCAGCACGCCCAGACCGGTGGTGTAGGTGGCCTGGGGCAGCGTGCACTTGGGAATGGTCTGCAAGCCGCAGTCGGCGGCCTCGGTCGCGAGCGTGCAGGGTGTCGTGCCGTCCTGGCAGCGGCCGGCGTTGGCGAGCGCGGCGCCGTAGTTGCCGCCGTTGGCCTTGGCCTCGATGCGGTCGAGGGTGTCGGCGGTCAGTGGTGTGCCGCCGGTGGAGCCACCGCCGCCGTCGAACAGCACCAGGCCGCGCACCTTGGCGTAGCCGGGCTCGGCCGGGCCGACGCCGGTGAGGTTGAAGTCGGTCGCGGCGTAGCGCGCCATGAAGCCGGTGCCGGCGGAGTGGCCGCCGAGGAAGACGTTCTGGCCGGCGGCGCGCGCGCGCGCCGCCTCGATCACCGCGTCGATATCCTGCGAGAAGACGAGGTTGGTCCAGTTCGCCA
>Ga0268299_1004375_pt1 | contig 11108 bp, 10 predicted proteins | sample NOBtaG_FD_193484 | JGI IMG/M metagenome (GOLD analysis project Ga0268299, IMG submission 193484) | Activated sludge microbial communities from bioreactor in Nijmegen, Gelderland, Netherland - NOB reactor | ecosystem: Engineered > Bioreactor > Aerobic > Activated sludge | place: Netherlands... | reverse complement strand
ATTTCCTCGACGTCACCACCGGACAGGTCGATCCGCGCCAGAAGATCCCGTTCGCGCCGGGATACAACGTGCCCTTCGCCGAGCAGGTGAAGACGGCCACGGGCATGCCCGTGATGGCCGTGGGCATGATCTCCTCGGCCCGGCTCGCCAACGAGATCGTCGAATCCGGCAAGGCGGACCTCATCGCCATCGCGCGCGGCATGATGGACGATCCGCGCTGGGCCTGGCACGCCGCACGCGAACTGGGTGCGGAGCCACCGCCCTACGCGCCGCAGTACAACCGCTGCCATCCGTCGTCGTGGAAGCCGTGAAGTGAAAGTGCTCGCCCTGGAGTGAGCCCTGGAACTGCCAGCCGGGGCACGTCGTAGTCCGTCCGCCCCGGCGGCGCAACCGCGCCTGGGCGATGCCTGGCCGCGCCGAATCAGCCACCGCGGTGCCGGCTCGCCGCCTCTGGCGTAGACCTTGCTGCGGGCGGCTCATGATCGCCGGTCCCCAAGCCGTATCCCCCCCATCCGAACTGTCCGACCTGCGCCTGCGCGAGGTGGGAGTGCTGCCCATCGTGCTCCCCCAGCACGACGCGCTGCGCGCCGTCGAGGAAGCATCGTTCTGGCTCCAGGCCTACCGCCAGGGGCTGCCGGATGACGCTCAGCGCGTCTACGAGGTGGTGGATCGGGTGGACGACATGGTGCAGCCGCACCGCCTGCGCCTGCTGCGCGACTACCTCGGTCAGGGCGGCCGCATGCAGACCTATCGGCAGCGTCGCATGTGGCGCGCGGCCGTGGGCTACGCCAACGAACTGGGGCTCGCCTACAGCTACTGTCTGAAGCCGCTGGGCACTGGCAGCGGTACCGCATCGAAGGAAATGGTGGCCAGCATCGGTGCACGTGCGGTGCGCGCCGCCACCCTGGAGCTGCGCTGGACGCTGCTCGCCTATGCCCCAGTGGACGTGACGCTGTGGGGCCGCCTGGGCCGCCTGTACCGCGACTGCGAGCGCGTGGGCGTGGCCACGCTGCGCTTCAAGGTCTATCCCGACATGCGCGCGCCCTCGACGGTGCGCCGCGAATATCTGCGTGCGCTGGTGCTCGCGGTCTCGGGCATGAACAACCTGTTGCCCGCGGCGCAGTCCGCCGCAGAACGCGTGGTCGCTGCGCTCGCCGAGCTGTTCATCCTGCGCCAGTCACCGGCGCCCGGCTGCCACTTCGTGGTGGACATCGACCAGGGCAGCGCGCCGCAACGCGGCCACGTGCTGCAGCGCGTGCGCGATTCGCACCGCTACTTCGGCCCAGGCGATGCCGCGCAGGTGCTCGCCGCGTATCTGCGGCAGGCGCGCGAGAAGGGTCAGCTCGCGGCCGAACTCGGCATGCCGCAAAACACCGACGTGGAGACCGGCATCGCGGTACTCGAACACCTGATGCGCTACTGGGGCGTGCAGCCGCCCGAGCGCGGCGAGACACGCACCAGCGTGCTCGCCACCATGCACGCAGCAGCAGGCGTCGACGCCGCGTTCACCGCTTTGTTCGGGCAGCATTCTGAAGAGGCCACGGAATCCTGGATCGTCGCCGACGAGAGCCGGCACGGCCTGGGCGCGGTGGTGCGCGGGCGCGAGGACGATCCGCTCGCGATCGGTCAACTGGTCGCGGTGCATCCCGAGCGGCCCGGCCCGTGGGCGCTGGGCGTGATCCGCCGCCTCGAAGCGAAGGACGCGCTGTATCGCTCGATCGGGGTGCATCTGCTCGGCCGTGGCGCCGTGGCTGCCGGTATCTCCGATGCAGGCGGCGCGGTGCAGCCCGTGATCCTGCTGCCGGTGCCCACCGACGGCGCGGGCCCGGCCAGCGAAGTGGTGCTGGTGATGCGCAGCACAGACGCGCTGTCGCAACCGGTGCTGCATCTGCACGACCATCGCTATCGCCTGGAATTCCGCGCAACGGTGGAGAGTGGCGAGGGTTTCGAGGCCAACCGCTATCTCCTGACCGGCGCCTAGCCGCCATGCCCTGCCCGGCGCGCACAGGCGCCGGTGCTACACTCGGTGCGCCCGCAATTCCGTAGGACCGCACCCGTGCTCGACCCTCAGACCCTCGCCCGCGCCATCGATGGCCAGTGGGACGCCGAGATCGTCCCGCGTCTCACCGACTACATCCGCCTGCCCTGCAAGTCGCCGCACTTCGATCCCGACTGGGCGAGCAACGGTCACATCGACGCAGCCATTTCGATGGCCGAGTCCTGGTGTTCGAGATTCCCGCGCGCGGCGCGGCGAGCGGCACGGTGCTGATGTACGGCCATCTCGACAAGCAACCGGAGATGGTGGGCTGGCGCGAGGGCTTCGGCCCGTGGGTGCCGGTGATGGAGGAGGGCAGGCTGTACGGCCGCGGCGGCGCCGACGACGGCTACGCCGTGTTCGCTTCGCTCGCCGCGGTGCTGGCGCTGCACGCGCAGGGCGCGCCGCACGCTCGCATCGTCGGACTGATCGAGTGCTGCGAGGAGAGCGGCAGCTACGACCTGCCGGCGTACCTGGAGGCGCTTGCGCCGCGCATGGGCAAGGTCGATTTCGTCATCGGTCTGGATTCCGGCTGCGGCAATTACGAGCAGCTGTGGGTGACCACATCGCTGCGCGGATTGGCCGCCGGCACCTTGAGCGTCGAGGTGCTGGGCGAGGGCGTTCACTCGGGCGATGCCAGCGGCGTGGTGCCCTCGTCGTTCCGCATCGCGCGCATCCTGCTCGATCGCCTCGAAGACGCCGGCGATGGCCATATCAAGCCCGCGTATTTCCACTGCGACATCCCGGCCGAGCGCGTCGAGCAGGCGAAGGCGGCGGGCACCATCCTCGGCGACACGGTGTACCGCAAGTTCCCCTTCGTCGGCGGTGCGCAGCCGATGGTGAGCGAATTCGGCGACGCCATCCTCAACCGCACCTGGCGGCCGTTCCTGTCGGTGGTCGGCGCCGATGGCATGCCGGCGATCAAGGACGCGGGCAACGTGCTGCGCCCGCGCACCGCGCTGAAGCTTTCGCTGCGCTTGCCGCCTCTGGTGGACGCACAGCGCGCAATCGATGCGATGAAGCATCTGCTCGAACGCGATCCGCCGCACGGCGCGAGCGTGCACTTCGAGGCCGATCAGGCCGCCAGCGGCTGGAGCGCGCCGCCCACCGCGTCGTGGCTCAAGCACGCGCTCGATGCGGCCTCGCGCACGCACTACGGCAAGCCCGCGGCGATGATGGGCGAGGGCGGCACCATCCCCTTCATGGGCATGCTCGGCAAGCACTTCCCCGATGCGCAGTTCCTCATCACCGGCGTGCTCGGACCGAAGTCCAATGCGCACGGGCCGAACGAATTCCTGCATGTGCCCTACGCGAAGAAGCTGACCGCGTGCGTGGCAGAAGTGCTGGTGGCGCATGCGGGAGGCAGGGACTAGCCCCTCTTGTTCACCAGATAAATCCCCGCACCCACCAGTGCCACTGCGCCCAGGAATGCGGGGCGCAGTGGCTCGGACAGCATCAGCACCCCGGCGATCACGCCGAACAGGGGCGCGAGAAAGGCGAACACCGACAGCCGCGCGGCGAGGTAGTGGCGCAGCAGCCAGAACCAGGTGAGGTAGCTGACGAAGCTCACGATCGCGCCCTGATAGAACAGCGAGGCGACTGCCAGCGTGGTCCACGCGATCACCCCGGGCTCGCCCAGCAGGACCGATGCGATCGGCAAGGTCACTGCCGATACCGCCAACTGGTAGAACAGCGTTTTGGTCGCACTGACGCCCGCCAGCTTGGTCGTGCGGATCACCACCGTCGTCGCTGCCCACAGCAGCGCGCCGATCACGCCGAAGCTGTCTCCCAGCAACGATGAACGGTCCGCGCTGAAACCGTCGAGGAAGGCCAGCGACACACCCACGAAGGCGAGCCACACCCCCAGCCACTGCCCGCGATTCAACCGCTCGCTGGGCACCAGCCAGTGCAAGCCCAGTGCGGTGAGGCAAGGCGCCAGGTAGACGAACACCACCATGCGCGAGGCGCCGGTGTGCGCGAGGCCGGCGAAGATGAACAGGAACTCCCCGGCGAACAGCGATCCGGCCACCAGCCCCGCCGGGAGCGTGCCGTCGCGTTCGAACAGCGCGATCCCGCGTGCGTGCGCCCAGAGCCACAGCAGCGCCACGGCGAGCACCGAGCGCAGCCCGCCCTGCATCACCAGCGAGATGTCGGGCGCGGCGAGTTTCGAGAAGACGTGGGTGAAGCCCCACAGGAAGCACAGCAGCACCATCAACCCGGCGGCCGTGCCATCCACGGGACGGCGCAGGGCGGCGGTGGACATCGCCGCATTCTAATGAAAAGGCGTGCGCCGGATTCCGCGCAATGCGACCGGCGCCCGTGCGCGCCGTCATCGCTGCACGACAGCGGCGCACGGCGCGGTTCACACGATGGTCATCGTTGCACGAGATGCTTGCAGAACAACGCTCTGAGCTGCATCCCGAGCGAGCGCGCACGTTCGCGAGCGGCGATGCGCACACGCATTGCGTCCGTGGCGTCGCGGCGGCCGTCTCAGCACTACGACGAATCGACCAGATGGATCGCAACAGATTCCATCTACATCAGTCGGTTGCGACATGGCATCGGCTTTGCAATGGCAGTCGATCCACGACAAGCGTCCCGTGCCGCCGCAATCGGGCACCGCGAACGACGCAGATCCCTCAAGAGGAGACCATGACAAACAGAAGGGACTTTCTAGCGAGTCTTGCCGCGGGTTCGCTCGCGGCGATGGCGTCCACTGCCGCCCACTCTGCAACCAGACCGCGGGTGGTGGTGGTCGGCGGTGGGATGGCCGGTGCGACCGTCGCCAAGTATCTGCGTCTGTGGAGCGGAAAAGCGATCGCGGTGACCTTGATCGAGAAGGAGATCCGCTACACCTCCAACATCCTGAGCAATCTGGTTGTGACCGGACAGCGCAGCTTGTCCACGCTCTACTTCGGCTACGACGGGCTGATGAGCAAGTACGGCGTGAGACTCGTGCGCGGCACGGTGGAGGCGGTGACGCCGGGAAGCGTCGATGGTACCTGGCAGGTGCGCCTGGCCAATTCCCCGCGGCCAATCGAATGCGATCGTGTCGTGCTGGCGCCGGGCGTGCGCTTCGATCCCGTTGCGGACCTGAACGACCCGACCAGGGCAGCGCCCGTGGTGCATGCATGGCAGGCCGGCCCCGACACGGAACTGCTTCGCCAGAGGCTGGCGGGGATGCCATCGGGCGGCACTTTCCTCCTGTCGATTCCGCGCGCGCCGTATCGTTGTGCATCGGCACCTTACGAACGCGCATGTCTGGTCGCGGATCTGTTACGGCGCAACAAGCCCGGTTCGAAAGTCGTCGTGCTCGATGCCAACCCGGGAATCGTAGCCGAGTCGAACGCCTATGCGGACGCTTTCTCCGAGCGCTATGCCGACATCGTCGAGCACCGCCCGGACACGGCGGTTGTTGCGGTGGATGCCGAACGCGGCCGGGTGAGGACGGCGCAAGGCGAAGTCGTCCGCGCCGACGTGCTCAACGTGATTCCGCCGCAGCGCGCTGGGGCGATCGTTCAGGCGCTGGGACTGACCGACGCGGATGACCAACGGTTCGCTGCGGTGGATCCGCGCAATTTCGAGTCGAACGTGCTGCCTGGCGTCCATGTAATCGGCGATTCGTCCGGAACGACGCTGCCCAAGGCCGGCCACATCGGCAACCAGAGCGCGAAGATCTGCGCGGCGGCGATCGTCAATGCCTTCAACGCCGAGCCCCCGGAGCCCTGGCCCACCGCCAACCATGCGTGCTATGCGCCGATCGGCAGCGGGCAGGCGGCGTGGCGCAACGATGTCTATCGCTACGATGCGCAGACCGGCAACATGGTCGCGGGCAACGGCGCTGCCGGCTCGGCCAAGGCGGCCGAGCCTTCGGCGCAGGTTTTCGCGGAGATGACCACCTGGTTCAGGACGCTGATGACCGATACGTTCGCCTGATCGGCTCGAGGCGGCATCCGCGGCCGGCTCGAGCGCTTGCCCTGCATCAAATGCTCTCCGATGGACCCGGCCTATAATTTCGGGCGCGAGTCCCGTATCCCGCTGTGCAGCGAAACGAAAGGAGAATGATGGTGCGATCACTTTCCGGCAAGACTGCGCTGACGTTGGCGCTCCCACTTTTGATTGCGTCCGGTTGCGGCTCGATGGGATCGGGACGATCTGCCCCGAGCACCGCCGACCAGGCGCTGGCCACGGCGCAGAGCGCGCTGGCCGAGGCCAAGGCGGCGCGCGCCGCCGCGGAAGCGGCCAACGCGAAGGCCGACCAGATCCTGGCCACCGTGCGCGCGGCACCCGCAAACGGTGACCTGGCGCAAGAGGCGCTCGACTCTGCGAACGCCGCGCGTCAGGCGGCCGAAGAGGCGCAGCGCATCGCGCGCGACGCGCAGAACGCGACGATGCGGCTGGATACCAAGACCGATCGCATGTTCGAGAAGTCGATGCGGAAATGATTGCTTGCCCCGCTGGATACCGGCGTGCACCGGTATGACGAACCTCCGTCGTCCCGGCGAACGCCGGGACCCACGCGTTCCACCCAAGCTGATTTCCACCGCTGGATACCGGCGTGCGCCGGTATGACGGATGGTGGCGGCAAACGCTACTCCTTCCGCGCGCGCTCGATCAGCATCTCCAGCGACGGCGACTTCGGCGACACCGGCAGCGGCACGCCCAGGCGCTCCTGCGTTGCCTTCATTACGCGGTCCCAGTCCACCGCGCCCCGCGGCGCGCGCGCTGACAAGGTGCGCACCAGCGGCGTGTGATCGAGCAAGCCCTCGGGCCAATCCACGCCCTCCTCCAGGCGCGGTCGCGGGAACACCTGCACATAGGGCACGCCGCGCTCGCGTCCCATCGCGAAGGGCACATCGACGATGCGCACCGGCGTCCCCACCGGCACCATCGGGAATAGCGCGGAGATGCCCTCCGGATACATGCGGATGCACCCGCTGCTCACGCGCATGCCGATGCCCCACGGCCGATTGGTCCCGTGTACCAGGTACTCGGCGAACCCGAGATACAGCGCATGCGTGCCCAACGGGTTGTCGGGGCCGGGCGGTACCGAGCGCGGCAGGATCACACCCGCCGCGGCGCGCCGCTCGCGCACGCCCTTGGGCGGATACCAGGTCGGATTGGCCGCCTTGCGCACGATCGTCGTGGCGCCCAGCGGGGTCGCCCCGTACTCCGCGCCGATTCCCAGGGGATGCGTGACCACGACAGGCGCTTGACCTGCGCGTGCTGGTGGGAAATAGAACAGGCGCATCTGCGCGAGATTGATCACCAATCCCTTGCGCTCACCCGCCGGGAGGATGAAGCGCGTGGGCAGCAGCACGCGTGCGCCTTCGCCCGGTACCCACGGGTCGAGCCTGGGGTTGGCCGCAACGATCTCGGTGTAGCCCAGGCCATGCCGGCGCGCGATGTCGAGCAGCGTCTGCTTGCCAACGACTGTCGTGGTGCGCAGTGCGCCGACCAGATCGTCGTCGGGGCGCTCGGGCAGCGTGAGAGTGGTGGCATGCCCGAGCGAGCAAGGCAGCAGGCACAGCGCCGCGAGCAGGAGACATCGCAGGGGTGTCGAGGCCATGTCGCAATGGTAGCCGCCAGCGCCCGCGCACGCAGGGCCGGCGCAGGATTTCATGAGATCATCGGCGCATCGCCGACCTCCTGGGAGCTGGGAGCGCACCAGGCCCGTGCCGAGGCGGCGGCTTCACGAAACCGAACACGAGACGACGATGCAGAAAGCTGCTTTCCGATGGGACGATGCCTTCCTCCTGGACGACCAGTTGAGTGAGGACGAGCGCATGGTGCGCGATGCCGCGCGCGCGTATTGCCAGGAGCGGCTGATGCCTCGCGTGCTCGAGGCCACGCGCAAGGAGATTTTCCACCGCGAGATCATGAACGAGCTCGGCGCACTGGGCTTCCTGGGATCCACCATCGAGGGCTATGGCTGCGCCGGGGTCAACCACGTGTCCTACGGGCTGATCGCGCGCGAGGTCGAGCGCGTCGATTCCGGCTATCGCTCGGCGATGAGCGTGCAGAGTTCGCTGGTGATGCATCCGATCCACGCCTACGGGACCGAAGCCCAGCGCACCAAGTACCTCCCCAAGCTCGCCACCGGCGAGTGGGTCGGCTGCTTCGGTCTGACCGAACCCAACCATGGCTCCGATCCCGGCTCGATGCAAACGCGTGCGAAGCGTAGCGCCGGCGGTTACGTCCTCAAGGGTTCGAAGATGTGGATCAGCAATTCTCCGATCGCCGACGTGTTCGTGGTGTGGGCCAAGGACGATGCCGGCGAGATCCGCGGCTATGTCCTGGAGAAGGGCATGAAGGGGCTGTCCGCGCCCAAGATCGAAGGCAAGCTCAGCCTGCGCGCCTCGGTCACCGGCGAGATCGTGATGGACGACGTCGAGATTCCCGAGGAGAACCTGCTGCCCAACGTGAAGGGCTTGAAGGGGCCGTTCGGCTGCCTGAACAAGGCGCGCTACGGCATCGCCTGGGGCGCACTCGGCGCGGCCGAGGACTGCTGGCACCGCGCACGCCAGTACACGCTCGATCGCATCCAGTTCGGACGCCCGCTGGCAGCCAACCAGATCATTCAGTTGAAGCTCGCCAACATGCAGACCGAGATCACGCTCGGCCTGCAGGGCTGCCTTCGGGTGGGCCGCTTGATGGACGAGGGGCGCTCGGCGCCCGAGATGGTCTCGCTGATCAAGCGCAACTCCTGCGGCAAGGCGCTGGAAATCGCCCGAAGTGCGCGCGACATGCACGGGGGCAACGGCATCTCCGACGAATACCACGTCATGCGCCACGTCATCAACCTGGAGACGGTCAACACCTACGAGGGCACGCACGACATCCACGCCCTGATCCTGGGACGTGCGCAGACCGGCATCCAGGCCTTCACCGGCTGATTCCGCGTCCATGGAAATCGCGGTGCTGGGCGGGGGCAACGGCAGCTACGCTGCCGCCGCCGATCTGGCTGAGCAGGGCCACGCCGTGCGCTTCTGGCGCCGCGATGCCGCGGCCTTCGCGCAGACGCTCGAGGCGGGCGCGATCGAACTGAAGGATTATCGCGGCGTGCGTCGCGTGCCGCTTGCACGGGTTACCTCCTGCCTGGGCGAGGCAGTGCGCGGCGCGGCCCTGATCGTGGTGCCCACGCCGGCGTTCGCGCAGGCCGACATCGCACGCGCGCTCGCGCCGCACCTGCGCGATCACCAAGTGATCTTTCTGCCGCCGGGAACGTTCGGCTCCTACGTGATGATGCACGCGGTGCGCGAGGCCGGGTGCGGCGCCGACATCGCCATCGCAGAGACCGGCACGCTGCCATGGCTGACCCGCAAGCACCGACCGAACACAGTGGCGATCACCACGCGCGCCTCGCGCCTGCCCACCGGTGTGTTTCCGCAGCGCCATGCCGAGGGGGCGCTGAAGATCCTGCGCCAGGCGTTCTCTTCGGTCGAGGCATGCGGCGACGCGCTCTCCGGTGCGCTGATGAACGCCGGGCCGATCATCCATCCGCCGCTGATCGTCATGAATGCCGGGGCGATCGAGCACTTCGAGCGCTGGGACATCCACAAGGAAGGCACGCAGGCGAGCATCCGTCGGGTCACCGACCTGCTCGACACGGAGCGCATCGCCGTGCGTGAGGCGCTCGGCTACGGCGCGCCGCACTTTCCGCTGCGCGACCACTATCACACCAGCGAGTGGATGTACGGAAACCTCGCCCACGACAAGCTGGTGGACAGCGGCGACTGGAAGGAGAAACTCGACCTGACGCGTCACCGCTACATGACCGAGGACATCGGCTACGGCCTGTCGTTTCTGGTGTCGGTGTGCGACTGGGCAGGCGTGAAGTGCCCGCTGGCGCGGGGGTTCCTGTCCATCGGCAGCGCTATCGCCGGGCAGGACTATGCAAACGGCCCGCGTACGCTGGGCGCGCTCGGCCTGGCCGATCACGACCTCACGCGCCTGCGTGCGCTGCTGCGGGACGGACTGTGATGGATCGCGCCCACGTCGTTGCGTTGGGGGCGGGCCGCATGGGCCGCGGCATCGCACACGCCTTTGCCTACGCCGGTCATCGCGTGACGCTGCTCGACCTGAAGGCGCGCGAGAAGGGGGCAGCCGAGGCATTGGCGCGCGAAGCGCGCGCCGAGATCGAGGGCAACCTGCAACTCCTCTCGCAGTTGGGTGCGATGCAGGCATCGGCGATTCCGGCCATCCTGGCGCGCATCGACTTTGCCGCGCGTGACGCGGCGCCGTCCGTGCTGGCGCGCGCGGACGTCGCCTTCGAGGGCGTGCCGGAAGTGATGGCGGCCAAGCAGGAGGCGTTCGCGTTCGCCTGCGCGCATCTGCGCGCCGATGCCTTGCTCGCCTCCACCACGTCCACCTTCCTGGTGGATGCGCTGCGCGGGTTCGTCACGCAGCCGCAGCGCTTCCTGAATGCGCACTGGCTCAACCCCGCCTACGTCGTGCCGCTGGTGGAGCTGTCCCCGCATGCCGGCACCACGACGCAGACGCTGGAGGGGTTCAAGCAGCTGCTCGAATCGATCGGCAAGGTGCCGGTGGTGTGCGCTGCAGCGCCCGGATTCATCGTCCCGCGCATCCAGGCGCTGGCGATGAACGAGGCCGCGCGCATGGTGGAGCAGGGGCTGGCCACGCCCGAGGACATCGACAAGGCCACGCGCTACGGTTTCGGGTTCCGCTTCGCCGCGCTCGGTCTGATCGAGTTCATCGACTTCGGCGGCAACGACATCCTGTACTACGCCAGCCGCTATCTCGCGCGTGAGCTGGGCGAGGACCGCTATGCCGCGCCCGCGATCGTCGATCGGCTGATGCGCGAAGGCAAGGTCGGCCTCAAGAGCGGCGAGGGATTCTACGACTGGCGCGAACAGGACACGTTGGCGTACCGCCGGGACGTGATGGCGCGCATGCTGGCGCAGTTGCAGCACGTCGGACTGGCGCGTCAGCCGGTAGAGTAGCAGCCAGGCATGGGCCGCAATTGGAGAAGGCAATGGCAAGAGCGATCGTGATGCACACTCCGGGCGGACCGGAGGTGCTGAAGGCGGAGCAGGTGGAGATCGGGGAACCC
>Ga0268299_1004374_pt1 | contig 11111 bp, 6 predicted proteins | sample NOBtaG_FD_193484 | JGI IMG/M metagenome (GOLD analysis project Ga0268299, IMG submission 193484) | Activated sludge microbial communities from bioreactor in Nijmegen, Gelderland, Netherland - NOB reactor | ecosystem: Engineered > Bioreactor > Aerobic > Activated sludge | place: Netherlands... | reverse complement strand
CTTCACGCTGGACGACGATGGCAAAAAAATCGAACTGAAAGACCAGCACGGCAATCAAGTGACGCTGGACGACAAAGGAATCACCCTTAAAAGCGCGAAAGACTTTACAGTCGAAGCCAGCGGCAAAGTCAAAATCAAAGGAACAGAGGTGGATGTGAATGCCTAATAGACCGCTGCCAACCCAGGAAGTTACGCTGCAACTGACGCTTGAGGAGATCAATACGCTTCTGGAGTCGCTTGGTCAGATGCCCTATATCAAGGTCTATACGCTTATCAGCAAGATTCAGGAGCAGGCCAGCCAGCAGATTTCCGCGAATGCGGATGGTCAGAAATCGGAGTAAGTTCATGGATGACGCTTTTTTAGGAAAAGGCTGGGCGTTCCCGCCCGCATTCGCCAATAATGGCGGCACAGTAGCGATGGCAAGTGGTGTGGAAGATATTCACCAGAGCTTGCAGATTTTGCTGGCAACGCGCCTGGGTGAGCGGGTCATGCAAGAGGATTTCGGCTGTTCGCTGGATGCCGTGATGTTCGAAGAAGTCGATCAAGGGCTTATTAACTCGATCAACAGTCTCATCACCACCGCCGTCATCTACCATGAGCCACGCATCAAGATGGAGAACATCGATATTTCTGCCGATACCAATGGGCTGCTGCTCATCAGCCTGAACTACACCGTCCCCAGCAGCAACTCGCGCTACAACATGGTTTATCCCTTTTACATCAATGGCGAGGGGGGATGATGGCGGATTTCCTGATTATCGATGGTGATACGGTGATGTTTATGCCCAATTTTGGTAAGGCATTGGTCATTGCTCCGCCGGGGAAGATCGAAGGCAGCGGCCCGATGACTTATAAGGGTAAAGCGGTGTGCGTCGAAGGCGATGAGAGCAGCGTTTCGGTAAAGGGCTGCATGTATATGGCTGCGCCCTACGTTATACCGGGTACAGGTACGCTCACCATCGATAAGCTGGCTGGGGATCAGGTCGCCAAAGAGTTCAAGGTCAATGATAAAGCAGTCATTTTGAAAGGCAGCAAATTTACCGCGAAATTTGAAGTGCAAAGTCCGGCGCAAATGGTACCCCCCGCCTCTTCACCGGATACCACGATGAGTTACAGCGGCAGCGGCACTTTCACGACCACCAACACCAAATTTCGAGGCACCTGAAAATGGATGATCGCGCCTACAAACGCGGCGGCACCAGCCAAGCTGCCCGTCCCAAATTTGCCCTCCAGCCCGAATCGGCGCAGGTCGATGAACGCAGCCTGCGCGATATGATCCGTTTCGCGATGGCCTATGCCAAAGAACTTCGCTTTATCAACAGCGATGGCACGGAAACGGCTGGCGGCTGGCAAAACTTTTTGGGCAGCACTGAGGCCGATCTTGAGGCGATCATTAATTTTTTCGAGAACCCGACGGTGGGCAGCCGTTATCAGCAGCCTCACGTTGCGCTGTTCCTGACATTTTTGAAGCTCCTGCAATATGCGCAGGATCAGATGAACGGCATCACGCGGAGTCATCTGGAATTTTATTATCGTCAGGTACTTGGGCTGGCGCAGCGCACGGCGATCCCTGATAAGGCGCATATGATTGTTGAACTCGCGCCCAATGTAGATGGAGTCATCCTGCCCGCCGGGACGCTGCTCAATGCCGGGACGGATCGCCAATATCGAATTGCAGAAACCGCTGTCATCAACCCGGCACAGGCCGTTGATTTTCGCTCAATTCATGCTTTGCGCCGTGTGACCGGGATCGCGGAGGCACGACAGCCATACGCCGCCATAGAGGATCAAGCCATTGTCGAAATGTTCCGCATCGTCTACGGCGATCCGAATCCAGGTGATGATCTGCCGCAGCTAAATGCCCCTTTACGAGAATTACCTTCCGATCAGCGCGATTATAACGAGGTCTATATCTATCTGAAGAAGTTGCACGGGATGGTCAATTTCGTGCGCGATGGGCTGTTTATGAGCCTGCCGACCTTCCGCGCTTTGATGAAGTTGAAGCAGCAGCAGGATAATGACCAGCCCATCTGGGATGAGATCAACAATATCTTGAACGAGGTCGGGCGCAGACGCAGCAATGATCCAAATTTTCGCCTCAACCCTCAAAATGAGCGCGCGTTTGACGACAATCTGATGCTGGCATTGGGGGTACAAAAACTACCCGAGTTTGAACGCATTCCTGATGTCAAGAATATCTACGAATTGTATCCGAAGGCCAGTTCACCCGAAATCAATGGAGAGATCGAGAGAAACCTCTACATGAGTCCGGATACTTTCTACCGGATGATGCGCCTCAAAGTGGGGATCGATCAGGACTGGGAGGAGATTTATCGCATTCTGCGCGAGGCCGGACGAAAAAAACAGGGTGTGAACGCTCTGCCAAAACTGAATTACAGCCGCCATAAAGCCCCTCCCGAATTTTCGAATGTCCTGGTCGGCGCGCTGGAGACGATAACATGGCCTGACGGCATCGCAGACATTGACGACCTCAAGGAGAACTTGGAGGCTATCCGAGCGTATTTCCACCTGTACCCGGAGGAATTCGCCTTTGTGATGGCAGGCAAAAATTGGGAAAAAATTGATGCCATGCTGGATGCCGCTTATTATGAACGCCATTATGCGGTCTGGCGGAAAGCCCTGCGTGTTTACCCCAGAACACATGAGGGATTTACGAAAATGCTCAACTACGCCGCCGGGTTCGACCTATCGGGAGAACGAGAGGCTGCGCTTGCTCAACTGGAGCGTGTCGGTCAGCTTGATGTTCGGAACGAATTGTTCGCGAAGGCACTGAAAGACCCTGCTGACCCGACGCTCAAAACCGATAACTGGGAAACGATTTACGGCCTGATCGAGTCAGCGATGCGCCTTATGCGATCAATCCCGCCCCCGGAGAAAGTCGAGTGGGTCAATCTCTACGCCGATTCAGATATTGTGCGCGACGTGTCGTGGGAGTTATTCGGCGCGCCCAAGCCTCAGCGCGATCCTTTATTCGGGTGGGCAGTGCGCTCTTCGATGCTGAACTTAAGCGCCGGAAAGCGCACGATTACGCTGAGGCTGACTTTTTCACCCACGAATCTGAAAGCCGCCGCGATCACCGATGTGCTGGATCGAACCAACAATATGGGCAGCCCCTTTGTCGTCGATGTCAGCACTGAAAAAGGCTGGATCGAAGCCGATACGCTGCTCGTCCGGCAGCCCAACAATCAGGCGCTCGAATTTAAGTTGGAATTTAGCGAAAAAGCCGACGCCCTGGCACCCCCTCCCGGCGACACGCTGCCCATGCTGCGCATCCGCCTGCGACAGATCGCCGATGCCAGAGACGAATATATCACGCGCTATGAGCCGTTCAAAAATCTCATCCTGACCGCTGTTACGCTGGATGTCGATGTCGATGGCCTGCTGCCTGCCCAGATGCAAAATGACCAGAGCGCACTGCCGCCAAAGAAACCTTTTGAGCCGTTCGGCATCACTCCGTTGGCAGGTTCACGCTTCTTCCTGGCGCATCCCGAACTGATCGATAAATCGCTTAAAAAGCTCACCTTTCATGTCGAGTGGATGGGCCTGCCTGCCGATTTGCGGGTACATTACAGAAATTATCCGGGTGTGACGGAATTTAAAACCGCTATTACTTTGGTCGATAACGGCATTGAAAGCAAACCTCAATCGCAGCCCCTTTTCAGTTCTATGTCCACCCCTGCCACAAAAAATGATCTGAAGCTTGAAAAAATCGACGCGCTGCCGCTCGACGTGATAACTGATACCGATGTGCAAAATTGGAGTCGCTATATACAGTGGGAGTTAGAGTCTCCCGGTTTCCAGCACGACAATTATCCTGGCCTCGCCGCACAAATGGCCTCTAAACTCGCCGTCGATCTTGCAAAGAACACGCTTGTAAAAAAGAGAGACGCCAACAATCAGGAAACATCCGAAGTCGACATGGACGCCTATAAGATCAACCCGCCGTACACGCCGAAAATTAAAACCTTGACATTAGGCTACAGCGCATCGGCGGCACTGGAAAAAGGCATGTTTCATATTCACCCCTTCGGCTACGCGGCGATTGGACGCGCGACTGAAGGTTTTCCATTCCTCCCGCAGTACGATTTTGAAGGGGAGTTCTATCTGGGTCTCAGCGCCGTACAAGCCCCCCAGGATATTTCCCTGCTGTTCCAACTGGCGGGGGATACACCCAACCCCGATGCCCCGCCGCCGCCCATCGAGTGGAGCTATTTGAGCGACAACCAGTGGACTCCTTTGAAGGTTCTGCTCGATGATACTGATGGGCTGCTCAAATCGGGCATCATTCGATTCGATCTGCCCGCTGCTAAGCCAGGCGCCCTCCTTCCAGGTGATCTGTACTGGCTGCGCGCCGCCATCAAGCACAGTGCCAGCGGAGTCTGCAATGCAGTGGGCGTCCACACGCAGGCAGTTATGGCGGTTCTGCACACGGGCGAGGTGCTGCCCGATCCACTGCCCGCCGGGACTATCGCCGAACTCAACGAGCCAGTTCCCGGTATCGCGGCGATCTACCAGCTTTACCCGACGTTTGGCAGCCGGATCGCCGAACCGGATACGATGTTTTACACCCGTGTCAGCGAACGTCTGCGCCACAGGCAGCGCGCCGTCACCATCTGGGATTATGAGCATCTGATTCTTGACCAGTTTCCACAGGTGTACCGCGTGAAGTGCCTGCCCGCCTCGGATGAGCAGCCAGGGTTGGTGCGAATCATCGTCATTCCCAATCTGCGCTTCAGCCTGCGCTTCGATCCATTTGCGCCGAAAGCGCCTGTCAGCCTGCTGCGCGAAATTGAGGAATTTTTGAGCAGTCACGCGCCGCCCTATGTGGAGATACGCGCCAGCAACGCCCGCTATGTGCCTGTCAAACTGCGTTTCGGCGTGCGTTTTATGCCCGGAGTCAACGAAACATTTTATAAGCAGCGCCTGAACGACGAAATCAACCAGTTTCTTTCGCCCTGGGCCTATGACCAGGATGCAGACATCGTGATCGGCGGCAGAATTTATGCCAACACGCTCGTCAATTTTATCGAACAGCGCGATTACGTCGATTACATTGCCGAGATTCGTCTGTTTCGCGGCCCTGACCCTGTTCGCGCAACGGATGAAGGCTTATGGGTCGAGCCAGTTCAGCCGGACGAAGTATTAGTCGCCGACCCGGAACATGAAATTAACATCATTGTGGACGATCATTATCAATCGCAGGATTTTGAGGGTATCAACTACATGAAAATCGAACTCGACTTCATGGTCGGCCCCAATGCCTAGAGGAGAAAAACAGCATGAGAATCACAACGCGAACTCGAGATGAACTTCAGCAGTATTTCCGCAGAAATGCTATCCCTACCGAAGGGCAGTTTAGCGAACTTTTCGCTGCCATGCTGAACCAAAAGAGCGATGGCATTGTCAAATCGCGAGACACCCCGCTCAGTATCCAGGCCACCGGAGTGGGCGATAGTGCCAGCGACAAGCAGGTGCTTCATCTCTATAGCAATCTCGAAAATGAACGTCCCGACTGGCGTCTGAGCCTGAACCCTCGCAGTGACCCCACTACCTCCCTCTCCGACCTGAATATTAGCGACGGCTACGGCAACAGCCGCCTATTTATCGACGGCAACACCGGCAACATCGGCATCGGGACCATCTACCCCACCGCAAAACTGGATGTCCAAGGCTCACTTCGACTGTCCACCCCAGGTTTTTCCGGCGATTCGTGGTTAATCTTCCACAACACCAGCGACTTTACTGCCGATTATGGGCTGCGCTTTTCACAAAATAACAGAGGCATCACTATTGTTCCGGGTGGCGATCTGTTGGTAGACGGCGATATTCAATGGGGTTCTAATGATGCTACCTTGACACGCGACCAGGGTGGCAGCCTTGAACTCGGTGGGAACAACTACCGTATGGCTGTTGGTCATCCTTACATTGATTTTCACTTCAGTGGGAAAACTGAAGACTTTAATGTCCGCCTCATCAACAGCACCGATGGTGAATTAACCCTCTACGGTTCGCTGAATGTAGCAGGCAAAGTCATCCGGCTTGGACTTCAAGAAAATGGAGGCGGGCAACTTATCCTTGCAAACAACCCAAACGATAATCGGATTTACCTGGAAGGTTTCAGTGCTGACGGAAGACGTAGCTGTGATGAACTACTCATCACAGGGATAGCAGCAAACCCCCTGCCGCAGCTAACCTTCGTCGCTGACAAGGTCGTGTCCACAGGTACGCTCGGCATCGGCACCGTGCCAGGAGATACATCTTCTGGATTAGTTTTTGACGGTATCGGCGGCTACTTTTCGATACCATCCATGAATCCGGATTATAGTAACGGATTTACAGTTGAAGCCTGGGTTCTGTACCGTAGTTTTAAACATTGGTCGAGAATCATTGACTTTGGAAACGGGCGGGGTATAGACAATATCCTTTTCGCCAACTATGGCACAACCAACAACCTCGCAATGCAAGTCTTTAACGGTTCAACTGGTGGAGGGATGGTGGTTGCTGAACGATGCCTTGACCTCAACACTTGGATGCATCTTGCAGCGACCATTGACAGCAAAGGCAATGTTGCCTTTTATAGAGATGGTAAGAGGCTGCCTCTAGCTGGCCCTCCAGCTTTTTTGACAACGACCCTTGTCCCAGCCAATAGAGTGCGATCCAGGAATTATATTGCGCGGAGTAACTGGGATGCTCCTGATGAATATTTTGATGGCATCATCAGGGATGTGCGTATCTGGAACGTCGCCCGTACACCCAACCAGATCATAGATAGTATGGATCGCCAGGTGGATGGCGGAGAAGCCAATCTCGTTGCTTGCTGGCCCTTTGAATTCAACAACTTAGCCGATTTAGGCCCCAATAAATTCAATGGCACGCTAGTCGGCGGAGTTAAATGGCAACGAGAATTATTAATCATAGGGGCTGGCAACTTTGGTAGTGATCTCTATGTCAGGGGTAAAATACATAGTCCTCTATGGAAGGTGACTCGCATTTGGGATAATTATAATGGCCTATTTGCGTCCACACCGCCCACACCGCCCAGACCAGCCACTGCATTCTTCGATACCAACGGAGGCACCTTGCTAATATTTGTTTCAGGAGCAGGCTACACTAATGCGGGTGCACGTCTCATCGGAGTGGAAGTTTTTCTGAATGATTGCAGTATCGGAAAAGTGCAGACATTCACCAACGAGACCGGTAGCCACAAAACGTTCACATCGAATTCTATCGTCGCTACACCTGGAAGCGGCACTCAAAAATTAGTTATAAAGGCATTAGCGGACACATTAATCAATCCGGACGATTATCTCAATGTCACTGTCCTGGAGATGCCAATTTAGTGCGATGCACGGGGAAAATAGGGATATGAATATCGAAACACGCAGTGAATTCAGGTCATTCATCGAAGCCATTAAGGGACTCGATTCCCAAATACATCCGTTACGGGCAGGACTCGCGAAATGATCGGGAACACGTCCCTTTCCACCGCGCCGCCTGCCCACCCCGCCCAGGATTACGAACGCCTGCGCGCGGAAGGGATTGCGCTGATCCAGAAATTAGTCGGCAATGTCTGGACGGATTTTAACGCCCACGACCCCGGCGTCACCATTCTGGAGCAGGTTTGCTACGCCATCACCGACCTGGCCTACCGTATCGACTACGATATGGTGGACTTGCTCAAGCGCGAGGGCAAGGATGCTTATGCCAGCCTGCCGCCACCGCCTCAAATCCTGCCTACCCGTCCCGTCACGCTGGCTGACCTGCGCAAACTGGTGATTGATATTCCCGGAATCAAAAATGCCTGGATCACGCCGTTCACGCCAGAAAAAACGCTCTATGCCGAGGGTAACACCCTGGGTTACGAGCAGCGTGATGTCACCAGCGAAGCGGTTCACCTGCGCGGGCTGTATCAGGTCGGCATCGAATTGGACGACATCTGGGCGATTGATGCCACCAACCAGCCGGATTTCGTCGGGGAGGCAGCCAAACGACTGCACACCAACCGCAGCTTATGCGAAGACTTCGCCAGCATTGAGATACTGGAGGAGGAATTTATCGGCGTCAAAGCCCGCATCGAAATCGCCGATGCCGAAGATGCCGAGCGCATTTTGCTCGAAATCTACCAGCGGCTTGCCGATTTTATTTCTCCCCCCGTTCCCAGGTACACCCTCGACGAACTCATCGCCAGCGGACGCCCCATCGAAACCATTTTTGACGGCCCGCTGCTGACCAACGGGTTTATCGATACGGCGGATCTCCACCCCCGCCGCCATGCCCTGCGCACCTCCGACCTCATTCACGAGATCATGCAGATTCGCGGCGTCCTGGCGGTGCGGCATATCGAAATCTCCAAGCAAAACCAGACACAGCTCTGGTCACTTGAGCTTGACCCCCAACGCGCGCCAAAATTCGATCACCGAACAGCGAATATCATCCTGGAGCGCAGCCAACGCGCAGTTCCGGTCAGACTAGATCATATCAAGGAAATTTTTACTCGGAATTTGCGCAACCAGGCTGCGCCGAAGCCGCCCGCCTGGAATGATTTGCGCCGTCTGCCGGGTCGTGACCGCCACATTGAGAATTTCTATCCCATCCAGCAGCAGCTTCCCACTGTCTACGGCTTGTCCGGGGGGGGCGAAAATCAGGGACGGCAGGCGCGTCAATTGCAGGCTTATCTCCTGTTTTTCGATCAAATTCTCGCCAATTGTTTCGCTCAACTCGCCTACGCGGGCGATCTGTTTTCTTTCGATGCGCCCATTGAGACCACGTATTTTGCTCAGATGGTCACGGGTTCCAGCGCGGTGCTTCTTGCAGACCGGAGTCGTATCGAGGAAATTGCCGAATCAACACCCGCTCATTCAGAAGCGCTGACGGCAGAGCAGGCAAAATATGAACGGCAAAACCGATTTTTGAATCACCTGTTGGCGCGCTTCGCCGAAAATCTGAATGATATGGTGCTGCTCCAACAGACGCTCACCCCCAAGGCTCAGGTCATGGCGAAACGGCAGTTTGTGCGGCAGATTTCCGAACTCAGCCAGTCGCGTGGCCTGGGGATCAACCTTCTCTACGAGGCGAAGCCGCCCGCAAAACCGGAGCAGCAGCGCTCCGGGCTGGAGAAACGGCTGCGCCACAAGCTCGGCCTGCCTGAAACTGAACCATTTTTTGTGATCGAAAATATTTTACTGCGTCCTTTGCCGGGAGACAGCGACCAGGCACTCCCCTTGCTGGCGGAAACCGAAAATAATGACCCCTATTCACTGAGATTGAGCATTGTCCTGACTAAAGAAGCGAACCCAGAGCGCAAAGCGTTGATCGAGCAGCTTGTACGTGAGGAAACCCCGGCACATCTGGCGGTCAAAATCCACTGGCTCGCCCCCGAGGATATGAATAGTTTCAGCGCAGACTATGACGATTGGTGGAAAAAATATAGCGACTACCGGAAGGTAAAAATAGGTTCATCATGGTGATCCCGTTACGCGATGCACGTGATCGTTTGATCGAAAGGTTGAGCCTGGGGCGCACCTATCCGCTGCGTAATCTGTGCGTATCCGAAAGTTTGATCGTGGCCTACAAAGCATCGGCCTCCATTCGCATCGATGATTCGCAGAAAGGCGTCACCTATGTGCTTCATGACCAACGCAAGCCAGTCAAAAACGCCGATAACAAGGACATCGAGATGGAGGGTACAGGCGGCACCATCGAGCTAAAAACCCCGCCGATGGATGGGGATAACACCTTCGAAATTTTCGCCGTGAAAATGAAGGGGCGTGAGAAAGACCTCAATTATTCGACGTACCTGATTCAGACGGTACTCGTTCGCGTTCAGGTGGACGAAACGCTGAAGGCATACATTCGGAGCGGCGAACCGCTTGATCCGCTGGTGGATGATGGAACGCGCATTGTCGAGTATGGGACACAAGTCGAAGTCGAAATCCAGCTTACCCAGGAAGGCGTCACCTATCAACTGGTCAGCAATGCCCCTGAAAAACCCCTTTCGGAGCAGATCGAAAATGGCAACCTGGGCAGTGTAAAACTGGTCACAAACCCCATGTTCGAGGACAGTATCATCCGGGTGCGCGCGACCCGTGCTTTCCCAGGCAGTGATACCGACAGCAGACTTCTCACGACAGAGTTAAAGCTGAAGGTGCGCGCAAATTCGGCGCTTGAATTGAAGCCTCGCCCCTCGCCGATTATGGCCTATGCAGCGACCACAACGCTCGCCATCGCCAAGACACAGGCCAGCGTTTCCTACCGACTTTACAGCCGTCCCATCGCGGACGCAGATTATATTCATGGGGAATCAACAGAGGGCATTTTGGTTGATATTGCAGGTGATCCGCCTGTTCGGGTGCGCGCGGTTGATTTTTCAACAGCCGACGCTCAATTTTCGCCGCTCGGACAGCCTCAAAGCGGCAACGGAGGTGAACTGACCTTTACCCTCTCGCCCTTTGAGGAAGATGTGATGATTATTGTTCGCGCCAGCAAAACTCACACGTTAGGTACGCGCACGGTTGGGTCATCACGCTGGCTATCGCAGGTCTCGCCGATTCTGGTTCGCCCCAACCCCGCTCCCAACCTGACGCTGACGGTTCAAATCGCGAATGGGCAAACCGATGGGCAACTGCTGGTAGAAAATGGTCAACTTGGCGTCTTTTATGATTTTGGCCTCGGTGCAGATCGGCAGCCTGCCTACTTCCATAAACCCAACAAAGGGCTAAATCTGCTGGCGCTGGGGGTGGATTTTGTGATCGGGCGTGATTCGCAGGTCGATAAACCGCTCGTGGACACCAAGCCTCTGCCGCTCGGCACGATTCTGAACATTACAGCCCGGAAAGCGCAGACCAGCATCACCGCGCCGCTCGCCAAAACAGCGCGAATTGATGTATTGCCGGACATCCATCTGCAAGACCCGATTGTGAATTACAACGCAGAGACTTATATGGTTGTTCCTGCCAGTGTGGTTGGCGAAAAATACCAGCCCTATCTCAATGGCGCTGTCTTTAAACTGCCGCGAAACGGCAACGGGGATGAACTCAAATTCAAAACCGATCCCCTGACTGCCGATACCACCTATGTCATGTACATCACG
>Ga0268299_1004373_pt1 | contig 11112 bp, 5 predicted proteins | sample NOBtaG_FD_193484 | JGI IMG/M metagenome (GOLD analysis project Ga0268299, IMG submission 193484) | Activated sludge microbial communities from bioreactor in Nijmegen, Gelderland, Netherland - NOB reactor | ecosystem: Engineered > Bioreactor > Aerobic > Activated sludge | place: Netherlands... | reverse complement strand
TGGCGACCTCGGACTCGTGGCCGTAGCGCTGGTTGCGCCACACCGAGAACAGCGACGAGTAGCGCGCGATCTCGGCGTCCACGCCCGCCTTCTCGATGACGAGCGGGTTGCCCGAAGCCAAGGCCTTGACCTCGGCGTAGCTCAGCGTCGCCAGCTCGACGTCCTCCACCGACCGCAACCCCTTGTCGCCGCTCATCACCTGGGCGATGAACTTGGACTTGGTCAGCACGGTCTGCCAGGAGTAGGCGTCGAAGCTGCCCTCGGTCACGTAGCGGATGATCTCGACCTCCTCGCATTCGTTGCCTTGGCGCAGGATGCGGCCCTCTCGCTGCTCGACATCGCAGGGCCGCCAAGGGCAGTCCAGTTCATGGAGCGCGACCAGGCGCTTCTGCACGTTCGTGCCGATGCCCATCTTCGCTGTCGATCCCAGCAGGACGCGCACCTTTCCCTCTCGGACCGACCGGAACAGCGTCGCCTTTTGGGCGTCGGTTCCGGCGTCGTGGATGAACGCGATCTGTTCCTGCGGGATGCCGAGCCGGATGAGTTCGGCCTGCAGTTCGTCGTAGACGCTGAAACCGGCGTCGGCGCGCGGCGTCGACAGGTCGCAGAACACCAGCTGGGCCCTTTTGAGGCCCGTGGTGCGCGACCAGATGCCGTGAACCTCCGCTGCGCACTGCGCCACCTTGCCTTGCGGGTCGGCGAGCGAGTGCGAGTCAACGAGGCGCATGTCCAGCGCTGCCTTGCGGCCTTCGTTGGTGATCTTCAGCATGTTGTCGACCCGAGGGTCGACCCGTTGCGTCTTCAGCCTTTCGGCCCTCGTCACCAGCGTCTTCACGAACGCCTTCAGTTCGGCGCTCGGCTTGCACATCACCGTTCTCGGCTTGCCGCCCTTCAGTGCAGGGACGGGCAGGTTGAGCATCTCCTTGGTGCGGATGTCCGATGCATCGCAGAAGACGCCCATGAGGTCGGGCACGTTGACGAAGCGCGCGAAGCGCGTGTTCAGCCGATAGCCGCTGCCATCCGGCGCGATCTCCAGCGCAGTGACCGTCTCCCCAAACGTCGCAGCCCAGGCGTCGAACTGCTCCAGGCCAAGCGTGCGCAGCGTGTGGGGCTGCAGGTAGCGCTGGAACGTGTGGATCTCGGCCATGCTGTTGGCCACCGGCGTCGCCGTGGCGAGCACGACGCCGCGATGCCGACCGCGGTGCAGGCCCATCGTGTAGCGGGACTTCAGGTAGAGATCGAATGCGCGCTGCGAGTTGGACAGCGGCAGTCCCGCGATGCGCGCCATCTTGGTGTGGCGCCAGAGGTTCTTGTGCAGGTGGGCTTCGTCGGTGAACAGGTAGTCGATGCCCAATGCTTCCCAGCAGAGGAAGTCGTCCTTTCGCTCTTGGTTTTCCAGTCGTTCGAGCCGCACCTTCCAGACCTTCTTCATGCGCTCGAGCTGCTTGATGATCCTGTTGGAGCGGTCGTCAGCCTTGGTCGCGCGCACCGCGAGCTCGAGCTCCCGGATGATGGATTGGATGTGCTCCTTCGTGAACTCGCGCGACATCGGCAGCAGCTCGAAGGTCGAATGGGTCAGGATCACTGCATCCCAGTCGCCCGTCGCGATGCGAGAGACGAACTCGCGCCGGCGGTCGCCGGCCAGGTCCTCCTTCGTCGCCATCAGCACCGAGGCGAACGGATACAGGCGCACGAACTCGGCCGTGTACTGCTCGAGCATGTGGTTCGGCACGACGTGCGCTGGCTTCCTGGTCAAGCCGAGGCGCCGCAGTTCCATGCTCGACGCCACCATGATCGCGGTCTTGCCCGCACCCACCGCATGGAACAGCCCGGTGTTGCCGGACTGCACGATGCGCCAGATCGCGTTCAGCTGCGACCGGTGCAGCTCGAAGCACCGGGAGAAGCCCGGCAGCCGCAGATGCGACCCGTCGAACTCGCGCTGCCTCAGGCAGTTGAAGGTGTCGTTGTAGATCCGGCACAGCCGCTCGCGCCGCCGCACGTTCTCGTAGGCCCACGCGGCGAAGCGCTCCTTGATCGCCGCCAGCTTCTCGCGCGCCGCCAGCGTCTGTTCCTTGTTGACGATGTAGGCGCCTTCCTTCTCCGGGTGCGGATCGCGCACCGTCGGCGTCTGGACGTTCAGCGCGTGCTGGATCAGCTCGACTGCGTCCATGCGCTGGATTCCGAATTCCTGCGTACATGCCAGGTTACGGCTCACCGTCCACTTGTCGACCTTCACCGACCAGGTGCCGGCGATGTCGAGGTAGCGCACCGTGGCCGACTCCAGCCCCAGCACCTCGTTCATGAACGTCTCGACGACATCGGCTGGAATCCAGACGGCGCCAAGACGCGGCTCGATCGCCGCCGGCGGTAGATCCTCAGGGATCACGGTTTCCAGCGCGACCACGTTGGCCAGGAACTGCGCTCCGGCAGCGGCCGCGGCCTTGAGCTTGCGCTTCACGTCGCCGGACAGATAGGCGTCGGCGGTCTCGTACGCGCCGCTGTCGGGATCGAGGAAGACCATTGCGCGTTGCCTCAGGTCCTCGACCAGCGCTTCAGGCGCCGCACCCAGCAGCGCCGCCATGTAGGACGGATCGACCCGACCCCGCCATTGCATGCACAGGGCGAGCGCTTCGTCCGGGCTCTCTGCCCTTTGCGGCTCCTCGATGCACGACACTGTCCGCCGCCGGAAGATGTCCGCCTTGGTGGCTGTCTCGTCCTCCTCGTCGTACTGCTCGAGCGAGAGCAGCAGCGGGTAGTCGGGGTCCCTCCGAAACGCCAGTGCGTTCGCACGCGCGCTCAGGAAGCCGTGCTTGGCGACGAACCGGTCGTAGGACAAGTTCAGCGCCACCCGCTTGCTGGCGAGGTCGGCGTCGCTCGCATCGCTGAGTTGAGCTGCGAGCAGCGCGCGCGCCCGATCCCTGATCTCGCACATCCTGGCGATGCGCTGTCGCGCGGCCGCGGTAGTGCGCTCATGCACGTCGACAAGCTGGCCGTCTTCGACGCAGCAGACGCGACCATCGCGCACGACGAAGCTGCCCGGGCGGGCGTTGGACGCCGCTTCTTCGGGCTGCTCGCTCGGCCGAACGACGCCACGCGTTTCCGAGGGCGGGCTGTAGGCGCCGGCCGGCACGAGGCCAGTGACCCGTTCCAGCTCCGTGCTCAGCGCGCCGTCGAGCACCGCCGTCGGCACGGGGTAGTGGCCGTTGCTGACCTTGTCGATGCGGCCGAGCACGAACTCGGGCCGCTCGCAGTACCACGCGTTGATCCGCATGTAGCGGTCGTGACAGCCCGTGTGCCTCAGCGCGTCGGGAACCGTGCCCAGCCCCAACCAGATCGGCTCTTCGGCCGGGATGTCGCCCGATTCCCGCTTGCGCAGGATCAGGAGGTCGGTCTGAACGGCGGTGGAGCCGAGGCGCTCGAACGCGCCATGCGGCAGCCGGAAGGCGGCCAGCAGGTCCGCTCTCGACGCAACGTGGGCACGGGCCGAGCCGTCGTGTTCGTCCAGCATATACGCCGAGGTCACGACACAGACGAGGCCGCCAGGGACGACCACATCGAGCGCCTTGCCGACGAACCAGTTGTGCACGCTGAACCGGCTGTAGGGCCGGTTGCGGCCGTCGTTGACCGGGAAGCTCCCGAACGGCACGTTCGAGATCACGAGGTCGATCGATTCGTCGGCGAGCGCTGCGGCCTCTGCCGCCTGGATGCGCACGTCGACGCCGAACGGTTCGTAGAGCGCCTGCAGGATCGAGCCAGCGACCGTGTCGATCTCGATCGCGGTCCATCGGCTCGCGCGCGCCAGGCGTGGCGGCATGCAGCCGATGAAGTGGCCGATGCCGGCGCTCGGTTCAAGGACTCTGCCGCCGCGGAAGCCGACGGTTTCGAGGGCTTCCCAGATCCAGCGGATCAACGCCGGCTCGGTGTAGTGACTCGTGTTGACGGAAGCCTTGGCGGCCTCGTACTCGGCCGCGTCGAGGCTTGCGGCCAGTTGCTCGGCCCGACGCCGCCACGCTGCGTCGTGCTGCTCGCGGTTGAAGCTGGCGGGAATGCCGCCCCAGCCGGTGAAGCGCAGCAGACGGCAACGCTGCTCGTCGCTTGGCGCCTTGCCAGGCGATTCAGCCACTTCGCGCAGCACCGCGATCGCTTGCAGGTTCGCGTCGAATTTCGAGACCGCGCCGGCCAGGCCGTCCAGCGCGGACCGTCCCAAGCGGGCCAGTCGAAGGCCGTGGCAGGTCTCGTCGTTTCGCCGCACAGCGTCGGACGCCAGGCTTTGATCTGGTCGCCCTCGAGCATGTTCGAGGGCGGAGGCGCGGCCGGAGACGGCGGCTCGCTGAAGAGGTCGGGGAACGAGGCTTCTTCCGTTGGACAGAAGCCCGGGAGCCAAAGGCTCGGCGCCTTGGTGGCATGGTTTGCCATCGGTGGTTCTCCATGGGAATGGAGAGCCCACTGCCCCCATGGGAGCGTGAGCTCCCCGTTGGGGATGCGCCGAGGAACGCTTGCGCGCGCCCCGGCAGGTCGATGGGTCAGCGAATCGCGCGCCGCGGGCACCAGGCGCGGTGCGACGATCTGCGCGGTCTGTTGACCGAGGATGAGGAATGGCCGACACCCGTTGGGGAGGCGGCAGCGATGAGGTTGCCCACCCCGAGTTGGCTCAGGCGGGGATGCATGTGCGGGTCACGACCGCTAACGCCGACCAGGTCGGAGGAGTCCACGGGGGACAGCTGGGGAGCGAACGCTCCGACAGTGCGCCGAGTATGCGAACTTGCGGGCGCATCGGCAATCCATCGCCGCCAACCGTCGCATGCACATTGGTCGCATCCGCGACCGATGTTCAGCCGCCTTTGCCCGACGCCGAGATCGGAGATGCCGCCGGGCCGCTCAACGGGAGGACGACGAAGAAGGTCGTGCCCTCGGCATCGCTGCGCATTCCAACGTCCCAGGCGGCAGTCGTCGCCAGCAGCTTGACGACGGCCAGGCCCAGGCCGCTGCCTTTGGGTCGATTCGACCGCGCCGCGCCGCGCACGAAAGGCTCCCACACTGCCTCCCGCACAGCCTCCGGGATGCCCGGTCCGTGGTCCGTTACGCTGACCTCAACACCTTCGGCGAGGCTCATCGTGCCGAACGTGTGGCTGAGGAGCTTGGCTCGAATGTCGATGACCCCTGGGCCGGAGTACTTGACCGCGTTCGAGAGGTAGTTGTTCAACACCTGGTGCAGTCGAATGTCGTCGCCGTGCACCTGCACGTCTGCAGTCTGCGGCGCGTCGAGTTTGAGCGTCTGATCATTCGCCTGCGCGGCCTCGGCATGCTCGGTGACGACCCGCTCGAGCAGAGGCACGAGCCTGAACGGCTCTCGCCGCAGCTCGACGTTGCCGCTCGCAAGTCGCGCGTACTGGGCGATGTTGTCGAGCCGCCCCTTGATCTGCACGATGCACTGTTCCAAGCCCTGTACGAGCTGGGCCGTTGCCGGGTTCTGCGGTTTGAGAGCGAGCAATTCGACATTCGCCAGCATCGTTTGCAGGGGCGTGCGCAACTCATGCGAGACCATTCCCAGCAATGCCGTCCGCGCCTGGGCGCTGCGCTGTGCTTCGGCGCGCGCCCGCGCCTGCAATGCTGCTGCCTCGCGCTTCGATGCCTGCGCCCGGCGTTGCAGATGCAGTCCGATCGAGAGCGAGGCCACCAACACGATGCCGGACACGGCAAGGACGGCGAGAGCGGGGCTGCGGTTGGTCGGGACGGTGGCGATGAGCCAGAAGCCGGCGGCCACCAGGACGGCGATCAAGGCGAGCGCAACGAGCAGCAAGGATCGCCCCGACAACGTGCCAAGGCGGCTGGAACCTGCTGTCTCTGCGGGTTCGTCGATGGCTTGATCGCGCTGCAAGTTTGGGTGACGTCCGAGTGATGTGGACGCGCGCGCTTGGCGACCCGATACCAGTGATTGCGAGGGCATGCGTCAGGCCTTGCGATCGCCGAGGGCCAGCCGCAGATCTGCGGCGAGTTTCACCCCCGAGTATGGCTTCGCGCGGTATTGCACCCGGTGGCGATCGATGGTGCGTGCGAGCGCTTCATCCGTCGGCACGCCCCCGACCGCGAGGTTGCCCGACAGGAGAAATATCGGCGAGTGAGCCGACGCAGGGCTGCGCCGCAGAGCGTCGATGAGTCCAGCTGCGGTTGTGCTGCCGAGGTACCAGTCGAGTACATAGGCCGCGAATGGCGCGGTCCTCGAAGCGCGCTCGAGCTGCGTCGCTTCGGTGTACGGTACGACGTCGAAGCCGCTCTGGGTGAGGATCGCCGTGACGGAGGCGACTGCGGCGAGATCGTCGTCGAGCGCCGCGATCCGCGGCCGCAGCTCATTGCCCTGCGTTACCAGCGTGTCGCCTTCGCAGGGTGACTCGCCATCTCGCTCGACACGGCGCGAACCTGCCGACGCGACCCGAGTAGATCGCGTGCTGGCCGTCAAAGACGGCCCGTCTTGTCGACTGGCCATCACCACGAGTCCTCCTATCAGCGGGAGACGTCAGCGCGGTGGGCGCTGAGTCGCCCCTTGTCCGCGAGCGTGCGAGGCTCGCGCAGGACCACAATCGTAGTCGAAGTAGGTTACGTAGTGCCACCATAAAAAGTAACATCATGGCACCCGAAGTTGTCTCAGACAGTTACTAGATCATGAGCTATAAAAGATCTGCTGCGGTTCACATGACGACCCAAGCCACTCGATCGCGTCGACGCATGCAGCCCATTCGAATCCTCATTGCCGATGATCACCCCCTCATCATCGAGGGGCTGACCCTTGCGCTCGGGAAGCGGGGCATCGAGGTGGTCGGGCACGCGTCCGCGATTGCCGATGCTGTTCGCGAGTACCGGCAACACAAGCCCGACGTCGTCGTGATGGACGTCGGCTTCGGGCAGTCGTCAACCGGGCTTGACGCTGCGCGCGAGATCCTCGGAATCGATCCCGACGCGCGCATCGTCTTCTACACACAGTACGACCAGGACGAGATCGTGCGCGAAGCCTACCGGCTCGGGGGCCGGGGGTTCGTGCCGAAGGTGCAGCCCACCGACCTATTGGCCGATGTGATCGGCCAGGTTCAGCAAGGGAAGATCCACTTCCTGCCCGAGATCGCCGAGAGGCTGGCTCTGATGGGCGTGAGAGGTGGTGACGACTCCCCGCGAGCAAAGCTCGATGCCCGCGAGTTGGACGTGTTCCGACGCCTGGCCCAGGGCCAGACGATCGAAGAGATTGCCGGCAGCCTCAGCCTATCGAGGAAGACGATCTCGCTTGTCGTGCAGGCCGTGAAGGACAAGCTGGGCGTTCAGAGGTCGGCCGACATCACGAGGTTGGCGATCCGCCACCACATCATCGAGACCTAGTTTCGCGGCCGGGTCAGCAACAAAAAGGGAGAGTGCACGATGCCCGTGCCGTTCGTTCTGCTTGTCGTGTCCATCTGCGCGGCCTGGCTGCCGCCGCTGTCCGTCGCGAAGCTTCGCGTGCATCCGTGGGCCGTGGTCTACGCAGTCGCAGTCGTTGCGGCCTTCGTCCAAGGGTTCCTGCAGGTCAGCGCCGTTGTCGCGTTGATCGTGCTCGTCGCACTGGCTCTGTGCGTGACCCGCGCAACCCGCAAGGTCATGTACTGGCTGGCGTTCGCGTTGCTGTTGCTGCTGTGCCTGGCGCTTGCGCTGCACAAGGTACCCGGCTTCAACAACCCGATCGTGATCGACGGGGTGCAGTTCTCACCCGACGCGAAGCCCTTCACCCAGTACCTGAACTTCGACAAGGGTTCGGTCGGACTGGTCTTGCTTGCGCTGCTGTCGCCCAAGCTCCGGCGCGGCGATCGTGTCGGCCGCTTGGCCGCCGAGACGGCAGCGGGATACGCCCTGACCACGGTCATCGTGCTCGGTGCCGCTCTGGCGAGCGGCCTGGTCCGCTTCGAGCCGAAGTTGCCCGCGCAGGCGCTGCTCTTTCTCGCGACGAATCTGTTCCTCACTTGCGTGGCCGAGGAGGCCTTCTTCCGCGCGCTCGTCCAGGATCCCCTGCGCGGCATGCGCGCCGGCCAAGCCGAGCCGGGGGGCGCATCGTGGCGCGCCGGTGCCATCGTCGCGATCGTGGTCTCGGGCCTGCTCTTCGGCATCGCGCACGCCGCAGGCGGGACGTCGATGATCGTGATGGCGGCTCTGGCGGGCATCGGCTACGCCGCCGTGTACGCCAGGACGAACCGCATCGAGGCCCCCATCCTCGTCCACTTCGGCGTGAACGCCACGCACTTTCTGGCGTTCACGTACCCCGCTCTAAAGGGGTAGGGCGATGAAGCTGCACCGTGTCTTGTCCTCGGTCGGCCTCGGGCTGACCGCTGGACTGTGCGCAGCAGCAGGCGCCGCGGAGATCCCCGCGGACGCAGACCTGTACCCGACCGTGTTGACGCCCACGCGGCTGCGGCAATCGCTTCAAGACGTGCCCGCGAGCGTCACGGTCATCACGGCAGACATGCTGCACAAGTTTGGCATTCGTTCGATCCCGGAGGCGCTTCGGCTGGTCCCGGGGATGGCGATCACGCAGGCCAGCGGGCCCGACTATCGGATCAACTACCACGGGACCAACGTGCTCGTCCCGCGGCGCATGAACGTGTTGATCGACGGCGTGTCGGTGTATCAGCCGTTGTTTGCGCGAGTGGACTGGACGAACCTTCCGATCGCGATCGACGACGTCGACCGGATCGAGGTCACCCGCGGTCCGAACTCGGCGGCCTACGGGCCGAACTCACTGCTGGCGATCGTGAACATCATCAGCCGCCATCCGCGCGACGTGGAGAGGGTCTTCGCGTCGGTCGAGAAGGGCGGCAACGGTGTTGCGGCAGCGACCTTCCGGTTGGGTGCGCAGCTCGGCGACATCGACATGCGGCTGACGCTCAACCACGAACGGGATGGGGGCTACGACGTTCAGCAGCGTGCGGGCGCAGATCACGACAGCCTGCGGATGACGCGCGTGAACTTCCGCGCTGTCAAGCCATTCGGGTCGGCGACGAACTTGGACATCAATGCCGGATACGTCAGCGGGACCAAGGAGGTTCCCGGCGTCGACGCCGGCGGCATTACCTATCCGGATGCGAAGCCGCGCGACACCTATGTCTCGGCAACGCTGACTCACAGCTTCGCTCCGACGCACCAGTTCCAAGTGCGCGCGTACGTGTGGACCGACAAGATCGAGCAGTCCTGGCGCACGTGCTATCCCACGGCGATGTTCCTTCCCGAGATGTTCGCCGTGTACCGAGCCAACCCGAGCTACGCTGGCGCCATCCTTGCGGGTCGCCTGCCCACCGGCGGCACGCCGGCGGACGACGCGCTCGCGGCGGCGGCCATCGCGGCGATCCGCGCCCTCGGCTCGTCCGCGACCACGCCCACCTGCGGCACGGCAGAGCAGGGTCTCGAGCAGCGGAGGGCCGACCTGGAAATGCAGGACACCTACGTGGTCTCGGAACAAGCAAGGTTCGTCGCAGGTGCGGGCGTCCGGCGCCACAGCGGATCAAGCGCGACCTATCTGGGCACCGACCTGGCCAACACGGTATGGCGTGCCTTCGGCAACCTGGAGTACCGTCCCGTGCCCGATCTGGCGATCAACCTCGGTGCCTACGCCGAGCGCGACGAGCTCAGCGGGTCCTCGTTCTCGCCGCGCGTCGCGGCCAACTATCGACTCTCCGACCTGCAGACGCTGCGATTCGTGTGGTCTCGCGGAACCCGAACGCCCGACGTCCAGGAGCAGCGAGCGAACTGGACGTACACGCTGACCGAGGCAGCCCCCGCACTGAACGGCTCTTCGACGGTTCGCTTGTTTCAGAGCGCCCGCTCGCCAGGCGGGTTGCAAAGCGAGCGCATTCGCTCGGTCGAGGTCGGGTACCTGCTGAACGTTCCCGCGTATGGCCTCCTCGTTGACGTCAAGGCGTTCGATGACGAGCTGTCGAGCCTCATCTCCGAGAAGCTGCAGCTGTCCAGCTTCAAGCCGACGAACAGCGGCGCCGTGCACCTGACCGGTGTCGAGCTGCAGGCGAACGCAGCAATCACCGCCGACTGGACGGTGTTCCTCAACTACGCCTATCTCAGCAACCATGGCGCCACGAACCCTCTCGAGACGACGCAGTACTCGAGGCATAGCGGCTCGATCGGCACGTGGAAAGGGTTCGGGGACGGGTGGGCGGCGTCGATCGCGTACTTCGGCGCCGCGGGCGACGGGCTTGGGCAGTCCTCGTACGGGCGGACCGACCTCACGGTCAGCAAGCGCGTCGGCTTGGCGGCGGGCAAGGCGGAAGTCTCGTTGACGGCCCGTCGCTTGGACAACCCACAACAAACGTACTTCCGCGACTTCGGAGCCGCCAACACGTTGCGGGCGGCCTACGACAGTCGTTGGCAAGTGCTTGGGCAACTCAGGGTGAGCTTCTGACGTGAGCGGGCAAGCAGACCCGTAGCGCATGCATGGATGCCGCCACTCGTGCCAAGAAAAAACATAACGCAGGACCTTCAGCACACGGCGACCAGCAGTCGACGCTCTCTGGGCATGCTCGCGCTGAGCATGTGCTTCGGCGCACCCCTCGCGAATGCCGCGCCCGCCGAGTTGCGCGTGCTCATGGCGGACCAGCCGACACCGGCTGCGCGCGAGACGCTTGCCGCCTTGATCAAGCGCTTCCCGTCGACCACGGTCGACACCGACGCGCGCCGGCTCCTTGCGCGGCCCGGCGCAGCGGTCCACGTGGCCTTGGGCGCCGATGCGCTGAAGGCGCTGCTGGAGGCTGGATCGAACAGCCCCTTGCTGGCCCTGCTGTCGTCGAACGAGTCCTTCCGCGCGACGGTCGCCGCGGCGAGCGCCGAGCGTCGCCGGGCTCCGCTCAGCGCGGTATACGCCGAGGCCGCGCCGGCGCAGCAGATGATGCTGATCCGCCTGATCTTCCGACGGCAGGTGAGGGTAGGCGTTCTGCTCACCGAGAACACAGCCCACATCGAGCCGCTTATCCGCTCGGCGGCGCGCAGCGTTGACCTGGACGTGGACATCCAACGCATGGAACGAGGCGACAACCCGATCCGTGCCCTCAACCGGCTCGCCTCGGCGAACGTGCTGCTCGCTGTGCCGGACCG